>Ga0184609_10000615_pt1 | contig 10564 bp, 9 predicted proteins | sample PLM1_60_coex_FD_133165 | JGI IMG/M metagenome (GOLD analysis project Ga0184609, IMG submission 133165) | Groundwater sediment microbial communities from an aquifer in East River, Colorado, USA - PLM1_60_coex | ecosystem: Environmental > Terrestrial > Soil > Riparian zone | place: USA: East... | reverse complement strand
GCCATGGCCTGCCGGACCAGCCGGACAGCCCGCTCACGCAACTCGTTCGGATACTTCCTCGGTGCCGGCACGACTCCACCCTTCCGTGGATTCGAAGCCTCCACAAAACCCGGGGCGATTCACTCCGTTCGATCCAAGCAAGCCGTTGTTCTTGAGTGTGCGGACGTAGACGTGGGACCGGAACTGGCTGCCCGATCCGAATGCACCACGGTCGCGCAGCGCGGCGACGGCGAGTGCGGCCTTCATCCGCGAATCGATGGAGTAGCCGACGATCCGGTTGGAGTGCACTTCTTTGATCGCGCACAGATACAGCTTTCCCTCGCCCGTCTGGTGTTCGGTGATGTCGGTCAGCCAGATGAGATTCGGTTTGGTTGCGGTGAACTTTCGGTCGACGAGGTCGCCGTGCACCGGTTGGCCCGCCTTGCGGTCGCACCCACGCTTGGTGGCGAACACCGACCAAATCCGCTGCTGGCTACACAACCGGGCCACCCGGTTCTCCCCGCCAGCCCAGCCCTGCTGCTCGGCGAGCTCGTCGGCGATGAAGCGGTAGCCGAACGCGGGGTCGTCGTGCTGGATGTCCACCGCGGCGTTGGCCAGGTGCGCGTCGTCCCAGTCCCGTCGGCTGATCGGGTTGCTGCGCCACGCGTAGAAGGCCTGCGTGGAGAATCCGAGCACCCGGCAAGTCACCGTGACCGGGATGCCGTCAGCGGTCAGATCGAGGACCAGCGGGTACATCATTTCGGGAGAGACTCCCGGGCGAAGAACGCCGCAGCCCGCCGCAGGATCTCGTTCTCCTGCTCCAGCAACCGGTTACGCTTCTTCAACTCCCGCAGCTCGCCCGACTCGCCTGCGGACCCAGAGGTCCGGTGGGTCAGCTACGGCACGGATGAGGTCGTCATGGTGGTGCCGGGGCGTCCAGTCCGGCGAGCACGGCTAGTACGCGTCGGTGGTTGTCGGCTTCGGGGAGCAGGTCGAGCTTGGTGAAGATCCGTGTGATGTGGGTTTCGATGGTCTTCTCGGTGAGCACGAGCCGGACGGCGATCGCCCGGTTCGAGCGGCCCTCGGTCATCAACGCGAGGACGTCGCGTTCACGTTCGCTCAGCGTCGCTAGTCGGTCACGGTTGGTCGGTCTGCCGAGGAAGGCTGCGACGACGTCCGGGTCGAGGACTGTGCCACCGGCCGCGACCCGTTCGACGGCGTCGATGAGGGTGCTGACGTCGAGGACCCGGTCCTTGAGCAGGTAGCCGAATCGTCTCGGGTGGGATCGGGCCAGCTGCAGCGCGTGGCGGTTCTCCAGCACCTGGGACAGCAGCAGTATTCCGAGGTCGGGCCACCGTGCCCGTAGTCGGGTGGCGGCGCGTGCTCCCTCGTGGGTGAAGGTCGGCGGCATGCGGATGTCGACGAGCGCGAGATCCGGGCGGTGCTCGGCGACCGCCGTCTCGAGCGCATCACCGTCTCCGACGGTTGCGACGGTGTCCACGCCGGCTTCGGCGAGCAGGCGGGACAGCCCCTCGCGTAGCAGCACCGAGTCGTCGGCGATCACGACTCGCATGGCAGCTGCGCCGTCACGATCGTTCCGCCGCCCACCCGCTGTTCGACTCGCAGGCTGCCGCCCGCGGCCTCGGCGCGGTCCGCGATGCCGCGCAGGCCCCGACCCCACGGGTCGGCTCCGCCGATGCCGTCGTCGTAGACCCGCGCCAGCAGCGACCCGGCGTGGCGACAGGCTTCGATCTCGATGGATTCCGGCTGGCCGTGTTTGACGGCGTTGGCCACCGCCTCGCAGACGATGAACCATGCGGTCGCCTCCAGCTCCGGCGTGAACCGGTCCTCCGTGACGGCCAGCCGGACCTGGACCGAGCTGTGGGAGGCGACACCCTCCAATGCCGCCGCCAGCTCGCCGTCGCCGAGGACCGTGGGGTGCAGGCCGTTGGCGAGGTCGCGCAGCTCGAGGATGCCGAGCTGGATCTCGGCGATGGCAGCGGGGAGCACGCCTAGGACCCGGTCCGGGTCCTTGCTGAGCTCTGCCGCCCGCAGCTGCAGGGCCACCGCGAGCAGCCGCTGCTGAGCGCCGTCGTGCAGGTTTCGTTCGAGTTTGCGCCGCTCCGCGAGCTGCGCGGCCACGATGCGCGATCTGGACTCACGCACCTCGACCAGCTGCAGCCCGATCGCCGCACGCAGCCGGGCGTTCTCCAGCTCCGGGCGAGCCGCCGCCACGACGGCCGCCACGATGTGCCGCTCCACCCGCCCGGGTTCGAAGCCGACCGAGGCCACCGGCGATGCCCGGCGCTGGACCTCGATCCCGTCGGTGTGCGGGTCGGCCGGATGTCCGTCCTGGTCGACCCAGCGTGCCCTGTCGTCGATCCAGTAGGCCACCCGCAGCCCCGGGTCAGCGACCGCGGCCCGCATCGCCTCCTCGATCGTGGTATCCGAGGTCGGCTCGCGGACATAGCGCTGCACCACCCGCACGGCGTCGAACTCACGTCGATTGAAACGACGATCGAGCCCGTCCTGCAGCCGGCGCCGGGCCGGGCCGGCGATGCTCACCGCGGCCAGCGTCGCCAGACCGGTCGCGATCGTCGAACCGCCGCTGACCGTTCCTCCTCCTTCCCCGACGGCGATCACCACGGCGACGTAGCAGCCGAGGACCAGGACGGTCAGCAGCACGTAGGTCAGCGCTCGGCTCAGCAGCCGGTCCACCTCGTAGAGGTGGAACTGGGTGATCGCGAAGCCGGCCGCGATCGGGAGCATCGCCAGGAACGCGGCGGCCAACAGGGCCACCACCAGCGGTTGACCGACGATCGACCCCACCAGGGTGCCGAGAACCAGGATCGGCAACGGCACCGCGGCCATCGCGATCCAGCGCAGCTGGCGCCGCTCGATGCCGGCCGCGGACCGGAAACGCAGCAGCAGCGATGCCGCCGCCATCAGCACCGAACCGATCGTCACGGCCACCGCCAGCATCCGAACGATCTGCAGTGATCCACCGGCGGCCGTCAAGGCCATCGGGTTGGTAACCGCGTCCAGCGGTGGATCGAGCGGCAGGAACAGTTTGGTCACCATCAGTACGGCACCGCCGAGCACCGCGACGATCACCACCGCACGCCACCGCGGCGTCGGTGGCGCGCCCGTCGGCGTCAGCAGCAGGATCAGCGCGATCAACACCAGCCAGGGTATGAACCCGGCGTCGCCGAGCACGACGGCCAGCTCCGCCCCCGGAACCGCCCCCGGAACGGCGATGGCCCCGTAGGCCCCGTAGGCGTCCAGCGTCCCGACGATCCCGATCGAGAATCCAAGCCCGAGAAACAGCCAGCCGACCGGATGCCCCGGCCGGCGGATTGCCAGTGCACCTCCGACAGTCGCCGAACTGAGCATGCCCACCACGAACGGCAACCCCTGCGAATTCGGCGCCCCGAGATCCCCGCGGCCCGCCGCCAGCAGCCGCTGCTGCAGCAGCACGGTCACGACCGCCGACGCAGCGGTCAGGGCCCACCCGAGCCAGACCAGCAGAACCGACGGCCAGCGTGATCCCCACGCGGTCCGCACCAGCGCATCCTCGCACCCGGCGGGCCGGAAAGCGTCGGGGCTAACCCCGACCGGCAAGCCAGGGCTCGCTCCGACGCGCGACCGGACCAGGGCGGCGCACCGTGGTGCATCACCTTCGGGGTTGGCCCGAGGTGGCCCAACCCAATCCCGAGGGAGCCAGTGACATGGACATCGACCCGAGGAACACCGCGCTCACACCGATCCAGGCGGCCTGCCTGGTGGCGGCCCCGCTCGCGCTGGCCGTCGGCCGCACCCAACTCAACCTGAACTGGGACGACGCTCCCGCCTACCTCGCGGAGATGGCGGCCAACCCGGTCAGCACCGACCTCGGCTCGCTTCTCACCCTGGCCGGCTCGATCCTGCTCATCCCCGCGGTCCTCGGACTCGCCGGCATCGCCCGGATCCGCACGCCCAGGCTGGCAGCGGTCGGCGGGGCGCTCGCGGTCCTCGGCGCGATCTCGGGCATCGTGGTTGCCACGACGGCTCTGGTCGGGGGCCACATCGCCGAGCAGGCAACCAATGCCGCGACGGCCCAACTGTGGACGCGGATCTGGTCGGACAGCCGGGTAGGGCCTCCGCTTCTCATCGGCGGGATCATCGGCTTCGTCCTGCTAGCAGTCGGCCTGTTCCGCAGCGGCGTAGTCTCGCGCACCGCCGCCGTGCTGGTCGGCGTCGGCGGCGTCGCGACCCTGGTCACCAGCGTCGGCCCGGTGCGCGCCCTGGTCGTCGGGTCGGCAGTCCTCACCCTCGTCGCGTTCGGCTGGATCGCCACCGCCGTTCGCGAACGGCAACCACAATTGCTGGCTACTCGCACATGACGCAACAACCCGAGCCGGCCACGGCCGACGCCTGCTGTGGTCGACGGCCCAACCCTGCTGACTCCTCCCAGGCCTGGGCCGTCCCACCGCGCCAGGCCGCCGGTCCAGCAGGCACCGCCGGCCAGGCGCGGACTGGCAGAGGTCCCTTTCTCGCGGACGCCGACGGCGGCGCACGCGGCAGGCAGGCCCTGTGAACGGCGTGTTGGCGATCGTGACCTGCACTGGCGCAGCGACCGCGACCTTGGGCGGCCAACCACGCGTCGATCACCCCGACGAACGGTCCGCCTTCCGGGCCACCGTCCCGACCCGCGACCGCATCCGCGGCGGTGTCAGCACGTACGCATGCTGACACCGGTGACACCCGCCTGAAGGGCCGTGTCCGCAACATCCCCGAGCACACTTGGACCACGCTCGACGTCAACCTCGGTGTGGAACACCACAACCGGGGCCCCGTTTCCACGCCGCGCAACGCACCATCGCCCTACACTGGCTCGCCGTGCTGTGGAAACAACGCCACCGCCGCGCCGACGAATTCGCCACCAACACCACCGCGTCCGCAACCTGTTCATCCTGACGTCTGCTGTCACCCTTCCCTGGATCCGGTGGGACTGCAGCGGCCGGGTGCCCAGCAGCCCTAATCGTCCTAGTCGTGATCGCCGGAATGATGGCGCGAGGCACTGCGATCAATTCGTTTGGCGTATCGTCGTAGCCGCGCCGCGATCACGTCGCGAAGTGATCAGACTTGCCAGTTGACGTTGGCGGCGAGTTCATGGGCAAGGTCGCCAACGCGCGAACTGGTCGACGGTGCCCGTCGGCCAGCAGGCTGCTCGAAAATCCAGCTGCGCACCGTGCAAGGTGGTCACACTGTGTTGGGGTCGACACGAGTTGTACGCTCGAAATGTTCAATGGTCGTCGAACTGCTGGCGCAGGTCTCGGCGTGGGCCATTGGCAAACGTACAAAGGCGTACGACAGGGCAGGCGACCATTCATGGCTACTACCCGTACTCAGGACTTTTCTGGCGCGCACACGTCCAGCGCGCTCGACACGGACGGTTACATCGCAGGGAACCTCGACAAGGAACTCGAACCCGAGCTGACGGGGACTGCGGAATGGCGGGCCTTCGCCGACAGCTGGAACCGCCTCCCGGTTGACAGGTACATGGCCGACGGCGGCACCTACCGGCTACGCCGGTTCTCGCAGTTCCGCTGCGACTCCGCTACCGGAAAGGTGGCAAGACTTCCCCATCGAACATTTTCCCAGCCCATGGAGATCAACTATCTGAACGGTGGCGTCGAGCGGCTCTTCGAGCCCATCGAACCCGCCATCTCGGCCAGCCCGGTGCTGCGCCGCATCCTCACCTGGTGTGTCCGCGTCTTCGCTAGGATTCACGGCGCGGGAGCATGGCATGCGATCTGCTTCCAGAACCGCACCCTCGCCCGGCCCGACGAGCCCGGAGAACCGGCTCCGGAGGGCATCCACCAGGACGGGATGGACTACAACGTGATCGTCATGGTCCGGCGCAGCGGCGTCGACGGCGGCGCCAACACGATCTACTCGGCGAAGACTCGTGACCCCATCTTCGAGGTGCTGCTCGCAGAGCCCGGCCACTTTCTGCTCAACGACGACCGGCGCACGTTGCACAGCGCCACCCCGGTCACGCTGAAGGGCGCTGCGCCGGAGGGGCATCGCGACGCCTTCGTCGTCAGCTTCACCCGCATCATCGACTGATCGAATCCAGCGACTCGACACGAAACGGGGTAACGCACCGGTCATGCCACCTCTCGGCCACTTCCTAGCGTTCCTGATAGCTGCCACTGTCCTCATGTTCACGCCCGGCGCGGCCGTGATGTATGTCGTCACACGCAGCGCCGATCAAGGCCGCCGTGCCGGGCTCGCCTCCGTCGCCGGGATCTGCCTGGGGGATCTGGTGTGGGTGGTCGCCGTAGTCATGGGCTTGGCTGGGGTTCTGGCGGTGTCGCCCATCGCCTTCAACATCGTGAAGTATCTGGGTGTCGGCTACCTGGTCTACCTGGGCGTCCGCCGGCTGCGCCAACCCGCTGAAGCACTGCAGGACGATTCCTCGTCCAGAGCGGTCCCCATACGACAGCTGTTGCGAGAGGGCGCGCTGGTCAGTGTCCTGAACCCCAAAGACGCTATCTTCTTCCTGGCACTGCTACCGCAGTTCGTCGACAGAACCCGAGGCGCGGTGCCGCTGCAGCTGCTGGTGCTCGGGCTGACCTTTGTCGCCCTGGCCGCGCTGATCGACGGGGCTTACGCCCTGGGTGGCGCCAACCTCGGCAGGCTACTCAAGAAGAGCGCCGCTGCCCGCAACGCCCAGCGCTGGGTGGTCGGGGCGATCTTCCTCGCACTCGCCGCCTACGCCGCGACGACCAGCGTCTGACATCCCATGACGCGTCAATGCTGTCGAGCTGGCTGACGCCTGTGGTGCTGTGATGCGATTGGGGCACGAGTGTCGCTCGGCGCGGTTGGGCATTCGACCGGCGGCATCTTGGTGATCGCGCTGCGTCAGCAGGGTTGGTCGATCTCGGCGATCGCCCGGCATCTGGGTGTGGACCGTAAGACCGTCCGTTTATCCGTCTGGCGAGCGTGAGCCGGGTCGGCGTCAGCGCAGGCAGCCCACGCTGATCGAGCCGTTCCTCCAGTACTGCCGGGTTCGGCTGGTCGACGATCCGCATTTGTGGGCGTCGACGCTGTTCGACGAGCTCGTGGAGCTCGGGTTCGCCGGTCATATTCGTCGCCGACCGCGGCCACATCCGCGCACATCAGCTGCGGCCGCACTGCGAGCCGTGCAAGATCTCCCACCGCCGGGATGTCGCGATCATTGCGCGCCCCACCAGGTGAGGAAACCCAGTGGGTCTGACTGGAGCTGCCGGACGCGCCGGCTGCCTGAGGTGTCGGCCGCACTGCGCACCGGTCGAGCTCGGCGATGCATAGAAAGCCGACGCCGCTTTCAAGATCTCGTTGGCCCGTCGCAACTCAGCCGTTCTCTCGCTTCAGCTCCGCTGACTCTTCCGACGTCACGCCCGGTCGTTGACCGCCATCGACCTCGGCCTGGCGGACCCACTTCCGCACCGTCTCGGCCGTGCCGACTCCGAGCTTCTGGCAAGCGCGCCGATAGCCGCCCAGTGCGAATCGTAGTTCGGGGCCACCTCGGCTCCGCCTCCGAGACAACGCGGGCTGCTGACGCGCTCTCATAGCCGCGATGAGGGTGTCCTGACGGTCATGCTGCAGGTGGGCTTGGCCCAAGGCCGGTGCGTTGCTCGTGCCCGTGACACCCCAGCCGTGGATGTCGGTTCGAAAGGGGACCCTCGGGTCTCGGAGTGCCGCCCCTGATCGGACAGCTTTCGAACCGGGCGTTCGTCGCTCATGTTGAGCACCTACTCGACGGTCTGAGCAGGTTGGTGGTAGTGCGGGTGCGACCAGGGCTAGCGTGTGCTTGCGGTTGCGGGGCGGCCGTCGTAGCTCCTCGCAGGTTCGTCAACCAGGAGCAGTACAACGGGTGGCTGTCGCGTGTGCGCTACTTCGGGCGCAACCGCAGGCGGGGGCCCGCCGATGTCGACCAGGGTCAGCGGGTCGTGGACGTTCCGATCCGAATTCCGGCAGGGCCCGCAGTGCACGCCGCTGCCGCTGCTGGCCGTGCGGTTCGCGTCCGCGGTCGACCTGCACAAGGTGGCGCCGGCCGGCGAGTTCGCCATCCCGGTCACGGTGGCACGGCATGACGGTCCGGCGCGGATCACATCGCTGGAGGTGGACGTCTCCTACGACGACGGCCGGTCGTGGCAACCGGCCGCGATCACCCCCGACGGCGACGCGTGGCGGCCACCGTCACCCACCCGGACGGCGGCTTCGCCTCCCTGCGAGCTCGCGCCGCCGACGTCGAGGGCAACACTGTCGAGCAAACGATCATCCGCGCCTACTCCAATTGGCTGCTGACCTAGGCAAGCGCGTAGTTGATCATGAGGTTTCGAGCGATTGGAACTTTCAAATCGCCCCAAACCTCGTGATCAACTGTTGTCTTGGCGGGGCTGAACCAATGGGTGCCGGGGGGCGTAATCGTGGGCAGCCGATTGTCCTGGAGAGGAGCGGTCCGATGCGTGCTGGCCGGTCGTTACGGATCTTTGCTGGGGTTGTTCTGGCCGCCGGTCTGGTCGCCGCCGCGGCCGCACCGGCAATGGCGGCGCGTCCCGCGCCGAGTCGCGACACGCAACCGCCGACGACACCGACGAACCTGCGCGCCACGGCGGTGACCCAGACCAGCGTGTCGTTGGCCTGGGACCCCTCGACGGACAACGTCCGGGTGCTGAACTACGCGGTCTGGGCGCCGGGCGTGACGCCGGTCTGGGTGACGGCGCCGCAGACGAACGCGACGGTCTCGGGGCTGCACCCCGGCACCACCTACGCCTGGCAGGTGCAGGCCTGGGACGGGACGAACTGGTCGTTCCCGAGCAGCATCGTCGACGTGACGACCGCGCCCGACGTCGTGGCGCCGTCGGCGCCGACCGCGCTGGACCTGGCCAGTGACGTCTACGGCGTGCCGGTCGACAACCTGACGGCGTCGACGGTCCTGGTGCGCTGGACCAACTCGACCGACGACTTCGGCCCGATCTCCTACGAGGTCCTGGTCAACGGCAGCGTCTCGCCGAATGTGTACTCGACCAGGACGGCCGGCACGCCGTACGGCACGACGTCGAAGGTCTGGGTGCGTCAACTGGAGCCGAGCACGACCTACGTGATCACGGTGCGCGCCGTGGACGGCGGCGGCAACCGGTCGGCGCCGAGCGACGCGCTGACCGTCACCACCGAGGCCAGTTCGGACACGGTGGCGCCGACCAGTTCGACGCTGACCAGCGCCCACAGCGGCGGCACGAGCTACTGCCCGGAGGAATTGTGGCTGCGCTGGACCGCGTCCACCGACGACGTCGATCCGGCGACCGTCATCGAATACGAGGTCCGCGTGAACGCAACCATCATTGAGGTCGTTCCCGGCGGGACTGAAACCATCACCTATACCGAGACGTTCGGCACCAACAACGTCACGATCGTCGCCGTCGACCGGGCCGGAAACGCCGCGGCCCCGAGCAACGTGATACCGGTATCCGTCAACTGGGGCGGCGGCTGCATTCTCTGATATGCCGAATGCCGTCAGGGCCGGCCGACCGCCATTGCTCCGACCGGTGCGGCCGGCCCCTCGGCGTTCATGTCCACCATGGCCTGGGTGAACTGGGCAGTTCGGCAAGGGTGATGGCGCTGATAACCATCTCGTCCGGTAGTTGCGCCGGGTCGAGGGCGGCCAGGCACACGACGACATCGGTGTCGAGCAGGCCGCGGCTGGATGGCTCACCGGGCACGGTTGAAGGGGTCCTGGTCGGCGGCGGCGTCCAGATCGCGGCGGAACTGGTCCGGGTCGAGGACCGGGGCGGTGGCGAAGGCGGCGATGACCTCTTCGCGGGGGACGAAGGTTCGACGCCGCAGAGGGATCAGCCGCCCGATCGGTGTGCCGTTGCGGGTGATGGTGAACGATTCGCCTCGCTCGACCCCGCGCATGATCGTGGCGGACTCGTTGCGTAGCTCGCGTTGGGTGATCTCCCGCGAAGGCTGCTCGGACATGAGGCCATCCAATCCTGCAAGCTACAAGGTGCTACGAGGTTACCCACAGTCGCAATAGGACCCGACACGAAGTGACCGGGCACGCCATGGTCGCCCCGGTCCGGCGCGCGTCCGCACGACCCGTACCGGACTCGACCAGCGGTGGGCGCCTGACACACTTGCGGCACGTCGGTTGGGTCTGATTGCCGGTTGAGTGGAGGGCGCCACGCGGGCTGGGCGGGTCGAGTTCGTCGGGCGGGAGCGTGAGCTTGCCCTGCTCGGCGAGCGGCTTCGCGCGGCCGCCAACGGTGCGGGTCAGGTGGTCCTGCTGGCCGGCGAGCCGGGTGTCGGCAAGAGCCGGTTGGCCGAGGAGATCACCGATCACGCCGGCCGGCTTGGCATGCGCTGCTGCTGGGGACGGTCCACCGACGAGGAGGGCCACCCGCCGTACTGGGCGTTCCGTCAGCTCGTGCGCGCACTGGGCCGGCCGGAACCGCCGACGGCGCCTTGGCCAGCACCGGGACCAGCACCGGGACCAGCACCGGGACCTGCGTCGGCGGACCTGGCACTAGTCGCGCCGGAACTTGGCGGCGCG
>Ga0184609_10000614_pt1 | contig 10569 bp, 7 predicted proteins | sample PLM1_60_coex_FD_133165 | JGI IMG/M metagenome (GOLD analysis project Ga0184609, IMG submission 133165) | Groundwater sediment microbial communities from an aquifer in East River, Colorado, USA - PLM1_60_coex | ecosystem: Environmental > Terrestrial > Soil > Riparian zone | place: USA: East... | reverse complement strand
TGGCCTGGTCCGATCCGGGCCACTACGGCCGCATCAGGGCGACGAAATCGAGTAGGTTCATTGAAGTCCCCCCTTATTCTCATCGCTGCCGAGAGCCCGACTGACGCGCCGCTGCACGAGTACGTCGCGGAACCGCTCGCGAAGATAGGCTTCATCCCAGAGATCGTCACCCGTTGGAGCGTGCCCTCCTACCTCCATCGAGCGGCCCTCGCGTCGCGCGGTCGTCCAGACGCCGTCGTTTTCGCCCCGAACTTTGCTGTGGCCCGTCCACGCCCAAACACCTCTTTCCTCGCCAACCCCAAGTTCGACGAGGATTTCACCGTGTGGGGCGCAATAGCACAGATCCGAGACCTGTCCGATAGCGTGTTGCTTGCCGGGCACGTGCGTGCGAAGACGGTCCCGATCGTCGTTGCGTACTGGCCCACGCTCTCCTACGGCACGTTCTTTACTGACCCTCCGGCGGTCCCGGTGCGGTGGGTACGAGTCTCGGAAGGTCACGCTGACCTGGTCGAGAAGATCGTGCTCGCGATTCGCGACTGGCGCCGCGATCTCTTCGAAAGCCTAAGCTGGATCGGGTATGCCATCACCCGGGACGATCAGGGGCGCTTTCACGTTGGGCACGCCCTCCGCCGTCCCCCTCGGGAAAATGACTTGCTGGGTGAGGATGCCTCCTGGCAGGATCTCCGGCGCTCGAACTTCTACATTGTCAGCGCTGACGTTGGCGAAGACGTGCCCGCGTGGCAAGAGCTTGAGGACCTACTCGACACCTACGAGCGAAGGGCTGCTCTTCGCCGCCCCCGCGTCAAGCCGGAGACCATCCTGCAGGAGTTCTTCGAGACCCATGCCCACATGATCTTCCGTGGGCTATTCGAGTCGAACGTACCGAAGCTCCGCATACCCGACCCCCAACGCGGATCTGGCCGAAAGGGTGAGCACATCCCTGACTTTGCTCAACTGCCGCGATCGCTATCCATGATCGAGACGCGGACTGGTCTGCTCGACCTCAAGCTGCCGAAGGAGCAGCTGCTCGAACGGAGCCGCTTTCACAGGGACTTCACGAGGAGTGTTCACAAGGCCGTCGCCCAACTCACGGACTACCGTGACCGGCTCGCACAAGGCGGCTCGCGAATGGAGGGGATGTTAAAGCGACAGCTCGGCTACGTGCCGCAGAACCCGCGGTTGGCGGTGATCATAGGGCGTCGTCCGCCAAAGGCGGACTTGGGAGATTTCGAGCACCGTGCCCGCACAACTGTTGCGCCCATTGGCGTCGATCTCGTGACCTACGACGACATTCTCGATCGCGAGGAGCAGCGGCTAATCCTGCAGTCTCGGCTCCTTCCTGACCTCTAGACTACGACCCCTCGCGAGGCGCGGTTTCATGCAAGGTTCCGCTTCACTCGCGACGCTTCGGTACCACGTCCGCGGTGCGCGCGCCGATCTAGTCTTCGCCCAAGACCTTCTCCCGCCGGGCAGCCGCGCCCATTCGGCGGTGCTGACGTAGCGTCTCGCTGCGGCGATTCGGAAGCGGGGGGCTCTCGCCCCCGCTGACTGACTCGAAAGACTGTAGCCCTGCCTAGGTGATAACGAGAAAGTCGAAGCAGAGCATTCGAGGCGATCCGTCAGGTCCGATACCGCGAATGAGCCGCACCGAAACGCGCTTCCCGGTCACTGGATCGGGGTTCGCAAGAAGGGAGTCCTCGGGACCCAACCCGATGGCTGTCCGAAACGTCGCAGTTCTTTCACCTCCTGGCACCGCGAGCACCGTGTCCCTGATCCACTCACCGGCGAACGGGCCGGTGACAATGCGCAGCCGTAGGTCGAGGAAGATCCGATGCCCTTGCTCCCTCCGCCTGGTTTCCTCGATCACGACGTCGTAGCGACCTTCTCCCGGCCTCCCAGGGGAAGGCGGAGGAGCCGCACTTGCGGGAGGGATTTCGTCGGGAACCGTTGCCGGTTCAGTCTCACGGAGCAGGCTCGTTTCCACGCCCGCGAGTTTGCCGCTCGTCTCATGAAGCTGGCGCTGGAGATCCCCCAACGCTGAGGATCCCTTCCTCAACTCGCTTTCGATACAAGTGAGTCGATCAAGTATTTCTGTCGTAATGTATTTAGGCGAATTCAGCGCGTGTTTGATAGCTTCAGACGCAGCCTCGCGTTGGGTCATTCCCTGAGTAAGCGGATGGTTTCTGAATTGCCTGTGAATTTCTTCCGACACTTCAGCCTGAATGTAGTAACGAGAACGGTCGTTTGAGAACGCACTTGCCATGGGAAGCTCCCTTTGAAAATTGGCCGTGGAATTGAGTCGACCAGAATTTATTGAACTGATTTATATTCAATCACTTAGGTCGGCTTAGTGTCCAAAACTACTCTCGGAAGTCGGCGGTGTCAAGCGCTACCAAGCCTAGTGGTCGGCTCGCGCCCACCATGGGAGAGCTGCCCACTCGTCGGACGAGACGTAGCGGCCCAGGCCTCGTTGTAGAAGCTGACGGTGATTCGCGACCAAGAGGCCCCCGGTTCAAATCCGGGCGCCCCGACCAATACAACTTCGCCAACTTAATCCAGGATCCGTGAGCCCTTCCGGCCGCTTCCGCCGCGTCCGCTGAAAGAGGTGAGTGTTCGTGATCCTGCGTGACGTCTCGGTCAGGCGGATCTCGGCCGCGTCATGCGGGGGCTGAAGCCGGGAGGCGCCGCGCTCGGGCTGGCGGTGGTGCTGGTCGCCCTCGCGGGCCTCGGCGACTACGTCACGGGCGACGACACGGCGTTCACACTCGCCTACCTCATCCCGGTGGCGCTCGCGGCCTGGCGATCGGGGCGTGCCGCCGGTCTCCTCGTCGCCGCGCTCAGCACAACGAGCTGGCTCGTCGTCGACCTGCAGCGCACGGTGCCCGTGAGCCTGGCTGTCCAGCTCTGGAACGTGGCCACGGAGCTGGGCGTGTTCGTGACGGTGGCTTGTCTGCTCGCCGCGCTCGAGCAGCGACTGGAGCTGGAATCGAAGCGAGGGCTGACGGACCCGTTGACCGGCCTCAAGAATCGGCGCGGCTTCGATGAGGCCGCCTCGGCCGAGATCGATCGCGCGCGCCGTCACCACCACCCCTTCACCGTGGCCTTTATCGACCTCGACGACTTCAAGCTCGTGAATGACGGTATGGGCCACGAGGCGGGTGACCGGGTGCTCGTCGGCGTGGCCGACGTCTTCCGCCGGCGGCTGCGGGCCGTGGACCTCGCCGCGCGGCTGGGCGGCGACGAGTTCGCGCTTCTGCTGCCCGAGACCGATACGGATCAGGCGACGGCGCTTCTCCGTAGCCTCTTCGACCAGGTTCTCCACCGCTTCGATGCGCGCGGCGTGCCGGTGGCCTTCAGCATGGGTTCCGTGACGTTCCAGACCCCGCCCCGGGGGCTCGACGACGCGCTGCGTCAAGCAGACGCGCTAATGTACGAGGCGAAGCGCGAGGGCAAGGGGCGCATGCTGCACAAGACCTACGCCTAGCTCGGGCCTCGCTGACTCGAGCCTTGCTTCGCTTCCGCCGCCCGGTCGGCTCGCAGCCGGTCGATCACGCGCTGCAGTTTGCGGGCGGGCGCCTTCTCCGCACTCGCGTCGAAGCCCCACCACACGATCAGGTGCGTCCGGGGATCGGAAAGGGTTACGGCGGTCACGCTGAGGGTCTTTCCGGCCCCCTGCGGCCCGCCGGCAACCTCGTCCGTCCGGCAGTCGGCGAGCACATCGGGCTCGTCGCCCTCCTGCGGGGCCAGGATCCCGAGGGGGCCCAGGGACATGGTCAGATCGACGAGGCAAGAGCCGGCGTCCGGCGCGAAGTCGAAGGTCTTGACCGAGGCGAGATCGAACCCCGTGAGCGGGAACGAGGCGATCTCGTCACTGGATGCCGCGGGCTTGGCGGCGTCGTCGGCCCCGCGGGCAGGACCGGCGAGCAGCACGCCCAGGAGTAGTACGGAGGGTCGCATGGAGTCCTCACTTTCGTTGGGCCTAGGGCCGGGCCTCCTGGTTCTGCCCTACCGGGGAACGCGGCAGCGGCCAGGGCGAGGGCTCATGCCAGCCTCCGCCGAGGGCCTTGATGAGGTTCACGCTGGCGGTCATTCGCCGGGTGAGGATGTCGACCGCGTCACGCTCGTTGGCGAGCGCCGCGCCCTGGGCGGTGATGACCTCCAGATAGGTCGTGATGCCCGCCTGGTAACGGTTCATGGCCAGGGCCAGGGACCGTTCGGCGGCGGCGACCGCGTCGGCCTGCTGGGTCGATTCGTCCGCCAGAATGCGCAGAGCCGCCAGGTTGTCCTCGACCTCCTGAAAGGCGTTCAGCACCGTCTGACGATAGCCGGCCACGGCGCCGTCGTACGACGCTTGCGCCTGCTCGCGCGTGGCGCGACGCCGTCCCCCGTCGAAGAGGGTCGCCGCGAGTGAGGGGCCGATCGCCCAGAAGCGGCTGGCGAGCGAAAACAAGCCCGCGAGCTTCGTGCTCTGGTAACCGCCGGATGCCGACAGCAGGAGCCGAGGGAAGAACGCCGCCTTGGCGACGCCGATCTGCGCGTTCGCGGCGGCCATCCGCCGCTCGGAGGCCGCGATGTCGGGCCGCCGCTCCAGCAGCTCGGAGGGCAGGCCAACCGGGACCGGCGGCGGGGCGTAGGCGACCGGGGCCGACAGGATCGTGAAATCTCCGGGGGGCCTTCCGGCCAGGATGGCGATCGCGTGCTCGAGCTGCGCCCGCGCGACGGTGAGGTCGGTCGCTTGCGCCCGCGTCGTGTAGAGCTGCGTCTCGGCCTGCGCCACGTCCACGCCCGACGCGACGCCCTGGTCGTGGCGGTTGATCGTCAGCTGCAGGGCCCTCTCGTAGGCGGCCACCGTGTGGTCGAAGAGCTGCTTCTGTGCGTCGAGCCCCCGCAGCAGGAAGTAATCGACGGCCAGCTCCGCCTGCATCGTGAGCCGGACCGTCTCGAGATCGGCCGCGCTCGCCTGGGCGCTCGCAACGCTGCCTTCGACGTTGCGTCGGATGCGCCCCCACACGTCCGCCTCGTAGGAGAGGTCGATCGGCAGCTCGTAGCTCGTGATCGTAGCGGCCGAGGGGCCCGCGGGTGCGGTCGAGCTGTTCTGCGACGGGTGGGAGCGGGTGACCGATGGGGACGCGGTCACCGTGGGAAACAGCTCCGCGCGTGCCCCCCGCACGGCCGCGCGGGCGCCACGGAAGGCGGCCTCGGCCTGCGCAACGCTCTGGTTGGAAGAGCCGACCTGATCCTCGAGCGGGTTCAGCTCGGGGTCGCCGAAGGCCTCCCACCACTTCCCGCGAAGCAACTGGTCACGCGGTTCCGCCGCCTTCCAGCTCTCCTCGGTGGCCTCCGCCGCAAGCTCCTCCTTGTAGGCCGGCGGCACGGGCGCCGCCGGCCTCTTGTAGTTCGGGCCGACGGCGCAGCCTGTGCTCAGCAGCGCCACCCAGACGGCGAGAACGTGCGCTACCGCCTTCATGCCGTGCCGCCGGTCGCCTCGGCCGCGGGCCGCCGCCCCCGACGAAGCCGTTCCCACCAGAGACGGAACCGGTCCAGGTAGAGGTAGACGACGGGCGTGGTGTACAGCGTGAGCATCTGGCTGAAGAGCAGCCCGCCCACGATTGCGACGCCGAGGGGGCGGCGCAGCTCGGACCCGGTGCCGATGCCGATGGCCAGGGGCACGCCGCCGAGCACGGCCGCCATCGTGGTCATGGTTATGGGCCGGAACCGCAACAGGCAGGCCTGGAAGATGGCGTCGCGGGGGCTCCTGCCGTCCCTGCGCTCCGCCTCGATCGCGAAGTCGATCATCAGGATCGCGTTTTTCTTAACGATGCCGATGAGGAGGATGATCCCGATGAGCGCGATCACGGACAGCTCGATGCGGCAGAGGATCAGCGCGAGAAGAGCGCCCACGCCCGCCGACGGCAGCGTGGAGAGGATGGTGACCGGGTGGATCAAGCTCTCGTACAGGACGCCGAGCACGATGTAGACGGCCAGGAGCGCCGCTGCGACCAGGACGGGCTCGTTGGCCAGCGAGGCTTGGAAGGCCTGAGCCGTGCCCTGGAAGGTACCCCGGATGCTCGCGGGCACGCTCAGCTCCGCCTGCGCGCCATTGATCGCATCCACCGCCGTCCCGAGGGCGACGCCGGGTGGGAGGTTGAAGGAGATCGTGACGGACGGGAACTGGGCCTGATGGTTGACGGCGAGGGGCGCGGTGGCGGGCTCGTAGTGGGTGAAGGCCGACAGCGGGACCAGGCGGCCGGTGCTCGCACGCACGTAGACGTACTTCAGCCCGTCCGGGTCCTGCCAGAACTGCGGATCGACCTCCATCACCACGTGGTACTGGTTGAGCGCCGTGTACATCGTGGAGACGGGCCGCTGGCCGAAGGCGTCGTAGAGCGTGCCGTCGATCATCTGGGGTGTCACGCCGAGCCGAGAGGCCGTGCTCCGGTCGATGGCCAGCGATGCCTGAAGTCCCCGGTCCTGCTGGTCGCTGTTGACGTCGGCAAGCTGCGGCAGCGTTCGCAACTTCTCGAGCACGCGCGGCGCCCACCTCAGGAGCTCGTTCGCGTCGTCACCCTGCAGGGTGTACTGGTACTGGGCGGCGCCGATGCGCCCCCCCACGCGAAGGTCCTGGACCGGCTGCAGGAAGAGGGTCGCGCCGGGGACGTGCGCGGTCCGGGCGCGCAGTCGTGCGATGACCTGGTCGGCGGTCACATCCCGCTCCTCGCGTGCTTTGAGCCCCACGAACATCCTGGCCGTGTTGAAGGAGCCTCCGCCCAGGAACCCGCTCGCGCTCTCGACGGCCGGGTCCTGCATGACCGTGGCGACGAACTGGGTGAGCTTCGGCTGCATGGCCTGGAAGGAAGTGCCCTGGTCCGCCTGGATCGCACCGTTGAGCCGGCCCGTGTCCTGCTGGGGGAAGAAGCCCTTGGGGACCGTCGCGTAGAGGAAGACGGTGGTGGCCATGGTGGCCAGCGTGAGCAGGATCATCAGCGGCTGGTGTCCGAGCACCCAGAGGAGCGACCTCTCGTACCGTCCGAGGATCCAGGCGAACGCCCGCTCGCTGGCGCGGTACAGCCGGCCGTGCCTCGCTTCGCCGCGTGGGCGGAGGAGCCGCGCGCACATCATGGGCGTGGTGGTGAGGGAGACGAGCAGGGAAACGCCGATGGCGACGGAGAGCGTCACGGCAAACTCCCGGAAGAGACGGCCCACGATGCCACCCATGAGCAGGATGGGGATGAACACGGCCACCAGCGACAGGCTGATCGAGATGACCGTGAAGCCTATCTCTGCCGCGCCGCGCAGCGCCGCCGCCCGCGGCTCCATTCCGTCTTCCAGATGCCGCGTGATGTTCTCGACGACGACGATGGCATCGTCGACCACGAATCCGGTGGCGACCGTCATCGCCATGAGGGACAAGTTGTCCAGGCCGTACCCGAGGAGGTACATCACGCCGAAGGTGCCGATGAGCGAGATCGGCACCGCCACCCCGGGAATGAGCGTCGAGCGCACGTCGCGGAGGAACACGAACACGACCAGGACGACGAGGGCGATGGCGATCAGCAGCGTGCGCTCCACGTCCTTCACCGAGGCCCGGATGGTGCGGGTGGCGTCGATGACCACGGAGAGCTGGATGGTGGGCGGGATCGACGCCTGGAGCTGGGGGAGCACGGCGCGTACGCCGTCGACGGTGTCGATGATGTTCGCTCCCGGCTCGCGGAAGATGATCAGGAGTATGGCCGGCTTGCCGTTGGAGAGCCCGGCGGCGCGGATGTCTTCGACCGAGTCGGTGACTTGCGCGACGTCGCCCAGGCGCAAGGCGGCGCCGCTGCGGTAGCGGATGACGAGGGGCTGATACTCCTGAGCCTTGAGTAGTTGATCGGTGCCGGCCAGCGACCAGGAGCGGCCATCGCCGGCCAGCTCGCCTTTTGGGCGATTGACGTTCGCGGCGGCGAGGGCGGCGCGGAGGTCCTCGAGGCCGAGCCCGTTGTTGCTGAGGGCCGTAGGGCTGACGTCCACGCGCACGGCCGGCAAGGCGCCTCCCCCCACCACGACCTGCCCGACGCCGCGCACCTGCGCGAGCTTCTGCTGCAGGATCGACGAGGCGATGTCGTACATGCGGCCCCGCCCGACGACGTCCGAAGTGAGGGCGATCAGCAGGATCGGGGCGTCGGCCGGGTTGACCTTGCGGTAGGAGGGATTGTTCGGCAGGTTGGCGGGAAGCTGCCCGCGCGCGGCGTTGATGGCCGCCTGGACGTCGCGCGCCGCGGCGTCGATGCTCCGGTCGAGGTCGAACTGCAGGGTGATCTGCGTCGAGCCGAGCGAGCTGGTGGAGGTCATCTCGGTCACGCCGGCGATGCGGCCGAACTGCCGCTCGAGCGGCGTCGCCACGGAGGACGCCATGGTCTCGGGGCTCGCCCCCGGCAGCCCGGCGGAGACGCTGATGGTCGGAAATTCCACCTGGGGCAGCGGCGAGACGGGCAGCAGCGTGTATGCGACGGCGCCGGCGAGCGCGATGGCCACGGTCAGGAGGGTCGTGGCGATCGGCCGGTTGATGAAGGGGGCCGAAATGCTCATGCGAAGCGCTTGCCCAGGCGATCGAACGCGAGGTAGATGACCGGCGTCGTGTACAGGGTGAGGATCTGGCTGCACACGAGGCCGCCCACGATCGCGATCCCCAATGGCTGTCGCAGTTCCGAACCGATGCCCGAGCTGAACGCCAGCGGGATCCCGCCGAGCAGGGCCGCCATGGTGGTCATCAGGATCGGGCGCAGTCGCAAGAGGGCGGCCTGATAGATGGCCTCGCGAGGCTCCTTGCCTTCCTTCCGTTCCGCGTCCAGCGCGAAGTCGATCATCATGATCGCGTTCTTCTTCACGATCCCGATGAGCAGGATGATGCCGATGAGCGCGATGACGGAGAACTCGGTACGGCAGACCATGAGCGAGAGCAGGGCCCCCACGCCGGCCGAGGGCAGCGTGGACAGGATGGTGACGGGGTGGATGTAGCTCTCGTAGAGGACGCCGAGCAGGATGTAGACCATCACCACCGCGGCCAGGATCAGCAGCGGCTCGTTGGCCAGTGACGCCCGGAACGCCTCCGCGGTGCCCTGGAAGCCGGCCTGGATGCTTGGCGGCAGGCCGAGGTCCGTCTTCGCCTTCTCGATGGCGCTCACGGCCAGGCCGAGCGATGCGTTCGGCGCGAGGTTGAACGAGACGGTGGCGCTCGGAAACTGGCCTTGATGGTTCACGGACAGAGGGGCGCTCCCGGTCTGGACTTCGGTGAACGCGCCAAGCGGGACCGCGCGGGCGCCCGCCGGCGCCACGTAGACGCTCTGCAAGTCCTCGGGCCGCCGCTGGAAGCTCGGCTGGGATTCCAGCACCACCCGATATTGGTTGAGCTGGGTGAACATGGTGGAGATCTGCCGCTGGCCGAACGCGTCGTAGAGCGCGTCGTCGAGCATCTGCGGTGTGATGCCCAGCCGCGCGGCCGTCGTGCGGTCGAGGACGAGGCGTGCTTCCAGCCCGCCGTCCTGCTGATCGCTGGCCACGTCCCGTAGCTCGGGCAGCGTCTGGAGCCGGGCCACGAAGCGCGGAACCCAGACCGAGAGCTCCTTCGCGTCGGCGTCCTCGAGGCTGTACTGGAACTGCGTCCGGCTGACCCGGTCCTCGACCGTGAGGTCCTGCACCGGCTGCAGGAAAAGCGTGGCGCCCTGCACGTTCGCCAGCTGGGGCTGGAGGCGGCGGATGATCTCGCTCGCGCTCGCCTTCCGTTCCTGTAGGGGCTTGAGGTTGATCTGGATGCGGCCGCTGTTGATCGTGGTGTTCGTGCCGTCGATGCCGATGAACGAAGAGAGGCTCTCCACGGCGGGGTCGCGCAGGACCACGCGGGCCAGCGCCTGCTGCCGGTCCGCCATGGCCGTGAAGGAGACCGTCGGCGGAGCCTCGGAGATGCCGAGGATCACCCCCGTGTCCTGGACCGGGAAGAACCCCTTGGGGATCACCACATAGAGGAGGACCGTCGAGACCAGAGTGGCCCCGGCGACGGCGAGCGTCACCTCCTGGTGGCGCAGCACCCAGGTGAGCGTCCGGCCGTAGAAGTCGATGACCTTCTGGAACGCGCGCTCCGAGGTCCGGGCGAACCGCCCCTGCTCCGACGCCGGCCGGTGGCGCAGCAGCTTGGCGCACATCATCGGCGTCAACGTCAGCGAGACGGCGGCCGAGATCAGGATCGTGACGGAGAGCGTCACCGCGAACTCGCGGAAGAGGCGGCCGACCACGTCGCCCATGAAGAGCAGGGGGATCAGCACCGCGATGAGCGACACCGTCAGGGAGACGATCGTGAATCCGATCTGACCCGACCCCTTGAGCGCGGCCTCCAGCGGCGGCATCCCTTCCTCGATATAGCGCGAGATGTTCTCGATCATCACGATCGCGTCGTCGACCACGAAGCCGGTCGAGATGGTCAGGGCCATCAGCGTGAGGTTGTTCAGGCTGTAGCCGAGCAGGTACATGACCCCGAAGGTCCCCACCAGCGAGAGCGGGACGGCCACGCTGGGGATGACGGTGGCGGCGAGCGTG
>Ga0184609_10000613_pt1 | contig 10571 bp, 9 predicted proteins | sample PLM1_60_coex_FD_133165 | JGI IMG/M metagenome (GOLD analysis project Ga0184609, IMG submission 133165) | Groundwater sediment microbial communities from an aquifer in East River, Colorado, USA - PLM1_60_coex | ecosystem: Environmental > Terrestrial > Soil > Riparian zone | place: USA: East... | reverse complement strand
CGCTCGGTGCCGAAGAGGTTGATCGCGAGCGGCATCTCGCCGCTGGTGGGCTGCTCGAACAGCAACCCCGGCCCACCTGCCCGCACGACCCGCTGGACGATCTCGGTGACCTCCAGGTGAGGGTCGACCGGCGTCTTGATCCGCTTGAGCTCGCCGGCGCGCTCGAGCTGGGCGATGAAGTCACGGAGGTCGGCGTACGGCATAAGCCCAGTATCGAGGGCGTCCGCCGCAGGCAGCACAGCGGCCCCGGGCGGGAGGTCCAGGGCCGCTGTGGTGTTGCCGGTCTTAGCTGGGGCGGACAGCCCCGGAGTACGGCATGGCACTCATGGCGATCTTCTCCACGTACTCGCCCTCCTGCGGGGCGTGGATCACGGTGCCGTTGCCGATGTAGATGCCGTTGTGGTGGATCGGACTGTAGAAGAACACGATGTCGCCGGGCTGGAGGTTGGCCTTGGAGACCTTCGGCTCCTGCTCGTACTGCTCGTGCGCGGAGTGCGGCAGGGAGACGCCGACCTGGCGCCAAGCAGCCATCGTGAGACCGGAGCAGTCGTAGGAGCCCGGGCCGTCCGCACCAAAGACGTACGGCTTGCCGAGCTGGGCGAAGGCGAACTCGACGACTGTGCGCCCGCGGCCCTGCGCGGGGCCGTCGTAGACCGGCGGGCGTGTGGTGCTACGGCTGGCGCGCGGGGTCTGCTGCGCCTTGAGTGCCCGGAACTTGACCAATTCCTTGTTCAGGGCGGCCTTCGCCTCGCGCAGTTTCTTCTCCACGGCGGCCTGCTGGCCGACCTCGGCGTCGAGCTTGCGCTTGGCGTCGTCGAGCGGCCGCTTGGCCTTGAGCAGGCCCTCGATGGTGCCGCTCTGGTCGCGGGAGATGACGTCGAGGACAGTGAGCTGGTCGAGGACGGTCTCGGGCGATCCGCCGCTGAGAAGCACGTTCACCATGCCAGCACGGCCGTTCTTGTACGCGGAGGCGCCGATCTCGTCGACGCGCTGCTCGTAGGCGTCGGTCTTCACCTTGTACGTCTTGATCTGCGCGGCGAGCGTGAGCTGCTTCGCGCGGGTCGCCTGGAGCCTCACGTTGGCGCTGTTGTACTGCTCGTTGATCGCATCGAGCTTGATGCCGAGGTCCTTGATCGACCGGTCGATCTCTGCGGGGCTGGGTGCGGCGTTGGCCGATCCACCCGGGATCACCGCTAAGGCGGTGGCGGTAGTAACCGAGATGACAAGTACAAGGGAACGGTGAGCTAACGAGCGGGCGGACACCACCGGCGGAGGCTCTCCTTCTTCCATCGACCGCCTACCGAGTTAGCTGACGGGTTCGGGCGGGAAGGACGCCCTACCGCTCGCGCGGACTCACCCCAGATACTCGGGTCCCCGGCTCGCCTGGTCAGGCGATTCGGCGGTGGTCTCCCGACGCCGTTCGGGTGAACGACGGACCTTCGGGCGACCGGAAATCGACTCTAGGTCGGCCCATCTGGGCTAGTCCACTTTCCAAGAGAGATTTAACCTTGACTCCTGCGCGTATCGGCTGTATTTATTACGGTCCGCCGACACACCCACTCCGCAACGTAACGCGAATTCCGCGGCGCCCATCCCACAAGCACCGATAGCGACGGAATAGCCACGGTCAACACAGCGGTGAACGGCGTACACGTTCACGAAACCGGTGATCTTTCTCTCGCAAACCCCGTCACCCGTCCGCACGGATCTCGTTGGACGGAGTGTCACACGATGATCACGGAACGCTGCGGCGAGAAGGGTTCGGGGTCACTGATGCGGGACGCGGAGCGGGATGAAGTGATCGTGGTCGGAACGGGCGAGGCGCGGTGATGACGAACCAGACGCTCGTATCGTTCAGCGAGCCCCTCGCCGAGGCGGTGCCGGTGGTCGCCGTCGCGGAGCCGGCGGACGAGGCCGACGAAGGCCCGGATCCGGCCGCCGCCGTCGAGTTCGCCACCCGGGTCCTCCGTGGCTGGCACTACGTCGCCGAACTGTCCGTGCTCGGGCAGGCCATGTGCGCCTGCGGTCAGCCCTGGGAGTACTGCGAGTACCGGCTCCTCGCCCGGCGCTGTGGCTTCACGGAGCAGGCCCCAGCCTGAGCGTTCTTTGCCGAGGTGGCCGTGGTTTTCGGGGCTATAACCCCGAAAACCACGGCCACCTTCACGTGGAGCGGTCAGACGCCCGCGTACGAGTGCAGGCCCGAGGTGACCAGGTTGATCGCGAACAGGTTGACCATCATCGTTGCCCAGCCCAGTACCGCGATCCATGTCGCGCGGCGCCCGCGCCAGCCTGCCGTCGCCCGCGCGTGCAGGTATGCGGCGTACACGACCCACGAGACGAACGCCCAGGTCTCCTTGGGGTCCCAGCCCCAGTAGCGGCTCCATGCCGCTTCGGCCCAGAGCGCGCCGAGGATGATGCCGATCGTCCAGATCGGGAACGCGATCGCGTGCAGCCGGAACGTCAGCCGCTCCAGCGTTGCAGCCTCCGGGAGCCGCGCCGCCAGCGAGCCGACCGGCTTGCCCGCGGCGATCCGGGCGTCGTACCGCTGCCGGATCAGGTACAGGCTGGCGGTGACGAACCCGACCATGAAGATGCCGGACGCGCTCACCATGCACGGGACATGGATCTCTTTCCAGTACGAGTTGAGCGCCGGCATCAGGGGCGCCGCCTCGGCGTAGAGAAGGCTGCCGGCGATCCCCAGCATCATCAGCACGATGGCCATGACGAACACGCCGAGATGGCGCACCGGCCGCCGCAGCACGAGCACGAGCCACGCCACGACGCCGACCACGCACACGGCCGAGACGAACTCGTACATGTTGCCGAACGGGGCCCGGCCGGCGGCGACGCCCCGCGTGACGAGGCAGCCGATCTGGAACAGCGCGCCGAGCGCCGTGGCGGCCACGGCGAACCGGCCGAACCACGCCGCACGGCCGCCGTCGCGCGGCGCTTCCTTCGGCGGGCTGGCGGTGAGGCGCGCGATCGTCTGCTCGATGCTCTCCTTGGCCGGCTCCTCGACCTCCTCCGGTCCACCGGCGCCGGCCAGTACGCGGGCAGTGCGCACCTTCGTCACTGCGATCGCGCTGCCGCGGCCGAAGGAGTACTCGACCGTGTACCCGACCATCGCGAGCACGTATGTCGCGAGTGCCGCGAGCAGCAGGTTGTCGGAGAGGCTTGCCAGGCCGGAGTCGACGGGCATGTCAGTCCTTCTTCGCGGTCGGGGCAGGAGTCTGGGTGGTGGCGAGGGCGACCGCGACGACGGTACGCCGGAACTCGTCGGAGAACGATTCGGCGTCGGTCCGGGCGAGCCCGCCGGCAGCCATAGGGGCGCCGGGCGTGAGCCGGAACCAGATCCGGCGGCGCCGCACGGTGAGCGAGCCGATCAGCCCGAGCACCATGAAGATCGAGCCGATCAGGACGGTGCGCTGGCCGGGGTCGTGAGCGACCTCCATGCTCGCCCACTCCTTCGTGCCGACGAACGTCAGCTCAGAGCCGTCGTCGAGCTTCCATGTCTGGCCGGGCGTGAGCAGCTTCGATCCGATCGGCTTGAGCGCACCCTTCTCCACCTGTGCCTGGTCCAGCGAGTAGACCGAGCGGGGGATGCCGCTGTTCAGGCCGGTGTCCCCGCGGTAGGCGAGCAGGTTCAGGGCAGGGTCACGCTCAGCCGGGAACCGGGACCGCACCGCCGGCCCGGAGTCCGGCTTGGTCGGCAGGTAGAAGCCTTCGAACGCCATCTGGACGTCACGGGTGACGGTCTTGCTCTTCGGGTCCTGGTTGGCGTCGGGGATGATCACGACGCCCTCGCTGGTGCTCATGCTGTCCTGCGGTAGGAACGGCGTGGTGCTCTCGAACACCTGGCCGTAGCGGTCCTTGTACCGCACGATCGGCGCGTAGCCGTGGTTGATCAGGTAGATGTTGGCGCCGTTCACCCGCAGCGGGGAGTTGACCTTGATCCGGGCGCGACGGTCGGGCGCCACGTCACCGGCGCGATCGCCCTCGATGTGCCGGACGTCGGCCGCGTAGTCCTCGGGCTGCCCGTTGGCGTGGAAGCTGGCGCGGAAGTCGTCGAGCCGGACGCAGAACGGCGGCAGCGTCGAGTCGCCGACGAGCCGGCCGGGGGTGAACTGGTCATACGAGGCCACGGTGTTGCAGAAATCGTCACCCTCGACGATCAGGATGTTGGACTTCCACCCCCAGAGCCCGCCCGTCGCCACACCCGCTAGCACCGCGACCAGCGCAAAGTGGAAGAACAGGTTGCCGGTCTCGCGGAGGTATCCCTTCTCGGCGCTGACCGTCACGGTGCCGTCGTCGGCGGTACGGATTGTGCTGCGCCAGTGCCGCTTGCGGAGTATCGCCCGGATGGTCTGCGCCGCGTCGGGCCCAGCGACCGGCAGGATCTCGTGCAGGGGGAGCCGGTCGAGGTGGCGCGGCGCGTCCGGCGGGGTGCGCAGCAGGGCGCGGCCGTGCAACCGCATCCGCGGGATGAGGCAGCCGATGAGCGAGATGAACAGCAGCAGGTAGATCGCCGCGAACCAGGGCGCGCCGAAGACGTCGAAGGCGTGGAGCCGGTCGAGGAACGGCGCAAGCTTCGGATGGGCGGCGAAGTAGTCGTCGACCTTGAGCTGGTTGAGCCCGCGCTGCGGCAGCATCGAGCCCGGCACGGCGGCGAGGGCGAGCAGGAACAGCAGCACCAGCGCTGTTTTCATGCTGGTCAGCTGGCGCCAGGCACGGAGCAGTTGGGAGCCGAGACCCTGACCGGTGATCCGGCGGGCGGCATCGGGTGCAGGTTGGGTGGAGAGCTGCGCGTCGCTCTCCGGGCCTGTGGTGCGTTCATCCACTGTGGACATCAGAACCAGATCTCCCCCGCGCCGAACGCGCCGTACAGCCAGATCACCAGGTCACTCCAGGCGCCGGTGAGGAGCAGCAGCCCGACCACGACGAGCATGCCGCCGCCCACCCGCGTGACCCACAGGCTGTGCCGGCGCACCACCGCGAGTGCGCCGAGGAACCGGCGGAACCCGAGCCCGAACAGGACGAACGGCAACCCGAGCCCCAGGCAGTACGCGATGGTGAGGACGACGCCGCGGTCAACCGTTCCCTGGGTGAGCGTGAGGCCCTGGACGGCTGTGAGCGTCGGGCCGACGCACGGGATCCAGCCCAGCCCGAAGACGGCGCCCAGCACCGGTGCACCCGCTAATCCCGTCGCCGGGAGCCGCCGTATCCGCGCCTCCCGCTGCAACCCGGGGACCAGCCCGATGAACGCCAGTCCGAGGACGACGATCAGCGCGCCGGCCACCTTCTCGACCGCCGAACGGTGCTCGATCAGCGTGCTGGCCAGCCCACCGACGGTGGCACCGATCACGGTGAAGACCGCGGTGAAGCCGGCGACGAACAGCACGCTGCCGAGGAGCACCTTGCCCTGAACGCGGCGCTTGGTCGCCACGAGGGTCGTGCCAGTTACGGCGTTGCCGTGCGGATCGACACCGACGGCCGCGTCGAGGTCGGCGCCGGCGATCCCGGTGACGTAGGAGATGTAGCCGGGGACCAGCGGCAGCACGCACGGGGACAGGAAGCTGACCAGGCCGGCGGCCGCGCTTACCGCGATCGCCGCCACCAGCGGACCGTCCACGACCGTGCCCGCGAGACTCACGTCGGCTTCTCCGCGGCGATTCGCTCGACGGTCGGCTGCAGGTCCTCCCGGAGCAGCGGCTTGCGGAACACGACGGCGACCCGGCCAGCGCGGTCCAGGACGATCGTCGCCGGGATGGCGTTCGGCGGAGTGTCGCGGAACTTCAGCGCTACCCGCTGACCACGGTCGTACAGGCTGGGGTACGTCACCTTGTAGGCGCGCTCGTATGCCTCGGCGTTGTCGCGGGAGTCACGGACGTTCACCCCGAGGAACTCCACGCCGGACGCCTTGGTCGCCGCGTACACAGCCTCCAGGTCGTCGGCCTCGGCGCGGCACGGCGCGCACCAGGATCCCCAGAAGTTGATGACGACGACCTTGCCCTTGAAGCTCGACGGGTCGTACTTCGCGCCGTCGAGCAGCTCGCCGGTGAGGCTGGGTGCGGCGCGGCGATCGGCGGGCGCGTACTCGGCGACGGTGCCGTTGCCTGAGACGAACCGCTGCTCACTCCCGGCCGCCTGATCAACAGCGTCATTACCCGAGGTGCACCCGACCAGCGCGAGAGCCGCGAACGCCGCTACAACTGCTCTGACCTGGGCCGCTGACATCAGGCGCCTTTGCTGGTGCGGGCAGTCTTGGATTGGGCGATCAGGGCGGCGGCGGGCTCGCTGTAGCCGATGCCGACGAGCTTCACCCCGTCGAAGTGGAACGAGGTAAAGCTGGCGAGCGCGCATTCCCGGCGGCGCGGGTCGTGCCAGAGCCGCTTGCGCTCCAGGTGCCGGCGGAGCGTCCAGATCGGGAGCTGGTGGCTGACGCAGACGGCCTCGTGGCCTTCGGCCACCTCCCAGGCGGCGAGCACCGCGGCGTACATCCGCTGGGCGATCTGCGCGTACGGCTCGCCCCACGACGGGGTGAACGGGTTGCGCAGCTGCGGCCAGTAGCGCGGGTTCCGAAGTGCGCCGTCGCCGACGCCGATCTGCTTGCCCTCGAAGAAGTTGCCGGACTCGATGAGTCGCTCGTCGACGGCCACGTCCAGCCCGAACTGGGCGGCGAACGGCTCGGCGGTCTGCTGGGCGCGCTCCATTGGGCTGGAGACCAGGTGCGTGACGTCGTGGCCGGCGAGCGCTTCGGCGGCCACCTTCGCCATCTGCTCGCCGAGGTTGGAGAGCCGGTAGCCGGGCAGCCGGCCGTAGAGGATGCCCTCGGGGTTGTACACCTCACCGTGCCGCAGCACGTGGACGATCGTTTCGCTCATGCGCGTCCTCGCTCCGCTGCGGGCGCGCATGGGGCACCAGACGCGCTGTGCCCAGGGTTCGCTCGCTGAAGCTCGCTCACTGCGTGGCCTCCGCAGCCGCTCGCGCCGCGTGCGGGAGAGCGGCGGCGATCCGCTCGACGGCCGCGTCGTCGTGGGCGGCCGAGACGAACCACGCTTCGTACGCGCTGGGCGGCAGGTACACGCCGTGGGCAAGCATCGCGTGGAAGAACGCCCGGTACTGCGCGACGTCCTGGCGCTGGGCCGCGACGAAGTCATGCACCTCGTCGGCGGCGAAGAAGATGCTGAACAGGTTGCCGGCGGACTGGAGCCGGTGCGCGACGCCAGCCTCGGCGAGCGCGACGCTGGCCAGTTTGGCGACGGCGTCCGCGACGTGGTCGACGTGCGCGTACACCTCTTCGGTGGCGTGCCGGAGCGTGGCGAGGCCGGCGGCGCAGGCCAGCGGGTTCCCGGACAGCGTGCCCGCCTGGTAGACGGGGCCGGCCGGAGCGAGGTGGCCCATCACGTCGCGACGCCCGCCGAACGCAGCCGCAGGGAGCCCGCCGCCCATCACCTTGCCGAACGTAAACAGGTCAGGGGTGACGCCCTCGACGCCGAACCAGCCACCGCGCGAGATCCGGAAACCGGTCATGACCTCGTCGAGGATGAGCAGGGCGCCGTACTCGGTGCACAGCTCGCGGAGAAGCTGGTTGAAGTTGTCGCGCGGCGGCACCACGCCCATGTTCGCCGGCACGGCCTCGGTGATGACGGCGGCGATCTCGCTGCCGTGCGCGGTGAACGCGGCGCGTGCGGCGATCGGATCGTTGTACGGCAGGACGATCGTGTCGGCGGCGCTCGCCCCGGTGACGCCCGGGGTGTCGGGCAGGCCGAACGTGACGACACCCGAACCGGCGCTGGCCAGCAACGAGTCCACGTGACCGTGGTAGCAGCCGGCGAACTTCACGACCTTGCTGCGTCCCGTGAAGCCGCGGGCGAGGCGGATCGCGCTCATCGTCGCCTCGGTGCCCGAGTTGACCAGCCGGACCTGCTCGACCGGGCCGACGCGCGCCACGATCTCCTCGGCGAGCTCGACCTCGCCGGGGCTCGGCGTGCCGTAGCTGGTGCCGTTGGCGGCGGCTTCCTGGAGCGCCTCGACGACAGCAGGGTGCGCGTGGCCGAGGATCAGCGGACCCCACGAGCACACCAGGTCGACGTACTCGCGCCCGTCCACGTCGGTGAGCAGCGCCCCCTGCCCGCGGGCCATGAAGCGCGGCGTGCCGCCGACGGCGCGGAAGGCGCGGACCGGGGAGTTCACTCCGCCGGCCACCACCGCGCCGGCACGGTCGAACCAGGCCTGTGAGCTGGGCGCGTCGTACGGAAAGGTCACCTCGGCATTCTCCCATCTACCTCGCGTAGACGGTGGCCGGGGTGTACGGGCAGGCGGCTAGAACGTGAGCGGCGCCAGGGGCGAGGCTCGATCACGGTGCTGGTGGGGCATGTGCGCGCCGCTGTGGCCCGGAACGCGGCGACGGCCGCCTGGTCCACGACAGTCTCGCCGAGCGGCGTCGACATGTCGTCGTGATGGTTCGGGATCACATACTGCGGCCTCTCGAGCGCAACCAGGGTGCGCTCCAGCACGTCCGCCGTCCGCCAGTTGGACCGGGACGGCGAGCACCGCGATGGCGGCTTGCCTGCAGCGCTGACGGCAACGGGGCCCGCAACCGCAGATCAGCAGGGGGCGACAGCCACGCACCCGTAGCGACCAACAGAATGTCGCTCGTCGGAGGGGTTAGTGCCCGTGCGAGAGCCGTCGAGCTGCATGCCGGGTCCATTGGTCAACCCATCGCGCTGTGGTCAGCATACTTAGTAGAGCAAGGTGCTCATCATTGAGCGGTCGCTCTAGGAGCCACGACACGGCCCGTTTCGCCCAGTGGCCGCTGCCACTTCTCATTGCCATAACTAACACTTTGTCGACCGGAAGCATCTGCTGTAGGTCGCTTGGAGTAAGTCCGTGTTCCGCCGCGGCAGAATCAACCTTCGCCCTGAAAGCATCCTCTTCCGAATCCAGAATCGTCAGCCACGATTGAGGAAGGCTCGCCTTTGATGACGCAACTCGTCCAGACAGGCGACCAAGTATCCAGTCGCCCTCGGCATCGAGGCCGAGCCACAGACCTGTCGCGCTGATCGACAACAAGGGCAGCCAAGCGACAACCCCGTCGTCGTAAGGAGACTGATGCCACCGATTGGCTTCGACGCGCGCGAGCTCTGACTTTAGCCGGCTTGACGACACGGCGCCTCGCTCACCACAGCAACCAGGTATGCAGACCTCACGCCCACCTCCACGAGTCAGATTCGATCGTCGCTATCGTAATTTCAGCGAATACTCAACCGCCCCAGGCCGTGTGATTCACCTCAAAACCATGCTGATTCATAAACTCTACGAACCTTCTCCTCGTAGCATGTGTCCAGTTTCCGCCGTAGTGGCCAGACCATTCGTTTGTAAGAAACTCGCCGCGCGCACCTCTCTTCAAGCGACCTCCGACTACTGACGATTCACTCGCCCCGATAGCCGTCCTCAGCCCATCATGCCCAGCAATCCCCTGGTCAGCCCCGGTCGCAAACCGGCCAGTCATTGGATCGAATACGAAGTCTCTTTCGCCAGCGGGATTGAAGTTCCTCATAGCCCCCACTGATTTCACACGATCGCTCACCTCAATAACACCCTTTGCCGGTCCACTTCCGGACAGGCAGCCCGTGTTGTGAACCAGTACTGGAATGTTACCGGCAAGGACATAGTAGGTGTGGAGCTGGTCGACGGTGAGGTTGTGCATGATGGCCGCGCCTGGGCGGGGCGTTACTGCGTGGATGCGAACCGGCTCGCCTTCGGCCGTGCGGAGGTTGTGCCCGGCTGCAAGGTCGGCTGCCTGTACCCAGCGTTTCGCTGTGTCGTCCCAGAATGGGTGCTCGTCAGTGGTCTGGATCGACCGTTGGCTCCCGTCATCTGCGTTGACGATGGTGACGTCGACGAGGTCGCCCTCGTGTGGGTTGGCGTGCAGCGCGGTGACCTTGCGGGCACCCTTGGTTTCGCCAGTGCTTTCGTCGGCGGCGGTGACCTCGTCGCCGAGTTCGATGTCCTTGATCTTCTTCGTGGTGCCGTCGGCCAGTAAGACCGGTGTGTCGGGATCGAAGCTGCACGCTCTGCCAACGGCAGCACCGGCTTTGCCGGCATTCCTGCCTGCCGAACTGGCCGCCTTCATAGGGGCCAATTGCGGCACTAGAGCTTCGAGTGCGAGACCAACGCCGAACGCGGTGACTTGCCCTAGGTCGTAGGCGCTTGAGTCGTAGTTTATCTTGTTGTCGATGCCGAAGATATCAGCTGCGGCCTGGCTTGCATGGTCGTACTTTCCGAGGAACTGGCTCAGAGCCGGATTGTTGGTAGCCGCCGCCTTGGCCAGGTCTAGCGGAACGTCCCACCAGAAGTCGAAGTATCCGCCAAGCATATCCAGACTTGCTTGATGGCGTTCTTCAGTGGTCGCTGGCCGCCCGTCGGTGTGGCGACCCTGGGCGATGACGTTAAAGGAATCGACCAACCCGGTGGTCCATTGGAACAGGTCGTCCAGGGTCTTCATAGGAACGGACTCGGACGAGCCGGCCTTCACGCTTGGCAGGTTGACCTTAGGGCCAGTATTGCTT
>Ga0184609_10000608_pt1 | contig 10598 bp, 8 predicted proteins | sample PLM1_60_coex_FD_133165 | JGI IMG/M metagenome (GOLD analysis project Ga0184609, IMG submission 133165) | Groundwater sediment microbial communities from an aquifer in East River, Colorado, USA - PLM1_60_coex | ecosystem: Environmental > Terrestrial > Soil > Riparian zone | place: USA: East... | reverse complement strand
CTCCACCGCCCGACAGAAAGCTCGTCGACGTCGAAACCTGCGGAACGAGGGTCACGAAATCAGCGAAATTGCGATTCAGGGTCGGCAGGCGGCGAAGCGCCGAGTCGCCGACGGTCGTTCCCGTTCCCGTCTTGCTGGGATTGATTACGGGCGTCGCCTCGGCGAGGGTCACGACGGTCGAAAGGACCGTACTCTGCTGTTGGAGGGTGAAATCTTCTCGGGTCGCCTGGCCCAGGCTGACCGTGCGGTTATCACGGGTGATCGGCTCGAAGCCGATGCGACGAGCGGTCACGGTATAGCCGGCGTCCGGCTCGACACCCTGGACGGAATACTGTCCGTTGCTGCGGGTGATTCCGCCGGCACTGAAGCCGGTCTTGGGGTTCCGTATCTGGATCTGGGCGCCTTCGACGGGCGCTCCATTCGGGTCGGTGACAGTACCACTGACCGCTCCTGTCGTGACGCCCTGGGCGAGGAGACGAGCCGAGGCTCCAGTCACCAGCGCCAATGATGCGGCGACAGTCACAAGCAGACGTGTCTTGAGCATGAATTCTCTTTGTGGAAGGAGGGGAGGCCACAAAGTAGCTTCCGGAACTTGGCCACGGCAAGAGAATTCTGTCACCACTCGGCAACGAATCGGACGCTCGCCGTTTTTTACCTGCCGTCTGCCGCTCGCCTGCCTTTTGAGACGTAAAAGACCGGGATTCCGAGAAGGATTACTCCCAGCACTGCGAGCGTCGGGACACGGCTGGACGGATCGATGATCGCGTTCCCGAGGAGAAGGATGGTGGCAACTATGAAGAGTGCCGGAACCACGGGGTAACCCGGAACCCGGAAGGAGGGATTATATCCGGCCCGGCGCCGGAAAATGAACACCGACCCGACGGCGAGGGCATAGAACGGCACTATTGCGGTGACGAACGTATCGGCGAGCTGCTCGAATGTACCCAAAAGGACGAACAGCACTCCGAGACCGGCGCTGAGGGCAATGGCAACGCTCGGCGTCTGGAATTTCGGGTGGACGGTCGCGATCGGCTTGAAGAGCAGTCCATCCTCAGCCACGGCGAAGAGGACCCGCGAGCCGGTCATCACGGAACCGTTCAGAGTTCCGAACGTCGAGATCATGACCGCGACCGAGACGAAAGCGACGCCGGCTGCCCCCACGAGCTTGTCGGCAACGTCGGCCGCGACGAGCTTGGATTGTCGGATCTCCTCGACGGGCAACACCGCGAGATAAGCCAGGTTGGCGAGCAGGTAGAGAGCGATGATGATCAACGTGCCCGCGATGAGCACTCGCGGGAGATTCCTTTCCGGATCCTTCACTTCACCTGCAACGAAGCTGACATCCGCCCAGCCGTCGTAGACCCAGAGGACGGAGACGAGCGCCAACCCGAAGCTCGCAATGCTGAAGCTTCCCGGCGGAACCGCCGGAGTGTAGTGACCGCCTGTCTGCGGCAGCCCGATCGCGAGAGCGAGCACGATGATGATGAGTAGCGCGCCTGTCTTGGCAAGCGTCGTGACGTTCTGAACGAGCGAGCCCCACCTTATGCCGACGTAGTTGAAGGTCGCCGTGAGCAGGATCGCGGCGGCGGCGACGTAGTGAACGTACCGGCTGTACGGCGCGACCCGCGGATCGTATCCAAGCACCCGAATGAAGTACTCGGAGAACGTCGTGGAGATGGCGCCGAGCGCGGCGGCGCGGATGAGGACGAGCTCGGACCAGCCGAACAGAAATGCGGGCAGCCGTCCCCACGACTCGCGGATGAAGACGTATACGCCCCCGGTGCGTGGAAACACGCCGGCGACCTCGGCGAGCGTCAGCGCCCCGCAGAGGGCGAAGATTCCACCGGTGAGCCAGATTGCGAGGAGCGGAAGTGGACCAGGCAGCTTGTCGGCGATGCCCGCGGGCGAGCGAAAGATGCCCGAGCCGATGGTCGATCCGACGAGGACCGCGACCGCGCTCCACCAACCGAGGCGGCGCGGCAGCGAAGAATCACGCGCAAAATCCGGCGTCGTCATGCGGATACGGTAGTGCAAAGGCACTCGCTGCGCGAGTAGCTTTAACGACGCGAGGAGCGATCTCGTCGCGAAATCTCCGCACACTCAACTCTCATAAATGAATCAGCCGCTGGCTGAGACCGTCTTCTGGATCGCCGCGGTCGCGTGCGTAATCGCGGAAATCGCAATCTTGCGATCCACTTTCGCGGCACGACGCGCGGTCAAATCGGAGCTGGTGCCATCCGCCTCGCCCCGCGGCGAGCTCGCGTGGGCCGTCATTCCGGCGCTGGCCCTTGGCGTTGTTCTGGCGGCGACCTGGCAGAAAATCGAAGCGCGCGACAACCAAATGGGCACGATGCATCACTCGGGAATGCAGCACTCGATGCCGGCAGGTGCTCCGGCACCGGCAGCGGAGCAATAGCGTGCTCACTCTGCGGCGCCTCGGAGTTCTCGCTCTGGTTCTCGGTTTTGCACAGGTCGTCTTCGGCGCGATCGTGCGAATCACCGGCTCGGGTATGGGTTGCGGTGATCATTGGCCGGACTGCTACGGGTCGTTCACACCGGTGCACAGCGGCCCGAATCTTCTGGTCGAGATCTCACACCGGTACGGAGCGGCCGCATTGTCATTCGTGATTGGCGCACTCGTCGTCGCGGCATGGCTCAAGCGCCGCGAGCCCGGGGTGGGAGGACCGGGCGGCGTTCTCCGTGCTTCCCTGCTCGCGATCGTGGTCGTCGTCGTAGCCGCGCTGTTTGGCGCCGTGACAGTGAAGCTGGAGCTCCAGCCGTGGGTGGTCGTAACTCACCTGGCAATCGCCATGGCGCTGCTCGCGGTACTGGTGGTCGTTGTCGTACGGGCTGGTGGACTGGGCGCTCTCGCGGCGGCCGAACGTTCCGCGCGAACGTTGCGCGGCGGGATAGCCGCGGTCGGACTGACCTTTCTCGCGCTGGTGCTGGGTGCGCTCACCGCCAACACACCGGGCGCACCGCTCTCGTGTCAGGGATTCCCATTGTGCAGGGAGATCGGTGAGAGCGGCGCTCCTCTCATGATTCAGATCACCCACCGTGTCATCGCGTTCTTGCTTCTGGGACACCTGATCGGACTCGCGATCGGGACGCGGAAGCGCGCCGAGCCGCGGCCGATTCGCACCGCGGCGTGGACGTCGCTGGGCATCGTCACGCTTCAAATCGTAGTCGCCGCCGCCATGGTCGAGATGCATCTCCCGGCGTCGCTCCGCTCCATTCACCAGGCGATTGGCACGGCACTCTGGATCTCGGTGGTGACGCTCGCGGCGCTCGCGAGCGGGCTGCGCTACATGACCGACATCGAGCGAATCGTGTACGAGTCGCCGTCGCGCGGGGAATTCGCGACTCCCGAAGGGGTGAGCACCTAGATGGACGCAACGGTCCGGGAGCAGACGCAGCCGTCGCTGCTGCGCGACCTGGTGATGCTGACCAAGCCGCGCATCATCTCGCTCCTGCTTGTGACGACGATCGCCCCGATGTTCGTGGCCGGAAATCCCGGCTGGCTCCTGTGCGTGATTGTGCTCGTCGGCGGCTACCTGATGGCCGGCGGAGCCAACGCCGTCAACATGTATCTCGACAGCGACATCGATACGCGGATGGCGCGCACGCGGCTTCGTCCAATTCCAAGCGGCCGCATGGGGCCGAGGTCGGTGCTCGCGTTCGGAATTGCGCTCGCCACTGCCGCGACCTTTCTGCTCGCGCGCTTCACCAACGTTCTAACCGCCGTGCTCGCGCTCGCCGGCTTTTATTTCTACGTCTTCGTCTACACGCGGTGGCTCAAGCGAACGACGCCCCAGAACATCGTAATCGGCGGAGCGGCAGGAGCCTTCCCTCCCCTCGTAGGTTGGGCGGCGATGACAGGGACGGTCGACCTCACCGCGGTCTACCTTTTTCTGATCGTGTTCTACTGGACTCCGCCTCACTTCTGGGCGCTGGCGCTCCTCAAGCAGCGCGACTACGGTCGGGCCGGAGTGCCGATGGCGCCGCTCGTATGGGGCGAGCGTGAGACGATGCGTCAGATGATGTGGTACAACGTGATCCTCATCGCGCTGACGCTTCTTCCCGCCGCGTTCGGCGCCTTCGGTCTCATCTATCTCGTCTCCGCCCTCGTGCTCGGCACGATCCTGCTGGTCGGAGTCATTCGAGTGAGCACGAGTGCCGAATGGACGAAGCCAGCGTGGTGGGTCTACAAGTTCTCGCTTCTCTACCTCGCCCTTCTCTTCGTCGCGATGGTGGTCGATCGCAAGGTGCTCGGCTGATGACAGCGCCGTTCGCGGTGTCCGCACAGCGTCCGACGCCGCGTGCGCAGGAGGCGGTCTCTTCGCCGCGTCCGCTGCGACGGTTATTGCCGCGGATCCGGCCGTATTTAGGGCGATTGATCGGAGCGTTCGCGTGCCTGCTGGCGAGTGCGAGCATTGCCCTCGCATTCCCGCAGTTTGTGCGTCGCCTGCTCGATGCAGCCTTCATCTCCGCGGATGCCGACCTGCTCAACAAGATCGCGCTCGGATTGCTCGGTCTTTTCGCGATTCAGGCGGTGCTCAATTTCGCGCAGGTCTTTCTGCTGACATCCACGTCCGAATTGGTAATCGCGCAGCTGAGAGAGGATCTGTTCGCGCACCTCGTCCGCCTGTCCCCTGGATTTTTTACCGAGCGCAGAAGCGGCGAGCTGACGAGCCGGCTGTCGGCCGACACGACGGTGCTGCAGACACTCGTCAGCTACAACCTCTCGGAGTTTGCGCGCCAGACGCTGTTCCTCATCGGCGGCATCGTGCTGCTGACTCTCACAGATGTCAGCCTGACGGCGACCACGCTCGCGGTCGTGCCTCTCGTAGTCGGCGCCGCGTTCGTATTCGGGCGCGCATTGCGTCGCGCCAGCACCGGTGTGCAGGACCGTATCGCAGAAGCCACCGGAACCGCCGACGAGGCGTTCTCCCAGATTCGAACCGTCCAGAGCTACACGGCGGAAGCGGAGGAGGTTCGCAGGTACGGGTCGCACCTTCATCAGGTGATCGAGGCGGCAATTCGGCGCGCGCGGATTCGCGGAACCTTTTTTGGAATCCTCACCTTCTCGGGTTTCGGGGCGGTGGTCGCCGTGCTCTGGCAGGGCGGTCGTCAGGTGCTCGAGGGAAATCTGACCGCTGGCGCTCTCGTCTCGTTTCTTTTGTACGCTCTCTACGTCGCGGGCGCGATCGGCTCGCTCGCTTCGCTCTTCGGCGCCTACCAGGAAGCGGTCGGCGCCGCTCGACGCGTCTTCGACCTGCTCGAGGCAGAGTCGGCGGTGAAAGATCCGGTCAAGCCGTTGCGGCTACTTCGTCCTTTGCGGGGCGAAATCGTGATGGACAACGTGGCGTTTCACTACAGCTCCGGGTTGCCTGAAGTCCTGCGCGGCGTGTCACTGCGGATCAACGCCGGTGAGGTCGTCGCGCTGGTAGGTCCGAGCGGTGCCGGGAAGACGACGATCGCGTCGTTGCTGCCGCGTTTCTGGGACGTCACCGGAGGCCGCATCATGTTTGACGGGCTCGACATCCGGGATCTGTCGCTGACGGAGCTGCGCGCCGCGATCGGGATCGTGCCGCAGGAGCCCACGCTTTTCAGCGGAACGATCCGCGAGAACATCGCGTACGCCGGAATCGGTGAGGACGGATCGCGCCCTCCCGAAGAAGCGATCCGCGCCGCAGCCAAGGCCGCGCACGCGGTCGAGTTCATCGAGAGGCTACCGGAGGGATTCGACACCAGGGTCGGAGAACGTGGCGTAAAGCTCTCCGGCGGCCAGCGGCAGCGGATTGCGATCGCCAGGGTCTTCCTCAAGGATCCCGCGCTCGTGATTCTCGACGAGGCTACGTCGAGTCTCGACAGCGAGAGCGAGCGACTGGTAGAAGAGGCGATGGAGGATCTGCTGCGCGCGCGGTCCACACTGATCATCGCGCACCGCCTGAGCACTGTCCTGCGCGCCGACAGGCTCGTCGTAATCGACCGTGGCCTGATCGTAGAAGAGGGCCGGCACCAGGAGCTGCTTGCTTCCGAGGGAGTCTACTCCCGCCTCTATCGCGGGCAGTTCAGGCCGGGAGACGCGCTCGTCGGCTAGCTCAAGTCTTTGTTGGGCGGATTAACTGCCTATCGTGCTGGCTACAATGACGGAAGGGATTACGCGGAACACGCGGAATAGGCGGAAAACGCGGAAGTTTTCTTTTGTTATTTGGTAAGAGAGCTCGGTGAGGCGCCTGATGCATCCCGAGCGGCAGTGAACAAAAAATCCCTGCCCGCGCAACGAGCCGTAACGCCTAACGTAGCGTTCCGCGCCCTGTCCGCGTCTTCCGCGTGTTCCGTGTTAAACCTCCCTCGTTGTGGCCAGCCCGAGCGGCAGTTAATCTGGCGCTCTAACGATTTGCTCACGCGAATCCGACCAGTCTGGCTACCGTGGCGGAGGCGGGCCGATCGTCTTTGGTGTGCTCGACGAAGCCGGCGTGGTAGATGCCGCCGGGTTGATTGGAGTGACCACGGCAGCGCGCCCGCTATCGGTCGGGGGCTGTCGAAAAGGCGTTGGCGCGGTTGTCGCGCTCGGACGGATCCTGAACGCAGCGGTCACCTGCTGCCCCGCCAGAACGGTCACACTGTCGTCAGTGAATCCGAGCGCCGGGTGCCATGCGCGTACGCGATACTTCCCCGGTGGAATGGCATCGATGGTGAACGTCCCGTTCGCGGCGGTCTGCGCGTAGTACGGGTGATCGAGGACGGCGATCCAGGCACGCGTCCAGGGATGCTTGTCGGAAACGACTTCGATCTCGGCCGGCTCGCTGAACCCGTCGAGCGGAACTACTTCGCCATCATCGTTGAAGGGTGCGATGCCGGCGATCTTTCCGGTGCCAACGTTGATGAAGCGATTCGTGTGCACCAGCCTGTCGTCGTTGCCGACGTTGAGCGTTCCCCCCGTCGCGATCGCCTGGACGTAGGGATCGAGCATGCAATTGGAATTGTTGAGCTCGAATCGGCGCTCGAGCGGAAGCGCTTTTCCGCTGCGGATGTCCGTAAGCCAGACGATGGCTCCGCCGATACGCGTCCCGGAGAGTGTGAGGTTTTTTTCGACGATCGAATTTCCGCACACGCCTTGATCGACGGTGGGGCGGATGATAGCCGCGACTGGCGGAGAGCCCTCGAGGTCGATGGTGCCGGTAATTGCACCGCCACCAACCACGGGGACAACCTTGTAGGGCTGGTTCGCGGGCGTAATGACGGAAGGACGCGGGGGAACGCCGTCGTCAGGCCCGTGTGCGCCGTTCCGCGTGCGCGCGGACGCGGTGTCGTCGCGTGAGCACCCGAGCGCGGCAATGATGACTACTGAAAAGCCGAAAAACCGGCGGAGCATTTAGTGTCGAGCCGAAGTGAAATTCGCGGAGCGGACTTGGATGAATGAAGGGGCAAGCGATGTGCCGTCGAAGGCGGGTCGCTTATTTCGCCTCGTACACGCGCTTTCCGCCGATCCAGGTGGAAATTACTCTGGTGCCGAGTATTTCGGTGTCGGGAATGCGCATGATGTCCCGGTCGAGCACCACAAAGTCGGCGTACTTCCCCGTCGTGAGCGAGCCCAGCACCGACTCCTGAAAACCCGCGTACGCCGGCCAGATCGTCCTGGACTGAAGAGCTTCATCGCGAGTCATCTTCTGATCCGGGTACCAGCCCCCCAAGGGCAAGTTCCTCGGGTCCTGTCTGGTGACGGCAGCGTGAAAGGTGAGAAGCGGATTGACTTCCTCGACCGGAAAGTCAGTTCCGCTGGGAATCACCACTCCGGTGTTGAGGAGTGATCTCCAGGCATAAGCCCCGCGAATTCGTTGTGGTCCCACCCGCGTCTCCGCCCAGCCCATATCGCTCGTCTGATGTGTTGGCTGCATCGAGGGAATGACACCCAGCTTCGCGAAGCGCGGGATGTCTTCCGCGCTCAACACCTGGGCGTGCTCGATCCGGAAACGGTGATCCGGCTTCGGCGCGGTTCTGAGAGCGGACTCGAAAGCGTCGAGTACCACTCGATTGCCGCGATCGCCGATGGCGTGAACGTTCACCTGGAATCCGCTGCGCAATGCCGCGTCGGCCCAGGCGCGGATGTGCTCGGGCCTGGAGAGGAGGAGGCCTGAATTCGCAGGCTCGTCAGCGTACGGCGCGAGTAGCGCGGCACCACGAGAGCCCAGCGCACCGTCCGCGTACAGCTTGATGGCGCGAATCCAAAGGTGTCCGTCGTAGAGAGCGCTCTGCGGTCCGCGCCGAAGATAAGGATTGCCGAGTGCAGCGGGCGAGCCCGGCTCTCCGGGGTCGCTCAGCATCACGTAGTTGCGGAGATTGTAACTGCCCGCCTTCGCCAGCTCTTCGAAGATGCCGATCGTCGCCGCGTCTTCACCCGCGTCGTGGATTCCTGTCAGTCCCCACCTGTTGCATTCGGCGATGGCCGCAATGATCGCCTTGCGAGTATCGTCTCGCGTAGAAGCCGGGATCGCGCGGTCGATCAGACTCTGGGCGTTGTCGACAAAAACGCCGCTCGGCGCACCTGAAGCGAGTCGAATGATGCGTCCACCCTCCGGATCCGCGGTCGAGACCGAAACGCGGGCGATCTCCATCGCCTTCGCGTTGGCGAGGTACGCGTGTCCGTCGACGCGCTCCAGCACCACCGGGTTGTTCGGAAATGCGCGGGAGAGTGCGTCGTGGGTCGGGAACTCCTTGCTCGGCCACCGGTTCTGGTCCCAGCCACGGCCTCGAATCCATTCCCCGGGCTTCACATCCTTCGCCCGGGCTTTGACCCGATCGATCACCTCGTCGTACGATGACGAGCCCGCGAGATTCACCCTTCGCAGCATGTCGCCGAGGCCGAGTAGATGGGCGTGGGCGTCGGTGAATCCCGGCACGACGGTGGCGCCGTGGAGGTCGATAACACTGGTGGCTGCGTTCGCGAGGGCTTTGGCGTCGGCGTCGGACCCGGCGAAGAGAATCAGCCCGCGAGCCACTGCAAGTGCCGAAACGACGGGGCGCGTTTTATCGACGGTGTAGATCGTTCCGTTTACGAGGACGAGGTCGGCGGGCATTTGCGCTCCAAGCACCGCGGGTGCGAGCGCGGCAAGCGCAAAGTAGGTTGGGAGATGTCTCATGAGCGGGAGTTTGCTTTCTGAACCGTCTCGACACAAGGATGACGCGCCCTTTGAACGCTTCTACGATGAAGCGCCTTGCGATCCTGACTCTGCTCGCCGGCTGCGTGCATTTCCCGTCACAGCCGCAGGGCGCGGCCGACTATTGGGGCTTCACCGGACCGTGGGACCGGCGCAGCGACGCCTCGGTCGAGCGACACGGCGGCAGCCTCGCGCGCATCATCACGGGCTGGATTGCGCTCGACACGACGAGCTTTCTTCCGCTGCAGCTGTACGCCGACAGCATCGGGAAGGATTCGGCGCGGGCCGCGCGCACGATGGCGCTCATTACTTCGTACAACGGCAGCCGATTTCATCCGGAGGTGATTCGTGGCCTCGGGGGAAACGCCGAAGCGACGGGAGTTACTGCCGGCGGGATTGCGGCGCTGGTCGACTCGGGGCGTTATCGCGGCGTGGTGATGGACTTCGAAGGAATGACGCCGCGCGACCTCGATCAGCTTCTCGCCTTCACCCGCGCCGTCGCGGATTCGGTGCGCGCTCATGGCGTGGGCACTGTCGTCATCGCCGTTCCCGCTGCTGACACCGCCGCCTATCCCGCTGCTCTCCTCCTTCAGTCGGCCGACCTGATCATGCCGGTGCTCTACGATCAGCACTGGAGCGCATCTCCGCCCGGTCCGATCGCTTCACCCGAGTGGGTGATGCGCAACCTCGGCACCCGCGTCGCGGAAGTCGGCGCCGCCAAAATCGTCGCGGCGCTTCCGCTCTACGGCTATCGCTGGCGGAAATCGGCGGAGACCGAGGTAATCAGCTTCGACGACGCGCGCCGCCTCACCACGATGACGAACACCGCGCTCATTCGGGATCACGCCTCGACGACGCTGCACGCGACGTCGCCCGAAGGGTGGGAGCTGTGGGTGAGCGACCGTGTACTGCTCGAGACGCTCGTGCGCGAGGCGAGGGAGCTCGGGGTGCGTACCTTCGCGCTGTGGCGGTTGGGACTCGAGGATCAGGCCGTCTGGGACTTTATCGGTCCTCCGAGCTCCGGCGCCCGCTAAACGATCAGCAGCTCTTTTTGGTAATCCGATGGCGTGATCAGCAATCCATCGGTCCCGATGAAGCCGTTCACTTCGCTCCTCATCCCGACATCACCCGGGAAGTAGATGCCCGGCTCGATCGAGAAGCCGACGCCGGGAATGAGAGCCCGCTCTTCCCGCGTCTCCAGGTTGTCGATGTGCGGACCGGAGCCGTGGAGATCGCGTGGATCGATCGAGTGCCCCGTGCGGTGGATGAAGTATTCACCATACCCACGCCTGGTGATTACTGCACGCGCCGCGTCGTCCACTTCCCCGCCGCGCACGAGCTTGTGTGCGGTGAGGCGCTCCCGCAGGAGTGAAATCGCCGCGTCGCGCGCATCCCTCACCGCCAGCCAGATCGCGGTGTCCCGCTCGCTCGGCG
>Ga0184609_10000607_pt1 | contig 10601 bp, 4 predicted proteins | sample PLM1_60_coex_FD_133165 | JGI IMG/M metagenome (GOLD analysis project Ga0184609, IMG submission 133165) | Groundwater sediment microbial communities from an aquifer in East River, Colorado, USA - PLM1_60_coex | ecosystem: Environmental > Terrestrial > Soil > Riparian zone | place: USA: East... | reverse complement strand
GCGATCCGGTAGCCCGGGTTCTGCAGCTTGAGCAGGCCGTACTCCAGGCTCGCGCCCACCCCGGAGTGCTCCTTGAGCCAGGCGTTCACGCCGTCGGCGTACGCCTGGAGCCAGCGCCGCGTGTCGGGGTCGAGGATCTTGTACTCGGCCTCGGCTACCCGCCGCCAGCCCATCGTGCGGAGGTAGACATCGGTCTCGACCTGGCTCTCGCCGAACAGCTCGGCGAGCCGCCCGGCGGTGACGTGCCGGCGAAAGTCCATCTCCCAGAACCGGTCCTGCGCGTGCAGGTAGCCCTGAGCGCGGAACAGGTCGGTGGGAGTGTTCGCGTACACCTGCGGCACGCCGTGCGAGTCGCGATAGACATCGACCGGCGCCGACAGCCCCGCGAGCTTGGTGGCGCCGTCGTAGTCGGGGTAGGACGCACGGACGGCGAGCACACCGCCGACCGTGCCGACCGTGATCAGCGTCAACACGAGCACGAGCAGGCCGGCGCCGATCCGGCGCAGTACGCGAACCGCCTTCATGGCGGCGACACTAGTGCTCTCACATACAGCGGTAGGTCGTCGCCCTCGTTGTCGCGTTCCAGGTGATGTAGCCATGCTGGAACTTGCTCTGGTATCCGACGGCGACGCGGTACTCGTCCGACGTCGGGTATCCGAGGCAGCTGCGCTCCCACCCCAGCGACGCCCACCGGTTCCGGATCGCGCCCTGGACGCCGTGCGCGCCCGTGGACGGGTGCCAGAAGATGCTCTTGCCGTTGGTGAAGTGGCTGTAGTAGCCGCGACCGTCGAGGGCCTTGGCTTCGTCGATAGTTGGGAACCCGTATACCGGCCCGCCGAAGGCGAGGTACTTCGTCAGGATGGCGCCCTTGACGAAGTGCGCGCCGGACGCGAGGGACCAGTACTCGCGCCCGCGCTGGAAGTAGCTGGCGTAGCCGCCGGGCACGGCGACCTCGTCGGCGATCGGGAAGCCGTACAGGTACGGCGTAGTACCGGGCCAGTACCGCTGGAAGAGCGCGCCCTTGACGTAGTGCGCGCCGGTGTTCTGCGACCACATGATGACGCCGTTCTGGTACAGCCGTCCCTTGCCGCCGAGGAGGCTGCCGGTGGTCCACGTGTTCTCGGTGCCCGTCGGGGTGCCGAGGGCGGCGGCGACGCCAGGCTCGGCGTACTTGGTGGCGATCTCGGTGAGGTAGTTGGCGGTGAGTTTCAGGTCGGCCGCCGGCATCGCGAACGAGTGCGTGGCAGCGCCACCGTCCGACCAGGACGTGAACTGCCGCCCAGCGGCCAGCGTCGGCGCCTCCACCGTCACCATCGCGCCCGCGACCAGCGGCAGCGATGTGACCGTGAGGCCGTTGACCCGCACCGGCACCGGGCTGACGACGCTGAGCAGCCGGACGTCGGGCAGCGCCTCGTACACCTCGCTCACGGTGGCACCGTCGAGGTCGGTGACGCTGACGGTGATCACCATCTTGGTGTCGTCACCGTGATCGGGGAACGGCCTGGTCAGCGAGGGACCGTCGGCAACGTCGTTCGGATGCGCGTGGCAGCCCGCACCGAACGGGCAGTGGTAGAGCACGACCTGGTAGTGCGGCGTCAGGGGACCGTTCTCCTCGTCCGTGGCCGTGGCGCCGATCGTCACGGGCTCCCCCACCGCGAACTTGTGTCCGGCCGGCGGCGTCGTGAGCTGGAGCTGCGGCGTGTGGTTGGACGGCTTGACCTTGAGTGTGACGGTGCCCTTCGCGCCGAGCGGGTCCTTCACCTCGACCAGCACGTCGTACGTCTTCGTTCCATCGGTGTACGTGTGCGACGCCGTGACACCCGAGACGGGCGGCGAGCCGTCGCCGAAGTTGGTGCTGTACGTCAGCGCGTCGCCGTCCAGATCGCTGGACGCACTGGCATCAACGATTACCTTCAACGTGGCGGGATCGTTCGTCGCGCTGGCCGCGGCCGTCGGCGCACGGTTGCCCGCGCTGTACTTCAGCCGCTTGATCTTCCCGCTGATGATGTCGGCGTAGGTGATGTCACCGTTGACCTCCGGGTGCACCGCGACCGGCGCGCCCAGGCCGGTGCCTAACACGGCGGCGGGGCTGGTCACCTGGTCGTTGATGTCGGTGCCGATCGTCCGCATGACCTGCTGCGCGTAGTCGGCGAAGAACAGCCGGCCACGGTATGCGGTGGGGTACGAGGTGCCGGTGTAGAACGGGCCGCCGATGACCGCCGCCTGGGCGCCCGCGTGCGGGTAGGCGTACAGGGCGAGATCGTGCCGGACGTTGTTGGCGTAGTGGGTCTTGCACTGCGTCAAGTCCTGGTAGCCGGGGGCCCGCTGGGAGCCCTCGTAACAGGGCCAGCCGAAGTTCTCGCCGCCCCGGGCCACGTTCACCTCTTCCCAGCCGGTGTGGCCGACGTCGCCGATGTAGACGCGGCCGGTACGCGGATCGAGGGTGAACCGGGTGGGGTTGCGCAGGCCCAGCGCGAACACCCGGCTCCGCCAGCTACTCGGGCTGGCCGGGTTGTAGTACGGGTTGGTCGGCCAGCCGCGGCCCTGGGCGTCGACGCGCAGGATCTTGCCGTGCGGGTCGTCCAGGCTCAGGGCGCGTAGCGCGGCCACCTGCACGCCGATGAAGTGGGCGGCGTCGCCGAAGCCCGCGTAGATCGATCCGTCGGGCGCGGCGAGGACGGTGCCGGCGCCGTGGTAGTTCAAGTCCTGCGAGATTCCACCGAGGATGACCAACTTGTTGCCGAGCGACGTCGGATTGGCCGGGTTGTTCGCCGTGAACCGCGCGACCTCGTTCGCGCCGGGCGTGTTCACGTCCACACCCGGCTTCGGGTAGACGAGGTACAGGTGGCCGGTCTCGTCGTAGTTCGGCGCCGGCCAGATGCCGACCAGGCCGACGTCGTAGTAGCCGTGTACAGGGATCTGGGCAACCTTGCGGACCACCGTGCGGTCGGCGCTGACCCACGCCACTGTCCCGCGCTTGCCGATCGTGTACTTGCTGCCGTCGGGCAGGACGGCGAAGTCCGTGAGGTCGTACGCCGCTTGCCCGGTTTCCTCTGTGAGCAGGCTGAATCCGCTGGGGAGAGTCAGTGCGGCGCTGGCCGGTAACGAAGGCGCGAGCGCGGGCATCCCGGCGGCGAGCAGGATGACGACGAGTAAGCGCGCCAGGCGGCGACGCGTTCGGGAAAAGGCCATGACGTACCCCCGTGCCAGCTGGGAGGAAACCTGAAGCCGGCGAGGCGGCGGCCCCGAACACCACACCGGAGACTAGGACCGAGTCTGGTCGACGGAGTCAACGGCCGCATCGGCCGTTCAGGTCGCTATCGCAGTTTGTGGCCCAGTTTTTGTCAGGTTCGTCACCGTGCCTCGGACCGTCCTGGACGGGCGCTCCCCGTTAATCTGGGCTTTACGTCCCCGGGACTGGATCGGTGATGCGCATGCTCGACCCCTCCCGCCTCGCCCGCGCGCGCCGGGCCCGGTTGGACGCGGAGCGCCGCAAGCGGGGTGAACGGGTCTGGCCGGAGACCTTCGCCGACCGGCTCACCAGCCCGCTGCCCGGCCCGCGCGAGCTGCTCCGGCTGGCGCGCACCGGCGGCTTCCGCGGATCGCGCGCGGACGCGGACCGCATCCCCGTTCTCCGGTCCGGCCTGCCGATCGCCGCCCGGGACCAGACGATGATCACCTGGGTGGGGCACGCCACGTATGTCCTTCAGATAGGCGGGCTGACCGTCCTCACCGACCCGATCTGGTCGGACAGCATGCCGGGCGTCCCCCGCCGCATCACCCCGCCCGGAGTTGGCTGGCGGGACCTGCCCCATATCGACGCGGTCGTGATCAGCCACAACCACTACGACCACCTGGACGCGCCGACGATCCGCCGGCTGCCCCGCGATACCCCGATCTTCGCGCCCGCCGCGCTCGGGTCCTGGTTCACCCGGCGCGGCTTCGTCGACGTCACCGAGCTGGACTGGTGGGAGTCCGCGTCGCTGGTCGGCGTCGACTTCGACTTCGTCCCGGCGCACCACTGGAGCCGGCGCGGACTCACCGACACGTGCCAGACGCTGTGGGGCGGCTGGATCCTCTCCACTGAGGACGGCACCCGGATCTACTTCGGCGGCGACTCCGGCTACGGGCACTGGTTCGGCGAGATCGGGCGGCGGTATCCGGGCATCGACCTGGCGCTGCTGCCGATCGGCGCCTACGACCCGCAGTGGTTCATGCAGCCCGTCCACATGAATCCGGAGGAGGCCGTCCAGGCGAGCGCCGACCTCGGCGCCACCCGCATGGCCGGTATGCACTGGGGCACGTTCATGCTCAGCCGCGAACCGCTGCTCGAACCGCTGGAGCGGGTGCGCGCCGCCTGGGCCCGCACCGACCAGCCGCGCGAGCGCCTCTGGGACCTGGCCATCGGCGAGTCCCGGCCACTCTGATTCCCGGCGTCCCCGCTGTGTGATGCGACGCGCCGGGTTAACGCGCGCGTCGCATCACACAGCCGCGGTTAGCGGGAGTACACGGCGAACTCGTACAGGGAGTAGCCGTAGTTGATGCCCCGGACGGTGCCGGTGACCCGGACGTGCTGGGCCGTAGTGGTGGCGAACCGCAGGTTGTCGCGGCCGCCGTCGCCGCCGGTCACAGCCTTGACGGTGCGCCAGCTGGTGCCGTCCGTCGAAACCTGCACGGTGTAGTCCTTCCCGTACGCCGCCTCCCAGTCGAGCACGACGCGGCCGATCGAGCGGGCACTACCCAGGTCGACGGTGATCGACTCTGGGTCGTGCCACCAGCGACTGGCCCACCGGGTGTCCGGATTGCCGTCCACCGCGTTCGCCGCCACATAGCCGCCCTCGGTCGAGGTCGCCGTTGCCGTCTTGCCGCGCGCCAGGTTGGCGATGTCGTCGCCGCGCCGGGCCGGGAACTCGATCACCTGCTGGTATGTCGGCCGGTTCACCCACTGCGTCTTGTCCTGCGTGATCCCGCCGATCGGCTGGTGGATGATCTGGTCGGCGCAGAACTGGTCGCCAGCGGCGCAGTCGCCGTCGGCCGGATAGACCTCAGCGGCTGGCACTGCCGCAGCTTGCTTGAGCGTGGAGATCAGCAGGTCCCGGCAGGCGGAACGGTCGCCGCCACCGCAGAACGGGGTCGGGAACCCGCCGCTCACCGGCTGGCCGAGGACGGCCCGCAGATCCTTGCTCGCGTACCCGTACCAGCCGTACTGGAACTTCGACCCGACGTGCCCGGCACGATCGTCGATGGCGAGCACGTTGGTGAGTGCGCCGTACAGCGGATCGCCGAGCCCGGCGAACTCCGCCTTCACCCACCGTGGCCACCAGGCGTCCAGGAGCTGAACCGCCTCAGCCTCGTCGTACTTGTAGACCTTGGTGACGTTCGGGTCATTGCGCGTGATCCGGTGCGCGCCGCTGGCCACCCACGCCTTGAGCTTCGCCACGGCAGCGTCCACGGCGGTATCGCCGGTCGGCGCGTCCCCGATCACCTGCAACGCCAGCGGAAGGATGTTGTCACCGCGCAAGTCGACGGTGCCGGCGTCCTCCATGGCCTGTACGAGCTCGACCTTGCTCATCTTGTTGTCGCCGGCGATCCCGGCCTCGCTACGGTCGTCGAGCGGCTTGTTCCGGTAGAGCGGGCCGTACCCGTACTGATCGTCGGCGGCCCGGAACTTCGGCGCCTGCTTGTTGTTCCACGACGTGTAGTAGTCCTGGTTGATCCCTTGCGGGCGCTGCTCGAACGGCGTGTAGTCGGCCATGTTCGTGTCGGGGTTCCAGCCGCGCCACTCGTACTGCTGCTCGGCCCGGATCGGGAAGTTCGAGTCGGTGCCGGCGGTACGCACCGGGTTCGCGCCGGAGTTGAAGTACGCGGTGTCGTCAGCGTCGACGTAGAGCCAGTTGAACGTGTACCCGACGCGGTACGCGGCGTGCTGGAAGTCGCTGGCCGACTTCACGGCAGCCGGGTCGTTGAACATCGAGAAGCCGATGCCCGAGTCGGCCTCGTGAAAGTACGTCGAGCGCAGCACCGTGAAGACCGACGGCTTGCCGTCGGCGAGGCCCCGGTGCCTGACGATGCCGAGCTTGGTGCGCTGCGCGACCAGCGTGTAACCGCCTGCGGGCGTGGAGTCGGCGAGGGACGGCTTCCACTCGTTCCGCTTACGCAGCTCCTCGATCGGCAGGCACTGGCCGCGGAACCGTTAGTGCATCGACTGGAGCGTCGGCGCGCTGCCGCCCGGCACGCACAGCTCCACCGCGAACGTGTCGGCGATGTCCTGACCGGCAGAGGTGGCGCTCCACGCGTAGTCCTGGCCACGGCCGAGCAGCACGAACATGCTGACGCCGGCGAAGGCGGCGCCGTGCGAGCTGATCCCCGGCCCCTGCAGGTCGAGTTCGAGCAGCAGTTGCGGTGCGAAGTAGCCGGCCTGCGGACCGAAGACGGCGAGCGGGTTGCCGCTCTCACTCTCCCGGCCGGACACGACGAGCGCGTTCGACATCGCCGCCTTCCGCGCCAGGCTGCCGAGGCCCTTCGCGGTGCTGGTCGCGCCGCCGGCCGAGCCGGCTGGATCGGTGACGTACGGCTCGGCAACGACCGTGCCCCGCTGCGGCAACACCCGGCCCGGGGCCGTCACCGGCGACTCGCCGTACGGGAACTCGTCGCCATTGTGGACGGTCGTCTGGGCCTCGGGGTCGTCGGCGGCGCGGAACACCTCCCAGACCTGGCGGCCAAGCTCCGGCCCGTAGCGGTGCTGCGCTTCCAGCAGCGCCACCGCGGACCGGACCTCACCGCCACCACCCTTGCCGAACACCCCGCCTACCAGCGACGCCGTGGCGATCACGTCGGTGACCTTCCACTCGTCCACCGCGTTACGGCCGAGCGCCACGTACTCGCCCGGCAGCACCCGCTTCCCGCCACGGATGTCCGCGAGATACTGGTTGATCCCGGCCACGTAGCCGAGGACGTCCTCCTGCAGGCGCCGGCCGGCGTCGCCGTACAGGTCGTCGCCCTGGTCGAACTGCCGCTGCAGGTCAGCCTCGGTGTACGGGGCTGTGATCCACTGGTCCTGCTCGAACGCGCGGTTCCCCTGAGCGCCGCCGGCGAACGGGGTCAGCTCGCCGCGCCCGACGTGGCGGAGCGCGTCCATGAGGAAGAGCCGGTCCTGCGCGCTGGCGTACCCGGCGCCGAACATCGTGCCCTCACGGGTGGTGCCACGCACGTGCGGGACGCCGCTGATCCGCTCGCGGTAGATCGTCACGTCCGCGCGGGGGCTGTACGTGCTCTCCACGCCGCCCGCCGGGGCGCCGAACGACGACGGGTTGAAGAAGCGCTGCAAGCCGTCCTCGGTCAGGCTCTGGTAGTTCCAGACGAGGCTCTCGTACTTCGCCTTCTGGTCGGCGGCGTGGGCCGGACGGACACCGAGGGTCTTGTGCGCGAGCAACTCGGCGAAGCTCGCGTTGCCGTTCTGCCCTGGCGGCAGGATGTTGAGGCACTGCGCCAGGCAGTAGTCGAGGTTCTCCGGTGTGGCTCCCGGGGCGGCGGCTGGTAACGGTGCCGCCGCCACGGGTGCCGGCGCGTTCATGGTGACGGTGAGTAGTGCGACGGTGAAGGCAGAGGTCAAGCGGGTAGCGCGGCGGCGATCCATGACGGATGTCCCCTTTCGACCGTGAATTAGGTCACACTACCCACGAGTAGAGTTTCACGTATAGACCTCGCCCGGAAATGGCCCGGTTACACCTTTCACTTATCTGGTCCTGGCCATGGCGACCGGCGCATCGCCCACCTCAGCCTCGGGCCGCATCCGCAACAGGCGCGCTGCCCACGCCGGCAGCCACCACGTCCGCCGGCCACCGAGCGTCACCAGCGCCGGTACCAGCAGCGCGCGCAGGATCGTCGCGTCGATGAGAATGCCGGCGCCGAGCCCGGTCGCCATCGTCTTCACGTCCACCTCGGGCAGCGCGGCGAGCGACGCGAACGCCAGGAACAGGATCAGCGCCGCGCTCGTCACGAGCCGCCCGATCCGGCCGAGCCCTTCCACGACGGCCGCCCGCGTGGAGCCGGTCGCGTCGTACTCCTCCCGCATCCGGGAGAGCAGGAAGACCTCGTAGTCCATCGAGAGGCCGAAGAGGAACGCGAACGTCATGAGCGGGACCCAGGCCGTCACCGAGCCTGTCGCGGGGATCCCCCAGAACAGCTCGGAGCCGTACCCCTCCTGCCACACGAGCACGAGCACGCCGTACGCGGCGGCGATCGAGATGAGGTTGAGCACGATCGCCTGCAGCGCCAGCAGGATCGACCGGAATGCCCTGGCCAGCAGCGCGAACGTGACCAGCGCGATCACCGCCAGCATCAGCGGGAAGTAGCCGTACATCGCGCCGATGGCGTCGATCAGGAGCGCGCCGCTGCCGCCGACCCGGGCACCGGCCAGCGCACCACCGCCGGCTACGGCGTCCCGTACCCGTTCGACCGTGTCGCGGCCGGCGGCCGTACTCGTTTCGTCTACGGGAAGCACCGTGACGAGCGTGCCTGCCGAGCGCGCCGCCGCGTAGACGCCGTCCACTGTGGCCAGTTGATGCGCGGCGCGATCGGGGTCGGCACCGGCCGGCAGCAGCACCTCGATCGGCGTCAGCACGCCGGACGGCGCATCCAGCCGCTCCAACGCCTCGTGCGCCGGCCCCGACTGCGCGACCGCTCCCGCCGGCGCATCGCCCGTACGCATGGTGAACGCCGCAGCGGTGAGCGGGCCGAGGACCAGCAGCGCCGCGACGATCGCCAGCACCGGACGGCGCACCACCCAGCCAGCCCACCGGGTCCAGAGACGCCCGGCAGACCGGTCCTTGCGCAGCCGGGGCCAATCCAGGCGGGCGCCGACGGTGGCGAGCAGGACGGGCAGCAGCGTCAGCGCGACGACCGTGCTGACCAGCGGGATCAGGATGCTGCCATAGCCGACACTGCGCAGGAACGGCACCGGCAGCAGCACCAGGATGAGCAGCCCCGCCGCGACCGCGATCCCGCTGAACACGACGGCCCGTCCGGCGGTAGCCATCGCCCGCCGCACAGCTTCCTCGGAGGAGTAGCCGCGCGAACGCTCCTCACGCCAGCGGGTCACCACGAGCAGCGAGTAGTCGATCGCCACGCCCAGGCCGATCAGCGACACCAGGTACTGGACGAGGAAGTTCACCTCGGTGACCTGCGTCAGCCCGAGGATCAGCAGCAACGTGGTGAGGATCGAGACGGCTGCCATGATCAGCGGCACGAGCGCCAGCAGCGACCCGAACACGAACAGCAGCACCACCAGCGCACCCACCGCGCCGGCCAGCGTCTCGATCAGCACGCCCGTGTCGGCGGACTCCTCGGCGTCGCCGGCCTGCGCCGACAGCACGTCGAGGCCGGTCACCTCGACCGTCGATCCTGGCGGCACCGCACCGGCCAGCGCCTCCTCCAGCGCCGGGCTCAGATCCGGCGAGTCCTCGCCCTGGTACGGCACCGAGAGCACGGCGAAGACCGTACGGCCGTCGCCGGTGACGAACCGGCGGTCGCCGGTGGACGGATACGAGACGGCACGGCCGCCCAACCGCTCGCCGGCGGCGGCGAACGCCGTACCGAGCCGCTCGCGGACGCCAGGAGTGTCCACAGTGGTGCCCGCCGGCAAGGTCACCACCGGAACGAGCGGGTTGCCCGGACCGCCGCTGCCGTAGCTCCGCAGGATCTCGACGTTCGCCTCGTACCCCTCTCGGCCGGGGTAGGAGAAGTCCTGGGACAGCTGGTCGGAAAGGCGTCCAGACGCGGCCATCCCGGCGACGAATACCGCGAGCCAGAACAGCACAACCAGGAGTTTGTGTCGGAGCACGAACGTGGACAACGAGGTCATGGCCGGGTTCCTTCGAGGACGGCACGGTCGGACCAGACCACTCCACCAACCACACCTTGGCTGGCCCTGAACCTCGACTGAGAGATTCCTGAGGCGCCACCGCCACCGCCCTCAAGCCCGCCTGCCGCCCGCCACCCGCTGCCCTCAACCCGAAACGGACTTGCGGGACTCCCGTGCCTACGCCGGGCGCGCGTAGCCACGATTACCCCGCAAGTCCGTTTTGCGACGACGACGGCGACGGGCGGCGGGCGGCGACGACGACGGCGACGGACGACGACGGCGACGGACGACGACGGCGACGGACGACGACGGCGGTGACGACGACGGCGGTTCCTGAGCCCTACCGCCGGTCGGCCGTCGACGTGCCGGCGAGTGGCATCTCGACCCAGAACGTCGCGCCCGCTCCGGGCACCGACTCCACGCCAGCGGCACCGCCGTGCGCGGCCACCGTCGCGGCGACGATCGCCAGCCCGAGGCCGGCCCCGCCGCGCTGCCGGGAACGGGACGGGTCGGTGCGGTAGAAGCGTTCGAACACCCGCGCGGCCTGCTCCGCCGTCAACCCCGGACCGTCGTCCGCGACCTCGACCCGTACGCCCAGCGCGCCGTCTTCGGCAGTCACCGCCCGGATCTGAACCGTCGCGGCGGTTCCCGGAGGGGTGTGCTGGCGGACGTTGGCCAGCAGGTTGGCGAGCACCTGGCGCAGGCGCCCCTCGTCGCCCAGGACGGTGATCGGCGGCGG
>Ga0184609_10000606_pt1 | contig 10608 bp, 6 predicted proteins | sample PLM1_60_coex_FD_133165 | JGI IMG/M metagenome (GOLD analysis project Ga0184609, IMG submission 133165) | Groundwater sediment microbial communities from an aquifer in East River, Colorado, USA - PLM1_60_coex | ecosystem: Environmental > Terrestrial > Soil > Riparian zone | place: USA: East... | reverse complement strand
TCCTCCGGCGGCTGCAGGTGCCGGTCATCCTGCGCGACCTCGACGAGCAGACGGTCTCGCGCGCGCTCGAGTCGATCCGCGACGAGCTGGCGTCCGCGGCGTCGCGCGGGCGCATTCCTCAGGAAACCGCGGTCGCGCTCGCCTCTCTCCTCAGCGGCTCCACGGAGTGGAAGGGCTTCGCCGACTGCGACCTCGTCATCGAGGCCGTGTTCGAGGAGATCGGCGTGAAGCGCCAGGTATTCGGCGAGCTGGAGGAGGTGATCTCGCCGGAGTGCATCCTGGCGACGAACACATCGGCGCTGTCGGTGACCGAGATGGCGTCGGGGCTTCGGCATCCGGAGCGCGTTGTGGGCCTCCATTTCTTCAACCCCGTCGCGCTCATGCCGCTCGTCGAGGTCGTGCGCACACCCGAGACGGACGACATCACCTTGGCGACGGCCTTCGACGTCGCGGCGCAACTGCGAAAACGGCCCGTGCTCGTCAACGACGCCCCAGGCTTCGTGGTCAACCGGCTCCTGACGCGGATGATGACCGTCTCCCTGGGCGCGATCGAGGACGGAAACTCGGTCGAAGAAGCCGACGAGGCGCTGCTCAGGCTCGGCCTCCCGATGGCACCATCGGTCCTCTTGCAGATGGTCGGCCCGCGCGTCGCGAACCACGTGCTCCGCACCTTGAACGACGTGTATCCCGACCGCTTCCCGCTGTCGCCGACCCTGGCGAACTATGCGGACGGGAAGATGGAGCTTGCCAAGCAGGGCAATGCGCCGCGGAGCGGCGACGAGATCCTCGAGTCCGCACGCGAGGCACTCGCCGACGAGACACGGCACCTGCTCGAGGAGGGGGTCGTAGCCTCGGCGAAAGACGTCGACACGGCACTCCTCCTCGGCGCCGGCTTCCCCTTCTTCCTCGGCGGCATCACGAAGCACCTCGACCAAACCGGCGTCTCGGAGCGCGTCGCCGGCGGTCCGCTCGCCGAGGTCGGCGCGGGCGCTCGCGCCTAGGAGGGTTTGGCGGAATTGACTCGTCGCCGGGGTGCGATGGTCGTTCCGAGGCAATGGCGCTCGGCGCTTCGCGCCTCACGAGAGGGTCAATAGTTCTTCACTATTGGCCCGACTGAGGACGCCGACTCGGGGCGAGCAGCGCGGCCCGGCGGCACAGATCCATTTCGCCAAACCCTCCTAGGGCCGACGCGCACGTTCGACGAGCAGGTTCACGAGCTCGCGGGCCTCGGGCGTCAGCTCCTGCTCGGCGAGCTGGAACCTGCGGCTCTTGCCGCCGCGCGTGATCGTCAGCTCGTACTGGAACCGGTCCGGCTTGCCGGGCGGCGGCGAGTCGCCGACTCCACTTCGTTCGAGGCTCTCGGCGAGCCGTTCGAAGACCCGCGCCTCCTCGGGCGGGAGCTCCCCAGTATCCACCTCCGTCCCGATCGTGAGCCCTGCGAAGCCTCCAGATCGCCGGAACTCGATGCGGAGCCCGTTGCCGCCCACAGCCGCGTTATATCTTGATCCCGACCGCCTTCCAGCCGTTGGCGACGGTCTTCGCCTCGGCGCTCCCGTCGCCATAGAGCCGGTTCGCGGCCCGCCCGGTCGCCTTCGCGAAGGTCAGGAAGCGAGCCGTCGGCTTGACGCGGGGATCCCGGAGGGCCGAATACCAGATCGCCCCCGCCTTTTCCCACGCGTTCCCACCCAGCTCGAGCGCGACGGAGTGGAAGGCCTTGTTCGGGATGCCGGAGTTGATGTGCACGCCTCCGTTGTCCTGCGTCGTCTGGACGAACTTGTCCATGTGGTCCGGCTGGGGATCCTTGCCGAGGACGTCGTCGTCGAACGCGGTGCCCGGAGCCGCCATCGAACGCAGGGCGGCAGGCTGGTCGCCCGTGCCCTCCACTTTGTCGGTGAGCAGTCCTGCTCCGATGAGCCAGTCCGCCTGCTCCGCGCTCTCGCCCTCCTTGTACTGCTTGACGAGCGAACCGAAGACGTCGGCCACGTGCTCGTTGAGCGCGCCGGACTGCTGCCAGTAATTGAGGTTGGCCGTCGTCTCGACGACCCCGTGCGCCAACTCGTGCCCGATCACGTCCAGTGCGACCGTGAAGCGGTTGAAGAGCTCGCCGTCACCGTCGCCGAAGACCATGCGCTGGCCGTCCCAGAAGGCGTTGTCGTAACGGTCGCCGTAGTGGACGATCGCGTCGAGCGGAAGTCCCGAGTCGTCGATGGAGTCGCGCTGGTAGACGTCGTACCAGAGCGTGTAGGTCGCGCCCAGGCCGTCGAAGGCCTCGTCGGCTGCAGCGTCGCCGACCGCGGGGCCTCCCTCGGCGCGGACGACCTCACCGGTCACCTGCTCCAGATTCTTGGCGTCGTAGACCGTGCGCTTCGGTTGTCCCGGATCGCTGGCCGCGAGCGCGTCGGCCCGGATCGGCCCAGTGCCCCGAAGCAGCGAGTTCTGGATCCGAGCCACGCGCAGTGAGTGATCGCGGCTGACAGTCTCGATTGCCCATTCGCGCTGCTCGGCGTTTCCGTTCTTCGCGATCTGCTCGAAGACGACCGGCGGAACGATGCAATAGATCGAGCATGACCTACACATGGCGGCTCCCCTGTTCTGTTGGCGGCTTCGCTGCTGATGGCGGTGCGTCGTCTTCGCCTCCGAGCATTCGCCCGGCCGTGCCGAGGGCCACCTTGGCCCAGCGCTCGCTGAAGCCCGCGACGAATGCCAGGACGGCGAAGAGGTAGATCGATTGCTCACCGTCGGGCAGCACTTGGATGACGTCCGCGTCAGCCTGCGTATGGCCTGCAGCGGCGCCGGCGCGGCCGAAGCGTTCGCCATTAGGGCTGGCCCTCCGGGAGTCCTTGCGCGCGCAGTTTCGCCTGGGCCTTCAGGTATCCCTGCTGTAGCTCGTTGAGCTCCGGCGGCTCCTGCGTGACGCCTTCGACGAGTCCCTCCATCCTCTCGCGCGTAACGCTCGCCCGCCAGCTGGCGGTCGCCTCGATCAGCGGTCGCACGGCGGCCTTCGGCGGGGCGGGGCGGGCCTCGCCCAGGGTGAGGAGCCCGCCCAGATGGTTCGCGCCGTTGACGCGCGCGCCCAGGTCCGGGATCCGTCCGTCGGCCCGCTTGCAGAACCGGAGGAGGATCGTCTTGATGATCGAGGCGTGGTCAAAGACCGTGCTCGACACGGTGCCTCGCTTGATCCACGGAGAGATGACGATCGCGGGCACCCGCGGCCCGTAGCTGCGAAACGCGGGCCGGTCGTCAGGTGCCGCCGGCGGCGGCACGTGGTCGAAGAAGCCGCCGTGCTCGTCGTAGGTGATGACCAGAAGGGTCTTCTTCCATTGCGGGCCGCCGGCGACCGCGTTGAAGAGCTTCAGGGCCAGGTCTTGCCCGGCCTTGAGGTCCGAGGGCGGGTGATCGTCGTTCGACCCGCCCGGCCCGAGGAGGTCGAAGTCGACGAAGTTCGGGTCGATCCAGGAGACCGCGGCCAGCTCTCCCCTGGCGGCGTGCTCGATGAAGCTCTTGCCGACGCGGAGCGTCCGCTTGTCGAAGTAGCGGAACCGATTGAGGTGCCCGAGGCGATACCGCGAGTCTGTGAGCCGAAGCGTGCCGACGTGCTCGTGGGCGTACCAGAACCATGACTTCTTGGACGCGTCCAGCTGGCGAGGAAACGACGGCACGTCGTAGAGGGGGTTCTGCTTGTTGTCCTTGCTACCGGTGGCTCGCCCGGCGGCCGCATAGAGCCTGTTGGGCCAGGTCGCGCCCGGCACCGAGCAGAACCACCGGTCGCAGACGGCGTACTCGCGCGTCAGGTAGTCGTACACCGGAAGGTCGGCGCCGTTGTAGTAGCCCATGACGACACCCGGGGTCTCGCCGATGCGTTTCGCGAAGTTCGAGACGAAGCCGCCGTTGCCGTTCGCGAGTTGCTCGACGACGTCCTTGCCGGAGTGGCCGGGATCCTGCGACTTCCGCAGCTTCGTGGACGGCAGGTGGTGAACCTTGTACGTCTCGCCCTTGTGCGTGTTCGACATCCCGGCCTCCAGCCCGTCGACCGCGAGCCCGCCTTCGAGCTTCAGGTAGCCGAGCATGTGGTCGAACGAGCGGTTCTCCATCATGAGGACGACGATGTGGTCGATCTTCTTCAGGTTGGCCTCGGTGGGATCTGCGGCCGTCTGGACGAACGTCGTCCGTTTCGTCGGCGTGGTTCGTTTCGGCGGCATAGGCGCCCTCCTCAGGCGAAGATCGGCCCGGTCTGTGGGAAGCGGCCGAGCAGCCGTTCGCGGATCTCCTTGAGCCTCGGCGGCGGGGTGTCCGACCCGGCCGCGGCGTAGCTCGTATCGAGGAGCATCCGCTTTCCCCAGGCAACGAGCGGCTCGAGCTCGGCGGTGTCCGCGAGCAGCTCCGCCATCCAATCGCTCCGTCCGTAAGCCAGGTCGCCGCCGATCGTCACGAGCTGCACCCAGGCGGGACCGGCGGTGAGGACGTTCTCCCAAGGGTCCTCGAGGTGACGCTCGAGGACGACGAGGTCGGCCACCCGGTCCTTCGCGATCTCGCCGAGCTTCCGGTCCAAGCCCGCGACCTTCGCGGCGTCCGTCGTCACCATTTCCAACAGCCGCTTGCTCAGCTGCCCGGGCGACAGGTCGACCTTCTGCCGCTCCAGCTCTCGACGAGCCACGGAGAGCTCGGCGAGCAGGCTCTGGCTTCCACTCGGCAGCCAGTCAGCTCCGAGGCCGACCGTGACGCCCATTTCGATCGCGCGAGCCGCAGAGGTCGTCTCCCCGTAGAGCCTCAGATTGCTTTGCGGTGACCAGACGAGTTTCGCGCCGGCGTCTTTGACGTCACCGAGCTGATCCTCGGTGAGCGCGGTGCCGTGGATGATCACTGTGGCGGAGGTGAGGAGCTTCGCCTCCTTGAGCTCGGTGAACTCCTTGCGGGAGGTCGGGTCGAGACCCTCGGCCAGGTGGACGTACAGCGCCGTCACCTCGCCGGCGTCGATCTTGGCCCGCATCTTCGTGCGGTCCTCGGGAGTCGTGCGGCCGAGGTCGATCATCGAGCGGGCCTTGTGCTCGCCGAAGATGCGCAGGTCGACGTTGCGGACGAGCGCCTCCTCCTTCCCCGGGTACTTCCCGCTCGCACCTTGGATCGCGGTCGCTCCACCGACGAGCGCGCGCGCCTCGGCGTACCGGGTCAGGTCCCGGAGGAGCGACGGTTCCTCGACCAGCTTCTTCCACGGCTCCCGGACGACCAGCTTGTACTCCTCGCTGTCTCGCCAGCGGTACCGGTTCGCGTACAGCTTGGGCGGCTCCCACGCTGAGAACACGTTGTACTCCGGGTGACCGTGCAGGTCGATCAACCCTGGAAGGACGACCCCGTCCGTCTCGATGACCTTGACCCCCACGGGCTTCGCCTCCGCGACCGACGCGATCGTTGCGCCGCTGACGACCACATAGCCGTCGTCGAGCTTCCGCTTCGGAGTGAGCACGCAGCCGCGGAGCGCGAAAGGCTCAGCAGGCGCGGCTGTCGGCGCGGCCAGGGCGGATCGCCGCTCCGACTCCGGCGGGACCTCTTCGAGGATGCCCTCGGTGTATCGGGCCTCGAAGTCGTCGGTCAGGACAGATACTCCTTCGGGACGGTGACCGTGATCGTGCGGCGCTTCATCTGGCCCGTTCCGGTCCGATCTGCCCAGTCGTCCTCCACGGCCATCCATTCGGGGCTCCCGGCGGGCAGGTCCTCGATTGGGATCGGCGACTTGTCGCCCGGCCCGAACGCTGTCCCGTAGAGCTTCAGGGGCCGCTGTTTGTCCCGCTGCGGCAGCGGATGCAGCTTCTGGAGGCCCGTATTCCAGTTCTCGAGCATGGCCTTGATCGCGGCCGCGTGCGGCCCCCCGCTCGACTCTGGCTGCGTGGGGTGCGTGATGCGCACGAACTCGGCGTTCGCGTTCTGGCCCGCCGGAGTGTCCTTCCACGTCTCCCACGCGCTTTCGGCAAGCGACCCGAGGGCGACGACGGCGTCGATGTCGCTGGAGTCGAAGATCGCGTCGAGCCACCTGTTCCGGTAGGCGGCGATCTTCTTGTTGTTGCGGTGCTGGTTCCCCTTCTTGCCGAGGAGGCAGTAGAGATACGTGTTGACCATCACGTAGCTGCTGTCGATACCGAGCTTCGTCAGGAAGCCCTGCAGGCGCCGGCCCGCTTCTCCGATCAGGTTGCGGCGCGCGATCGTCTCGTGCTGAGCCGGGTCCTGACCGATGACGAGCACTCGTGCGCTCCCGTCCAGCCGGCCGCGGTGGAAGACGGGGCCCCACTCGACCCGGAAATCCGTGATCGGATAGGCGCTCTTGCCTGGGTTGTCCTCGACCAGCTTCCGGTAAGGCTGCTCTCCGTATCCGGGATCGAACCTGCGGGGCATCGTCCTCTCCTTCCGCGGTGGGACGAAAACGCCGCAGAGCGTTCGACTGGAATGTTCGACTGCTCTTCGCCCCGTGTCAAGCTCGTGTTTCTCGACGCTTGACCGGTGCGGTAGGAGGGGCCTGAAGGGGAACCGTGGGCTCCACCGCGCCAAGTTACGGTATCCTTCGAGAAGCGACGCTCACCTAGGGGATTCCGAGCGCGCCCTTTCTCTGAAGGCGATGCGGCAGCCGAAAGCACGCCGCACAGATGCAGGAGACCACCGAGCAGCGATCCGTGACGCTCGCGGCGACCGACGATCTCGTCGCCGCAGCCAAGCGCGCCGAGAAATGGGCCGGAGAGCCGTTCCTTCACAACGGCGAGGAGCCGGCCGAGGCGCTCGCTTCCGAGACGGCCCGGCGCCGGAGCCTCGACGAGGCACTGGCCGAGATCGAGGACGGCCGCAAAGCACCGTCCTCCCAGTGGAAGGTGCGCTTCGCGCTGATGCTCGGCCTCGAGCGGGTGCTCTCCGAGAAGCCCCCGAAGCTCGCGTCAGGCACCGAGTTGCGCCGCCATCAGATCGATGCGCTGGCGGGGATGCTGACTGAGCTGATCGCCGCCGCCCAGCGCGGCGAAGAACCGGCGAATGCGAACGGCAACGGCAACGGCCTCGAAGAGTACGAGGACGAAGAGGAGGACGAGGAGCCCGAGGCCGACGTGCAAGGGGACGAGGAGCTCGAGGCCGCGGAGCCTTCGCCCGAGGAGGATCCCGGCGCCGTTCGCCGCTACCGGTTCCGCCACCCCACAGCGTCCGGCAAGACAATCGCCGCGGCCGGCTTCGTGGAGGCGGCGCGGACGATGGGCGTCCTCATCCTCACGCACCGCCGGCTGCTGGTCTCGCAGTTCAACCGAGAGCTGACGGCCGAGGGCTACGGCGACCGGCTGAAGCCGGTGGTCGAGCGCGGCCAGAAGATCCCCAGGCCCGACCTCGTGACCGTCCAGACGTATGCGTGGTTCGCGCGGCATGCCGACAGCATCGACCGCGACGCGTACCAGCTCGTCATCGCCGACGAGGCGCACACGGCGCTCGGCGAGAAGACGAGCGGTGCGATCCGCAGCTTCCCGGAGCCCATCTACATCGGGATGACGGCGACCGAGCAGCTGATCGCCAAGCAGGTCTCCGACGTCTTCCCGGCCTCGGTTGACGACCTGCCGCTGGCCGACGCGGCCCGCCGTGGGCTGATCGCGCCGCTCCGTTCGCTGCGCGTTCCGCCGGCAGCCGCGATCCATTCCGTGCCGATCGTCGGCGGAGACTTCGAGGAACGCGCACTGGCCGCCGTGCTCGACCACACGGCGTTGAACCAGGCGGCCGCGAGCCTCTATCGCGACCGGTTCGACGACACGCCGGGAATCGTCTACGCGGCAGGCGTCGATCACGCGTACAACCTGGCGCAGGAGTTCCGCGCAGCAGGCCTGAAAGCAGAGGCCGTGAGCGGGCGAACCCCACCCGTGCGCCTGGCGGAGACGCTGGCCGCCTACGAGCGTGGCGAGATCAACATCCTGATCAACGCGATGCTGCTCGCCGAGGGCTGGAACTCCCCGCGGGCGACCGTCGTCATGCACCTTGCACCGACAGCGAGCCGCCGCGTCTATCAGCAGCGCATCGGCCGGATCATGCGCATGCACCCACGGAAAGAGGCCGGCATCGTCGTCGACTTCGTGAACAAGGGGTCGACCCACAACGAGCGCGTCATCTCGCTGCACAGCCTGCTGGGCTCGGACTTCTACCGCGAGGGAGCACGCGTGACCCCGGCCCCGCGCCGCAGGCCAAACCGCCGCGCGCGCCGCAAGCTTTCCCCTGCGCCCTGGCTAGTCCCGGTCACACCGGACGTTCGTCGCAGGCTCTCGGTCATCCAGCGCGAGTGGCAGCGCATCGACCCGCGCTACCTCGACGAGGACGAGCAGCGCTACTGGGCCTCGATCGCCGGCCGCCAGGTGCGGTTCGAGGAGCGATCCGAGTTCGTCAAGAAGCTGACGGAGGGCCGGGCCAGCAAGGTCTGCCTCGAGCAGTTCCTGACGACCGCCGCAGCCGAGAACCCGAACCGGCGCCTGCGCATGATGGCGCTCGCCGACCGCGTCTCGATGACTGTCGAGCGGGCCGACTTCGACGATCTCGTCACCCTCGTCACGCAGGCACCGCCCTGGGAGAAGGACCGCGTGCAGGGAGCCCGCATCCTGCTGAGGGCGATTGGAGAGGGCAAAGCCGACGCGCCGGAGCAGATCCTCGCCCGGTGGACGTGGAAGCTCGCTCGAGCGACGCGGAAGGCGCAGGACCGCAAGGTCAGCGCAGAGTTCCCGGAGGCGAAACGACTGCTCGGCGCCCTGGCGAACTCCCGCGGTCACCGTCATGAGGAGAATGCTGCGAAGCTCGTCAAAGCGGCGCTCGAGCTCCCGGTCGAGGTCGGAGCCGCGCTCCTGGCCTCCGCCGACGGCTACACGCCGAAGGCGAACCGACTGCTCGAGGACGCGCGCGAGGAGCTGGGGTCACTCACAGACGTTGCCTATGCGCTGGCCGAGAACCTGCCGCCGCCGAAGGCGCAGACGAGCCGCCGCCGCCGCCGAAGGCGCAAGAAGAAGGGGAAGGGCCCGGAGGGCGCGGCGACTCCAGGCCAACAGGTCTCCGCCGACGGAGCCGCGTCGAACGGCCCCTCGCCGGCGAAGCGGCGCAGGCGGCGAAAGCCGCGGGCGGCAGAGCGGTCCTCGGGTGACAGTGAGCCCGAGCCGGCACGCGTGGCCGAGGCGTAACACCCGGTTAAACCAGCGGTTTCTAATCTGAAGTCGTGCTAGTCCTGATCGCAATCGGGCTCGTGGCCGGCTTCGTGACGGCCGTGTCGCCGTGCGTCCTGCCGGTTTTGCCGATCCTCTTCGCCGGCGGCGCGACGGGCAGCCGGCGCCGTCCGCTCGCCATCATCGGCGGGCTCATCGTCAGCTTCTCGGCGTTCACCCTCGGGGGAGTCTGGCTGCTGGACGAGCTCGGCCTGCCGAAGGACTTCATGCGCGACTTGGCGATTGTGCTCCTGTTCCTGGTCGCCGCGACCCTCGTCTTCCCCCGGTTCGGCCAGTTCGTGGAGCGACCTCTGTACCGGTTGAGCCGCCGGCCGGCCGGAGATCTCGGCGGCGGCTTCCTGCTCGGCGCGAGCCTGGGGCTCGTCTTCGTTCCTTGTGCCGGCCCGGTCTTGGCGGCGATCACCGTGCTCGGGGCCACGAACGAGGTCGGCTGGCGCGCGGTCGTGCTCACGGTTGCGTATTCGGTCGGCGCGGCGCTGCCGATGCTCATGATCGCCTACGGCGGCAAGGCCGCAATGCAGAGGCTGCGGCCGCAGGCGCAAAACCTTCGACGCGGACTCGGCGTCGTCGTCGCCCTGACTGCGCTGGCCATCGCCTTCAACGTCGACCGTCACCTGCAGACCGCCGTGCCCGACTACGTGACGGCAATCCAGAATCGCGTCGAGCGCAGCGACCGGGCCGAGCGTGAGCTGGCCAGGATTCGAGGAGCCACACGCGAGACCTCTCCGGACCTGCGCGACTACGGTGCCGCGCCGACTTTCACCGGTATCGGGCAGTGGATCAACACACCGGGCGAGCGCTCGCTCTCGATAGCCGGGCTCCGCGGGAAGGTCGTCCTCGTCGACTTCTGGACCTACTCATGCATCAACTGCCTGCGGACGCTGCCGCATCTGAGAGCCTGGGACAAGACGTACCGTGCGCAGGGCCTGGCAATCGTCGGCGTGCACACGCCGGAGTTCGCGTTCGAGCACGAGGAGGGCAACGTGCGCAGCGCCGTCAAGCGGCTCGACCTCGGCTACGCGGTCGCGATGGACAACGACTTCGGCACGTGGAACGCCTACTCGAACCGCTACTGGCCGGCGAAGTACCTCATCGACGCGCGCGGGCACATTCGCTACGCCCATTTTGGCGAAGGCTCCTACGACACGACCGAGTCGAACATCCGCGCGCTGCTCGCCGAGCGCAAGGCCGAGCTCCCCGAGCCGGTGCCGATCGCCGATCGCACACCCCAGGCGCAATCCACGCCCGAGACCTACCTCGGGTACGAGCGGATCTCGCCCGAGCAATTCGCCGGCGACTCACTTGCTCCGGGTGATGCCGCCGGCTACCGATTTTCCCGTCGTTCGCTCGCGGTCAACGAGTTCGCGTACGCGGGTCAGATGACGGTCGAGAAACAGCG
>Ga0184609_10000602_pt1 | contig 10641 bp, 11 predicted proteins | sample PLM1_60_coex_FD_133165 | JGI IMG/M metagenome (GOLD analysis project Ga0184609, IMG submission 133165) | Groundwater sediment microbial communities from an aquifer in East River, Colorado, USA - PLM1_60_coex | ecosystem: Environmental > Terrestrial > Soil > Riparian zone | place: USA: East... | reverse complement strand
TCCTTGACCGTCTCGCGATAGATCTGGCGCAACTCCGGGTCGGCTACGTCGACCGCTCGGCCGTAGATCTTCGCGTCGCCCTCGGTGCCCATCCGATCCGTCGTGCACGTGTGGAGGACACAGCGCGGATCTCGAAGCAGGTCGAGCGCCTTCCGGCTCTGCCACATCATCCCGAGGATCAGATGGCCTGCGGCGAAGTCGAGCTCGCACGGGCTGATCCGCGGTGAGCCGTCCGCCCGGAGCGTCCCGAGCATGCAGAGTTCCTGCCGACGGAAACGTTCCGCCGCGGGCTCGGCGATCTCCGGACAGGCCCACGCGAACTCGTCCCACTGCACGACGTGAGGGTAGCGCTCAGGCAGAGAGGCGTTCGAGAACGTTCCTCGTGATCCGCTGCACGTCCCCGTCGCCACCCTCGATCCCGTAGGTCCAATCGGTGCAGCCCGCGTTGAAGACCGTGCCGCCGTCCGGGACGTCGAAGCAACCGATGACCGCGTGGTTGTTCGCGATCCGATGGACCTCGTTCCTCCATCCCTCGCCGAAGAGCGCCATCGCGACGTGCTCGAGCTCTCCTGGCTCGTTCGCGTAGCGGGAGGGCTGCTCGTCCTGCGACCAGAGCTTCGCGGGCGCCGTGGCGAGCACCTCCAGGGTGTCGGGAGCACCGTCCATGTGCGTGGGAACCGGTAGCCCGTCCACCATCGAGAGCTCGCAGCCGTCCACCTCGTAGCCCACGATCGCGTCGGCGAGTCCGAGCGCGTCGCCGTAGCGGAGCTCCGTCCCCTCGAACGCCCAATGATCGGGACGCAAGACCGTGTAGGCGCCCGACGCGCGCGGCACACCGAGCCCGTACCGCGAGTAGCCGCCCCGGGAGAAGGAGAGGCCCGTGAGCGCGTGCTCGGGACGCCCGATCCGCCGGTCGGCCCACGCGCCCGTGAGGAAGCGTTGATCGGGCGTCCCGAGCACCGGGTCCTCGCCGGCGCGGTACTTGAAGCACGTCATCCCTTCGTCTTCGAAGCGAACCTGCCACCAACACGTGTTGCCGCTGAAGAAGCCCGCGTTCCCACCGGCGGCGAGGAACCTCTCCACGGTGTCGCGCATGCCCCAGGACCAGTACTCGTCGTGGCCGACCGAGAGGAAGAGCCGAGGCCCGTCCAGAACGTCCGGGTGTTGCTCCAGATCCTGGGACACGGCGACGTCGATCGCGAGTCCCTCGCGTTCTGCCCACGCGACGAAGGGCCGTTCCCACGTCCACCATCCCGAGCCGCCGCTCCAGGGGGACAGACCCTTCTCCTCCGCCCACGCGAAGTATCCGAGGGCTTCCCGGTCGGGGAAGGCCTGTGCCTTCCGCGCGGCCGGCTCCGGCTTGGTCAGGAAGCCACGAGCCAACGGCCGTTCGAAGGACACCTGTGTCCCGCCCGTGTACAGGGACGGGCCGCCCCAGTCGTTGTACGCGTTGTACGTGGCCGTGGACAGGACGAGCAGGATGGGCGAGATCTGGCGTTTCGGTCGGACGACGAAGAAGGCGTCCGCCCGCTCCTCTCCCGATGAGAGCGTCACGGAGTAGTAGCCGGACCGCCACTCGTCGCCCACCGGGATCGTGAGCGTGGTGGGCCACCGGCAGCCGTCGGCTGACGCGGTCGCCGGGATCGGATGCTCCGATCCGGCGACCGCGTCCGCCTGCCACACGACGTCGCGCTCGCTACCCTGGCGGGCCACCTCGACGCCGAACGGGTTCGAGGACGAAACGTGCAGCGCCACTTCCTCGCCCGGGAGAACGCTTTGGGGCCAGCTGTACCCGTCGAGCAATGGTCTACCGCGTCAGGATGAACAGGCCGGCGACCAGGATCACGATCCCGGCGACCAGGGGCGCGATCACCCAGGGGAGTCCGAGCCTGCCACGGTAGGGACCGAGCGTGCCCACTTTCGTGGTGGGTTTCAGCCCAGGGGGCCGGAACTGGATGCGCTTCCTCGCCACGGAGCGAAGTATCTCAGCCCGTGGGCGGTCGAAGGCATGTGGTCCGGCACGCTGCCATTCCGAGGCGCTCGATAGACTCGAACGCAATGGCGGAGAAGCTCCGAGTGATCGTCGCGAAACCGGGTCTCGATGGACACGACCGCGGTGCCAAAGTCGTGGCCCGGGCGCTGCGCGATGCCGGCTTCGAGGTGATCTACACGGGTCTCTTCCAGACCCCCGAGCAGATCGCCGAGGCTGCGATCCAGGAGGACGCGGACGCGGTCGGGCTCTCGTGCCACTCCGGCGCGCACATGACCCTGTTCCCCAAGGTGGTGAACGAGCTTCGGGCTCGCGGGGCGGACGACGTCGTCGTGGTGGCCGGTGGCGTCATCCCCGCGGACGACATCCCCAAGCTGAAGGAAGCCGGGGTCGAGGCGGTCTTCACGCCCGGAGCGAACACCGGTGACATCGCCACGTGGCTCCGCGATCGGTTGAGCGCGAAGGCCTGAGCGGGAGCCGAGTGGACCTCTACGAGCACATGGGCAAGGACCTGTTCCGCGCCCATGGCATCGAGACGCCCCGAGGCATCGTCGCCTTCAGCCCGGCGGATGCGGCTTCGGCAACGCGTGAGCTGGGCGGCCGCTCCGTGGTGAAGATCCAGGTGCAAGTGGGCGGCCGCGGCAAGGGCGGCGGCGTGGAGCTCTGCGACACGCCGGATGCCGCGGCGGCGGCCGCCGACCGGATGCTGGGCACCGACTTCAAGGGGTTCCCGGTGACGCGGGTCCTGGTGGAGGAGCTGTTGCCGATCGCGCGGGAGTTCTACACGTCGATGCTGCTGGATCGCTCTCGCGGCGACTACCTGGCGATGATGACGGCCGAGGGCGGGATGGATATCGAGGAGCTCGCTCGGACCCGGCCGGAGGCACTCCGCCGCGTGCACATCGACCCGATGCTCGGGCTCCGCGCGTATCACGTGCGCGAGCTGATCGGGACGCTCCCGGTGGAGGCCTGGGAGGGAGCGGGCGACACGATCCGGAAGATGTACGAGTTGCTCGTCGAACGGGATGCAACCTTGGCGGAGGTGAATCCGCTCGTCCTCCTTGAAGACGACCGCGTCGTGGCCCTCGACGCGAAGGTGACCATCGACGACAACGCGCTCTGGAGACACCCTGACATCGCCGAGCTGGCGGAGCAGTTCCCGATCGACGAGGTCGAGGCTCGCGCGAAGGAGAAGGACCTGCAGTACGTGAAGCTCGATGGAGCCGTGGGCATCATCGGCAACGGTGCCGGGCTGGTGATGTCGACGCTCGACGTCGTGGCGCAGGCCGGGGCTCGCGCGGCCAACTTCCTCGACGTCGGCGGCGGAGCCTCCGCCGATCAGATGGCGACCTCGTTGGAGGTCGTCCTGTCCGACCCGGCCGTGAAGGTCGTGCTCGTGAACATCTTCGGGGGGATCACGCGCGGTGACCTGGTGGCGCACGGCATCCTGGAGGCCCTGGAGCGAGTCGAGGCTCGGGTCCCGATCGTCGTTCGGCTGGACGGGACCAACGCCGAAGACGGTCGTCGGATCCTCGCAGAGGCCGCCCATCCGAAGATCGTGCCCGCCGCGAACATGCTCGAGGCGGCCGAGGAAGCCGCCGACCTCGCGGGGGCCACCTCATGAGCATCCTCGTCGACGAGCGGACGACCCTCGTCGTCCAGGGCATCACCGGGAACGAGGGCACGTTCCATACGCTCCGCAACCGGGACTACGGAACGAAGGTCGTCGCCGGCGTCACCCCGGGGAAGGGCGGGCAGGAGGTCGAGGGGATCCCCGTGTTCGACACGGTCGCCCGTGCGGTGGCCGAGACGGGTGCCGAGACCTCGATGATCTTCGTTCCGCCGCGCTTCGCGGCCGAGGCGATCCTGGAAGCAGCCGACGCGGGCGTGAGCCTGGTCGTGTGCATCACGGAGGGGATCCCCGTCCGCGACATGGCCAACGTCCACAGCTATCTCGAGGGATCGAACACGAGGCTCGTCGGGCCCAACTGCCCCGGCGTCATCTCGCCGGGTGCGGCGAACGTCGGGATCATCCCCGGCGAGATCTGCGCCCCGGGCTCGGTCGGACTCGTGTCGCGGAGCGGCACGCTCGTCTACCAGATCGTCCACGAGCTGACGCAACGTGGCATCGGCCAGTCCACCTGCGTGGGGATGGGGGGCGATCCCGTGCATGGGATCGGGTTCGTCGAAGCACTCGGTCTCTTCCAGGCCGATGCGGAGACCGAGCTGATCGTGTTGACCGGAGAGATCGGTGGCGACGACGAGGAGCGAGCTGCGGCGTTCATCGCCGAGTCCGTGACGAAGCCGGTCGTCGGTTACATCGCGGGATTCGAGGCCCCGCCGGGCAAGCGCATGGGCCACGCCGGGGCGATCGTGACCGGTTCGGCCGGGACGGCGGCGGCGAAGGCCGAGGCCCTCGAGGCCGTCGGCGCCGCCGTCGGGAAGAGCCCGACCGACGTGGCCGGCCTGGTCGCGGAGCGCCTGGGGTGACGGAGGAAGCGCCCCCGGGCCGCTCGGGGGCGCTCACGGACGGCGGCCGGACGGTCGGTCGTGCCGCCATCGGTGGAGTCTTGGCGTTCCTTGCTCTGGTCGCGATCTGTCAGGTCCTCGCCGTGGCGCAGTTCCTGCTCGTCGGGGCCTACGGACTCTGGTCGTGGGTGAAGATCGGGCTCCTCACCGCCCTCCTGTCGCTGCGAGCCGACGTGGTCGCGACCGTGCAGGGCCCTCCGTTCTTCCAGACGACGGCCGAGTCGATGACCCTCAACTGGCGCTTCGTCCCGATGGTGCTGACGATCGGATTCCTGTGGCTGGCGGCGCGCTCCGGCCGCCGCGCCGCGCGGCCGGGGCTAGGTCGGCCGCCCCTCGTCGCGGCCGGCCTCGCAGCGGCCGGCGCCGGTGTCCCGGTCGCGATCCTCTCCGCGGTCAGCTCGACCTTGGTGAACCTCTTCTTCCCTGAGCTCGGGCTGCGGCTTCGGGTCGACCCTTCGAGCGCAGCACTCTGGGGTGGGCTTCTGGCCGCGGCGGGTTCGGGGACCGGCGCCTACCTTGAGGAGGCGCGTGATCGGGCGTCCGCGGCCGCGATCCGAGGAGGTCTGACCGCGTATACCTGGGCGCTCGGCTTCCTCGCGGTCGGTGTGTTCGTCATCGCGACGCTCGAACCGAGCGTGACCCGTGAGTACGTCGACGGTGTGACGGGGCTGGGGGCCGGCGGAGGCGTGCTGTTCGGCTACCACCTGCTGGCGTTGCCGGCGCAAAGCGCCTTGTTGCTCGCGCCCGCCTCGGGTTCCTGCTTGGAGTTCATCGGAGAGGGTCCGATGTTCGATCTCTGCCCGTGGCGTCTCGTCGCAACGGGGCCTGCGGGCGAGGGATTCCTTCCCCAGGCTCTCGCGCTGTCCCCTTGGTTCTGGCTGTTGAGCGCCGTCCCGGTCGTCGCCGCGATGCTCGGTGGCCGGCGAGCCGTGACCGCCTCGACCGTCGCACGAGAACGAGCCGTGGGTCTCGGGGCCGCCGCCGGGCTGATCTTCGCCTTGCTCGCTCTCGTCGGAGGGTGGTTCGCGGCCACCCAGCTGTTCCCGTTCATCATCCCCGTTCCGTCAGTCTCCGTGCACCCCGAATGGGTACGGATGGCGACCACCGCGCTGGGGTGGGGAGTCCTCGGTGGCGGCTTGGGCGCGTGGCTCGCGGCCCGGCGTTACGCGGAGCCCGAGCTCCCGAGCCCGACCTCGGCGTAGTTCGACTCGATCGCCGTGAATCGACGCCACGCAGCCGCCCAACCGGCGTCGTCCCTCGAGAATCGCTCGAGAGGCCGTGAGGGATCGGTCCGCAGCCAGATCCCGAAGAACGTCCGCCCGTAGCCCAACAGGTAGTTCGATCCCGAATGGGTGTACTGCAGAACCTGATCGTCAGAGGGGTCGGGGGCGGGAGCGACGGTTGGACCGCCCTCCGATCCCGGCGGTGGCGCGAGGGGCTGCTGACCGCCTGATCCGACCGGCTGGTGGTTGGGCTCGAGCCCCACGAACCGGATCCATGCGCCCCGCCAGCCGTCGTCGGTTCTCGGGAACGTCTCCGCGGGGCCACCGAGAGACTGTCGGTCCCAGATGCCGAAATTGTCCGCGTCGTAGCCGAGCACGTAGCGGAAGCCCGAATGCGTGTACTGAACGGAAGGCGATCCGGCCGGAGTGCTCATCGATGCCGGCGTCGTCGTGGCCGCGACCGGTGGCACTGCGGCGGACGGTGGCCCCGTGACCATGCCGGCCGGCTCGGGCCGTTGCTGCATCGCGGTCTCGGCGTCGGTCCGGAGGTCGCTGAAGCAGTACCGGCATTTGATCGCGTCGTCCTGGATCTCCTCGGCGCAATAGGGGCACTTCTTCACGGTTGTCCCTCTCGTCCGTCGGGCCGGTGAAGGATGAAAGGCTACCCCGAAAACAGAAGGGGCGGCCCCGCGTTCGCGGGCCCGCCCCTTCGGACGTACGTGGTGTCAGCTCACATGTCCGACGAGCCGGACGGAGGCATCCCGCCGCTCGGTGGCGGAGCGCTCGGTGGCGGAGCGCTCGGTGGCGGAGCGCTCGGTGGCGGAGCGCTCGGTGGCGGAGCGCTCGGTGGCATCCCGCCGCTCGGCGGTGGGCTGCTGGGCGGAGGCGTTCCGCCACCGCCCATCGCCCCGCCCGTGCCGCCCATCTCGAAGCCGCCGCTGGCCTGCACCTTCTGCCAGGCGCCGTAGCCGATCGCGACCAGCAACACGAGACCCACGAAGGCCGCCCAACCGACGTTGTTCGTCAGCACGAGGAGGAACTTCAAGAGGCCGAATCCGGCAACCCCGAGCCCAAGGAACCCGGTGATCTTCTCGGCGGACATCGAGCCCATGTTCATGCTCGCCATGCTGCGCGTCATCGAAAGGACCCCGACCACGACGAGCGCGATCGCGAGCAATCCCGCGATAACACCGGCGAAGCCGCCGTTCCCATTCCACATGCTTGCGGACGCGCATCCACCGATGTCTCCGACCAGATCCCCGAGGCTACCGAGGTCAACGCAGAACCGCTGCCATGGGAAGAAACTGTCGATGAGGAGCAGGACACTCCCTCCCGCCAGCAGCTTCTCCGCGGTCGACATCTTCGACATGTCGAAGCCGGACGAGCCTGAACCTTCCATCCACTGCTCCTTTCAGCCGCCGCGCACACGCGCGGCTGGGTGCTTCTCTACGGGTATCCAAGAGGCGAGAGGTGCCGGAGTCAAACACCCTGTCCGGGACGCGATCCGATGACGAGGCTCGCGATCCCTCCGGCCAGGGCGATCGTGCCACCGACGGCCGCGACCCACGGGCCCCACGAGGCGGCCTGGAACGTCGGTGGGAAGGCGATCGCGAGCGCCGAGGCGACGGCGATCGCCGTGCCACCCGTGATCACGAGGGTCGCTCCGGCACGAGCGGGACGGGTCCCGAACCACCACGCCGCCGGGACCAGGGCCACGGCCGCCACGGCCGCCACCATCGACCAACGGACGCTCGGGACCCACGCGCCGAAGAGTCGGTCGCCGGCCCCGGTCCTCGTCCAAGGACCGACGGTAGCGAGCAGGGCCAGCGCGGCGCCCGTGACCGCCACCCACGACCCAGCGACGGCTCGGTCGGGCTCCGGAGGCGTCGTGATCGCAGGATCGCCCAACTCGGTGGCGAGGCACTCGGGACCGAGCACGCGGCCTCGCACCGGGACCGCGCACGCGAGGCACACGGGCTCGTCACAGGCGCTGCATCGGGCGATAGCCGTTCTGCTCGGATGATGGACGCACCGCTCGTGGGCCGTCGCTTCGCGGCCATCGGTACCGGGCTGGGCGATCTGAGCCGCCTCGAGGGCGGTCGAGCCCGCGTCTTCCGTCCGCTCCGGGGTCCCGTGAGCCCGCTCCTCGGCCTTCACCCCGATAGCGTACGTGCGTTGACGGGGCCTCTGGTAGCGTGGCCGCGTCCATGGGGGAGCGGATCGCGGTGCTCGTTTCCGGCTCCGGGACGAACCTGCAGTCCCTCCTCGATCACCCTGTCTGCGGTCCCCGGATCGCCCTCGTGCTCTCGGACCGTCCCGACGTCAAGGCGCTCGAACGGGCCGAGTCCCACGGCGTCGAGTCCGCCGTGCTCGAGCCGAAGGACTTCGAGGACCGGGAGACCTTCGACCGTGCCGTGGTTGATCTCCTTCGCGGTCGTGGGATCGACGTCGTCGTGTCGGCCGGGTACATGCGCCTGCTCGGCCCGGCGGTGCTCGAGGCCTACGGCGGTCACTGGCTGAACGTGCACCCGTCGCTCCTCCCGGCATTCCCGGGCACGAGCGGCGTCGCCGACGCACTCGCCTACGGGGTGCGGGTGACCGGCGTGACCGTGTTCTTCGTGGACGAGGGGATGGACACCGGCCCCGTCGTCATGCAGGAGGCCATCGAGGTGCGCGAGGACGATGTTTGGGATTCGCTGGAGGCTCGGGTGCACGAGGTCGAGCACCGCCTCCTGCCGGCTGCGACCGCCGCCCTCGTGGAGGGGCGCATCCGCGTCGACGGTCGCAAGGTGACGATCGACGGAGGATCGATGTGACGGACGTCCGTGAGGTGCGACGAGCTCTGCTCGCCGTATACGACAAAACGGGCGTAGTTGAGCTCGCCCGGGGACTCACCGACATGGGTGTGTCGCTCGTGTCCTCGGGAGGGACGGCGGCGACCTTGCGCGAAGCCGGGCTGGAGGTCACCCCTGTCGAAGACGTGACGGGATCCCCCGAGATGCTCGACGGCCGAGTGAAGACGCTGCACCCACGCATCCACGGCGGGTTGCTCGCCGACAAGCGCAAGCCCGAGCACCTTGCGCAGCTGGCTGAGCACGGGATCGAGCCGTTCGACCTCGTCGTCGTGAACCTGTATCCGTTCCGAGACACCGTGGCCTCCGGAGCCGGGACGGACGACGTGATCGAGAAGATCGACATCGGCGGACCGGCGATGGTCCGGGCCGCCGCGAAGAACTTCGAATCCGTTGGCGTCGTCGTGGATCCATCCCGATACACCCAGGTGCTCGAGGAGCTTCGCGACCGCGGTGGGCTCTCGCGACACACGCGCCAGCGCCTCGCCGCGGCCGCGTTCGCCCACACCGCGGCCTACGACGCCGCCGTTGCTGGGTGGTTCGCGGAGCAGGCTGCCGAGCCGGGGATGCCCGGGTTCGTCGGCCTGACGCTCGAGAAGGTCGCCGATCTCCGTTATGGGGAGAACCCGCACCAGGGTGGCGCCCTGTATCGAGAGACGTCCGGTCGGGACCCCGCGACCGACGGGCCGCTCGGGGGCGCTCGCGTCCTCCAGGGCAAGGACATGTCGTTCAACAACTGGCTCGATGCGGAGGCGGCGTACTCGCTCGTCGCGGCCCTCCCGCCGACCGCCTGCGTGATCGTGAAGCACAACAACCCGTGCGGCGTGGCGGTCGCCGCCCAGCAGGACGAGGCATACCGGCGCGCATTCGATTGCGACACGGTCTCTGCCTTCGGCGGGATCGTCGCGTTCGACGCGCCGTGCACCGGGCCCGCCGCGGAGGCGATGCGAGACGTCTTCACCGAAGTCGTGATCGCGCCGGGCTACGGGCCGGCGGCGCTCGCCGCGTTCGGCGAGCGCCGGAACCTCCGGGTGCTCGAGGCGCCGCTCCCCGAGCCGGGCGGCTTGGACATCCGGGCGATGCCAGGAGGAGCGCTCGTGCAGGACCGCGACGTGGTCACCGAGCGGCGCGAGGACTTCGAGGTCGTCTCCTCCCGGGAGCCGACCGAGGACGAGTGGCGGGATCTGCTCCTCGCCTGGACGATCGCCTGGCGTGTGAAATCGAACACGATCGTGCTTGTGCGGGACGGCGCGACCGTCGGGATCGGCGCCGGGCAGATGTCGAGGGTGGACTCGTCGTGGATCGCGACGAGGAAGGCGGGCGACCGCGCGAAAGGGGCGTCGCTCGCCTCGGACGCCTTCTTCCCGTTCCCCGACGCGCTCGAGGTGGCCGCCGACGCGGGGGCCACCGCCGTGATCCACCCGGGAGGATCCAAGGGCGACGACGCGGTGCTCCAGGCGGCCGAGGAGCGGGGGATGGCGGTCGTGCTCACCGGCCGTCGGCACTTCCGCCACTGAGCTTCTGGCACTGAGCTTCCGCTCGGCGCAGTGACCAGCAGATAGCATCCGGGCCCGTGACCGCCCGCATCCTCGACGGAAGAGCCGTCGCCGCGCAGATCCGCTCGGAGGTATCCGAGCGGGTCCGCGCGCTCGCCGACCACGGGATCACCCCCGGCCTGGCCGCGGTCCTGGTGGGCGACGACCAGGCCTCGCGCATCTACGTCGAGGCCAAGCACAAGGCGTGCGCGGACGTGGGGATCCACTCGGAGCAGGTCAACCTCCCCGGGTACGTGACCGCGGGAGAGATGCTCGCCACGATCCGGCGCCTCAACCGAGACCCGGAGATCCACGGCATCATCGTCCAACTGCCGCTGCCAGCGCATCTGAACGAGCTGGAGGTGCAGCGGACGATGGCACCGGCGAAAGACGTCGACGGTCTCCATCCCTGGAACGTCGGGATGGTCGTGCGCGGCGAGGCCACGTTCCAGCCGGCCACACCGTACGGGATCGTCGAGCTGCTGCTGCGGAGCGACATCCCACTCGAAGGG
>Ga0184609_10000601_pt1 | contig 10642 bp, 8 predicted proteins | sample PLM1_60_coex_FD_133165 | JGI IMG/M metagenome (GOLD analysis project Ga0184609, IMG submission 133165) | Groundwater sediment microbial communities from an aquifer in East River, Colorado, USA - PLM1_60_coex | ecosystem: Environmental > Terrestrial > Soil > Riparian zone | place: USA: East... | reverse complement strand
GCTGTACCGCCTTCTCGCGGTCGCGCTGCCCGGTGCGGACGTGGACTGGCCGCTGCTCGTCGCCGTGATCGCGGCCGCCTCCATGACCCTCGGCAACCTCGCCGCGTTCTTCCAGGACAACCCCCGCCGGCTGCTCGCTTCCTCCGCGACCCCACCACCCCCGCCGCGCTCGCCCCCGCCGGCCACTGGACCCGGTGGGGCGCCTACACCGCCGGAATCGCCTCCCTGGCGGTCGGCCTCCTCGGCGGACCCGCCCTCGCCATCGCCAGCTCCGGCGGGCTGATGTCGTGACTGTGTCAGCGGAACTGGGAGCTGGCCCGTCGGCTCGCTGGCCGCGCCGTGTGGTTGAATCGGGCGCTTGCGACAGTGAGCGACCGGTTCCTGTTCCCGCCCATCGTGAGAGCACCGCCCATGAGCCTCTCTGCCGTGCTGGTGACCGGGCTCGCCGCGGGAGGCATTTCCTGCGCAGCGGTCCAAGGTGGTTTGCTTGCCGGGCTCGTGACGCGGCAGCGTCACGAGCAGCACGGCGCCGCACCGTCCCCGCCAGCGGCCGCGGCAGCGCGGGCTCGGTGGCGAATCCGGACAGGTGTGGCCGATGATCTCGCGCCGGTCGGTGGCTTCCTCGCCGGCAAGCTGGCGTCCCACACGCTGCTCGGGGCCCTGCTCGGGGCAGTGGGATCCGCTGTCCAGCTCTCGGTGGCTGCTCGCACCATGGTGCAGATCGCCGCCGGACTCCTCGTCATCGTCTTCGGCCTTGCCCAGCTCGGCGCACCCGGCTTCCGAAACATCATCATCGAACCGCCGGCGTCGTGGTCCCGGTTCGTCCGCGGCCGGACCCGTTCCGGGTCGGCGCTGGCACCGGCGATCCTGGGACTTGCCACGGTGCTGATTCCGTGCGGCGTCACCCTTTCGGTGGAGGCGCTTGCCCTGGCGTCCGGGTCCCCTGTCCAGGGTGCGTTGATCATGGCAGTGTTCGTCACAGGGACCAGCCCGCTGTTCGCGGCGCTCGGCTATCTGGCCCGTAGGGCCGCGACCGCCTGGCGCGGGCGACTGGCCGTCGCCACCGGGCTTATGGTCGTCGCGCTCGGTCTCTATACCCTCAACGGCGGCCTTGAGCTCGCTGGTTCGCCGCTGGCGGCGTCGAATCTCGCCCGAGCCGTACGAGCCGAGCCGCCGGTCGACGCAGAAGCTGGTCCTGCCGTGTCGACGGTTGACGGCAGGCAGCTGGTCGTTGTGACTGCGACCACAGGGTCGTACTCACCGGCAGACCTGCAGGTGCAGGCCGGACTCTCCACCACACTGATCGTCCGAGCCAAGCAGGCCCGCGGCTGCGTGCGTGCCTTCGTGATCCCATCGCAAGGTAGGCAGTGGATCCTGCCGGAAGACGGCGACACCAGGATCGACCTCGGCATGCTTGAACCAGGACGGCTGGCGTACTCGTGCGGAATGGGCATGTACACCGGCTCCATCACGATCCGCCAACGGAGCTCGTGACGATGGCCACGACAACGACTCTTACCGTTCACGTCGAGGGCATGCACTGTGCCAGCTGCGGGCTATTCATCGACGAGCAACTCGAAGAGCTCGACGGACTGCTCTCCTCCCGGACCAGTGTCCGCAGAGGAACCACCACCGTCACCATCGACGCCGGCCGCTGCAGCCCCGCGGCGGTGACCGATGCCATCACGGCTGCGGGCTACACCGCCCAGGTGAGCCAGCAAACGTGAAGTGCTGTCGAGGTCCCATGTCTGACATCTGGCCGTCAACCCTGACCGCCGCGCTGCCCGCCGAACAGCTCGGGCCCCCTGCCGGTTCCGCTCATCGCCGCCGGTACAGGGCGCTGGCGCACGACGAACGCATCATTGCCTCGCCCCGGCAACTGGCAGCTCGTCGTACGCGTCCAGCGAACCGAGTCAACCCGGCCAGCAGCGCCCGGTCCGCCCGCGACAGCCGAGGCCGACCGGCCTGCCGGCGCAGCACCGCCACCTGGTGCCGCAGCACCAGGATCTCGACCTCCTTCGCCGCCGAGCTCCGCCCGGCCACCAGCAGCCAGCGGACCACCTGACAAGAGATCAGATAGATCAGACGAAGAGCCACGGACGCCGATCATGCCTGCCATGGCTGCCGCCACAAGGCCCGAACGCCGAGCTCAGGCCCCTGACCGACTTCCTGGCACCCACACGCGCAGTATTGGGCAGCCCCCGCTCGCGGATGCGGCCGACATCCGCGAAGTCCAGGGAGACGTCGCTGTCCACCTGACTCCTCCGCCGTACGTCTCACCGGACCGCTAACCCAGCGCGTCGGCGACCGCGGCCTGCCCACCCACGGCCGGCAGCAGCAGCCGAGTGGCGGGGAGGTGGACGGTCAGGCCGGCTCCCGGCCGGGGGCGCAGGGTGTAGTCGTAGTCGCTGGACAGGACGACGAGCCCGAGCCGGTGACCCGGCTGCATCAGGTAGTCGTCCGGCTGCATTTGCACCTCGAACGGGTAGCGCTGGCCCGGATGGATCGGCGAGGTGCGGTCGATGGCATGGCGATTCTGCGGGTCGGTCCAGCCCCGGGTGATCACCTGCTGGCTGCCGTCCGGTGCCCGGTCGACCAGCATCGCGGTCACGTTGGCCGCCGGCCGGTCGAGGGACATCTGCAGATCGACCCGGACGGTGCCGCTGAATCGCAGCGGCGTGGCGGCCGGCCTGGACAGGTAGACCAGCCGATGCGGCGAGCTCGGTTCGGCGGCAAGCGTCTCGGCGGTGACCGTGGCGTCGTCGGTGATCCGCTCGGCAACCGCAGGGCCGAGCCGCGGGCCGTCCGGGGTCAGGTCGCCGCTGGTGGGGCCGCCGGGACGTGGCCACAGCGCCGCCTCGGAGCTCCCGGGCGCCGGCCACTCCGGCTCGGTGGTCCAGCTCAGGTCCTCGCGCTGCACGGTCGCCCTTGGCTCGGACTCCACTCCGTTGGGGACGCCATAGAGGTACCGGGTGAACCATCGGTTGAGCGTGCGCAGCCAGTCATCCCGGTTGATGAGGAACGGGTCGCGGTGCCCGAACTGGTGCCACCAGATCTTGTGCGGCGTGCCCTGCCGCTTCAGCGCCTCATACCACTGGGCGGCGTGCTTGGTCTTGACGTTCCAGTCGTTGAGCCCGTGTGCCTCCAGCACTGCGGCACGCACGTTGCCGACGTCCGGGAGGTAGTCCCGCTCGGCCCAGAACGGGCTGTAGTCGCCGGTGACCCGGTCCTGCATGCGGGCGAGCAGGTCGATGACCGGTCGGCAGATCTGCCGGTCGGCGCGGGTGTAGACGTACTCGGCGAGCACGTCCAGGTCCTCACCTTGGAACGTGCCGGGCGCGACGACCGCCCCGTCGGCCCGGTAGTAGTCGTACCAGCTGGAGATCGCGGCGATCGGAACGATCGCCTCCAGCCCCGCCACCCCGGTGGTGGCCACCGCGTTGGGCAGCGTGCCGTTGTAGGAGACACCCATCATGCCGACCTTGCCGGTGGTCCAGCCGGCGCTGACCGGCAGGCCGGCGGCGTCGTGCCCCGCGGTCCGGCCGTTGAGCCAGTCGACCACCGATTTCGCGCCGATCGTCTCGTTGCGGCCGCCGCTGGTCGGACATCCGGTGGACAGGCCAGTGCCCAGCGACTCGGCGTAGACCATGGCGAAGCCGCGGGCCAGGAAGTAGGTCTCGTACCGGGAGGTGATCGGCAGCGCGCCGGGACCACCCGTCGCGGCCGCCGGGTCCACCCCTGCCGCGATCAGCCGTTCGTCGTTCGCCGGGCTGCGTCGCGACCCGCCGCGGTCCTCGCCCGAGTGCCCGGGCGTCGGCGGGACGTACAGTTCCACGTCCACGTTGTGGTTGGTGATGTCATTGCCGCCGGAGAAGTAGGGGCTGGCCGTATACACCACCGGCACCCGCAACCCCTGCTCGGTGGCCCGCGGCCGGACGACCTCGACGTAGACCTCGTCGTCCCGGCCGTCGGCGTCGCTGTCCACCGGCGCGCGGACCCACAGGGCCTGCCGGACGACGTCGGTCGGGTCGAAGACCGGCTGCGCCTGCCCGTCGACGAACACCGGGCCGGGCGGGACCGTCGCCGCCGTGGCGGCAGCCGGAGCAACGGACAGCGGCACGACGCACGCCGTGGCAAGCAGGACTCGTGATATGGCTCTCATCGGACGCCCCTGTCCCCTGATAGCACTGAATCCACCACAGCATGCCGTCTCGGGCACCACCATCCAATAGGCAACCCATGGGCAACTCTGCGCTGTCGGGTCGCGACGGATGCCGGTGGCGTCCTCTCCGCAGCCCTCGACGGCGGGTTCGGCTGGCTCGTCGTCATCGCCGCACCTCACTGGCACTCGGCCTCCTCGGCGGACCCGCCCTCGGCATCGCCGCCTCCGGCACCCCGCCCTCTCGGGAGGATCAGTGGCGTGGCCGGGTCGCTTGCGCCGGGTCCAGCCGGTGACGGCCGGCTCCGGGGCCGGCGAACAGGCCTGGCGCCGTGATGAACGGCGCCAGGCCTCCCGAGGCGCTGCGACAGGTGCTCAGCCGAGTCGCTGCTCCTGGGTCTGCGGATTGAGGTGTGGCAGTCGGCGCGCCCCCGCCCGCAGCGGATCGGACAGCAGCATGACATCGGAGCCTCGCCCGCTGTCGTTCGTGAAGACGAAGCCGTTGTACCAGTACGACGACCATGTGTTGGCCCCGTGCGGGTCGAGGAACGCCGCCTCGTACGCCCTGCTCGGATCGGTGAAGTCGATCACCGATGTACCGCCCGCGTAGTAAGCCGACACTGCGACGTACCGTCCCTTGACCGGAACCACGTTGAAGTTGTGCGTGGTGCAGTTCGCCACGTCTCCTTGCAGGCGGTCGATCTTGAACGACCCGAGCGTGGGCTCGACGACCGTCGGGTCGAGGGTGTCCAGCGATGCGAGGTCGTAGAACCACATCGCCCCCAGTGTCGGGGCGTCCTGCGTCCGGCAGCGCGGCTGGGTGCCGCCGCCGGCCTCGTCGCCGAAGAGAACCAGTTTGCCGTCCCAGGTGAACGACGAGCTGTGCCAGAACTCGACATTCGGGTTCTGGATCCGGGCGATCGTCTTCGGGTTGGCGGGGTCGGTGATGTCCCAGATCTGACCCTCGGTCATGCAGGCCGACGCGGCGCGGTTGATCTCCAGGAAGACCGAGATGTCGTGGCAGCCGCGGAAGCCCGGGACGTTGTTGAAGTCCCTCAATTCGAACGGTGGCTCCGCGATCACCTGCGCGCGCTCGGGGTCAGCCAGTGGCACCTCCACGACGGAAATCTTTGAATGGCCCTGAGTGCCGTCCGGGTTGAGCCGCTGGCAGCTGTTGCCGAACGGCGACGTGCCGAATGCTGACGCCGGGTACGACGCTACGTACAGCAGTGCACGTCCATGGGCGGTGTCGGGGACCAGCGTGTGGGTGTGCGAACCGCAGTCGGTGGCCACCGCGCCAACGTAGGCAGGGCGGGCCGGGTCACTCACGTCGAAGATGCGGATGCCCTCGAACCCGGGCGTGGCACCGGTGGCCACGCCGTCGCACTCGGGCTTCGAGCGCGGTGCGTCGACGGACAGGAACAGCAGGTCTTGCCAGACGGAGACGTCGTGTTGTGCGCCGGGGCAGGCGACGTCTGCCAGCACGACCGGGTTTTCGGGGTCGGAAACGTCGATCGTCCGGAAGCCTTCGTAATGGCCGGCGAACGCGACACGGCCCCAGAAAGCGAGGTCGGAGTTGCGGTAGGTGCTCAATGGCTTGGTGCGCTCCGAACTGGCCAAGAGGTGCATGTTCGGGCTTTGGCCCTCCGGGCTCGGGAAGTACCAGCCGGGGTGGTCTTCATCGGGGTCGTGGGCGAATGCGGCGGTGGGCATCATCAGGGACGCCACCGCGAGCAGGCCGACGAGGATGCGGGATCGCCGCATTGTGCGCCTCCTGGCTAGTCGGGAATGGTCGGCATGGTTCCTATGGGCTGCCTACGGACGCCGGCGCGAGCCGCGCCCGCCACGCCGGTCGGCCGCCGCGTGCACCTGGACACCGTCAGCGAAGGGGCTTCTCGCCTTTGCCGGCGGGCCGACGGGTGTGCGGTCTCGTGAAGGCGAGTTCGCACACCCGTCGGCGGGACGGGTCAGCCGAGTGAGAACTCCTGTGTCTGCGGGTTGAGGCGCTTCAGTCTCAGCGCGCCGGCCGTCTGGCTCCCGCTGAAGCGGAAGACGTTCAGACCTTCGGTGATGCTCGACTCGTAGATGAAGTTGTTGTACCAGTACGAGGACCAGGCGCCGCCGAGTTCGGACGCGGGGCCGGTCGGTGTCTGCCGGACGAGTGGCGGCGGGTCCGACCAGCCCAGCGCGACCGGGTTGGCGGGGTCGGTGAAGTCGGTGACCCAGGTCCCGGCCTGGTAATGACCGCCGGTCAGGACGTACCGGCCGCTGCGCAGAGGCACGACGTTGTAGTTGTGGATGGTGCAGTTCTCGTCGATCTTCGTTCCGCCGATGACCGTCCCGTCCTGCGGGCGCGGCAGGGTCCATTGACCGAGCTTGGCTCCCGTGCCGGCGTCGTAGAAGAACGCGCTCTTCGTGACCGGCGGGTCGGTCGACTCGCACTCCGGGGCTGCGCCGCCGCCGGGCTCCCAGCCGAGGATGATGACCTTGCCGTCCCAGCTGAAGGCGGCGGAGTGCCACCGCCCCCGGTGGCCGTCCACTCCCGGCTCCTGGATCGTGTAGAGGAACTGAGGGTCCGCCAGGCTTCCACCGGGCGTGCCGTTCGCGCCGACGTCGAACACGTTCGTGGTGTCGGCGCTGGCGCAGGCGGCGAGGTTCACCGTTCCGAGGATCACGCCCATGTCGTGGCATCCGGTGCGCACGGTGGGGTCGGTCGGGCCGGCGAGCGGCTCCCGACGCAGCAGTCGAGAGTTCTCCGGGTGGTCGACAGGGACCTCGACGACGTCGATGAAGTCGCCCAGGACGTTCTGCGCGTCGAGGCTGGGATCTGTGCCGCAGCTGGTGCTGCTGGAGTTGTTGCTGTAGACGATCAGGCGGTTGTTGGCGAGATCCGGCGCGAGCGTGGCGGTGTGGGAGCCGCAGGGCAGCTCGACCGAGGCGACCAGCGCCGGGTCGGTGACGTCGCTGATGTCGAAGACGTGCACGCCTTCCCACCCGGCGGGCACGGTCTGCCCGTCGCAGGTGCGCGGCGTGGCTTTCTTGCTGTTCCAGGACCGGACCAGGATGTCTCCCCAGACCACGATGTCGCCCTGGTCACCGTTGCAGCGCTCGTGGACGATCTCCCGCGGATCCTCCGGGTCGGAGATGTCGATGATCCGGAAGCCGTCGTAGTTGCCGTTGAACGCGAGATTGCCCTGGAACGCGATGTCGGAGTTGATGTGGCGCACACCGTCGGGATCGCCGAGGAAGCTCGCCGGATGCGGGCTCTCTCCGACCGCGTGCATGTTGGCGGTGTGCGGGCGCGTCGCGTGGTCTGCTGTCGCGGTCCCCGGCAGGGCGAGGACGCTCGTAACCACGGCGGCGATGAGCACGACTGATCGGTTGCGGCTGAACATGCCACCTCCTTGGGGCAGTCGAGTGAGCCGCTCGGATGCCTGAGCCGCTCGCCGGGGGAGCTCTGGCGCGAAAGCCGGAGACACCCCGACGGACCCGGCCGGGACACCACCGCCGCGGACGCCGCGGCCCCTGAAGGCGCGGAATCGGTCTCCGCACGCGACCTCCCGGCACAGGCACGGCTGCTGCACTGCGGTCACGCCGATCGGCCCTACGATGCCTGGCGCTCTCGGCGGTCCCGGCAGTGCTCCTACGCTGCGTAGGAGTACTGCCGGACGCTACCGTTCCGGCCCGCGCAGTGGAAGGGCACCCTTTCGACGGGAGCCGGTGCCGCTACCCACCCGGTCCGGCATCATTGCGGCGCGGGAGGCGAGATGGCTGACTTCGGGGCGCTCGAACGTGCGGTGATGAACGAGCTCTGGGACGCAGGCGGCCCGATGCTGGTGCGTGAGCTTCGGGAGCGGGTGAACGCAGGCGGCGGCCGTGAGCTCGCGTACACGACGGTGCAGACGGTCGTCGACCGCCTCGCCCACAAGGGATTTGTGCTGCGCACGCCGGACGGCCGGGCGTACCGTTACGCCCCGGCCCGCAGCCGGGAGGAGCACGTGGCCGCTCTGATGCTGGAGGTCCTGAGCGACACCGGAGAGCGGGGCGCGGTGCTCGCCCGCTTCGCGCAACTCGTCGACGCGCGCGACGCCAGGGCGCTGCTGCAGGCGCTGGCCGACCGATCGGCGCGGGGGAAGCGGGGCCAGTGACCGCCGGGCGACGGGGCCGACTCTCGTCAGCCGCCGTGCTCGGCGTGCAGGCAGTGGTCGGCTCCGGTCGTGTGCACCACGGTTGCAGCCGTCAGCCCTACCGGGGCGCCCATCAGGAGCGTCAGGACGGCGGCGAGCCCTGCCCTCGCCGCCCGGGGAAGGGCCCGGCGGTCGCCGGTCAGCCTCTCCACGCGCTCGGCGGCGGTCCATCCCGCGGCGCCGAGGGCCTCGTCGGGAAAGGCGCCGGCGGCGAGCTTCCGCAGCGCAGCGGCGAGTTCCCGGCGCCCGCAGCGCAGCGCTGCGGCGTCGTCCGCGGCCAGTTCGACCAGCCGGGGCAGCTCGACTGCCGCCTCGCGCAGCAGCGGCACGAACGGCAGGGCGCGAGCGCACGCGGACGCGCCGGTCAGGAGCAGGTGGTGGCGCTGCCTCAGGTGCGCCCGCTCGTGGGCGAGCGCGGCACGCAGCTCGCGACTGGTCAGCGACTCGAGGGCGCCGGTGGTCACCACGACCTTGCCGATGGGCAGGCAGTAGGCCGCGGCGACGGGATGGTCGAGGACGACCGTGTCATCCGCGCCTGGGCGCGCCACGACGGCCAGAGACGCCAGATGACGGCGGCGGCGACCTGCCGTTCGGACGAAGGCACCCATCAGGTGTGCCAGCACCGGCAGCAGCGTGCCGCCGACAACCACCATGCCGGCGGCGGCAGCCGCCCCTTCCGCGGCGACGGTGCCGAGGTGGTCGCGGACCGCGGCCAGGCAGGTGCCGAGCAGGTGCGCCACACGGTCGGCCGCCGACTCCGCGCTGGTCACCAGGACCGCTCCCGCCAGCGTGGTGCTGAGCAGGAAGGTCACGCCGCCGGAGGCCCACGCGAGGATCCCCAGTCCGGGCGACCGTTCGGACCAGGCGATGCGACGCAGGATCCAGGGGAGGACGGCGCCGCTCACCGCGGCGAGAGCCACCAGGGCCGCGAGCGTGAGCACGACCACCCCTCTGGTGGTATCCGGGCTAGGCGCCGGGTTCCGGGGGCCCGGCCATCCGGTCGGCGGATCGTAACCACGGCCCGTAGCCAGACGTCACCCATTCGCGTCTTCCTACGGACTGTAGGAGAACATAGCGTGCTGAGTCAGCCGTGGCGGAACCTGCTGACCCGCCTCCGGCATTCGACAACTCCGCCCGCGACCCGGGCGGCACCGCAGGGAGGCTCGCGGAGGTGGGCCACCACATCGACAAAGGGCGGCAACAACTTCTGGGGCGTCCAGGTCTTCCAGCAGGGCGGCCAGGAGTACGTCGCCGCAAGCGACAAGCAAACCGAAGGACGGGAAGATGCGCAGAATGATCGTGCTGGTTCCCATGCTTGCGTTGGCGCTCCTGGCGCCGGCGCTACCGGCCTGGGCCGGCGACAACTTCGTGGCCAAGCTCTCCGGCGGCGAGGAGGTTCCGGCCCGGGACACCCAGGCCACGGGGGTGGCGAAATTCAAGCTCCGCGAAGACGGAGCGGCGCTGCTGTTCAAGGTCAACGTAGCCGACATCGACAACACGGTCGCGGCGCACATCCACTGCGGTGCCGTCGGTGTCAACGGCCCGGTTGGCGTCACCCTGTTCGGCGGGGCGCCCGCAGGGGGTGCCGTGAACGGGACGCTGGCTGAGGGAACCATCACCGCCCCGGACCCCGGCAACGCCTGCGGATGGACTGACCTGGCGGCGGTCCTCGCCGCGATGCAGAGCGGCAACACCTACGTCAACGTGCACACCAATGACGGCGTGCCACCGGCCAACACCGGGCCCGGGGACTTCCCCGGCGGGGAGATCCGCGGCCAAATCCGGTAGGGATTCCCGTACCACCGCGCCGTGGGTGAGCGTCTGCCGGGTTACTGGCTCGCGCCCACCGATCCGCCAGTGGACGGCGCGCGGCCAGGGTGTGGAACGGGTAGCGGACCCGGCGCCGAGCCGCGCGGTTAGGTGCCACCTCGCGGAGCCGGTAGCCGCGGCCGATCGCGGTCTCCAGCAGCGCGTCCTCGCCGTCGAGGGTGAGCTTGCGGCGCAGCGTGCCGACGGTGACCCGGACGGTCTCGGTGAACGGGTCCGCGTCCTCGTCCCAGCCGCGGTCGAGCAGCTCCTCGGACGAGACCGCGACACGCTGTGGGAAGAATGTGGTCAAGATCAACAGCGGGGACTCGCTGGTCGGCGTCCCACTCTTCTGACCAGGGCTTGTGTCCGGTGCCCCCGGCAGGATTCGAACCTGCGCACCCGCCTCCGGAGGCCGGTCACCCACGTCGACTGGGGCTTCTCAGGCGTGACCGGCCGTCCCGACCAGTTGCTCTGACCTCCTCAACGG
>Ga0184609_10000599_pt1 | contig 10672 bp, 10 predicted proteins | sample PLM1_60_coex_FD_133165 | JGI IMG/M metagenome (GOLD analysis project Ga0184609, IMG submission 133165) | Groundwater sediment microbial communities from an aquifer in East River, Colorado, USA - PLM1_60_coex | ecosystem: Environmental > Terrestrial > Soil > Riparian zone | place: USA: East... | reverse complement strand
TGCAGGCAGAGGTAGCACTCGTCGGACGCGACGACCGCGCCGACCGTGCGGGCCGCCGCAACGGCCTCGCGTAGCTCGGACGCCGCCGAGACCCGGCCCGTCGGGTTGGACGGGGAGTTCAGCCACACCAGCCGGGTCCCGGCCGGCGGCCGCTCACCCGGCGCCAGCCGCTGCACACGCGCCCCGGCGAGCACGGCGCCGACCTCGTAGGTCGGGTAGGCCAGTTCGGGGATCGCCACCACGTCGCCGGCCCGCACGCCGAGCAGCGTCGGCAGCCAGGCGACCAGCTCCTTCGAGCCGATGGTCGGCAGCACGGCGTCCTCGCCGACCCCGTCAACGCCGAAGCGGCGCTTCAACGCGTCGGCGGCTGCCGAGCGCAGCTCGGGCGTGCCGGCGGCCAACGGGTAGCCCGGCTGGTCGGCCGCGGCGGACAGCGCGGCCCGTACCACCGTCGGCACCTCGTCCACCGGGGTGCCGACGGACAGGTCGACAACGCCGTCGGGATGCGCCCTGGCCAGCGCGGCCTGCTCGGCGATGGTGTCCCAGTAGAAGTCCGGGAGCGCCGGCGTGCTCGTTCCGGCGGAGTCGGACACGGCCCTACTCGTCGTGCTCCTGCGGGGGCAGGTCCATGATCCACTGCGGGTCGGCTGGCACCTTGCCGACCTTCGCGGCGCCACCTGGCGAGCCGAGCTCGACGAAGTAGTCCACGTTGGCCTTGGTGTACTCGCGCCACTGCTCTGGCACGTCGTCCTCGTAGTAGATGGCCTCCACCGGGCAGACCGGCTCACACGCTCCGCAGTCGACACATTCGTCCGGGTGGATATAGAGCATCCGCTCGCCCTCGTAGATGCAGTCCACCGGGCATTCCTCGATGCAGGCCTTGTCGAGCAAGTCGACACAGGGCTCGGCGATCACGTACGTCACGGCGGCTCTCCTGCTCCTGTCTCACCCTGTCGCGTGCCGCTCGGGCGGGAACGCCCTCCAGTATGTCCCGCGATCGACCGAAACCACGCACTGGGTGCCGATCGCAGCAACATCTGCGCTATTGGTCACATTCGGGTGGCCGCCCTGTGCTCGGCGATCCAGCGGCGGGCCGCCTTGGCGGCGCGGCGCAGCGCCGACCGCTCGCCGAGGTAGTCGCCGACCATCCCGACCAACGGGAGCATGCCGAGCAGCTTGTGGTACCAGCGGCCCTGCGGGCGGTTGCCCAGCTCGTCGCCGAGCCCCCAGAGCAGCCGGCCCATCCGCCACACTGTCCCGGCTATCGCGCGCAGGGTGAAGCGGCCGTGCATGCGCTGTGACTCGGCCAGCTCCGCGGTGAGCTCGGCGCTGCGCCTTTCGACCTCGTGCTGGTCGACGCCCTGGTCGGCACCGCGGTCGAGCGCGGTGCCGACCACGGTGTCGACGTCGCGATCGAAGAGCACTGACGCCAGCAGCCGGATCTGGCTGTCCTCGTCGCGGACACCGTGCTCGCCGGCGATCGCGACGAGCAGCAGTCCCTGTCCAGCGGCGCCGAGCGCGTCCTGCACCGGCAGCCGGTCGGCGAGCGCGCCACCGATCCCCGGTACGGCGGCCAGCAGCGCCGTGAACCGGCCGACCCGGCCGATCCACCAGTCGGTGCGCTGCTCGGTGCTCATCGCGGCCCACGCTGGGGTGCCGGGCACCTGCACCGCGGACACCCAGTCGAGCACCTTGTCCCTCGCCGTGGCCAGCACGCCGCGCTCGGCGTCGTCCGCGGCCGCCAGGCCAAGGCCCTCGGCGGCGAGCATGCGCCGCCTCAGCCCGAACGGGTCCGACTCGCGCAGCGCGTCCAGCACCGGCCTGGTGCCCCGCACGAACGGCCGCAGCACCCGCACGACGTGCTCGTCCGTGACCGCGCCTTCGGCGAAGCTAGGTGCCATCGCTGTCCTCCAAGCCCCGCGCGGCCGTGACCGGTGCGGCCGCGGTCCTGGCGGCCCCGGCCGTGGTGGCCGCGGTCGGGGTCGCGGCGGCCCCGGCCGGCGCGCCACCGGCGGCGGCCCCGGCGGCCCCGGCCGCGCCCTTGGCCGTGGCGCGGCCACCGGCGGCCAGCCGGCCGAGCAGCACGCCCGACGGCAGCACCCCGGCCACCAGTAGCAGCAGCGACCTGACATCGGCCGGCAGCATCACGTCCCCGCCAGGTCCGGCTACCCCGAACACGAGCACGGTAAGCACCCAGGCCGCCAGCGGCGCGCCGGCGAGCGGCAGCCGCGGGGTGAGCCGGCCGGCGGCGCGCACCAGCAGCGGCGTGGTGACGGCGGCGAGCAGGACGCTGACCGGCAGCATCACGCCGTGGTAGCGCGGCCCGAGCCGCAGCGGCAGGTAGAACAGCTCGATCACGGCCAGCACCATGGCGTCCACGACGAGCAGCACCAGCAGCAGCCGCGCCAGCACGCTCACCGCTCGCCCGAGCCCTCGCCCGATCCGCCGAAGAGGTCCGTGCTCACCTCATCGGCGGCCACCCTGCCGCCGACCAGGGTGAACTGCTCGACCGTCGCCAGCGGTCGGGCCAGCCCGTTGGACAGCGCGTACGCCAACTCGCCGCCGCGGCCCTCCCACACCGATACCTGGGTGGCGTGCGCCCGCATCGCGGCCACCTTGGCCGGCAGCTGGGTGGTGATGTCGACGGTGGTGCTCACCACGTCGTCCGGCACCCAAGGCAGCTCGTCAGCCGAGGGCAGCGCGAACGGCAGCCCGTCGAGCCGGCTCAGCGCCGCCAGGCCGTCTCGCACGGCAGAACGGGACACCGCGGCCCAGTACACCGCGTCGACGCCGGCGCAGGAACCCACCGCGGCCATGGTCACCTGGTGAGCCCTGATGTGGTCTGGATGGCCGTAGCCGCCGTTGCGGTCGTAGCTCACCACCACCTGCGGCCGCACCTCGGCGACGATCCCGGCCAGCGCGTCGACCTGCTTGTCCAGCGACCCGTTGACGAACGCCCTCTGGTGCTCGTTGGCCGCCGTGCCGGCCATCCCGCTGTCCCTCCACCGGCCGATGCCGCCGAGAAAGCGCTGGTCGGCGACCCCGAGCGCGGTGCACGCTGCGCGCAGCTCACCGACCCGGTACCCGCCGAGCTGGTCGGCGGAGTCCGCGGCCAGCCCGCGCAGCTCGTCCGGGATCACCTCGCCCTCCTCGCCGAGCGTGCACGTCACCACCGTCACGTGCACGCCCGCCTCGGCGTACCGCGCGATCGTGCCACCTGTCCACAGCGTCTCGTCATCCGGATGAGCATGGACCAGCAACAACCGCGCCAATGGGGCTCCCTACTGGCTCCCTGCGGGAGCCCTGTGAGTGGCAAATGGTGCTATAGCCCCCATTACCACTCACAGGTGATGTAGGCCTTCGGCCTACATCACATCCCGAGCACCTGCGAAGTGGCAGGCGGAGAGGGAGGCGCTGCCCGAGCTCTCCCTGACGATCAGCGGCGGCTCCTCGGTCGCGCAGATGTCCTGGGCCTTCCAGCAGCGGGTGCGGAACCGGCAGCCCGACGGCGGGTTGACCGGGCTCGGCACGTCGCCCTTGAGCACGATCCGCTCGCGGCTGCGCTCGAGCTTGGGGTCCGGCACCGGCACCGCGGACAGCAGCGCCTGGGTGTACGGGTGGCTCGGCTTCTCGTACACCTCGTCCCGCGGGCCCATTTCCACGATCTTGCCGAGGTACATGACGGCGACCCGGCCGGCGATGTGCCGCACGACGGACAGGTCGTGCGCGATGAACAGGTAGGACAGGCTCAGCCGCTCCTGCAGCTCCTCGAGCAGGTTCACCACGCCGGCCTGCACGGACACGTCCAGCGCGGACACCGGCTCGTCCAGCACGATCATCCGCGGTTCCAGCGCCAGCGCGCGGGCGATGCCGATGCGCTGCCGCTGGCCGCCGGAGAACTCGTGCGGGTAGCGGTTGCGGTGCTCTGGGTTGAGCCCGACCAGCTCCAGCAGCTCGTTCACCCTGTGCTGGTGGTTCCTGACGCCGGAGGCCGAGCCGTGGATCTTGAGCGGCTCCATGACGATGTCGTTGACCTGCCAGCGCGGGTTGAGCGAGGCATACGGGTCCTGGAAGACGATCTGCAAGTCCCGCCGCACGGCACGCATGGCGCGCGCACTGAGCTTGGTGAGCTCCTTGCCGTCGAAGCGGACCGAGCCGGAGCTCGGCTTGTGCAGCTGCATGATCGCCCTGCCGGTCGTCGTCTTGCCGCAACCGGACTCGCCGACCAGGCCGAGCGTCTCACCGGCCGCCAGGTCGAAGGAAACCCCGGACACGGCCTGCACCTGGCCGATGGTCCTGGTGATGATCCCGGTCTTGCGCACCGGGAACGTCTTGACCAGATCGGTCACCTGCAGCAGGGGCGTGGCGCTGGCCTGCGAGCCGGCCGACGACGCCGAGCTCTGCGTGGTCGTCGTTGTCATGATTTCGGGTTCTCCTCGGCGCTGGTTGCGTCGACCTCCGCCGCCGGCGATTGGCGGTCCGCTGCAGTGTCGTCGACCAAGCTCTCGTCGACCAAGCTGTCGTCGACGACGCTGATCTCGTCAGGGTTGGCGAGCTGCAGGATCAGCGCGTCCTCGATCGTCCCGATCTCCTCGTGCGCGAACAGCTTCTGCGGGTTGTCGATCTCGGCGAGCTCCTTCCACCGGTGGCATCGGGACGTGTGGTCGGTGCGGTCGGTGTCCATCAGGTCGGGTTCGACCTCGCGGCAGACGTCGATGGCCAGCGGGCAGCGCGGCGAGAATGAGCATCCGGATGGCAGGTTCATCAGCGACGGCGGCGCGCCCTTGATCGGGGTGAGCCGCTTGCCGACGAGTCCCACGTGCGGGATCGACCCGATCAGCCCAACGGTGTACGGCATCCGCGGCGCCTCGTAGATCTCGTTGACCTGGCCGGCCTCGACGATCGTGCCGCCGTACATCACCTGCACGCGGTCGACCATGCCGGCCACCACGCCGAGGTCGTGGGTGATGATGATGATCGCGGCCGACGTCTCGTCCCTGATCCGCAGCAGGGTCTCGAGGATCTGAGCCTGCACGGTCACGTCCAGCGCGGTGGTCGGCTCGTCCGCGATGATCAGGTCAGGGTCGTTGATGATCGACATGGCGATCATGGCGCGCTGCCGCATGCCGCCCGAGTACTCATGCGGGTACTGCCGTGCCCGCCGGTCCGGCTGCGGGATGCCGACGAGGTCCAGCGTCTCGACGGACTTCGCGAACGCGGCCTTCTTGGACACGTCGTGGTGCGCGCGGTAGGCCTCAGCGAGCTGCCAGCCCACCGTGAACACCGGGTTCAGCGACGTCATCGGGTCCTGGAAGATCATCGCAATGCCGTTGCCGCGGACCGCGCGCATCTGGTTGTAGGACAGCCCGACGAGCTCGCGACCGTTGAAGTTGATCGAGCCGGTGACCGTGGCCGTCTTGGGCAGCAGGCCGAGGACGGCCATCGAGGACACCGACTTGCCGGACCCCGACTCGCCGACCACGCCGAGGACCTCCCGGCGGTCGAGGTCGAACGACACGTTGCGCACCGCGCGCACGACGCCGTCCTCGGTGTTGAAGCTCACCGAGAGTTCGTCGACGGTGAGCAGCCGCTCGCCCGCGATCGTCGCGGCCGGCGCGCCCAGCCCGCCCGGCTGGAAGGAGCCGCTCACGTTCTCGGTGCTCACGCCCGCACCCTCCTCTGCCTCGGGTCGAGCGCGTCGCGCAGCCCGTCTCCCATGAAGTTCACCGCCAGCGACACCATCACGATGAACGCGAACGGTATGAAGAACAGCCACGGGTGCAGATTCAGCTCGTTGCGGTTCTGGTTGATCAGCAGGCCGAGCGAGGTGTCGGGTGATCTGACGCCGAGGCCGATGAACGAGATGGCGGCCTCGGTCAGCACGGCGAGCGCGACCGTCAGCGTGGCGTTGACGATGATCACGTCGACCGTGTTGGGCAGGATGTGCTTGAACACGATCCGCAGCGTCGAGCCGCCCATCGCCCTGGCGGCCTCGACGAACTCCTTCTCGCGCAGCGAGAGCACCATGCCGCGGACCACCCTGGCGATGGACAGCCAGAACACCAGCGACAGGTACATGGCGACGATCAGCCAGTTGCTGCCGCTCTTGCCTGGCACGTTCGTGAACGAGCTGCGCGCCATGACCACGACGATGACCAGGCCGGGGATGACCAGCACCAGGTCGATGAACCGGGTGATCACCGAGTCCACCCAGCCGCGCTTGTAGCCGGCGAGCGCGCCGAGCACAACGCCGATGACCGTGGACACCACCGCGACGATGATCGCGATCTGCAGCGAGAAGCGCAGCCCGCGGATCACCTGCGCGACCATGTCGGCGCCGAGCCCGTCGGTGCCGAACGGGTGGTCGCCGCTCGGCGCCGAGTAGCGCGGGAAGTTCAGCACCTTGTAGCTGTGCTTCCAGAGCGCGCCGCCGACGAAGGCGACCAGTATCAGGAACACGAACATGGCCATGCCGCCCACCGCGAGCCGGTGCCGCAGGAACCGGCGGATGACCACCTGCCACTGCTTGCGCGCCTCGGTGGTGTCGAACTGGCTGATGTCCGGAGCCGGCGGGCCGCCAGTGCCGATCGCCGCCGGAGACAGGAACTCAGTCAAGGCGAATCCTCGGGTCCAGGATCGCGTACGTCAGGTCCGCGAGCAGGTTGGCGAAGATGATGAACACGCCGGTGACCATCAGGAAGCCCAGCACCATGTAGGGCTCCTTGTCGTTGACCGACGTGACCAGGAGTTGGCCCATTCCCTGCCAACCGAACACGGTCTCGGTGATGATCGCGCCGCTGATGGTGGCACCGAAGTTCAGCGCGAACACGGTCGCGATCGGGATCAGCGCGTTGCGGAAGGCGTGCCGGAAGATCACCCGCGACTGGGACAGGCCCTTGGCCTGCGCGGTCCGCACGTAGTCGGCGTTCATCACGTCCAGCATCGAGGCGCGCTGGAACCGGCTGTAGATCGCGAACTGGATCATCACCAAGCAGATGGTCGGCAGGATGAACGCGCCGCTGTACTGGTAGATCAGGTCGGTGAAGCTGCCGTGGAAGCCGCCGTTGGGCGGCCCGGCCGTCCGGATCCAGCGGCCGAAGCCGTTGTCCTGCAGGAAGTCGTTGAACTGGATGCCGACGGTCTTGATCATCAGGGCAATGCAGAACAGCGGCATCGAGAACATCACGAACGCGAACCCGGTGGCCGTGTAGTCGAAGATCGAGTACTGGCGTACCGCGCCGATCACCCCGATGGCGACCCCGATCATCAGCGCGATGAGCTCGGCGCCGATCACCAGCCTGGCCGAGATCCAGCTCGCGCGCAGCACCTTGTCCTTGACGTCGACAGTGCCGTGCCCGGGTCCAACCGTGGTGCCCCAGTCGCCCTGCACGAAGTTGACCGCCCAGTCGCCGTAGCGCGTCAGGAACGGCTTGTCCGTGCCGACCCGGTGCTCGGCGGCGGCGATCTCGGCCGGTGGTCGCTGCTTCTGCAACTTCCACTCGCCGAGCGGGTCACCCATCGCCTGGGTGAGCCCGAAGCACAGAAATGAGGCCGCGATCATCAGCGGAATCGTGATCAGTAAACGCCGGATGATGTAGCGAAGCATGAGACGCCCTCCTCGGCAGGCCCCCGGCAAGCTGTGATCCTACCGGGTGAAGCGCACCGCTCGGGGGGTCGGCGTTGGTAGTACGCCGACCCCCCGATCAACCGATCAGTACGGTGTCTATAGAGCCTAACGGCTCACGAGTGCTGCCACGAGTACGCGTTCCAGGTGGCACCGCCGATGGCACCCAGGTACGAGACCGGGCCCGTGTGCGTCTTCACCGTCGCCTGGCTGGCGGCGAAGTCGGGGAGCACGAACAGCGGCAGGCTGTGCAGGTCTTCCCGCATGATCTTGTCGACCTCGTTGAGCAGCGTGATGCGCTTGTCGAAGTCGAGCTCCTTGTTGGCCTCGAGGTACTTCTTGTCCATCTCGGGGTTGCAGTAGGTGTTGTAGTTCGCCGTGCCGGCCGGCTTGCAGGCGTAGTTGCCGTACGCGCTGGACTTGACCGAGGTGCCGACCCACGCGAACAGGGCCATGTCGAAGTCACCGGCAGGCAGGCGCTCGTCGTTGAACTTCGCGTCCTGGTCCTCGATGACCTCGATGCCGGCGTTGCGGCAGGAGGCCGCGATCAGCCGCACGGTCGACGCACGACGCTCGACGATGCGGTGGCCGAGCTTGAACGAGGCCCTCTTGCCGTCCTTGCCGACCATGATGCCGTCGGCACCGGGGGTCCAGCCGGCGTCGGTCAGGATCTTCTTGGCCGCCACCGCGTCACCGTTGCCGATGTCGCTGTAGTGGTCCTCGTAGCCGCTCTCGTTGTACATGAACATGAAGCTGCCCTGCGGCTTCGCGTTCGGGTCGACGTCCTTGACCAGCTTGTCGATAAGGTCCTGCCGGTTGACGCAGGTCGAGACCGCCTGGCGGAGCTCCTTGTGGTCCTTGAACAGCGGGTTGCTGAGCTGGAAGTCGATGTGCTCGTAGGTCTGACCCGCGGCCGCGAAGGTCGTGACCGACGAGTCACCGCGAAGCTGCTGCGCGACGGCGGGGTCGGCCTGGATCGCGATGATGTCGACTTCCTTGTTCTGCAGCTGCTGGGCAGAGGCCTGCGCGTCGTTGTTCACCTTGATGGTGATCTTCGACGGGCCAGCCTTCTCGGCCCACCACTTGTCGTTGCGAACTATGACGACCTCTTCCTCGCCCGTCACCGACTGGAACTTGAACGGACCGGCGGACGGGTCCTTGGCGGCGTCGAAGCCGACCCAGCCCTTGGTGAAGAACTCGGCGGCCTTCTTGATCTCCGCGGCGTTCGTGGCGTTGGTCGCCTCGTCCTCGGGGGTCAGCTTGGTGATGTCGGCGATGCCGGACTCCTTCTCCAGGACGTGCGCCGGCAGCAGCGCGGTGAACAGCGCCCGGTAGTCGGCGAAGATCTTGGAGAACGTGGTCGTGACCGTCTTGTCACCGTTGGAGCATTCGACCTTGCTGACGTCTTCGAAGCCGGTCTGGCTGGCATCCCAGATCGAGGACTCCGAGCCGTCCTCACCCTTGACCGTGACCTTGCTGGCGCCGGACAGCCACTGTAGGTAGAAGTCGCTGCAGTCGAACGGCTCGCCGTCAGACCACACGGCCTCCTTCCTGATGTTCCACTCGACGACCAGCGGGTCCTTGGTCTTGACGTTGACCGAGTCCATGTAGTCGCCGTCGAGCTTGAGCACGACCTGGCTGTTGTTCACCAGGTCGGGGATGAAGGGCGCCGGCTGCATGAGAGCCACCACGACCGTGTTCTGGAAGTTGTTGGCGGCGCCGGTGTTGTTGTTGTAGTCGGTGAAGGCGCCCTCACGGACCATGGTGAACTCACCGGAGTCATCGACCTTGGGCCGCTTAAAGACCTGGTCAGCGGTACCAATTTGGCCCGGATTCTGGTTCTGGGTGTTGCTGCCAGTGCCGCCGCTGTCCCCGCCACCACATGCGCTCAGCGCGAGCGCACCGGTGGCCAGCAGAGCCATGGCGGAGACGAGCTTCGATCTCCTCACGAGCATGACCTCCTAGTGCTGGGCCGCGTCGCCGGTTTGGCGGTGGCGACCCACCAACGTGTCGGCGCGCCAAGGGAGCCCCCAGGCGGCACGCCGTGGGTGCACCGTATGAAGGTGAAGTGCCGCCGGTCACGTCATGGTGCGATTCGTGACCAAAGGGTGACGCGCATGAGGCCAACCGGGTCGGATCAGCTACCGAACGTGCACGTTCGACTTCCGAACACAATCGCGATCAGAGCACGAGCGGTCGCAATCCGTGCCTGCTCCGCTCGAAGTCCAGCAGCTGCCGCTTGCGCTCGATGCCGCCGCCGTAGCCGGTGAGGTCACCGGAGGAGCCGACCACCCGGTGGCACGGCACCACGATGCTGACCGGGTTCCTGCCGTTGGCGAGGCCGACCGCCCTGGCGGCGGTCGGCCGTCCGATCCGCTCGGCGAGCTCCCGGTAGGTCACGGTCTCGCCGTACGGCACCTCGAGCAGGGCCTGCCACATCGTGCGCTGGAACGGCGTGCCGGCCAGTGTCAACGGCAGGTCGAACGCGGTGCGGTCGCCGGCGAAGTACGCGCCGAGCTGGCTGGCCGCCTCGGCGAGCAGGGACCCGGACCTCGAGGACGTGGAATCTCCCCACTCTATGCGGCACGATGTCACATCCTCGCCGAGGAAGGCCGGCGACGGCGGGTGGCGCCGCTGCTGTAGGTAGAGGCCGCAGATGGCGCCGTCGGCTGCGACCAGGGTGAGCGGGCCGACCGGGCTGTCGACCACGATGTGCGCGCGGCCGGTCATGCCGGCGCCTGCGCCGCGGCCGGCCGCACCCGGATGACGATGCGCTCGATGGCCCGCCTCGCGTTGGCCAGCGCCTCCGCCGGCGTGGCGCCCTCGGCCTTGACCAGCGCGACGCGGTCCCACGAGCTGCGCAGCTCGTGGACGTGTTCGCCGGGCTCGACGGCGACCGAGCAGAGATGCACGCCGGACGCGGCGCGGGCCTCCTCCACGCCCTCGACGCTGACCACCTCACCGGCCGGCGCGCGGGACAGCCAGGCCGCCGCGTAGCGGGCCGCCACCGGCGGCGCGTCGGCCGGCGGCTCGCCCCGCATCATCGCG
>Ga0184609_10000598_pt1 | contig 10681 bp, 11 predicted proteins | sample PLM1_60_coex_FD_133165 | JGI IMG/M metagenome (GOLD analysis project Ga0184609, IMG submission 133165) | Groundwater sediment microbial communities from an aquifer in East River, Colorado, USA - PLM1_60_coex | ecosystem: Environmental > Terrestrial > Soil > Riparian zone | place: USA: East... | reverse complement strand
TGGTCGTTGCCCTTGGCGATTTCGGTTAAGCAGCGATTGATTGCCGCCTCGCGGTCATCGGGATGAAGAAGGTGATTTGTCCAAAAGTTGGGCGTAGATAGCCAGCTCTCGATCGGATAACCAAGGATTTCCTCCGCAGCTTTGCTCACGAAAGTGCACTGCCAAGTCACCGGGTCCGCTTCCCAGACAATGGCATTGATGGTTTCCATGAGCTCAGTGTATTTGCTTTGCGCAGCGCTGATCTCGTGATAGGCGTTTTCAAGACTGGCCGCTTGCGCCTGTGCGCGCTCATAGGATCGCGAATTGTAAATGGCCACGGCTAACTGCCCCGCAAGCGTGGTTAAGAACGCCACTTCTTCACTATCGAACTGACCGGCCTCTCGTGAGAAGAAATTAATCACACCGAGCAGCTCGTCTTTAAAGCGCATGGGCACGCCTAGATGGGAAACCAATTTGTTGTGACGAATCAATTCGGGATTGCTGGCACGCGGATCGTTGGCTAAATTCTCAATGACGATGGGATGTCCGGCGCCGACGACCGCTTTGAGCAAGCCGGATGCGGAACCCTTCCAAAACGGTCGCCAATATTGCTCATCCAGGTTCCAACAAACGACCGCTTCCCATTCGCCTTGGTCGGTGTTTACCGGCAGCCAGAACGTAACCGCAAGGTTGGGCAAGAATTTGCCGACCTTTTCAACAAGCGCTTGGAGCACCGATTGAAAATCGAGTGTCGACGTGATGGCGAGGTTGATTTCGTGCAGCGCGCCTTGCTTGCGCCGATGGTGTTCGAGCCGCAACTCGTTTTTTTTCCGTTCGATGGCGTAGCGGATGGCGCGCACGAAGCCGCGCCGGTCGATCTCTCCCTTCAGTAAATAGTCTTGGGCGCCCTGGCTAATAGCTTCGACCGCGAGTTTCTTATCGTCGGTTCCGGTGAGCACGATGATCGGCGTCGCACGGGCGTGTTGCTGCAGCCGACTGAGAGTATTCAGGCCAGAGCTATCAGGCAGGGCAAGGTCGACGAGAATAACGTCCGGCAGCCATCGGGAGACGCACTCGATGCCTTGGTCGAGGCGACCGGCCCACTCGAATGAAATAGTTTCCTCATTCAGCGTTCGGAGCATTTCCCCGACGATGACGGCGAAACCCTCGTGGTCTTCGATCAAGAGAACTTTCATTGCTGTCTCGCGCCGGCAGGGCTCAGTTCCCATCTCCAATTTCCGTAAGTTCTAATAATGTCACAGAGATCGCAGCTGTGACCGAAAACACTGAAGCCACGATTCATAGAAAACTGGATTTGCGCTGCCTGGGTAAGGGCGCCATGTTTACTATCGGGAGATGACTGGCAGAGAAAAAGCAAGATCGCCTGTCGGCTGATCAGTGCGAAACGAGGAGGGAGGTTAATGAATCTTCGCGTTCCTGGACGTTGCATCTGAAATGGACTCGGCAATGCTTGGTAAAGGCCTATTCCAGCCAAGGTCTACGGAATCGAGTTTGGTAATCTTTACGGCAGTCTCCGAGGGCTCGCTTATATTCCGTATTGATCGCGTCGACAAGTCGCCTCTACAGCGAAATCGAGAGCGCCGCGGGTTGGTTACCTGATTTCGAAATATTTCCCATCTCTAAAATAGAACTGTAACTATGCACAATTTGACTCATTCGGTGACAGGAGTAAACAAATCAGATTACGTTAAACTACGTAATGTTTAAAATAAAAGTACGTAATCCATGAATACAATGAGGGTGCACGGGATGATGCCTGGGAGCCTGCTGCTATTAGCCTTCGACCTATCCTTGTAGCGAGCAAGAATTTATCGTTTGCATGTTCAAGATTTTTATTCGCTATGCCACTGCTAGCGCCTACAGTATCGTTCCGACCGCGACCGCAACTTAATCAAGCAGCTTCCATCGTCGCGACTTTCCACCACCGAACTAATGTCATCGTCATCTAGGAAATAGAAAAGCGCGTCAATTTTTTAACAGCACCAGGTAGACCGTTAAAATTTTGACGGGCGCAATGGTTTTCTGGCGCCGTCAAAATTTCATCGAAATTCGCAACAATTCATTGCGTTAACCAAGTTCAATCAATTTCAAAAAAGTCATGGCATGTCGTTTGCTGACAACTCATGCCGTCTCATAACGCCATTGTCGCAACGAAAAAGAGAAACAGTTCAAGTGGAAACCGCGGGGGAATTACCGCCAGCCTCTCATGGCTTTGACGAACTGACAAATCCTTTGGTTGGATCGAGCCCGCGCATGAGAATCGTGCGCGCGTTGATCGTCAAATTGGCGACGAACAATTCCACTGTTCTAATTGCCGGCGAAAGCGGCACCGGTAAGGAGTTGGCGGCGCGGGCGATCCATCAGATGAGCGCGCGCCGAGATCTGTCCTTCGTGCCGGTCAATTGCAGCGCGATTCCCGAAGAACTTTTGGAGAGCGAATTGTTTGGTCACGTGCGGGGCGCTTTTACCGGCGCCATCAACACTCGCCAAGGGCGCTTTCAACTCGCCAGCGGAGGAACTTTGTTTCTCAAGGAGATCGGCGAGATGAGCCCGAAACTTCAAGTCAAACTGCTACGCGTGCTGCAGGAGCGCCAGTTTGAACCGGTCGGCGGCGATCATGCCATTCAAGTGGACGTGCGTGTGATTGCCGCGACTAACCGGGATCTGCGTGAGGCGGTTCGCGAGGGAAGATTTCGCGAGGATTTGTTCTATCGGTTAAACGTTCTACCTCTGGAGTTGCCGTCCTTGCGGGAGCGTGAAGGTGATATTCCGGTGCTGATCCGTTATTTTCTGCACCTTCATTTGCGCCTAAAGAATAAAGGCGCGTTGCTGATTGATAGTCCGGCGATGGCCACCTTGAGACGATATCATTGGCCGGGCAACGTCCGTGAGATGGAAAACCTGATCGAACGCGTGGTCGTGCTCAACGATGACGGCCTCATTCGCGTCGGCGACTTGCCGGATTATGTCGTCAACAATTCCGCTCCGCAGCACCAGCGAAGCATGGCAGCCACGCTGCCCAGTGAAGGCGTGGATCTCGACGACATTCTGGAAAAAATTGAAAACGGTTTTATCGAGCAGGCGCTGCAACGCACGCGCGGCAACAAGACCATGGCGGCCGAGCTTCTAAATCTCAATCGCACAACCTTTTTCGAACGCCTGCGAAAAAAAGGCATGCTCCGATTGGCCAAAACCAACACATCATGTGCAGAGAGTGTCGGAGAAATGACGAATCAAAAATTTTCTTTGACGCAACCGAGCCGTCGCTTGTCGGAGCTCCGGCACACGCATAAGCGTTTCCGATCATCTTGTTCTTGATCCTCTAACATAACGCGCGGAAAGACTCAGTGATGAAATCACCGCAAAAGGCCTCGCCAAAAGAACGTTTGAATCACCGCCCCAAAGCCGAACTGGCAAAAGAGGACGCGGTCAGCAAATATTTGCCGCTGGTCCGCTTCGTCGCCGAAAAGATTCATCGCCGGTTGCCGCCGGGAGTTGATTTAGAATCGCTGATTCACTCAGGTGTGGTTGGATTATTGGAAGCATTGAAGCGCTTCGATCCGAAGCGTGGCGTGGAGTTTGAAATTTACGCCCGCTATCGCATCCAGGGAGAAGTCATGCAGTGTTTGCGGTCGCTTGATTGGGTGAGCCGTTCGGTTCGCTCCTGGGGACGCAAGATCGAAGCGGCGCGGTCGAAGCTCGCTGGTCAGTTTGTTCGAGAGCCGAGCACGGAGGAGATGGCTAAGGAGTTGGAAATCCCACTCGAAACCTATTTTCGCCTCGATCAGCAGGTCAGTGATGCGACCTTGCTGAGCATGGACGACCTCACCGTCACCTCGGAGTCGGGATGGGAAGGAGCGCACCAAAAGTACACGCAAAATCTCCATCTCGATCCGTTAAGTTTCGTTGAGAATAAGGACCTGGTGGACAAGTTGGCGTCGGCGGTCGAGGCATTACCCGAACGGGAGCGGATCGTCGTGACGCTCTACTATCACAAAGAGCTGACCCTGCGCGAGATCGGCGAGATTCTCGACCTCAGCGAGGGGCGCATCTGTCAAATCTTTGCTCAAGCGGTGCGGCGTTTGCGGGTGGCGCTGAGGGTCACGATCAAGCTTAAAGAAGATTCGGCTACCAAGCGGTCGGCAGAGGCGCGCAAATCGCAGAGTTCAATGAAACCCGTGCGAGTCTAACTGCTGGGGCGATTGAATCTCAGATCGCTAACATGAAGACGTATGGCGGATTTAGTTGTTCGGCGTGTTCTATCTTGCTCTCGCTCGGAATGACTGTTCAGCTTTGAAAGGAACGGGAGAAAAGGGGGCGTGATGATTCACGGGGGACCGCCATCTACCCATCTGTCCTATCCCGAAATTGAATTGCAAAGATAAATAGGAATGAGGCGCTTGAAAGTAACAGCAGCGTTACTAAATGTTGTTTTTTTGCAGGCGATATCCGTCAATGCTTATGCGCGTCAATCAACGAAGGCCTTGGCGGTCCTGGTGAATGTCATCACATCATGCCAGCTATGGGTAGCCGACCAGATAAGTAAGGATTCTGTGGAACGATTAACTGAGACCACGGTGGGTATGTCGGCAATCATTCGCGGGCGTTGCACCAATCAAACCCCTTTTAGAGTGGATATTGATGCGGGTGTCGGCAAAGGTATTACGGACGGGAACCGAGACGACATTGTCGGCGGCAATACACGAAGCAACCTTCACACGATTTCCGCCGGCAAAATAACGCGGGAAAATATCCGAGACGACACGTGGTTGAAGGGAACTGATAACGGATTGAATCAAAAAGTTGACCTGAATGGCCACAGTCCGTCGCCGCGGCCATCCCTCGCTTCCGAAGGCCCCGGCAATACGATCCGAATCACAATTAATTTTTAGCTGCTATCGAAACACCGACGTATGTGTGGTTTTTCTTGACGGACAATCTAGATATCCGCGTTTTTGGCTTTCATTCGATATATGAGATTCGTTGATTTCAATTTTTCTCTTACAATTGGCACTGACCGTCGACACGATTTGATTCAGATCCAATGGTTCGTGGTCATCGCGTGCGCGTACCTGATCGTCTTCCAAGATGGCCGCCTCGCGGACGCCCCCGTGAGCCTTTTGATGTTACTCGGACCCTTGGGCTCCATGGTGATTTTCTTGCACCTTCCCCAAGCTGTGTTCATGCACCGCTTTTTTCCTCCAGCGATGGCGATCGTCGATACCATTCTCATTTCCACGGCCATCGTCTTAAACCGCCAAACCCCGTGGGATCTTTTTCTGGTGTTTTTTTTCGGTATCTTGATCGCGGCGATCGGCGAGAATTTTCTCCAAATCATCGGCGGATGCTTGATCGCCGGTGTCCTTTCGGTGCTTATTGTCCCGGTTTCGACTGGTGCCAGTTTTTCCCTGGACGCGAATACGTTGCTCAGAATTCCCTTACTTTTCGGCTCGTCTCTCCTGTACGGCTATTTGGCCGATCAGGTGAAACGCGAAAAAAGAAAATCTGCGGACCTGGAGGATGCCGGCAAGCGGCAGCTTTTAATGAAAGATCAGTTTTTCTCCAATGTTTCGCACGAACTTCGAACGCCTCTCACGGCGGTTTATCAGTTTGTCACGATCGTCTTAGACGGACTGGCCGGAAGTCTCAACGCGGATCAAAAGGACTATCTTGGCATCGCGCTGCGCAACGTTAAACAGCTTCAGGCAATGGTCGGCGACCTTCTGGAAGCGACCCGAGCCGAGACCGGCAAACTGGCGATTCACCCACGCGGTGTTTCGTTGAATCTATCAGTAACCGAAACTCTGAGAACGTTCGCGGCAAACGCGAAGCATAACGGCATTCAATTGACTGAAGATCTCCCGGCGGACCTGCCGCTTCTCTATGTGGATCCCCGCAGACTGATACAGATTCTCACCAATCTTGTCGATAACGCGCTCAAGTTCACTCAGAAAAACGGCAGGATTTCGATTCGTGCCAATGTCTTTGAAGAAGATCGGGGTTTTGTACGGGTATGGGTCACCGACACGGGTTGCGGAATCAATCCAGATGACGCCGATAAAATTTTTGATCGCCTCTACCAAATCGAGAAGTCTTTCGAAACCAACCGAAAGGGCCTCGGACTGGGGCTGCATATAACCAAAGAGTTGGTCGTGAGGCACGGCGGAAGGATCTGGCTGGAGAGTGAACCCGGAAAGGGCGCTACCTTTCACTTCACCTTGCCGGTGTTCTCGTTAACACGCCTTCTCCAATCTTTGATAGACAGCGAGGGACACTCGATTAAGTCTTTGTCGCTCCTATCAGTCGAGTTACTGCCGGGCCCCGACACCCCAATGGAAGTGGCCAAAGCGATTCAGGAGGTGACCTGGCTCGCCCTGAACCAAATGGAGTTGCCCCATCGGACCGCTCTGTGTCCTAATATCGTACTGGCTGGAGATCGAGGACTTTTCTATTTACTACAGGCGAAAGATCTCCAGGCAAACAAAGAACTGGCCGCGCGCGTCGAGAAAGAAATCGCCCTTGGAAAGCAATTCCGCAACGCAAACTGCCGTGTTTATACCGCAGTGTCGTTGATCCCCATACCGCCCGGAACTCAAGGAATCGACGTCGAAATGCTTGCCGCGCAGATTGATAGCCGGATTTCAGACGCTGTTCGCCGTTCGGATCGGGAGGATGATATTGATAGCCTTCAACGTGTGACGGCAAGTCGTGCCGCGCTCTAGTCGACCGTCGTACAGAGGATGAATGGATTTAAAAAGGAGACTTTATGGACAGTAAAACGATCCTAATTGTCGAGGACGATAAGGATTTGATGTTGGCGATGAGCGTGCGCATGGTCGCGCATGGCTTTACAATCCTATCGGCGGAAGATGCGGCGTCGGCGATCCAATTCTGCGCGATGAAGAAGCCGGATTTAATTCTTCTCGATTTAGGCTTGCCCGATAGCAATGGGTTCATCGTTATGGACGTCGTAAGACAATTAAAGTCAGCCGCAACCGTTCCCATTATCGTCGTTAGCGCTCGTCCGGCTGACGTATATAGGGAAGCAGCTCTCTTGGCTGGCGCAAAGGCGTACTTCCAGAAACCCTTCGACAATGACGCTCTCATGAGTGCTATTGATCAAGAGATCGGCGACAACAGTCCACCCCCGGGCTTTAAGGAATTTAAAATTCATTGAAGGTTTCAATTCGTTGATATCGCAACGACGATCGACCGATAAAGAGTAAGGGAAACACCCACCGGCGCACCGGGGGTCGTCGTTTCACGGCGCATGCGTAGGGAAATAAGACGTGGTCGATCGAAAAAGACGAAACAAGTGCAAAAGGGGCTTACGATGAAAATTAGAATTGGATTGGTTGTTGCTTTGATATATTTCGGAAGTAGTGCATCTGTTCGTGCGGCTTTTGAAATTACCCCGGCGGTCCAGTCCGAGCTCGACAAAATGAAAAACATGGTGAGCGACTGGGCCATGGGCGCGGTCGTGGTCAAAGCGGTGAAGGATCAAAACAATAAGGGGCCGATCCCGGATATGGACAACGCTAAGTGGAAGACCATCCGGCGCACCGACGATGTCGTCAAGGAATTTCAGAGCAATCCGGCTGGTCAGTATTTAAAGGGGAAAGTGGCTAGCAGCAATGGCGCATTCACGGAAGCATTTCTGAGCGCCGCCCGAGGTGAAAAGGTGGCGTTCATGGAGAAGACAACCAGCTACATTCACAGGGGTCAGCCAAAGTTCGATGTTCCCTACGGCAGCAGCAAGGCATGGCAAGGCAGTCCGGAGTTCGATGAGTCGGCACAAACCTACCAGATTCAAATTTCGGTGCCGGTGCTAGATGGCCGCAAGGCGATCGGCGCCCTGGTTGTCGGCGTGAATCTAACCCATGTAGCGGGGTCATTCCGCAGCCAGTGGAGGAGACAATGATGAGCGCGTTAGTCTTGCGTTTTCGTAACGCTACGATCCGAGCCCGACTTACTTTTGTCTGTGTTGCGATGGGGTTTGTGACCGGCTTGGTGGGCGGTCTTGGGATCTGAGCATGGCTCAGTTCGGCGTCGGTGCATTTCTGTCGTCGCCCTATGAGCCCCGCGTTCCTGCGGACGATGGTGCGCGATCTACTCGGCAGCACTAAGCCGAAGACATTGACGCACGTTCTCATTGTGCCCATCGGCAAGGGCAGCTCATTTTCGATATTTTTGCCTTTGGGGCGGAAGTAGTTGCGACATCACCGAGCGGCAAATCAAACTGACCAAGGTTCTTTCGCTGCCAAGGAGGTAATGACCGTGGAGCGGAGCCTCATCGAAAGAGAAATCGAGAATAAGACGAAAAAGTGGATTGACGAATACGGCAAGGATTTCCTCGTCGAGTTGATCGACGTTTACCTCAACGATACGCCGAACCAATTGCGCCAAGCCTTTGCTGGCGATGACACCGCTAACTTCAGTTGGGATAATTAACACCTAGAAATCACGCCCGGAGATCTTCTTGTTGGTCGACGGGACGCCAGGCCGTACAACCTCGCTCAAGTGCCGTTCCCTTATCAGCCCGTTACCCCGATTTTCGGGCTGAACGGCGCTGGCCCAGCGTCAAAGAATTGACGGAGTGAGCTGTGTGACGATTTCATACCTGTCCAATTTCTACGTCCCTAAATTGAATCGTAAGAAAGCTTACTGCTCTTTGCGGCGGGTCTCGCGTATCAGCAACCAACCTATCGGTGATGCAATGTTTCAGTGCCGAGATTGCCTCGATTGAGGGAGAGACCGGCGATATATGAAAATTTCCGATTGCGGGAAACTTGGTGTCGCACTCGGTGTGTCAGGTTCAGAAAATCAACAACGGCGAAAGAAACAGTAGCCGCAATAGCAATCCCTCGTTGGTCATAAATGCGTCGATGAGCGATCGTTGGCGCCGAGGGAAGAATCTGCGGTATCCTCACCTCTACGGACGAGTTAAAGACCTATGAACAAATCCAGTCATTAATCGAGAAGAAACGCTCTTCAGAAACGACCAAGGGCTTCGGACGCCAGAATTTTTCCGTTGTTGGTTTCTTTTAAGCGCGGGCGCGACGATGCAATGGTCCTCCAATCTGCACCTCCATTGAGTTGTTCTTACGCCTCTGCGCCGTGAATCGATTAATGCTCAAGCGGCACGCTCTCCGGGACTTGGTTACGGGCAAGAAATCGTCTCACTTGCTACGGTCCAACCGAGATCGGGAATTGTCCCAGCTTCAGTCGCTGTCTCTGGTTTATGACTTGTATCCGGCTCGGCGTCGAGGCCTACATCTGGCGCCGACGCTCTGCCGTGCCACACAAATTCTCGCCGACATTCTTGTATTGGAACAATCCCGCCCGAGTACTCGGAAGCAAATTATCCGGCGGTACCCCAGTAGGCTTGCAAAAATTTACCCCAAGCCATCGCCTGGTTGGCCGCACGCGTCCATTTCGAAGTGCGCAAGTTTGGGTAAACGGGGTCAATCCGGAAACGCTCGGGCAATCTCACCAAGGGCAGGAAAATTGGGTCTGTTGTGTGAGAACATGCATGAAAAAAGGATAAAATTGGAGGGGAATTCGGTTTGGCCGTCGGCTTAAGAATTGCGCTGAGTGGCCGATAGAATCGATGTAAAGGAGAAAGGCGTGAAACTTATCCCTAGAGGACCCGCAGATACCGATGTTTCCCAATTGGTCCAGAATGATAAGGCGGTGAACGCTGCGCGGCGTGAAGCTGACTCAAATTTCCCACAGGCCGGTGAGTCAACAAGAATTGATAGTTACGAGCAAGCGTACAGCCTGCAACGAGTCACGGAGTTGGCGCGCATCGGCGACCAATTGCGGGCCGATAAGGTGAGACAGCTAAAGGCGCAGATCGTGGCGGGCCAATTCCAAGTCGACTCAGAAGAAACGGCGAAAAGCATTTTGCGCAGCGAAGTCTCGAGCTTGCTCGAAAAGAAGTAGGTCTATTGTGGGCATCGAGCTGACCGATTTGACGCAAATTCTCGAAGCGGAAATCAGCGTTGGAGAGGAACTCCGGCGAAACCTCAGCGCGCAAAAGCAGGCCATCGTCGATTGGAACGTGGCCGCGTTGTTCGAACAGATCGAAGCGCGCGAGCCCTGGTTACGCTCGCTTGGTGAATTGGAGGAACGGCGCTGTCGGTTTCTTAACGAAGGCAACTTTTTCAAGGAAGCCGCTAGGTAGTTGGTATCAGGTCGCTCCGGAGGGAACCTTGGAATTCAATGGCGACGGCACTTTCAATTCCGCGGCGAGCACGATTACGAATATCACTCTGATCGGACTTGTCGACGACGCGGCGGATATCACCGTCGCCGGGTCCAATATCAGCTTTGCCGGCTACAGCCAACTCAGCGAACCTTCCGCGGTGTTAGCGCAGACCCAAACCAACACCAACGGATTGCACGCCCAGATCGGACGGCTCGCCGCGGTGATCAACCAGATTTTGACTTTTCGCGCCGAGGTCGGCACGCGCTTGAACAGCGCTAATGTCGCCGCCGACGCGGTGGACGTTTTGAAAGACCGCACCTTGGGTCAGCGTTCTCAGATCGAGGATGCCGACGTGCTGGCCGCCTACTTCGATTTCGCGCGGCTCCAAAACGCGTTTGAAGCGGCGCTCCAATCGGCATCACAACTCATTCAACCGAGCCTTCTCGATTTCTCAGTTAGCCGAAGTCTATG
>Ga0184609_10000597_pt1 | contig 10682 bp, 9 predicted proteins | sample PLM1_60_coex_FD_133165 | JGI IMG/M metagenome (GOLD analysis project Ga0184609, IMG submission 133165) | Groundwater sediment microbial communities from an aquifer in East River, Colorado, USA - PLM1_60_coex | ecosystem: Environmental > Terrestrial > Soil > Riparian zone | place: USA: East... | reverse complement strand
GGGTGCCGGCGCCGCCGCTCGGCGCCGGCCTCGGCGGTGTGCGGGTGGAAAGCGGGCCGGACGGGGACTGGATGGTTCGCGCCGTGCCCGGCTCGGCCGGCGGCAAGACGTACCGCTGTCCCGGCTGCCTGCAGCCCATCCCGCCGGGGATGGCCCACGTGGTGACCTGGCCGGCCGACGGAGGGATCGCGGGGACGGCCGGAGCCGACGACCGCAGGCACTGGCACAGCGGGTGCTGGCCGGCGCGCCACCGCCGCCGATGAGCCGCCGGCCGCCGGCGGTGGCAGGATCTGCATCGCGATGAGCACCGACATCAGGGCGAACGCCGTGCTGCCCGCCAGGCGAGAGCCGGTCGAACTGCACACCGCTGACGGGCTGAGGCTGGTCGGCGAGCTCGCCTCGCCCGTTGACAGCGCGCCAGTGGCCACGCTGGTCTGCGTGCACCCGCTGCCAACGCACGGCGGCATGATGGACAGCCACCTGCTGCGCAAGGCCGCCTGGCGGCTGCCGGCGCTTGCCGGGCTCGCGGTGCTGCGGTTCAACACAAGGGGCACGGCGAGCGAGGCAGGGCGCAGTGAGGGCGCGTTCGACAACGCGATCGGCGAGCGGTTCGACGTCGCGGCCGCGCTGGAGTACGCGGAGTTCAGCGAGCTGCCCGACCCGTGGCTGGTCGGCTGGTCGTTCGGCACCGACCTTGCGCTGAGGTACGGCTGCGACCCGCTGGTGCACGGCGCCGTGCTGATCTCGCCGTCGCTGCGGTTCTCGAGGCCGGAGCACCTGCGGGTGTGGGCGGACTCCGGCAAGCCGGTCACCTGCATCGTGCCGGAGCTCGACGACTACCTGCGGCCCGACGAGGCGCGCCGCCGGTTCGCCGCCATCCCGCAGGCGAACGTGATCGCCGTGCCTGGTGCGCGGCACCTGCTGGTCGGGTACACCGAGACGGTCCTCGACATCATCGTGTCCACGGTTGCACCGCAGGTGCCCACGCCGCTGCCAGGGGTGTGGGACGGCCCGTCCGAGACGGCGACCGTCGTGGGGCACGGGTAGCGGCGTGGTGATGCACGTGGTCGACGGCGGGCAGGGCACACCGCTGGTGCTGCTGCACGCCTTCCCGGTCGACTCGCGGATGTGGGACCCGGTGCGAGGTGTGCTGGCCGAGGCGGCCAGGGTGATCACGCCGGACCAGCGCGGCATGGGCCGCAGCCCGCTGCCGGCCGGCGGCGACGAGCCGAGCATGGACGCCGTCGCCGCCGACCTGCTCGCCACGCTTGACGGCCTCGGCCTCGAGCGCGCCGTGCTCGGCGGCTGCTCGATGGGCGGCTACGCCGCGATGGCCGTGCTGCGCAGGGCGCCGCACCGGGTGTCAGGGCTGATCCTGGTCGACACCCGCCCGGACGCGGACGACGCCGACCGCAGGGCCGGCCGGCTGGCGATGGCCGAGCGGGTCGAGCGCGACGGCACGCAGTGGCTGGCCGACACCGTGCTCCCCGGCCTGCTGGCCGCCGGGACCCCCGAGGTGCGGCCCGAGCTGGTCGCCTGGCTGCGCGGGCTGATCACCTCACAGCCGGCAGCCGGGGTGGCGTGGGCGCAGCGGGCGATGGCCGCACGGCCGGACTCCACCGACGTGCTGCAGTCGTTCGACGGGCCGGCGCTGCTCATGGTTGGCGAGCGGGACGCGCTCAGCCCGCCGGACCTGAGCCGCCGGATGGCCGCGTTGCTTGCTGTTGGCGAGCTCGTCGAGCTGCCCGGCTGCGGGCACCTCAGCCCGCTGGAAGCCCCCGACGAGGTCGCCGCCACCATCACCGCCTGGCTGGCCCGAACCGCGCACCAGTAAGCCGGAACCCCGGCGGCGGCTCAGTGGCGGCTCGGTGGCGGCTGCGGCGGCTCAGCGGTGGTGGGCCGCGACGGGGTGGGTGCGGCTGTTGGGTATGGCGCGGGTGGTCTCGTCGTCGGGGTCGTCATCGTCCGCATCGACGTCCGCTGCCGACCTTGACCCGGTGACCGTCATGGGCCGCGTCGCCTCGGCCGGGCCGGCGGTCCTCCGCGTGCCGGCGACTGACTCCTCGGTCGATTCGTCGGCCGGCCAAGCGGAGTTGCCAACCACCGCGTTCGGCCCTTCTGCCGCCGACCCGCCGGGCTGCCGCTCGTCGGCCTGGTGTTCGTCGGCCTGGTGCTCATCGGCCTGGTGTTCGTCGGCCTGGTGCTCATCGGCCTGGTGCTCATCGGACAGTGGCTCGATGGCCTCGGTCACCTCGGCCAGCACCGAGCGCACCTGGCGCAGCTGCAGGGCGATGCGGGCCCGCATCGTGCGGAGGCGGTCGACGTCGGCCTGGGCCTTGGCCAGCATCCTCGTCGAGAACTCGGTCGCCTCGCGCAGCCGGCGGTTGGCCTCTGCGGTCGCCTCCGCGACCCGCCGGTGGGCCTGCGCCCTGCTGGTCGCCTCTTGCTCGGCGAGCACCCGCATGGCGTCCGCCCGCCGCGCGGACATCGCGATGTCGAAGTCCTCCTCGACCTGCTGGCGCCTGGCGGCCGCCTTGGCGTCGGCCTGCCGCGCCAGGTTCGTCGCCTCCGCGATGATCGTGCCGGCCTCGGCCTGCGCCTTCTCCATCAGCGACCGGTGCTCGTCCTCCATGTCGGCCCGCCGGTCGTCGATGTCGGCGATCAGCCGCTGGTAGCGGTCGCGAAGGGCGCCGCCGTCCGCCTCGGCGCGGGCCATCATCTCCGACGCCTCGGTCTCGGCCCGCGCCCTGATCTCGGAGGCCTCGTCCTGAGCCAGCCGCAGCATCCGCTGCAGTCGCTCGGTCATGCCCTCCATGGTCGCCGGCGCCGAGGCCAGCCGTGCCATGTCGCGCTCGTTGCTGATGAGTTGGGCGCGCTGGTTCTCCACCTGCTTGCCGAGCTCGGCGGCCCTGGCGACTGCGGCGTCCCGGTCGGCTGCGAGAATTCGCAGGTCGGCGTCCAGCCGATCGAGGTGCTCGTCGACCTGCCGGCGGTCGTAGCCGCGCCGCGCCACGTCGAAGGTGGATCCGAGCGGGAGCAGGTCTCGGTCCTCATGCGCCATGGGTCACCACGCTACCTGGCCTCAACCGTTGGCGCGTTCATACACCCCGGAAACGGTTGATCGCGTCCAGATGTCGTTCCCGCAGAATGGAATCCCGCACGCCGAGGCCCTCCTCCGGGGCGAGGCAGAGCACCCCGACCTTGCCCTGGTGGGCGTTGAGATGCACGTCACACGCCGCCTGCCCGGTCTGGTCCAGCGGGTACACGCGCGACAGCGTCGGATGGATCCTGCCCCTGGCGATCAGCCGGTTGGCCTCCCATGCCTCGCGGTAGTTCGCGAAGTGCGAGCCGACGATCTTCTTGAGGTTCATCCACAGGTAGCGGTTGTCGTAGGCGTGGTGGTAACCCGACGTCGAGGCACAGGTGACGATCGTGCCGCCGCGGCGCGCGACGAACACCGACGCGCCGAAGGTCTCCCGTCCCGGGTGCTCGAACACGATGTCCGGGTCGTCGCCGGCGGTGAGCTCGCGGATCTTCGCGCCGAACCGTTTCCACTCGGACGGGTCCTGATCGTGCTCGTCCTTCCAGAACCGGTAGTCCTCCGCTACCCGGTCGATGATCAGCTCGGCGCCCATCCGCCGGCAGATCTCGGCCTTCTCGGCGCTGGATACCACGCACACCGGAGTGGCGCCGCCGTTCAGCGCGAACTGGGTGGCGTAGGAGCCGAGGCCGCCGGAAGCACCCCAGATCAGCACCGTGTCGCCCTGCTTCATCCCGGCGCCGTTGCGGGACACGAGCTGCCGGTAGGCCGTCGAGTTGACCAGGCCGGGGCAGGCCGCCTCCTCCCACGACAGGTGCTTGGGCTTGGGCATCAGCTGGTTGGCCTTCACCAGGGCCAGCTCGGCGAGTCCGCCGAAGTTCGTCTCGAAGCCCCAGATGCGCTGCTGCGGGTCGAGCATGGTGTCGTTGTGGCCGTCCGGGTGCTCCAGCTCGACCGACAGGCAGTGCGCGACCACCTCGTCGCCCGGCTTCCACGCGTGCACGCCGTCGCCGGTGCGCAGCACCACGCCGGACAGGTCCGAGCCAACCACGTGGTACGGCAGGTCGTGGCGCATGGCCATCGGCGAGGTCTTGCCGTAGCGGCGCAGGAAGCCGAAGGTGGGCATCGGCTCGAAGATCGACGTCCACACCGTGTTGTAGTTGATCGCCGAGGCCATCACGGCGACCAGCGCCTCGCCCGCACCGAGCTCGGGCGTCGGCACGTCCTCCACGTGCAGGCTGCGCCGCGGGTCCTTGTCCCCCGCCGCCATGCCGTCGAACATGCCGGCCTCGTCCGCGTGCACGGTGACCGCCCGGTAGCACTCCGGGACGTCCAGCGAGCCGACCGCGTCCAGCTCGTCGGCGAGGATCGCGTCGAGGATCTTCTGCAACGGCTGGCTCCTTTCCAGCATCACCACGGTTGCGGCAGACCTCGGATGCTACTAGCGGGTAGGTCGGCCAGGTCTGCGTTGTGGCGTGCGTCTCGGCCCGGTGGCGGGCGGCGGGACGGCGGTCAGTGCGAACCGGGCGCTGCCGGCTCGACCAGCTCGACGAGCACACCGCCGGCGTCCTTCGGGTGCACGAAGTTGACCTTCGAGCCGGCGGTGCCGCGCCTTGGCGTGTCATACAGCAGCCGAAGGCCCTTGGCCCGCAGCTCGTCGGAGACGGCGGCCACGTCATCCACCCGGTAGGCCACCTGCTGCACACCGGGGCCGTGGCGGTCGAGGAACTTGCCGACGGGGGAGTCGGGCCGCAGCGGTGCGAGCAGCTGCACGCGCGTATCGGAGTCGCCGACCGCCAGCATGGCCTCGCGCACGCCCTGCTCCTCGTTCACCTCCTCGTGCACCATGTGCATGCCAAACGTCCGCCGGTAGAACGCGGCCGCCTCGTCGAGGTCGGCCACGGCAATGCCGACGTGGTCGATCGCGGTGAACATGAGGCGAGCCTACGGCTGTGGACAAGTCGTGAGTGGTAAATGGTGTTCTGACACCATTTACCACTCACGAGGTCTCACCAGGCGAAACCGGCCGCCCAGGTCACCGAAGCGAGCACCCGCTGGCCTTCGCGGTTGGGGTGGAAGTAGTCCCAGCCGCTGACCTGGCCCAGCACGAACTGGTAGTTGAACACGGCGTTGTTGTCGAACTTGCAGTTGGAACCGTACGCGGCGCACGCCTGGGCGAGCTGGGTGTTGTAGTCGATCACCCGCTGCCGGACGCGGTTGCGCCGGTCGACGTCGGCCTGCGCGGTCGAGGTCGGGTTGGCCAGCATGGACCGGCAGATGCCGCCGACCCACCAGTAGAACCGCGCCGTCGAGCTGTCCTTGCCGATGAACCACAGCCGCTTGATGTCGGGCACGCTGGCGAGGAACACCTTGGCGTCCGGCAGCCCGCTGCGCAGCGTGTTGAGCGCGGCGTTGATCTGCGAGCGGTAGGTGGCCACCGGCGTCATGGTGCTCTCCGAGGAGGTGCAGGCGTCGTTCGCGCCGATCTCGATGGTGACGTACTGCACGTGCTGGCCGACGGCGGTGCTGGCCTGGCCGGCCATGTTGGACGCCTTCGAGCCGGACACCGCGTCGTTGTACTGCGCCGAGAAGCTCGGGTTGATCGCCCTGATGCGCAGCCGGTGGCTGTTGACGTAGGTGTCGTCGCCGGTGCTCCACGAGCGGCTGGTGCAGTCCACGTACCAGCCGCATGCGTTGAACCCGCGGGTGATCGAGTCGCCCATCGAGGCCATCGAGTTGGGTGGCCCGGTGTAGGCGCTAGCGGATGGGGCGGCCAGCACGCCGGCCAGCAGCGCGATCGTGGCGGCGGCCGGGACCACGCCGAGAATGCGACGCAGCATGGGAGACCTCCTGCAGGGGTGGAGGGTCGGGAAGCGGCCAGACCGACGCTAGGGGTGACGTGACCGGCGTCACAAGCCGTCGGATGGCGCAACTTTACCGATAGGTAACCGCAGGCCAGCCGTGCGCGGACTCACAGCGGACGCATGGTGTCTTGCCGAGTAAGGTCACGCAGAATTGAGGGACACCCATCCGCATCGCCGCTGGAGGCCGTTGTGTCCGGTTCCGTCATCGTCGCTGGAGCTCGCACCCCGATGGGGCGACTGCTCGGCTCGCTCAAAGACTTCTCAGGCGCGGACCTCGGCGGTGTCGCGATCAAGGGCGCGCTGGACAAGGCAGGCGTCGCGCCGGACCAGGTCGAGTACGTGATCATGGGCCAGGTGCTCACCGCCGGGGCCGGGCAGATCCCGGCCAGGCAGGCGGCCACCAAGGCCGGCATCCCGATGGATGTGCCGGCCCTGACGATCAACAAGGTGTGCCTGTCCGGCATCGACGCGATCGCGCTGGCCGACCAGCTCATCAGGGCCGGCGAGTTCGAGATCGTGGTGGCCGGCGGGCAGGAGTCGATGACCACGGCGCCGCACCTGCTGACCCGCTCGCGGGAGGGCTTCAAGTACGGCGACGTGACCATGATCGACCACATGGCCTACGACGGCCTGCACGACGCGTTCACCGACCAGGCCATGGGCCTGCTGACCGAGCAGCGCAACGACGCCGACCGGATCAGCCGCGAGGAGCAGGACGCCTTCTCGGCGCGCTCGCACCAGCTCGCCGCCACCGCATGGAAGAACGGCGTGTTCGACGACGAGGTCGTGCCGGTGTTCATCCCCCAGCGCAAGGGCGACCCGATCGAGTTCCGCTCCGACGAGGGCGTCCGCGCCGACACCACGGCCGACACCCTGGCCCGCCTCAAGCCGGCGTTCCGCAAGGACGGCACGATCACGGCCGGCTCGGCCTCGCAGATCTCCGACGGGGCGGCCGCGGTGGTGGTGATGAGCCGCGCCAAGGCCGAGGAGCTCGGCCTTGACTGGCTCGCCGAGATCGGCGCGCACGGCGTGGTCGCCGGCCCGGACTCCACGCTGCAGTCGCAGCCGGCCCGCGCGATCGCCAGGGCCTGCGAGAAGGACGGCATCGCGCCGGCCGACCTGGACCTTGTCGAGATCAACGAGGCGTTCGCCGCGGTCGGCATCGTGTCGTCCCGAGAGCTGGGCATCGACCTCGACCGGGTGAACGTCAACGGCGGGGCCATCGCCATGGGCCACCCGGTGGGCATGTCCGGTGCCCGGATCGCGCTGCACCTTGCTCTCGAGCTGCGCCGGCGGGGTGGTGGCGTCGGGGCGGCCGCGCTGTGCGGCGGCGGTGGCCAGGGCGACGCGTTGATCATCCGGGTGCCGCAGAGCGGGTAGTCCTTCATGGCACGACACGTCGACGTCGCCGACCTGGTCGGGCGCGCCCGCGACGGCCAGCCGCGCGCGGTGGCGCGGCTGATCTCCCTGGTCGAGGACGCCAGTCCGGCGAGGACTGCTCACAGGTCCGAGCTAATGTCACAGTTGCGCGAGGCCGCGGCCGCGCTCGCGCCGTACGCCGGCCGCGCCGAGGTCGTCGGCCTGACCGGCTCGCCAGGCGTCGGCAAGTCCACCTCGACGTCGGCGCTGGTGGCGGCGCTGCGCAAGCAAGGAAGGCGGGTCGGCGTGCTGGCCGTCGACCCGTCGTCGCCGTTCTCCGGCGGCGCGCTGCTCGGCGACCGGGTGCGGATGCAGGAGCACGCGCTGGACCCGGACGTGTTCATCCGCTCGATGGCCACCCGCGGTCACCTCGGCGGGCTGGCCTGGGCCACCCCGCAGGCCCTGCGCGTGCTCGACGCCGCCGGCTGCGACGTCGTGCTGATCGAGACCGTCGGCGTCGGCCAGTCCGAGGTCGAGGTTGTCTCACTGGCCGACACCACGCTTGTGCTGCTCGCACCAGGCATGGGCGACGGCATCCAGGCGGCGAAGGCCGGCATCCTCGAGGTCGCCGACGTGTTCGTGGTGAACAAGGCCGACCGCGACGGCGCCGACCAGACCGTGCGCGACCTGAAGTACATGATCTCCCTCGGCCGCCGCGAGGTGCCCGGCCCGATGTGGCGTCCGCCGATCGTCAAGACGGTGGCCTCCCGCGGCCAGGGCATCGACGAGGTGGTGGACGCCATCGAGGCGCACCGCAGCTGGATGGTCGGCCACGGCGAGCTGGAGCTGCGCAGGCAGCGCCGCGCCGAGGCCGAGATCGAGGCCATCGCCGTCGAGCAGCTGCGCGACCGGCTCGGCGATGTCCGCGGCGGCTCGGCGCTGCCCGGCCTTGCCAAGCGGGTGGCCGCCGGCGAGGTCGATCCGTACCTCGCCGCCGACGAGCTGGTCGCCGCATTGGCTTACCGATCGCTGAACCAGAGATCCGGCTGAGACGTACAGGTCGCCGTGGGCGACACCCGGCCGGCGATTGACTTTCGGCATCGCGGCGCATTCCTGGTTGGCATCACGGCGGTGAGCGTCGGGGTGGTGCTGCTCCTGCCGATGTACCTGGCCTCGCGCGAGATGGGCTACCGCATGGCCGGCATGCCCATGGACACGGCGATGAAGGTGGGCATGGCGTTGATCGTCGCCGGGTTCGCCACGACTGCGTACGGGCTGGTGCCGCGCCGCAGCGTGCTCACGGTCAAGGAGGCCCCCTTCGAGGTCAGGGCGCTGGACGACGTGCCGATCCGGGCCGCGCACGTGGCGCTGCTTGCCGTGATGGCGGCCGCCGTGACCATCGACGTGATGAAGCCGACCACGCTCGCGTTCGTGATGCCGGGCATCGCGACGGAGTACGGGCTGCGCTCGCCGTCCAACCCGGACGGCGTCCCGGTGGGCTGGCTGCCGCTGTGCGCGCTGACCGGCATGGTGCTCGGCTCGCTGCTCTGGGGCTGGCTCGGCGACCGGATCGGCCGGCGGGCGTCGGTGCTGCTCGCCGCCGTGATGTTCATCGGCACCGCGATCTGCGGGGCGATGCCGTCGTTCGCCCTGAACCTGCTGATGTGCTTCCTGATGGGTGCCGCGGTGGGCGGCATGCTGCCGATCGCCTTCGCGCTGCTGGCCGAGACCATCCCGGCGCGCCACCGCGGCTGGCTGATGGTGCTGATCGGCGGTGACGTCGCCGGCGCGTACCTGCTGACGAGCTACCTCTCCTCACGGCTGCAACCGGTGTTCGGCTGGCGGGTGATGTGGCTCATCGGCCTGCCGACCGGCCTCGCGCTCATCCTGCTGAACCGCTGGATACCGGAGTCACCGCGGTTCCTGCTCGCCACCGGCCGGGTCGCCCAGGCGCAGGCGGTGATGGCGCGGTTCGGGGCGAGGATCGTTGCGACGGCGGAGGGCGCGGACCCTGCGGACGGCGCGGACGGCGCGCGGCGCCCGCGCCAGGCCGGCGGCGGATTCGGACGGCTCGTGCGGCCGCCGCTTGGCGGGCTCACCGCCAGCGTCGCGCTGTTCGCCGTCGGCTGGGGTCTGGTGAACAACGGGTTCCTGCTCTGGCTGCCGACGAACCTGCGCAACCTCGGCCTCGACATCGGCACGGCCGATCGGTTGCTGGCGAACTCGGCGCTGATCAGCCTTCCGGCGATATTCGCCGTCGCTGCGCTCTACGGGCTGTGGAGCAGCAAGAAGACGATGATTCTTGCCGCGCTGGTCACCACGACCGCCTTGAGCGTGTTCGCGGTGATGGGCGAGCGCGTCGGGCAGCATCCGCTGCTGTTGCAGGGGCTCGTGGTCGTGCTGCTGGCCGGCACCAGCGGAATGCTCGCCATGCTCACGCCGTACAGCTCCGAGGTGTACCCGACCCGGATTCGCGCCCGCGGCGCCGGTCTGGCCGGAATGTGCGGCCGAGGCGGCGGCCTTCTCGGCGTCGGCGTGGTGCTGGCCGGAATCGCCCCCCCGAGCCTGTCCGGCGCCGCCAGGCTCGGCACCGTGCCCATCGGCCTCGCGGTGCTGGCCGTCGCCAGGTACGGCGTCGAGACCAGGCGCCGGCGGCTGGAGGACATCGCGGCGGCGTAGCGAAGCAGAACGGGCGTCAGCGAGAGAGGGATCCCATGGACTACCTGGTGATCGGAGCCGGACCGGCCGGCCTGCAGCTCGGTTACTTCCTGGAGCGGGCCGGGCGCGATTACCTGATCCTGGAGTCAGGGCCGACCCCAGGCACGTTCTTCCGCACGTTTCCGCGGCACCGCAGCCTGATCTCGATCAACAAGCCGCACACCGGGGAGAGCGATCCGGAGCGCAACCTGAGAATGGACTGGAACTCGCTGCTGTCCGACGACCCCGGCCTGTTGTTCACCAGGTACTCGCAGCGCTACTTCCCGCCGGCGGACGAGCTCGTGCGCTACCTCGCCGACTTCGCGGCCGGGTGGCGGCTGCGGATCCGCTACGGCACGAGGGCGGTGCACGTCCGCCGGGAAGACGGTGGTTTCGCCGTCACGGACGCCGCCGGCGGCACCTACCGGGCGCGCCGGCTGATCGTCGCCACCGGGCCGTCGCTGCCGTATGTTCCGGCGATCCCCGGTATCGAGACGGCGGAGCGGTACGGCACCGTCTCGGTGGACCCGCGCGACTTCGTCGACCAGCGGGTGCTCGTCATCGGCAAGGGCAACTCGGGGTTCGAGACCGCCGGCAACCTCGTCGAGACCGCCGCGGTGATCCACGTCGCCGGCCCCGGCTCGATCCGGATGTCATGGCAGACGCACTACGTCGGGCACCTGCGGACCGTCAACAACAATTTCCTGGACACCTACCAGCTC
>Ga0184609_10000596_pt1 | contig 10705 bp, 12 predicted proteins | sample PLM1_60_coex_FD_133165 | JGI IMG/M metagenome (GOLD analysis project Ga0184609, IMG submission 133165) | Groundwater sediment microbial communities from an aquifer in East River, Colorado, USA - PLM1_60_coex | ecosystem: Environmental > Terrestrial > Soil > Riparian zone | place: USA: East... | reverse complement strand
TTCTGGATCTTCGACATGCCCTCTCCGGTCCTGATGAGCGTCTTCGTGTTCTTCGCGGCGATGATCCAGCTCGTCGGCACGCCGCTCGTGTGGATACCCGCCGGCGTCTACCTGTTCTTCTGGGTCTCGGCCGGCAAGGGGATCGGGATGATCCTCTACGGCGCGTTCGTGATCAGCACGATGGACAACATCATCAAGCCCATGATCCTGAAGGGGGCGGCGCAGATCCACGCCCTGCTCGCCTTCCTGTCGGTCCTCGGCGGCCTCTATGCCTTCGGGGCCAAGGGGATCATCGCGGGGCCCGTCGTCCTCTCCCTGCTCCTCTCCGCGTACCGCATCTACCGTTACGACGTCCTGCGCTGGCGGCAGGAGCAGGCGGATGCCACCGCGGTGTCGCTGTCCGACGCCACGGTCATGGAGCCGACACCGGCCCTGCGCAGCCGTTGAGTGGCCTTTTTAACGCAGCGGACGCGGAGAAAGAACGCAGAGGACGCGGAGACGAATCATCATGATGTTTACTCTCCGCGACCTCTCCGTTTCCCCTCCGCGCTCTCCGCGTTGAAAGGCATTTATTGCTGTGATAGCCTTCCCCGATTTTCGTTCGAGTCTGCCGAAACCCTGATGTGAGCCCCGATAACAAGGACGGGGAGAGCCGTCCCTGGGCAGGCGCCCTGCGCGAGATGGCGCCGTACCTGGGCATCGGCGCCACCCTGGCGGTGACGGTGCTCCTCGGCGTCGGGGTGGGCTACTGGCTGGACGGGAGGCTCGGGACGACGCCGGCCTTCGTGCTGGCGGGAGCGGTGATCGGCGTTCTGACCGCCGGATATCATTTCTACCGGCTCGTGAGGGTGAAGCGGTGAGCTTCTCGAGGTACGCGCAGGTGGTCGCCGCGGTGGCGGGGGTATCCCTCGCCTTGCTGTGGCCGCTCGCCGGCGCGCTCGGGCCCGCCGGCTGGCCGGCGGCGGCGTGGGGGGCGGCCCTCGCCGTCCTCAACACGCTCGCCGCCTACTGGCTCGTGCGGTGGTCGGAAGGCAAGCCGACGGTCTGGTTCTTCCGCGCCATCCTGGGCGGCATGCTCGTCCGCATGACGCTGCTGCTGATCGCGGTGGCGGTGGCGCTGGTCGCGGCCGGGCTGCCCCCGGTGCCGTTCGTGGTCTCCCTGCTCGGGCACTTCGTCGCGTTCCTCGCCCTGGAGACGGCCGTGCTGTCGCGGCCCTCGGTGACGGCCGCGCGGCCGGAGGCCCGGTGAGCGAACACACCCCCAACCCGGCCGAGGTGCTCATGCACCACGTGACCGACAGCCTCTGGTACTCCCTTAACGTGGGCCCGCTCCACCTCCAGATCACGAAGCACCTCGTCTTCTTCATTGCCGCGGCGGCCGTGGTGCTCATCGCGACGCGGCTCGCCGTGCGCAGCTATCGGGAGGGAGGGGTCCCCACCGGGGTGGGCGCGGCCGTCGAGAGCCTCGTGCTCTTCATCCGGGACGAGATCGCGGAGACGAACATCGGCCACGACGGCCGGGCCTACGTGCCGGTGCTGTGCAGCTTCTTCTTCTTCATCCTGTTCGCGGCCCTCATCGGGCTCATGCCGTTCTCGTCCACTTCCACCGGCAACATCAGCGTGACCCTGGGCCTCGCCGTCGTCTCCTTCGGCATCATGCAGTTCGCGGGGATCCGGAAGTACGGGGTGGTGGGCCATTTCAAGAACCTCATCCCCCCCGGCCTCCCGGCGTGGCTGCTCCCAATCATGATTCCGGTCGAGATCCTGAGCGTGTTCACCAAACCGTTTGCCCTGATGGTCCGGCTCTTCGCCAACATGCTGGCCGGCCATATGGTCATCACGGTGTTGCTCATGCTCATCCCGCTCATGGCCGGCATCAACGCCGCCTTCGGGCTCGCGGTCATCCCGGTGTCGCTGGGACTCGCGCTCTTCATCATGCTGCTCGAGCTGCTGGTGGCCTTGATCCAGGCGTACATCTTCACGCTGCTGACCGCCATCTTCATTGGGATGTTCGCGCATCCGGCCCATTGAGGATGAAGAAATACCGAGACACTTTCAGGAGGAGAGCTTCATGAACGCTGAGGGCCTTGCCTACTTCGCCGCCGGCATTGGCGCCGGTCTCACCATCATCGGGGGCGCGGCCGGCATCGGCCGCCTCGCCGCCGCGGCCATGGAGGGGATCGCCCGCCAGCCCAACGCCGCCGGCGACATCCGGGGGGCCATGATCGTGGCCGCCGGCCTCATCGAGGGCGTGACGTTCTTCGCCCTCATCGTCACCATGCTCCTCGTACTCCTCATCCCGAAGGGCTGATGGCCGCCAGTCTTCCGGCCCTCATCGCCGCCGCCTCCGCCGAAGGAGGGGGCGGCGGCCTCGCCGACGTCAACTTCGGGCTCACGCTCTGGACGATCGTCCTCTTCGGGCTCTTCGCCGCCGTCCTCGCGAAGTTCGGCTGGGGCCCGTTGCTGCGGGCGATCGAGGAGCGCGAGAAGGGGATCCGCGGCGCGGTGGAGGGGGCCCAGAAGGCCCAGGCGGAGGCCCTGGCCCTCATCGCGCAGCAGAAGGAGATCCTCCAGCAGGCCCGGCGCGAGCGCGAGGAGCTCATCAAGCAGGCGATGGAGGAGGCGCAGCAGATGCGCGCCACGCTCATGGCCCAGGCCCGCGCCGACTCCGAACAGCTGCTCCAGCGTGCCAAGGAGCAGATCGAGCGCGACACGAAGGCCGCCATCCAGAAGCTGCGGGCGGAGGTGGCCGACCTTGCCGTGGCCGCCGCCGGCAAGATCGTCGCGTCCTCGCTCACGCCCGAGGCCCAGCGCAAGCTCGTGGAAGAGTTCATACAGAAACTCCCCCCGACGCCGAGCTAGGTGAGCGCCGGTCGATCACTTCGCGGGCGAGCGCAAGCCTCTTAAACGCAGAGGAGCCTCATTGAGCAGGGGGGTGCTAGCGGCGCACCCCCCTGACCCCCCGCTCGCTCCGCGCGAATGAATCGCGCTCCGCTCGCGGCTGTTGCGGTTGCCTCCTTGCTGTTCGTTCTCTGCGTACCTCTGCGCTCTCTGCGTTGAAAGGCCGGTCTTTGGCCAGGCCCTGCGAACCTAGTCGTTGCGGCCAAAGATGTTGGTGATGTCGCGAATGGTGCCTCCGACTCCAGCGACGCCTCCTGACCCTTCCTTCGTCATTCCCACGATGCGGCCGGCGAGGCGCGAGAAGGGCAGCGTCTGCAGGATGGCCTTGCCGGGGCCCGTGAGGGTCGCGAGGAAGAGTCCCTCCCCTCCGAAGAGGGCGTTCTTGAAGCCGCCCACGAACTGGATGTCGTAGCTCACGCTCTCCTCGAAGGCCACGATGCAGCCGGTGTCCACCCGCATCTGCTGGCCGGCGAGGAGGTCGAACTCCACCAGGTTGCCGCCCGCGTGGATGAAGACGGTGCCCACCCCGCTGAGCTTCTCGAGGATGAACCCCTCACCGCCAAACAGCCCGGCGCCGAACCGTTTGGTGAACGCGATGCCTACCTCCACGCCGTCGGTCGCGCACAGGAATGAGTCGCGCTGGCACAGCCAGGTGGGGGAGCCGTTGAGCTCGAGCTGCTTGAGCTTGCCCGGGTAGGGCGCGGCGAAGGCGACCTGGCCCTCCCCGCGGCCGCGGAAGCGGGTCATGAACAGGCTCTCGCCGGCCATCAGGCGCTTCAGCCCGCCGAGGATCCCGCCGCTCATGCGGCTCTCCATGTCGACGCCGCCCGCCATGTAGAGCAGGGCGCCGGGCTCGGCCTGCACTTCCTGGCCGTCGGCCAGCGGCACCACCACCGCCTGCATGACGTCGCCCACGACGTGGAACTCCGTCGGCCGTGCCGCGCTCGTGGACGCACCGGCCGTCGGCGTGCCGCACGCGGGGCAGAACCGCGCCCCCGGGGCGAGGGCCTGGCCGCACTTCGTGCAAGTCATGACGTATCTCCTTCCGCTGTCGGCGGATTGTAGCCTCGGCGCCCCCTTGCTAGCATGGCGCCCATGTCAGAGATCGGTGACGTCTTCCAGAGCCTGCCGAAGAAGTTCCAGAAGGGCTCGGTCAAGGAGCCGCGGACGTTCTACTTCTCGCTCGACGACGACGAGAAGTGGACGGTCGTGATGGACAAGGACAAGTGCACCGTGAAGGCGGGCAAGCCGGCCCAGGACGCCGACTGCTTCTTCAAGTCGTCCAAGCAGATGTTCCTCGACGTGTGGAACGGCAAGCACACCCCCGGCATGACGGACTTCATGACCGGAAAGATCAAGAGCAACAACCCGCTCATGCTCAAGGAATTCGTCGCCGCGTTTCGTAAATGAGCTGGGGGGCGCTAGCGGCGCGCCCCCCAGACCCCCCGCTCGCTCCGCGGGAGTGAATCCCGCTACGCTCGCAGCTGTTGCTTTTTGCTGCTGGAATTTTTCTGCGAGCCTCTGCGGCCTCTGCGTTGAAGGGCAACGCTAGCGTGAGTTTACCGCGCTAGGACCGGCGTTCTTTCCAAGGGATTGATGGCTGGTTAGTTGCGGGAAGTGGTGTGTATGTACAAACGGTCATGCCGTGATTCCCATGCTGGCCAGGAAAGCCTTGAGTTTCGGATCGCGTTCTTCGAGTTGGGTGGTGACGCGAGGGCGTCCCTTGCGGCCCGAGGAATGGACCACGGTCACGCGACGGACTGCCTCGAGGTCCTCGAGAAGCCGCTCCATCCCGTGTGGGTAGCCGATGGTCTTCCGGGCGCGCAGGTGGAGCAGCCGAGCGAGGAGGTAGCCGACGATGCAAGTGAAGACGTGGACATGGAGTTTCTGGTCGGTCCAGTGAAATTGGGGACGCAGCGCGACATGGACGGGGTCCTTGAGGTGAGCGAAGACGGCTTCCACGTCGGACTGTCCGCGGTAGGCGCGAATGATGTCGGCCGTGCTCCAGTCGTCGCGATCGGTGATGAGGACGATGCGGCCGAGGGAGTCGTGGTCGAGGGCTGAGAGTGCGGCCTCGTCGAAGGCATAGGACAGAGCGAGACGTCCCTTTGCATCGCGGGACAGATCTACGTTCAGGACCTTGCGGAGGTGCTGCCGTCCTCGGAGGCGGGCGTCGATGTCGTGTTGGATGCGGGCGCGATCGCGCCTCTGTTTGCCTCTCTGAAGGGTTTGGTCGAGCTGAGAGAGCCACCGTTGGGCGGAGGCGACGTGCTGGAGAATCCCCCGCCTCTGACCTTCCCGCAGGCGCTCGGAGAGCAGGACGATGACGGTGCGTTCCGCACCCCAGAGGGGGCGACGCGTGCGATAAGCGAGCACCTCCTCGTCGTCGTCCAAAGCGACGGGCTGCATCTTTGGGTTCGCTTCGGCGACCAGAGCTCTCTGACTCGCGGCCGACAGAGAAGCGACGTAGTGGAGGTTCGAGGTGTCGACCAGGCTCTGGTTGGCCCGAGAGACGTTGCCCTTGTCGTAGACCAGCGTGAGGGACTCGAGCGTCTGGCCCATCTCGACCAAACGCTGGCGGAAGGCGGTGAGGGCCTCCGCGAAGGACTTGGCGTCTGGCACTTGCCCGCCATACACCTTGTGCCAGAGAGGGACCCCCTCCTGGCGGGTGCAGAGCAAAGCCACTCCGATCTGCCGGAGATCATGCCGCTTCTGCTTGTTGTGGCCCCGAGCGGGAAGCTCGGCATGCCTATTGGTCGAGGCGATGAAGGTGAAGAAGTTCGTGGCGTCGTAGAGGAGGGTTTCGAGAGGGATCTCGAGGCGCTCCACGAGGCGGTCTACGATCTCCCCCTCGATGGGAGCAATGGTGGCGACGGGAAGCTGCTCCATCTGGTCCCAGAAGTGCTGGCTGGTGAGCCGCTCGACATCGACCCTGAAGAGCTCACCGAGGGTGGTGTTCCTCGCCCAGGGGGCAAAGCCCCGTTTGCTCGTCGCATGGCAGGCTCGGCCCAGGGAGGCCAGGAGCAAGGACTCTCCGACGGAGAGGCCGTCATTGCGGCGTGGCGGCAGTCTGGTGCCCCGAGGGAGACGTTTGCGGGACCACCGTCCCGAGACCTCCAAGTGTCGGTCGATGGTCCCGGCCACGTCCAGCTCGCGGGCTAGGGAGAAGAGGGCGGCCACGGCGCCGTGGGAAAGCGATCGGATGGAGAGGGCTTCCGCGGCACGGAGGCGGGCCAGCAGGTCGTCGGCCTTGCCGAGGTAAGCCACCACTCGGATGCCGGGCTTTCCGTTGACGCGTCGGGATTCGACGATGCGCCAGTAGGAGTGGCCTTGGACGCGGAAGCGCTGCAGGCTGGCCATTGTATTTGTATATACACCACTACGGATAGTGTTGGCAAGAGAAATCCACCCCGCCAATTGGGCCGATCTTGGGCTAATCTGAGGGAGCTCGAGCAGGGGACCCACGAGGTAGATCGCTAGCCGTTTGTATATACGTCAGGTGTTGGACAATGTGATCGCTTCCGCCCGCTCTGGGGGCGGCCGGAATCGCACATCGCCGCCCGGCTCGAGGGGTCTAACGCCTAGTCTTCGGTAAACTCACGCTAGGCAAGCTGGTGGAAAAGGTCAGCGGCCAATCGCTCGAGGCTTATTTCCGGCAGGGAGTGTTTGCGCCGCTGGGCATGGACGATACGTTCTTCAACGTGCCGCCCGACAAGCAGCCACGGCTGGTGAGCCTGTATCAGCGCAAGGAGGACGGCGCCCTCGCGGAGCAGCCGCGGCCGCCGGCGAAGCCGGTGGAATTCCTCAGCGGCGGAGGCGGGCTGCATTCCACCGCGGAGGACTACTCGAAGTTCGCCCGGGCGCTGATGGCGGGCGGGCAGCTTGGGCAGCGGCGCATCCTCACGCCGGAATCGGTAGCCATGATGGGACGGAATCAGATCGGCGAGTTGGGCCTGCGCCCCGTGACCAGTTACATACCGCAGCTCGCGAAGGACGGCACCGCGATGCCGGGCCGGCCCGACAAGTTCGGGTTGGGATTCGCGCTGAACACCAAGCCATTGGAGAAAGGCCGCGGGGCGAACACCATTTCGTGGGCAGGGATCTACAACACCTTCTTCTGGATCGACCGTGACAAGAACGTCTGCGCGGTCCTCATGACGCAGATGCTGCCGTTTCTCGATGACGGACCGCAGGCGCTGGTGGACGACTTCGACCGGGCCGTCTACGCGTGGCGGGACGGGTCTGCGCAGTGATGGCGGATGCAGCGCATCAGGTCGCTTGACAGCCGCGTCCCCGGGGTATCATCTGGGTATGAGATCCAATACCAAATCTAGCATCACCTTGCCTCCGGAGGAGCTGCGGATCGTGTTGGCTCTCCAGGCGAAGCTCAAGGCCAAGAGCAAAGTCGAGGTGGTGCGGCGGGGCCTTCGGCTTCTTCGCGACGTCACGGAGCGGGAGGCTCTGCGGGAGGCCTACCATCGCGCGTCGCGTGCGACGCGGGCATCGATCTCGCGCGAGCTGAGCGAACTCGATCACCTTGCCGGCGAGGGCCTTCCCGGGTCGTGAGGGCTCGGCGCGGGGTTCTCTACCTTGCCGATCTCAAACCCCGCGTAGGCACGGAGCTCGGCAGCGTTTTCCGAGACCCCTCCCTTCCGTATCGCCCCCGCCTCGCGTCAACGCCCGGGGAAGGAGTTCTTTTCGTTTAGGCACGCCTGACCGGATCACCGCGGTGAATCGTACCGCCTCGCACAACAGCCGCATAGACACCGACCCGGACCTGGTTGTGCCGTGCCGCCGTGCGCAGGATCCCCGGATCCCCGGGCAGATCGCCCTGGGGCAAGGTCGTCATGACACAGCGACCGCAGTGCCCGGTGACGCTCACGCGAACCTCATCCCCGATGGCGAGCGTGTGGCCGATCCAGGCATCCTCGATGAAAGCCTTCTCATCGGACGCGGGCTTCAGCACGATGTTGGGCCGGAATCGCCGAACCTCGAAGCGCCCTTGTGGATAGAGCTCGCGAAGGCGGTCGAGCGTCGCGGTGGTCAGAAGATGAACTACGGCACAGTCGAAGAACGTCCCCTCCGGTAGAGCGAAATCGGTGACCGTGTCCCTGTGGTCGAGGCCTTCCATGTCGGGCCAGTACTCTTCGGCATTGGCCGTCCTTGGACTGGGGGATGACGACTTGGCGTCCACCTGGCCGCGCTCGGTCGTGTCGAGTGTCACATCACGGTTGAGCGCCGTCGAGAGGATTCGGTCGAGATCGCTCTGCTCACTGCTGACGGTGGTGCCGTCGGGCAAGGTAATCCGAACCGGAGGCGCCTTTGCGCCGGCGTGGGGAGGTCCGATGAAAGTTGCGCGGAAATCGAAGAGACTCGGCCACTTTCGCGGGTTCTTGGCGGTCGCGACCTTCCCATCAGAGCGGTCCACGACGGCGTAGGCACGATCCCCGAGCAGCCCGCATTCCGCAACCTCGCTGGCGTTCAGCTCCTCTCCCATCATGGACTTGACGGGATACCGCCACAGAGAGCCTACCGAACCGAGCTCCGATTGCGTTGCATTTGGCACGCTCGACCCTCCCTCGCCGATTTAGCCCAAACCTGGGGGCCCCGTCAAGCTGCAGTGTCAATGAGCACGCCGACGCCTATTGACTAGTCACGGACTCAGGTGCTGGTCATGCGGGCAGTCAAGGCCTCGTGACTGCCCGTTTACCGGACAGCGAGGACCATCTCCGATACAAAAGCGCTTTGGTGCCGCCGAGGGCCAGGATCACTCGTGGCCTAGAGGTCCACTGCGTAGACCCGTATGGGCGTACCGCCCTTGAAGCGGTCGGGCTTGTTCTCGAGCTTCAGGACACCACGCGGGCAGACGTGGGCGCACATGCCGCAACCGACGCAGGCGGCGCGTTTGACGTCGAGGTTCGCCATGGCGTAGGCGCGCACGTCGATGCCCATCTCGCAGTAGGTCGAGCAGTTGCCGCACGAGATGCACATGTCCTTCTTCACCGTGATGCGGAAGCGGCCGAACTTCTGCACCAGGCCCAGCACGGCCGCCATCGGGCAGGCGAACCGGCACCACACCCGGGTGCCCATCAGCGGATAGAGGCCCACCCCGAGCACGCCCGAGAAGAACCCGCCCACCACGAGGCCGTACCAGTGCTGGACGCCGAAGGCGAAGGACGAGAAGGCCGGGTGCTGCTTCCCCACTGCCCAGTTGAGGCCCACGATGACGGTCGTGATGACGGCCACCGCCAGCACCGTGTAGATCGACGCCTTCTCGAACCGCCATGCCGCCGGCGACTTGTCCGACAGATGCCGGAACGGCTCGCCGGCCGTGTTGGCCAGGCCGCCGCAGCCGCAGATCCAGGAGCAGTAGAAGCGCTTGCCGAGGAAGTATCCGAGCAACGGGAAGGCCACGAGCGAGCCGAGGAAGCTGTAGAGGACGATGAGGAACGGCTGTTGAAGGATGACGGACGGATAGAAGTACTCGATCTTCAGCGGCCAGAAGTAGGTGAAGTAGTACTCCTGCCGGCCGAGAACCTTCATCACGATAGGGAGGGCGAAGGCGAGGAGCACCTGCACCGCCACCACCGTGATGGTGCGGACGCGCTGGTAGCGGCTGTTGCCGTGCCGGCGCAGGAAGTAGATGCCGCCCAGCACCATGGCCGCCGTGTACAGCAGGCCGTAGAGCGTCCACTTGTCGCCCAGCCCCAGCCGGCGCGCGGGCCCCTCGAAAGCGCTCGTGTAGTAGATGAGGAGATAGAAGGCCACCAGGGCCGCGCAGAGGATCCAGGCCACGATCCCCCGCGATTGGACCGGACGGTGATACGTGTCCATGAGCCCGGCCTGCACAGGGTCTCCTCTCTAAGCGGGCGGAGCGCTCGACGACCGGCGCCACCGCGGACTGAGCTCCTCGTCGAACTGCGCCTCGGCCAGGTGGTCGAGCACGAACGGCAGCGACCGCCGCGAGTCGATCCAGTCGAGCATCACCTCGTGGTTCCACCGCCCGCCCAGCATGTTGAAGCCCACGACCCGGTCGTTCGCTCGGGCGGAATGAATCCGCCCTCGCTCATCAAGCTGGGGGGACTCTCCGGTCCCCCCAGACCCCCCCTTGTACACGATGCGCTGGCTGTCGAAGCGGCCGGGCGAGCGCTGGAACCAGTCGCGCACGTCGGGTCCCGGGTCCAGCGGGGTGTTGTCCCAGTCGAGCCGCACGGGCACCCAGCCCGCCGTGGTGTACTCCATGTCGAAGAACTTGGCCGAGTTGTACCAGGTTCCCCGGTGGTAGGTCACGTCGTCGCCGAGCATGGAAGCCGCCGCCACCCGGCCCTGGTCGCGGGCCGTGTACCAGAGTTGCTCGGGACGGCGGGAGCCGTCGGCCCACGTCACGTTGGCGCAGTCCCCGGCCGCCCACACGTCGGGAGCGCTCGCGCGCAGCCCTCCGTCGACCTCGATCGGGCCGCCCTTCGCGAGCCGGAGGCCGCTCGTGGCCAAGCAGCCCGTGTTCGGCACGACTCCGATCGCGCAGACGAGGAGGTCGCACGGCACCTCGGCCAGCGCCGGTGAGCCCGCCTCCGCGACCGTGCGCGGCGCCCCTTCGAGACGCACGCCGGACAGGGCGCCGTCGGGGCGGCGCCCGACCCCCGCGACGTTGACGCCGAGGCGCACGTCCACCCCGTGGGCGCGGACGTGCTCGGCCACCAGCGCCGCCTCGCGGTCGTCGAGAGCGAGGGGGAAGTACCAGTTCTCGCGGATCACGAAGGTCACCTTCAGCCCGCGGGCGAGCAGGATCTCGGCGACCTCGACG
>Ga0184609_10000594_pt1 | contig 10729 bp, 6 predicted proteins | sample PLM1_60_coex_FD_133165 | JGI IMG/M metagenome (GOLD analysis project Ga0184609, IMG submission 133165) | Groundwater sediment microbial communities from an aquifer in East River, Colorado, USA - PLM1_60_coex | ecosystem: Environmental > Terrestrial > Soil > Riparian zone | place: USA: East... | reverse complement strand
CGATCGTTCCTCCCGCGACAAGCAGAACGACGAACACGGCAGCGGCACCGGCCGCCCGTCGTCGCGCCCGGCGCGATGTCGTGCCCGCGGCGGCCGGCCCGTCGTCGCGGCGCAGCGATGTTGGCACGTCCTAGACGACCATTCCCACCTTGGAACGCGCGGCCTCATCCAACGCCACGAGTGTTGCGATGCTACCGCGGCTGAAGGCAAGGTCGACGAGCGGCGGCGCCCGGTCAAGGATTGCCGATTGGAGGTCGTCGACCTCGGCCCGGTATTGGTCCAGGGACTCGACCGCGATCGATTCGACCTCGCCGTCCCGCGTGATCGTCATCGACGGCGGCGGGCCGTCCGGCTCCGGCAGGAATGGATGGTCGATGACAAGCGACGCCTCGCTCCCGACCACCTCGACGCGCTCGCGATCCGGCGCGGCGAAGCCGCTCTCGAAGTGGGCGACGAGGCCGCTCGGGAAGTGGAGCAGGCCGACGAACGTCCGGTCGACGCCGCGTTCGTCGAATCGAGCGAAGCCCGCCACACCATCCGGCTCCTCGCCGGCGATCCGCCGCGAGACGCTGACCGGGTAGCAGCCGACGTCCCACAGCGACCCGCCGCCCTGATTGGGATCGATCCGTGGATCGTTCGCGTAGTCGAGCAGGAACGAGAACGCCCCGCTGATCAGCTGGACGGTCCCGAGCGCGCCGGAGCGGATGAGCTCGAGCGCTCTCAGGGTCTGCGGGTGATGGAGGTACATGAACGCCTCCGCGGCGATCCGGCCGTTTCGCTCGGCCGCGGCGATGATCCCATCAACCTCCGCGACCGAGAGAGCGAGCGGCTTCTCGCAGAGGACGTGTTTACCCGCGTCGAGAGCGCGGATCGTCCACTCCGCATGCAGGCCGTTCGGCAGCGCGATGTAGACCGCGTCGACGAGCGGATCGTCGAGGAGCGCGTCGAAGGTCGGATGGGTGACCGGGGCGCCGTACCTCGCCGCGAAGGCGCGGGCGCGGCCTTCGTCCCTGCCGGCGACCGCGCGAAGCTCGCCGCGGGGGTTGCCGTCGAGCGCTCGGACGATCCGGGGCGCGATCCTTCCCGGTCCCAGGATTCCCCACTGGAGCGGTTTTCGAGCGGTGGCTGGCGCGTCCGCCAACAGGACCTCCTCGTGCCTGGATGGTTGCGCCCCCTCGGCGCCACGCGAGGTGCAATCTACTACGCTCGCATCCATGTGGCCGGAGCGAGACCGATCGTGGCTGAGACGACCAACCCGGAGGCTTCGCAAAGCAGTACGATCGCGGGCGGCAGAGTGGTAGCCTATCGCCGACCCAGCGAGGCCGACGAGGGAAACATACGCGGAGGAGAGCAGCACATGATGATTCGACGATTGGCTGCCTTGGCAGCCGGGGCGATCTTCGTCCTGGGCGCCTGCAGCAACGCCCCAGCCGGCAGCGGCGCCGCCGGATCGGGCGCGGCGGCCGGATGCACTGTTGGCGTTTCGTGGAACAACTATTCGCAGGAGCGCTGGAAGAAGGCCGACGAGCCAGCTATGCAGAAGGTCATCGCGGCCAAGGGCGGCACCTACATCCGCGCCGACGCGAACGACAAGGCCGAGCAGCAGACCACTGACATCGCCAACCTGATCAACCAGGGTGCGAAGGTCCTGATCGTGCTCGCCAAGGACTCCGAGGCAATCAAGCCGGCGATCGCGGATGCGACGGCGAAGGGCATCAAGGTCATCGCCTATGACCGCCTCATCGAGGATCCGAACACGTTCTACATCACGTTCGACAACAAGAAGGTCGGCACGTTGATGGCGGAGACCCTGATCAAGCTCGTGCCGAAGGGTAACTACGCGATCATCCTCGGCGCCGAGACCGACCCGAACTCCGCGTTCCTCCGCTCGGGCATGACGGATGCCGGCATCCCGAAGCTCGACGAGACGAACCCGGCTGGGATCAAGGTCGTGTTCGAAAAGAACACCGACAACTGGGATACCACCAACGCGAAGAACAACATGGAGCAGGCGCTCAACGCCAACTCCAACAAGATCGACGCCGTTCTTTCCGAGAACGACAGCATGGCGACCGGCGTCGTCCAGGCGCTCAGCGCGGTCGGTCTCAAGATCCCGGTCTCCGGCCAGGACGGCGACACCGCCGCTCTGAACCGGGTCGCGAAGGGCGAGCAGGCCGTCTCGGTCTGGAAGAACGCATTCGCCCTCGGCCAGACGGCCGGTGACGTCGCGATGCAGCTCTGCGGTGGCGCCGCGCTCAACGCCGTCAAGGCGCCGGGCGATCTCCCCGCGGCCGCGGCACCCGCGTCGCTCGACGCGGCGGCGTTCGAGACCCCGGGCAAAAACACTGTCCAGTCGATCATCCTCACCCCGACTGCGATCACCAAGGACAACCTGAAGGACACGATCGACGCCGGCTGGATCACGAAGGACGCAGCCTGCGCCGGCGTGGCCGCTGGGTCGACCCCCGCCTGCAGTTGACCTGAGCCACAAGCCATCGAACGCGACCTGTCCCGCACCGCGGGGCAGGTCGCTTTCATTCACGCCTCTTCGGGAGTTGACCAGCGAGGAGTGACGTCATGACAAATGTGGCCGGGACGACAGACGGAGCCGGGACGGTCCCCGGAACGGGAGGTCGCCCGTCGATTGCCGAGCTGATTCGGGCGACCGAGATCGACCTTCGTCTGTTCGGCATGGTCCTCGCGCTTGTCGTGATCTGGATCGGTCTGGGCATGCAGAACTCAAAGATCCTCGAGCCCGTCAACTTCCTCACGTTCTCGGTCCAGGCCGCCACGACGGCGGTCCTCGCCACCGGCATGGTGCTCGTGATCGTGTCGCGCAACATCGACCTGTCGGTCGGGTCGGTGGTCGGGCTGATCGGCATGGGCTACGCGGTGTTCATGGCCGACATCGTCCCGACGACGATCGGCCTCAACAATCCCATCGGTTGGATCATCGCCCTCTCCCTCGGCATCGCCTTCGGTGCCCTGATCGGCGCCTTCCAGGGCTTCCTGATCGCCTATGCCGAGATCCCATCGTTCGTCGTGACGCTCGGCGGGCTGCTCGGCTTCCGCGGCCTCATCTGGCAGTTCAGCGGCGGCACGACGGTCGCCCCGAACCTGCCGACGTTCAACCTCCTCGGCGGCGGGCCGGAAGGCTCGCTCGGTGGCGTCTGGGCCTGGGTCCTCGGCGCGATCCTCAGCGTTGCCGCCGTCCTGCTCCTGCTCAACGCCCGGCGGACCAAGCGCAAATACGGCTTTCCGCTGCGGCCGATGTGGGCCGAGGTAGTGATCGGGGCCGTGTCGGTCGGCGCGATCTTCGCCGGCGTCTTCGTCGCCAATTCGTACCACTGGCCGCCCGGGCTCGCGACCCAGTACGCGGTGGCCCACGGGATCACGGAGCCGCCGGGCGGCCTCCAGATCGAGGCGGGCATCCCAATTCCGCTCCTGATCGTCATCGGCGTCACCATCGCCATGACGTTCCTGTCGACCCGGCGACGGTTCGGGCGCGACATCTTTGCCTACGGGGGCAACCCGGTCGCCGCCGACCTGGCGGGAATCAACACCCGCTGGATCGTCATGCGGACGTTCATCCTCATGGGGATCCTTTGCGCGATCAGCGCCGCGATCGCGTCTGCCCGCCTGAACGGCGGCACGCTCGACCTCGGCCAGGGCTACGAGCTGTACGTCATCGCAGCGGCGGTCATCGGCGGGACGTCGTTCGCAGGTGGCATCGGGACGATCCCAGGGGCGATCCTCGGGGCGCTCGTCATGCAGTCGCTCCAGTACGGGCTCGGGTTCCTCGGGTTCAACTCGCCGCAGGTCAACATGGTCGCGGCGGTCGTCCTCGTGGCGGTCGTCGGCCTCGATGCCTGGAACCGGCGGCGGGCACGATGACGGCGGAGGCACGAAACATGACCGACACGGCGACGACTCCGGCCCCGACTCCCTCGACGGTGCGCACGCCGCTGGTCGAGATGCGCAACATCAACGTCGCGTTTGGCGGTGTCCACGCCGTCCGCGACGTGACGATCGACCTCTTCCCGGGCGAGGTGGTCGGCCTCGTCGGCGGCAACGGCGCCGGCAAGTCGACACTGACCAAGGTCCTGTCGGGTGCCCAGCGGGCGGACTCCGGGCAGATCCTGATCAATGGCGAGGCGAAGACCATCTCGAACCCGCGCGATGCCAAGGACTACGGGATCGAGTGCATCTACCAGACGCTGGCCCTCGCCGACAACCTCGACGCGCCGGCGAACCTGTTCCTCGGCCGCGAGCTCACGACGCGGCTCGGCAACCTCGACGACGACCAGATGGAGGACGCGACCCGCAAGGTCATGGGTCGCCTTAACCCGAACTTCAAGCGGTTCACGACGCCCGTCCAGTCGCTCTCCGGCGGCCAGCGCCAGGCCGTGGCGATCGCCCGCGCGGTCTACTTCAACGCGAAGATCCTGATCATGGATGAGCCCACCGCGGCCCTCGGGCCGGCCGAGACCGCCCAGGTCCGGAACCTCGTCCGGCAGCTCAAGAGCGAGGGAATCGGGATCTTCCTGATCAGTCACGACATCCACGACGTCTACGATCTGGCAGACCGGGTGAGCGTCATGTACCACGGCCAGATCGGCGACACCGTCCGCAAGGAAGCCGTATCAACCGACGACATCCTCGGGATGATCATCCTCGGCAAGAAGCCTGGCGACGTGACCGAGAAGGAGCTGGAGCAGCTCGAGCTCCGCGGCTGACGAACGGCCGGGTCAGCCGGCCCGGAACGTCGGTGCCAGCGCCGGGTAGAGGGCGCGATATCCGGCGTGGCGCTCGTGGTAGATCGCGGCGTCCGGACCCGGCGCCGCGACGACGGTCGTAGCGACCCAGGCATCGGTCGCCGCGCCGACCGCAGGGAACCAACCGGCGCCGACGGCCGCAAGGATGCCAGCGCCGAACGCGGCACCCTCGGATGTGGTGACGGTCGCGATCTCAGCGCCGAGGACGTCGGCGAGGATCTGGCGCCAGAGCGGACTGGCGGTCCCGCCGCCGGACGCCCGGATCTGCCTTGGAGCCGGCAGCCCGGCCTCGATCATGAGATCCAGCCCGTCGCGCAGGCCGAATGCGACACCTTCCAGGACCGACCGAGTGAGGTGACGTCGGTCGTGGGTCACGGTCAGCCCGACGAAGGCGCCACGGGCCAGCGGATCGGGATGCGGGCTGCGTTCTCCGGTTAGGTAGGGGAGGAAGAACAGGCCCTCGCTTCCCGAGGGCACCTCCGCGGCTCGGCCGACGAGATCGGCGAATTCCACGCCCGGCGCAAGAGCGTCGCGAAACCACCGCAGACTCCCCGCTGCGGACAGCATCACCGACATCAGGTGCCAGCGGTCCGGCACGGCGTGACAAAAGGAATGGACCCGACCGGCCGGCTCGGACAGCGGTTGGTTCGTCGTGGCGAAGATGACCCCGGACGTGCCGAGCGACAGAGCAACGGTTCCCTCGACGACCGCCCCGACGCCAACCGCGTTCGCGGCCTGGTCACCGCCACCGGCGACGACGGGGGTTCCCGCCCTGAGGCCGGTCGCGGCTGCGGCAGCAGCAGAGACAGATCCCGTGACCACCGGTCCCTCGAAGGTCTCCGGTAGCCAGCGGCGGTCGATCCCGAGTGCGTCAAGCATCTCCGGCGACCAGTCGCGTGCGGCCAGGTCGAACAGGATGGTTCCGGCGCCGTCGGCCTTGTCGACAGCATGGTCGCCGGTCAGCCGCAGGCGGACGAAGTCCTTCGGTAGCAGGACGTGCGCGATTTGCCGCCAGATCTCCGGCTCGTGATCGCGGACCCAGACGAGCTTCGGCGCAGTGAACCCCGCCAGGGCGTCATTGCCGGTGATGGCGATCAGTCGCTCCGCGCCGACAGCCTTGCGGATCGCGTCGCACTCGGCTGCCGTCCGCTGGTCGTTCCAGAGGATCGCCGGTCGAAGGACCTCGTTGCGATCGTCAAGCAGGACGAGCCCGTGCATCTGGCCGGTCAATCCGATCGCCGCGACATCGTTGCCGGCCGTGCCGGTCGAGGCGAGAACAGACCGAATCGCGGCGACCGCGCCGTCCCACCAGAGGCTGGGCTCCTGCTCGCTCCAGAGCGGCTGCGGCACCTCGAAGCCGTATTCCGCGGCGCCGACCCCCCTGACCGCGCCCGATTCGTCGATCAGGACGGCCTTCGTCGCCGTCGTCGAGACATCGATCCCGAGGACGTGGGCCACGTGGTCAGCGACCGGCGCCCGTCTTGACCTGTGCGGCCTGGTCCGCGGCCCAGATCTGCTGGTTCACCAGGTTCTCCAGGAGCTCCTGGCGCCCGGATGACGGCTGTGGATCGATCCCGCCCGCGGCGACCTGCCCCTCGAGCGACGCAAGCGTCGCGTCGCCGGACAGGATCGACGTTCCGAGATCGCCCGCCCAGCCGGCGTAACGTTCCTCACGGAGTCGCTCCAGCGCCCCTGCTTCGATCATGCCGGCGGCGACGAGGAGCGCCCGCGCCAACGTGTCGATCCCGCCGATGTGGCCGTGGAACAGATCCGTCCGATCGAGACTCAGGCGGCGCAGCTTCGTGTCGAAGTTGAAACCGCCGGTCGTGAAGCCGCCGCCCCTGATGATCTCGTAGAGCGCGAGCGAGAGCTCGTCGACCGAGTTCGGGAACTGGTCGGTATCCCAGCCATTCTGGTAGTCGCCGCGGTTTGCGTCGATGCTGCCGAAGATCCCGTTGGCGATCGCGTAGGCGACCTCGTGGTGGAAGCTGTGCCCGGCGAGGGTCGCGTGGTTCGCCTCGATGTTCACCCGGTACTCGCTCTCCAGCCCGTGGCGGACGAGGAAGCCGTGCACGGTCGCCGAGTCGTAGTCGTATTGGTGCTTAGTGGGCTCCTGCGGCTTGGGCTCGAGCAGGAGCGTGCCCTTGAAGCCGATCTTGTGCTTGTGTTCCGCGACCAGGGTGAGGAACCGCGCGAGCTGCCGTTCCTCGCGTGCCAGGTCGGTGTTCAGCAGCGTCTCGTAGCCTTCTCGTCCGCCCCACAGCACGTAGTTCGCCCCGTCGAGTCGCTTCGTGCCTTCGAGCATGAGCTTGACCTGCCCAGCCGCGTAGGCGAAGACCTCCGGGTCCGGGTTCGTGGCCGCGCCAGCCGCGAAGCGGGGATGGCTGAAGAGGTTGGCCGTTCCCCACAGGAGCTTCGCGCCCGTCCGGGCCATGTGGGCCTCGATCTGGGCCAGGATCATGTCGAGGTTCGCCCGCGACTCGGCGAACGTCCGGCCCTCGGGCGCGACGTCCCGGTCGTGGAAGCAGAAGAACGGGACGCCGAGCTTGGCGATGAACTCGAACGCGGCGTTGAGCTTGGCGGTCGCGGCCGCCATCGGATCGAGACGTGGGTCGAGCCACGGCCGGTCGAACGTGCCGACACCAAACACGTCGGAACCGGGCCAGTTGAACGAGTGCCACAGGCAGATGGCGATCCGGAGGTGGTCCTCCATCCGCTTCCCGAGAACGAGCCGATCGGGGTCGTAGACCTTGAAAGTCAGCGGGTCCGTCGCGTCAAGCCCGCCGAAGGCGATCGGCTCCGGAACGTCGGAGAAGAAGTCACCGTCCACGTTGATCCCTCCTCCGGGCGCATGCCTTGCGCGTCGCGCCAATCGGGCGCCGCCATCCACCGAGTATCGCATCTTGGCCGAGCGACAGACCGACCGTCAGGCGGCCTCATGCATCTTCCGTAGCCGCGACAGGACGATTGCGCGAGGCGCTCTCATGCAACCACGTGTTCCGCCCATATGGCCTCTCCGCGTTCACTGCGGGCATGGAAACGCGACGAGTGGGCCGACACAAGACGACCTCCGTTTTCCTCGCGTTCGCGCTCCTGCTCGTCGGCGGGGCGGCCGCTGTCTACGCTGCCCAGGACCTCTTCCCAGGCGGCGGCCTGATGGGCGGCCCGGTGCACCCTCGCAGCGACGAAGGCGGCCACGGGAGCGACAGCTTCACGGTGAGCATCCCAATCGGTGGCCTCGCTCCCGGCGCATCCACCCGCGGTCGCCAGGTTGTGTTGAACACGACCGACGGGCCGCTGCGCTATGCGCTCTCGAGCAGCACGGCCGACTACGACGGCAAGGGCCTCCGCGACGTTGTCCGGATCACGATCAGGACGGCCGATCCCTCTAGTGGCCCCGCGGCATCGTGCGGCTCATTTGACGGAGCGACGCTCTACTCTGGCCGACTCGGCGCGACGTCCGCGGGCTTCGGCGATCCCCGGATCGGCGGACATGCGGGCGACCGCGTCCTGGCAGCCGGCCAGCGCGAAGCGCTCTGCTTCGAGATCGAGGTGCCGCTCGACGCCGGCAACGCGTTTCAGGGCGCCGCCACAGCTTCGATCTGGACGATTGCGATCGAGCAGATCGCCGGCAAGCCTTAGGCGCCGGTAGCTCCGCAGCGCCATTCGTGCGCAGGCAAATTGTCGTGCGTTCGATAGGCGCTCATGCGTGCCCATATCCGGCGCTGTAACGGACGCCCGACCATGACTGACGCGCACCATCGAGTCGGCTGCCGAGGGGGGTCATGTCGCGCTGCGCGACGGCCGAAACGGTGAAGACGCAGGCAGCGTGGAGGAGATCACATGCGTCGATCATGGCGCGCCTTTGCCTTGGCATCGGCATCGATTCTGTTGTTCAGCGCCTGTTCCACAGCCGGCGGCACCCCGTCGCCGGCCGGTACCTCAGCGAGTCCCGCAGGTAGTGCGGCGAGCAGTCCCGCCGAAAGCACGGCTCCCGCGTTCGACCCGATGTCCGTGAGCGGCACCGTGGTCCTGTCGGGTTGGCAGGCGAGCGGAGAGGAGGGAACCGCCCTCCAGAAGACGCTCGATGCCTTCAAGGCCAAGTACCCGAACATCAAGCTCGACTACCAGCCGATCGCTACGGACTATCCGACGGCGATGGCTGCCAAGTTCAGCGCCGGGGAGCCGCCCGACCTGTTCTACGTCGACTCGAGTGTGGCACCCGACTGGATCGACCAGGGCGTCCTCGAGGAGCTCGACACGATGGCCGCCGAACGCGGTTTCGACACGAGCCAGTTCTACGAGGGCTATCTCAACGCGTTCAAGGGGACCGACGGCAAGACCTACGGCTTCCCGAAGGACGGCAACACCCTCGCGATGGCCTACAACACCGACATGCTCACGGCGGCGGGCATCGAGCCGCCGACGACCTGGGACGAGCTCAAGACGGCGGCTGAGAAGCTCACGACGGGCGGCAAGAAGGCCTTCTGCCTCAACCACAGTCTCGACCGCGCCCTCGCCTTCATCGACCAGGACGGCGGCTCGCTCCTGAGCGACGATAAGACCACGAACACCGTCGATTCGCCGGAAGTCCGCGACGCCCTCACGACCTATCTCGGCTTCTTCAAGAACCAGCAGGGTGCGCGTGCCGGCGATCTCGGTGACGACTGGTGCGGCAAGGCCCTCGGTGAGCAGCAGGTCGCGATCATCTTCGAGGGCGGCTGGGTCGACCCGTACATGAAGCAGAACTATCCCGATGTGAAGTACGCGTGGGCGGAGATGCCGCAAGGGAAGCAGAAGGCGACCCTCGGCTTCACGGTCAGCTACTCAATCGGTGTGGATTCGGTGAACAAGGATCCGGCGTGGGTCCTGCTGACCTACCTCACCGGACCGGATGGCATGAAGATCTGGACGGAGGGCGGCGTCGCCAATCCGTCGCGCAAGGACGTGCCACCGGCCGCCGGCAAGGAGGTTCTTGTCAAGGGCGCTGAGTATGCGAAGCCGTGGAGCTTCATCCCGGGCTTCAGCAAGATCAACGATGCCTTCAACAACGCGATGACCGCCCAGATCGAAGCGAAGAGCGACGATCCGGGACCGGTCGTCGATGCGACGAAGGCCGCACTCGACGACGCCCTCGGGCAGTAACCAGCACCGAGGCCCGGGCCTGAGCCCGGGCCTCGGTTCGTTGTCCGGACGGAGGCGCCCATGACCGCCGGGACCGCCAGCCGGGGGGTCCGCGGTGAACGTCGCGCCGAGATGCTCACCGGCTACGCACTCGTCGCGATCCCGCTCCTGCTCTACGCGACCCTGTTCTTCGGGGCGATGCTCTATGCCGCCTATATCAGCCTGTGGCGGTGGGGCCTGCGCGGCCCGCGGAACTTCCTCGGATTCGGGAACTACGAGGACATCCTGTCCGACCCGATCTTCTGGAAGGCCGTGACGAACACGATCTACTACGTCGCGATCTGGGTACCGCTGACGATGGCGCTCGGCCTGTTCCTCGCAGTCATCGTCAACCAGAAGCTTCGCGGTCAGACCTTCTTCCGGGCCGCGTTCTACTTCCCGACGCTCGCCAGTTCGGCCGCGATCACGGTCGTCTGGCTCTTCCTGCTGCAGCCGGATGGCCTGTTCAACGGCATCCGCGGCGCGATCGGGCTGAATCCGGTATTCGAAGCTCTCGGCTTTCCGCCCAATCACAACTGGCTGGGCAGCTCCCGGACGGCGATGAACTCGATCATCATCCTCAACGCCTGGACGACGTCCGGGACGGTGATGCTGTTCTACCTGACGTTCCTGCAGACGATCGGCAAAGAGGTCTACGAGGCCGCGGCGATCGATGGCGCGGGGGCGTGGCAGACGTTCCGCCGGATCACGTTTCCGCTCCTGAGGCCGGCCCACTTCTTCGTGGGCACCCTCCTGTTGATCGGCGGCCTCAAGCTGTTCGACCAGGCGAT
>Ga0184609_10000590_pt1 | contig 10779 bp, 8 predicted proteins | sample PLM1_60_coex_FD_133165 | JGI IMG/M metagenome (GOLD analysis project Ga0184609, IMG submission 133165) | Groundwater sediment microbial communities from an aquifer in East River, Colorado, USA - PLM1_60_coex | ecosystem: Environmental > Terrestrial > Soil > Riparian zone | place: USA: East... | reverse complement strand
GGTGAGGCCGCCGCGGTCGGCCGTACTCACAGCGACACCAGTTCGTGCGGCCGTCTGTTGAGCGGCTCGCAGCCGTCCTCGGTGACCACGACGATGTCCTCGATCCGCGCGCCCCAGCGGCCGGGCAGGTAGATGCCCGGCTCGACGCTGAACGCCATGCCCGGCTCGAGCGCGAGGTCGTTGCCGGCCACGATGTAGGGCTCCTCGTGCACGTCAAGGCCGATGCCGTGGCCGGTGCGGTGCACGAAGTATTCCCCGAAGCCGGCGTCGGCGATGATCGTGCGCGCGCATCCGTCCACCCGCTCGGCGCTCACCCCCGGCCGGATCATGGCGACGGCGGCGCGTTGCGCCTCGTGCAGCACCGCGTAGGTGTCGCGTACCTCGGCGGTCGGCTCGCCGCCGACGCAGTACGTGCGGGTGCTGTCCGAGTAGTAGCCCTCCGGCATCGGGCCGCCGATGTCCACCACCACGACGTCCCCTGGCTCGATCATGCGGTCGGAGACCGAGTGGTGCGGGCTGGCCCCGTTCGGGCCGGAGCCGACGATCACGAACGACGCTGCGACGTGGCCCTCCTCCACGATGGCCACCGCGATCGCGCCCGCCACCTCGGCCTCGGTGCGGCCGGGCTTGGCGAGGTCGGACATCCTGGCGTGCACCCGGTCGATGGCCGCGCCGGCCTTGCGCAGCGCAGCGACCTCGGCGGCGTCCTTGCGCATCCGCAGCTCGCCCAGCACCGGCCCGGCGAGCCGCTGCTCGGTGTCCGGCAGCGCGGCCCGCAGGCCGAGCACGTGCGCCGCCGGCATCGTGTCGGACACCGCGACGGCACGGGGTGCGCCGCCCAGCAGGCCGGTGACCAGCGCGTACGGGTCGTCGCCGTCCACCCAGTCGGCCAGCTCGACGCCGAGCTCGTCGAGCCCGATGCCCTGGTAGCCCGGCCGCTCCAGCCGCGGAACCACCAACACCGGCTCGCCGCTGCCGCGCAGCACCAGGCAGGTCAGCCGCTCGCTCACGCCGGCATGCGCGTCGTACGGCACGCCGATCAGGTAGCGCAGGTCCGCGCTCGGCGTGATCAGCAGCGCGTCCAGGCCGGACCCGGCGGTGGCGGCGGTGGCGCGGGCGAGCCGGCCGGCGACGGCATGGGACATGCCCGCAGCCTACGGCTGAGGGCATGTCGTGAGTGGTAAGTGGTGCTCTGACACCATTTACCACTCACGGGCAGCCGTAGGCTGCACTCCCATGCTGGTGCTGTTGGACTCGGCGAGCCTGTACTTCCGCGCGTTCTTCGGCGTGCCCGACACGATCAGGGCGCCGGACGGCACACCGGTCAACGCCGTCCGCGGGTTCACCGAGATGGTGGCGTACGTGATCGAGCTGGCGAAGCCGACGCGGCTGGTCGCCTGCCTCGACCTGGACTGGCGGCCCGCGTTCCGGGTGCAGGCGCTGCCGGCGTACAAGGCGCACCGGCTGGCCCCGGACGGCAAGATGGAGATCGTCCCCCCTGCGCTGGAGCTCCAGGTGCCGATCCTGCTGGAGGTGCTGCGCGCGGCCGGAATCACCAGGGCCGGCGCGGACGGGTACGAGGCCGACGACGTGATCGGCGCGCTGTGCGCCCGGGAGCGGACCGACCCGGTCGAGGTGGTCTCCGGCGACCGCGACCTGTTCCAGGTGGTCCGCGACGAGCCGACCGCGGTGCGGGTGCGCTACATCGGCCGAGGGCTGGCGAAGGCCACCCTGTACGGGCCGGCCGAGCTGGCGCAGCGGTACGGGCTGCCGGCCTCCCGCGCCGGGGACGCCTACGTGGACCTGGCCGTGCTCCGCGGTGACCCGTCCGACGGGCTGCCAGGGGTGGCCGGCGTCGGCGAGAAGACCGCGGCCACCGTGGTCTCGCGGTTCGGCTCGTTCGAGGAGCTGATGGCAGCGCTGGACGACCCAGGCGACCGCAGGCTGTCCGGCGGCGTCCGCGCCAAGCTGGCCGCGGCGCGGGAGTACCTCGCGGTGGCGCCCGGCGTGGTGCGCGCCGCGGTCGACGCCCCGGTGGCGCTGTCCGGGCCGGACCGGCTGCCGCCCGTGCCGGACGACCCGGAGGAGCTGGCCGCCCTCGGCCAGCGGTGGGGCATCGCCGGCGCGGTGCGGCGCCTGGCCGAAGCCCTCGCCGCGGCCGCCCGCTGAGCCCCGTGGGTGCTCCTGGGGTGGATGGACCATTTGCACGCTTCTATTGGTGAAATGGTCCATCCAGCCCCGCCGGGGAGGCCGTCAGAAGAACGTGCCGGACCAGGGCACCTGGCCGGTGGCGAACAGCGCGTCGGCGGCCGGCAGCGCCGCCGGGTCGTGCACGGTGAGCCAGCCGGTGGCGGCCAGGGCGGACGGCGCGACGTCGCCGAGGTACAGCCGGCCGGCGACCGCGACGTCGCACTCGAGCTGCGGCTGCTCGTCCACCCGGCCCACCCCGTCGGGCGTGATCAGGTAGCCGCCGGTGTTGGCCGGCAGCAGCGCGTCCCGCACGCCGAGGACCACGCCGTCGGAGCCGGCCCAGGCCCGCGCGGACAGCGCGGCCGGCACGTCGACCAGCCGCAGCCACGCCTCGTCGTCGAGCTGGGCGACGACGGACCTCGGGTCGGCGAGCAGCAGCTGCAGCGGCTCGTCCAGCGGCCGCAGCCACGCCTTGACCTGGTCGATGATGTCGACGCCGAGCACGAACCGCCACAGCGCCGCGGTCGCCGCCGTGCCGGCGGCGTGCAGGTCGTCGACCCGCAGCATGGTGAACCACGGGTTCTCGGCCGTCGGCTTGCTCTCCGCGTGGTAGACCACGAAGCCGTCGTCGCCGTCCGGCCCGGTGTGCACCGCGGCGACCACGAGCTCGTCGTCGCGGCCGGGCCGTTCGATGTTGAGCCGCCACCACTGCAGGTCGCGTTCCAGCCGGCCGGGACGGCGGGGCCCGATCCGCCGGTAGACCTCGGGCAGCACGGTCATCATGTCGGCCCTGTCGACGAGCCGTACCTGCCCGGACGCCGGGGCGCCCGGATGGAACGCGGCGCGCCGCACGTCCACCGTGACCTCCTGGCCGCGGGTCGCGACGCCGTAGCCGAACCGGCCGTAGATCGGGTACTCGGACGCGCGCAGCGAGGCGATCGGCTCGCCGGCTGCCGCGAACGAGGCGAGCTGCTCGCGCATCAGGGCGGTCAGCGCGCCGCGACGGGTGTGGTCGGCGCGCACGCCGACCCTGGTGACGGCCGCGGACGGCAGCACGGTGCCACCCGGCACCGTCATCGGCATCAGCGTGGACATGGTGGTGCCGACCAGCGTGCCGCCGGAGTAGCCGCCGAACGTGCGGCCGGGCTGGAAGGACCCGCCGGCCAGCTGCCAGCGGGCGTCGTCGGCCGGCGGGTGGTGCATGGCCGCGCGGAAGAGGGTGTGGGCGGCCCGGAGGTCGTCGGCCTCCAGCGTCTTGACGTCGATCACGTGCCCATGGTGCCCGCCGCGACCGGCAGTTCGCGAACGAGATACGGCGCAGCTACTTCGGCTCGCCGACCTCGTACTCGCCGGCGTCGGTCTTGACCGTGACGGTGACCTGGCGGTCCTGCCCGTCGACGTTGGCGGTGCAGGTGAACGTCCTGCCGGTCTTGACCTCCTGGCCGGCCGGGCAGGTCACCGTCGTGACGTTCTTCTTGTAGTTCTCCGTGAGGATCTTCTTGACGCCGTCCTGCACGGCCACGTTGTCGAACGTGGTCTTGCCGAGAGTGCCGCTGGCGGCGAGCACGACCACCACCACGCCGGCGACCAGCAGCACGCCGACCACGAGCAGGATCCACGGCAGCGCCGACCGCTTCTTCTTCGCCGGTGGTGCGGGCGGCGGGTAGCCGGTCTGCGGGTACTGCCACGGCTGGCCCGGCTGGCCGTACTGCTGGCCTGGTTGGCCGTACTGCTGGCCCGCTTGCCCGTACTGCCCCGGCTGGCCGTACTGGCCGGGCTGGCCCGGCTGGCCGTACTGCCCCGGCTGACCGTAGGTCTGCCCACTGTAAGGCTGTCCCGGCTGGCCATAGGGCTGCTCGCCGTACGGCTGGCCCGGCTGCCCCGGTTGGCCCGGTTGGCCTTGCTGGCCCGGTTGGCCCGGCTGGCCGTAGTACCCGCCGTAGGACGGCTGCTGACCCTCGCTGCCCGACCCGTACTCCGGTTGCTGCTGGCCCCGCTGCGGTTCGTCGTCGCCGTCGGGACCGTACGGGCTGGACATGGTGTGCCTCCGGGGGACGGGTGCCTTCGGCGCGATCAAACCACAGCGCGATGTCGGGTGCCCAGATGTCAGGTACCCAACGCCACCACGCCGCGGCGCAGCGAGGCGATCGCCCGCTCGGCGGCCGCCCCGACGCAGGCTGCCACACCGGGCACGACGCGGAGCTGGTCGAGCAGGTCGATCACCTGGCGGCACCACCGGACGAAGTCGCCTGCGGACAGCTCCTGACCGTTCTGCTCGGCGGCGGTGAGCACCGCGGTCAGGGACTCGCCGCGGGCCCAGCGGTACACCGGCCAGGCGAACCCGAGGTCGGGCTCGCGGGTGCGCTCGACCCGGTGCCGCCGCTCGTCCTCCTCAAGGCCGGCCCAGATGCGCACGGTGTGCGCGAGGGCGTCGGTGACCGGACCGCCGGGCACCGACGGCGCGCCGGTGACGTCCCGCCGCGACTCGAACACCAGTGCCGACACCACCGCAGCCAGCGACGGGGCATCGAGGTCGTCCCACACCCCGGCTCGCAGGCACTCCGCGGCCAGCAGGTCGGACTCGCTGTACAGCCGGGCCAGGGTCCGGCCGTGGTCGGTGACGGTGTCGCCCGGCCCGAGGTAGCCGCGCTCGGTGAGCAGCGCGCGGATCCGGTCGAACGCGCGGGCCAGCGAGTGGGTGGTGGCCGCGACGCGCTGCTGGAGCTGCTCGGTCTCCTTGAGCAGGCGGATGTGCCGCTCGGCCCACCGGGCGTGCTCCTCGCGGTCGGCGCAGCCGTGGCAGGGGTGCGCGCGCAGCGCCCTGCGCAGCGCGGCCAGCTCGGCGTCGTCCGCGGCGTCCGCCCGCCGCCTGGCGCGGGACGGCGCGACGATGCCGGTGTTGCGCAGCGAGGACGCCAGGTCGCGCCGGACCCGCGGCACCCGGTGCTCAACCCGCCGCGGCAGCCGCATCCGGCCGAGCACCTGCACCGGCGAGGGGAAGTCGCTCGCGGTCAGCCGGCCGGCCCAGCGGTCCTCGGTGAGCACCAGCGGGCGCGCCTCGCCGTCGGGCTCCAGCCCTGGGTCGAGCACGACCGCGAGCCCGGAGCGCCGGCCGCCGGGCACGGCGATCACGTCGCCGCGTTGCAGCGTGGTCAGTGCCTTCGCGGACTCCGCCCAGCGCTGTGTGCTGGCCGAGCGGGCCAGCACCCGCTCCCGGTCCGCGATCTTGCGGCGCAGCGCCGCGTACTCGAGGAACGCGCCGAGGTGGCAGTCCATGGACTCGGCGTAGCCGGCGAGCGCCTCCAGGTTGCGCTCGATCCTGCGCGCCAGCCCTACCACCGATCGGTCGGCCTGGAACTGCGCGAACGACTGCTCCAGGATCTGCCTGGCCTGCTCGGCGCCGAGCCTGGCGACCAGGTTGACGGCCATGTTGTAGCCCGGCCGGAAGGATGACCGCAGCGGGTAGGTGCGGGTGGACGCCAGGCCGGCGACCTGGTCGGGGTCCATCCCGGGCTGCCAGACCACGACGGCGTGGCCCTCGACGTCGATGCCTCGCCGCCCGGCGCGGCCGGTGAGCTGGGTGTACTCGCCGGGGGTCAGCTCGACGTGCGCCTCGCCGTTGAACTTCACCAGCCGCTCGAGCACGACCGTGCGGGCCGGCATGTTGATGCCGAGCGCGAGCGTCTCGGTGGCGAACACGGTCTTCACAAGGCCGCGGACGAACAGCTCCTCGACGGTCTGCTTGAACGCGGGTAGCAGCCCGGCGTGGTGCGCGGCGATGCCTCGCTCCAGCGCCTCGCGCCACTCCCAGTAGCCGAGCACGGCGAGGTCGGCCTCCGGCAGCTCGCGGGTCATGGCGTCCACGATGCGGCGGATCTCCGCGGTCTCCTGCGGGGTGGTGAGCTGCACCCCGGCGCGTACGCACTGGGTGACGGCGGCGTCGCAGCCGGCGCGGGAGAAGATGAAGGTGATCGCGGGCAGCAACGCGGCCCGGTCCAGTCGCTCCACCACGTCGACCCGGGACGGCGGCCGGAACCCCCGCACGGTGGTGCCTCGCCGTCCGCGGGCCCACGGCGAGATGTGCCGCTGCACCTCCTCGGTGTACTTGAGCAGGGTCGGGTCGATGCGCAGCTCGCCGGCGCCGTCGCGCCCGACGGTCTCGCCGCCGAACAGGTCGAACATCCGCGAGCCGACCAGCATGTGCTGCCACAGCGGCACCGGGCGGTGCTCGTCGACCACCACAGTGGTGTCCCCGCGCACCGTGACCAGCCACTCGCCGAACTCCTCGGCGTTGCTCACGGTGGCACTCAGGCTGGCCAGCCGCACGTGCTGCGGCAGGTGCAGGATGACCTCCTCCCACACCGCGCCGCGGAACTTGTCGGCGAGGTAGTGCACCTCGTCCATCACGACGTACCCGAGGCCGTCCACAGTGGCCGACTCGGCGTAGAGCATGTTGCGCAGCACCTCGGTGGTCATCACCACGATCTGGGCGTTCCCGTTGATCGAGGTATCCCCGGTCAGCAGCCCCACCGCGCCGGCGCCGTGCACCGCGACCAGGTCGGCGTACTTCTGGTTGGACAGCGCCTTGATCGGCGTGGTGTAGAAGCACTTGCGGCCCTCGGCAAGGGCAAGGTGTACCGCGAACTCGCCGACCACGGTCTTGCCCGCCCCGGTCGGCGCGCACACCAGCACTCCGTGGCCCTGCTCCAGCGCGCTGCACGCCGTGACCTGGAACTCGTCCAGCTCGAAGGGCAGCCGCCCGGTGAACTCGGTCAGTCTGGGATAGCGCGCCCTGCTACGCGCGGCGGCGTAGGCCTGCGCTGGCGTGGCCACCCCACCAGGCTGTCATATGTTGGCCGGCTCGTTGCCCGGCCGCTGGCGCCCAGGTCAGCTCCCACCGCGTGGCGGCCCGCCTGCGCCCCAGCGTCTGATCACGCTGAGCTACGGGCCGACGGCCATTCGGGTGTTGCTGAGGCAAGGGCTGTCATGCTTCGGCGATTCGCCATACCGTGGGACGTTTCCCAGGGCTTGGCGCCGCCATGGAGGGCCGTGACTCGTAGTCGGCACACGGTTTTCACCGCCGCCCTGGCGGTCGGTGAATTCCGCGCGCTGTGGGCCGCCGAGGCGCAGTCCGTTGCCGGCGACCAGCTCGCCAAGGTCGCGGTGTCCGTAGTGGTGTACACCCGGACCGGGTCCGCCGGGCTGACGGCGGTGAGCTACGCGGCCATGCTGCTGCCGGCGCTGATCTCCGGCCCGCTGCTGTCCGGGCTGGCCGACGCCTTCCCGCGGCGGGCGGTGATGGTGGCGTGCGCGGCGCTGCAGGCGGTGTTAGTCGCGCTGATGGCGTTCCCCGGCACCTCGACGGCCGTGCTGTTCGCGCTGATCGTGGCCGTGCAGTTCGCGCAGGCGCCGTTCATGGCCGCACAGGCCGCGATGCTGCCGGTGATGCTCTCCGGCGAGGCCTACCAGGCCGGGCAGGCGCTGCGGCAGATCACCCGGCAGGTGGGCATGTTGGTCGGGCTCGCGTTCGGTGGCGTGGCCGTCGCCACGTTCGGCGTGTCCAAGGCGCTGGCAATCGACGCACTGACGTTCGTGCTCGCCGCCGTCGTGATCCGGTTCGGGGTCGAGCACCGCCCGGCCGCCGTCAGGACCGGCCCCGCCACCGGTCCCGGTGGCTCCGGCGGTTCCGGTGGTTCCGGTGGTTCAAGTCTGTGGCAGGCCGCCGTGCTGATCTGGCGGGACACCGGGCTGCGCTCGCTGGTTGGTCTGATCTGGCTCGCCGGCTTCGCCGTGGTGCCCGAGGCGCTCATGGTGCCGTTCGCCAGCTCGGTGGGCGCCGGGCCGACGGCCGTCGGTTGGCTGCTCGCGGTCGAGTCGGCCGCCATGGTGGTTGGCGCTTTCCTCATGGTCCGGCTCGTCGCGAACGACATCCGGCTGCGGCTGCTGGGGCCGCTGGCGGTGGCCACCCTGCTTCCACTGCTGGGCTACGCCGCGGCCCCGCGGCTTCCCGCGGCGGTGGTGCTGCTGGCGCTGTCCGGCGTGTTCGCCGCTTACCAGGTCACCGCGACCGCCACGTTCATGCAGCTCGTGCCGGACGCGCAGCGCGGCAAGGCCTACGGCATCACCCGCAGCGGCCTGATCGCGTCGCAGGGCCTCGGCGTGCTGGCCGGAGGCGTCGTCGCGGATCGCATCGGGTCGGTGACCGCCACGATCGCGCTGGCCGGGGCCGCCGGCCTGCTGGTCGCGGTGCCCGCCGCCATCGGCTGGCAGCACGCCCAACCGCTTACCCATGGCCGGCACCGGTTGCGCCGCCGGCAGCGCGCCCTGATGCCGGTCGCCGCCCTGCTCGCCGGTCAGCCGGCCGGTAACGGGTCGACGAGCCACACAGGGGCATACCGGTCGACAGTCCACTCCGGCGCGTACGGGCCGGTGAACCGCCCCCGGGCGTACGGGTCGATGTCCCGCCCTGGCGGGTACGGGCCGACCGGGCATTCCAGCGGGGACGGCTCGGTAGGGCGCTCCGGCGCGCACCGGTTGGTGACCCCGCCCGATGGACACCGGGCGGGGTCACCAACGACCTCGCCCGGTGTGTACCGGCTGGTGGCCCCGCCCGTCGAGAGCCGGTCGATGACTTCGGTGAGCGGCCGCCACGGCGATCGCGCCGGCGGTTAGGGCCATCAGCAAACTCATTGCGGCCCAGCCCGACGAGCAACTGCGTGATCCTACGCTCCGGCTGACGGCGAGCTGGCCTCATCGGCCGCTTCTATCAGCGTCGGCAGCTCGGTCAAGGCGTCCACGAGGAACTCGACGACGGGCGGCGCGAGCTGTACAGCGCTCGGCGTCGCCGCGAACAGGTGTAGCCAGGCCCGATCGCCGTACCGGATCACGACGCACTCCGGATACGAGATCGACGTGTCTCTGGCCAGCCGCCAACAGGCCGTGGCGCCGCCCGTCGGCGCCCGCAGCTCACGCAACGCGTCCAGCAGGAACCGAACCACCTGCGGGTGCAGCCGCAGGACGGTCGGAGTCGCGGCGTGCACATACAGCCAGGCCCGGTGCCGGTTCGGTCCGGCCACCACGCAGGTCGGCACACCCTCGCCGCGCCACTGCGACTTGAGCAGCAACCGGTACACCGGCGCCCACGCGTTCCTGGATCTGGTCATCGTCCTTCTTCGCGTTCGTGCCGGTGCTCGACTGCCGGAATGGGCTCGGTGCGCTCGGCCGCCTCTCCTGCCCGGCGGGCTTGCTCGCGACGCAGAATCTCGGCCGCGGCGACCCGATGGCGTGCACATCGGTGGCCCTCCCCACAGACGTGCGCCGCCAGCCGTCGATGCACCGCCCGCACCCGCACCGACAGCACCGCCAGCCACGCGTACCCGGCGAGCAGCGCGCAGGCGATCATCAGGTCCGGTGCCAGCACCCAGGACACTCGAGGCACGCCGTTCACCCGCGCCGTCGACGGTCGATCACGACGTGACGGTCTCACCAGCCGGTACTGACGCGGTTTCCTCAGCCTGTTGTCATCAACGGACAGTGATCGGACATCTACATGCCGTTGCCAGTCGGATCGCCGCCGTCCGTCCTGGATAAGCGTCAACCGGACATCCGCCGGCCATCTCCCGGCCTTCTCGCCGTGTGAGCGTCTGATCACGCCGGGTATCGCCTAGCCTCGGTGGCGAGCCCGGGATGCACCACGGGGCGACGAGGGGTGAGGCGTGGCCGGTTCGATGCCGTATCCGCAGACGCGGCTGGAGCAGTTGGCCCAGCAGTCGCGGCTGACAGTCGCCGGATTCCGCAAACTGTACGCGGCGACGGCGCGCCGGCTGGCCGACGCCGGGCAGAGCGCGCCGTTGACCGTCTCCGACCGGCAGGTTCGACGCTGGTTCGCCGGCCGGCTGGACGGGTTGCCGCACCTGTCGGCTGGCCGCCGACGGTTGGCAGTACGTCCCCGAGACCGGCACCGCGCGCGTTCTCCTTGCCTCGAACGAGGCTCGTGCCCGCGCTCGCCTACGTGATCAGCGCGCCGCCGAGAACGCACTCGCCCGGGCCGGTCAGGCCCGCGATGAGCTCGCCGGTGCCGACGACCCCGGTGGCTGCCTGGCATTCCCGCTCGCGACCCAAACACAGATGGTCGCCGGCACCCGCCTGCTGCTCGGCGGCCAATCCAATACTGCCGACGCAGAGCATCACGCCGCCCGGTCCGTCGAGCTATACAACGCAGAGCCACCTGAGCAGCGCGATCTTGGCCGTCTCGGGCACGCCCGGCTCGACCTTGCCGCAGCCCAGTTGGGTGGCGACGACCTGGAAGGTGCCGCCGCCAACATCAACGAGGTCCTTACCGTCGCCGCTCAGCGTCCCTCGGACACCGTCAGCCGTCGTCTACGCCAGCTCTCCAATGCTCTGGAACGTCCGCGCTTCCAGACGACCGCGCTCGCCCTCGACCTTCGCGATCAGATCCGTACCGTGACCATACCGGCCCTATCAGACGGCGAAACCTATCCCTAGGGGGCCCGAGCAATGAGCGCACAGCCGTTCCATGGCCGGACCGAGGTCGTGGGCCGACGTCGACGTGCCGGCACTCGGGTTTCC
>Ga0184609_10000587_pt1 | contig 10812 bp, 9 predicted proteins | sample PLM1_60_coex_FD_133165 | JGI IMG/M metagenome (GOLD analysis project Ga0184609, IMG submission 133165) | Groundwater sediment microbial communities from an aquifer in East River, Colorado, USA - PLM1_60_coex | ecosystem: Environmental > Terrestrial > Soil > Riparian zone | place: USA: East... | reverse complement strand
CCCCGCCGTACCCAAGGTGTGTCGCCGATGCTTCGTAACGCGCCCATCCGCACCAAGCTCCTGGTGTCCCTGCTCGGCCCGCTGCTGGTGCTGGCTGTCCTGGCCCTGGTCGGCATCCGCCAGAACCAGGCCGAGAGCCAGCAGGCCAGCCGCAGCACCGCCTTCGCCCGCCTGGCCGCCGGCCTGGCCCCCCTGGTCCACGAGCTGCAGGACGAACGCAGCCTGTCGGTCAACTACATCGACAGCGGCCGCACGACCTGGGGTCGGCGGCTGGCCGAGCAACGGCGAACCGTCGACCGGGTGGCTGCCACCTACCGGGCCAATGCCCAGCGCCTCGGCGCCGACGAGCAACTGCTGGCCGAGAAGATCGCGTACGGCCTGAGCGAGCTGGGCCGCCTCGCCGAGCAGCGGGACGCGATCGACGGCGGGCGGATCGACGCCGGCGAGCTGGCCGAGCAGCCAGGTATCGAGGTGCACGAGGAGGAGGGCGAGGAAGACCTCGCAGGCGCCACCGAAGCGGGCCACGGCCGGATCGACACCGCGGGCAAGGCGCTGGACCAGTACACCGACACCATCAGCGACCTGCTGGACATCAACAGCGAGATCGCCCCCGGCTCCAACAACACCCAGCTGCTCAAGGGCGTCGCCGCCTCGGTCGCCCTGGCCAGGGCCAAGGACTTCGCCGACACCCAGCGCAGCCTGATGCAGAACGTCTACGCGGCCAAGGCCTTCGAGGGAGGCGAGTACGGCAGGCTCGCCTCCCTGGTCGCGGGCGAGGCGATCTACACCGCCCAGTTCGACTCCAACGCCACCGAGGGCCAGCACGAGTTCCTGGAGGAGACCGTCGCCGGCGAGGAGGTCGAGCGAGCCGACAGCTTCGTCAAGCGGGCGCTCGGCAGCGCCAACGCCAGGGAGCTTGGCATCGACCCACAGGTCTGGTTCGACTCCATGAGCGCCAAGCTCGACCGGATGCGAACGGTCGAGGAGCGGCTCAGCGCCGACGTGATCGCCACCAGCTCGGCCATCAAGCAGGGTGCCGACCGCCGGGCGTTGCTGTACAGCCTGCTGCTGGGCGCCGCCCTGGTGCTGGCCCTTGTCCTGGCCCTGATCACCGCCCGCTCCCTGATCCGGCCGATGCGGCGGCTGGAGGCTGCGGCCGAGGAGACGGCCGAGCGGCGGCTGCCGAGCGTCGTCCAGCGGCTCCAGGAAGGCGAGCAGGTCGACCTTCAGGCCGAGTCGGCCCCGCCGATCGAGGTCCGGTCCAAGGACGAGATCGGCCACCTGGCCGAGGCGTTCAACTCCGTGCACCGGGTCGCGGTCCGCGTCGCCGGCCGCGAGGCGGCCCTGCGCCGCAGCGTCGGCGACATGTTCCTCAACCTGGCCCGGCGCAGCCAGAGCCTGATCGAGCGCCAGCTCGAGGTGATCGACGAGCTGAAGGCCAGCGGGACCGACGCCGACGTGCGGGCCGGGCTGGGCGAGCTCGACCACCTGGCCACGCGGATGCGGCGCAACGCCGAGAACCTGATCATCCTCTCCGGGTCGGAGCCGGCCCGGCGCTGGCGCGGGCCGATCGAGCTGATGCAGGTCGTGCGGGCGTCGGTGGATGAGGTCAAGGAGCACACCCGAGTCGAGGTGCTCCAGCTCGACCGTGTCCAGCTGGCCGGCCACGCCGCCGCCGACGTGATGCACCTGCTGGCCGAGCTGATCGAGAACGCCGTCACCTTCTCGGCCCCCGGCACCACCGCGCTGGTGGCCGGCCAGCCGCTGCCCGCCGGCTACCTGATCGAGATCGAGGACCAGGGTCTCGGGATGACCGACGAGCAGCTGGTCAAGGTCAACCAGCGCCTGGCCACGCCGCCCGACATCGACTTCGCGCTGGCCAAGATGCTCGGCTACTTCGTGGTCACCCAGCTCGCCGCCAAGCATGGCATCAAGGTCCAGCTCCGCCACTCCTGGTACGGCGGGATCACCGCCCTTGTGCTGCTGCCCAAGCGGCTGATCGTGACCCCGACCGAGCTGGCCCCGCCGCTGGGCGGCGAGGCCGAGCGGCGCCGCGGCCGTCCGCCGGTCGCCGCCGTGGCCGACCATCCCCCGGACGACGCCGACGGCCGGGAGCCGTCCGCCGACCCGGACCTGGACTGGATCGACAGCCGGATGCCCATGGTCCACGTGCCCCTGCGCCGCCCGCCGGCGCCGGCCCCGCCGCCGGGCCAGATGCCTGGAACGCGCCGGACCAGCTTCTAGCCGGCGGTCCCGACCAGCTGGCAGCCGACCTGGTACCTGGCGCAGCGGTACAGAGCCAGGAAGGCGTAGGCGTCGAAGCCGGTCTCGCTGTCGGTCGGCTTCAGGCCCAGGTACTCGGGCGGCATGTTGAAGCGGTCGACCACCGCCTGGGCGAGACCGCGCGGCCGCAGGTAGCGGCGGTCGCGGTTCCAGTAGGAGAGGAACCCGCCGCGCAGGGCGGGGCGGTAGGCCACCCGGTCGGCAACGTGGACGACGCCGTCGTCGCCGATCTGGACGCGCAACGCGAGGTTGGCGACGGCGTCGGCGTAGCGGCGGCGGCTGATCTCCCCGCTGCTGTAGCCGAGCACCGTCTCCAGCATGCCGAAGGCGAAGGTCCGCAGGGCGCTGGCTCGCTGCCGGTCGCAGCCCAGCGGGGTGCAGCGCGGGATCCCGAAGCCGAGCCGGTCGAACATGCCCTCCAGCTGGTCGGCGGTCCGGCCGGCCGAGGTGATGGCCAGCGGCAGCAGGGCCGTCTGGTCCCGGTAGGAGCTGTCGGGCGACTCGCCGCGGTTCAGCGCCTGCAGCGCCTCGATGGTCGGCAGCAGGGTGTCATGGCGTGCCGCCAGCAGGTAGGGCTGCACGTCGGCCAGGCACGCCTTGGACCGGTAGGGGTAGGCCCGCGGGGTTGCCGGAGGGTCCAGCCGGCAGTCGCCGTAGGCGTCGAGGAACGGCTCGTGCCGATAGCTGAAGTCGCGGGGGGCGTCGCGGCCGCGGCCGAACAGCGCCGCCCGGAGATCCCGGCCCGGGACGAACCCGGCGTGCAGCATGAACCGGGCCAGGGCGGTCGACCGTGCCGTGTCCTCACGGCTGACCGCATACATCCAGGCCAGCTGGGTCGCGTGGCGCACCGTGTACCGGAGGCTGCGCAGGTGGCTGACGTCGCGGACCGCGAAGCTGCGACTGAGCGCCGGCCGTTCGCCGCCGGGCGGCCGCGACCGGATGGTCCCCAGGCGGACGTCGTCCAGCCACACCTCGGCCGTCGCCGCCGGGTCGTCGAACGCCGTCGCGGTGACGCTGACCCGCCAGCGTGCCGATCCTGCGCCCCAGTCGACGCTGGCCCGCAGGCGCAGGCCGTCGGCCCTGGTGGGGGTGGCGAAGGTCAGCTCGTAGGCCTCCGAGGCGTAGGACGACCCCAGGATGGTGATGCGGGTCGGGGTCGAGCAGCCCCCCGACCGGCACGGGCCGGCGTCGCTCTGGCCGAGCAGCACCCAGCGCCGGAGGCCGGGGAACCGCACCCTGATCGGCAGCCCGTAGTGCTCGGACTGGACCGCGCCGGCGGCGCCGAGCGGCTTGTAGAGCCCGTCGAGGAAGGACTCGCCACGGCCGATGGCCGTGTTCAGAGCGGCCAGCGACGGCGCCTGGACCGGCGCAGGGCGCGGGCGCGCCGACGCATCCAAGCGGTCGACCATGGCGACGACCGAGCCGGCGACCATTGCGGTGGCCAGGGTCCCCGCGACCAGCAGCAGCGCCCCCGATCGTCGCCACAGGGCCCGCGCCGGCGGCGCCGTGGGGCGGGCCGGGAACGCCGGTTCGCCGACCCAGACCCCGAACGAAGGCTGGCGATCCGTGACGTCGCCGACCGGCGACCACAAACGCGACATGAGCTTCCCCCCGACCCGGAAGCTGCCCAGGTTGCCGGGATTGTCGCCAAACGGAGTGGACGCCGCCCATCGAGAGAGCTACATAGTGCAGGCAGGCACCGGGACCGTCCGCGACGAGGGGGAGACGATGGCCAAGGCGATCGAGCAGCTGGCTTCCGGGATGGTGATCGGCCATGCCAAGCTCGGCCGCCACGGCGAGGGCCGAGGCAGCGTCACCCAGCAGGTCCACGACGGCGACACGGCCAACACCGAGGCTGTCGGCAACTTCGGGGTCCGCTTCCTCGGGGTCGACGCCCCCGAGGTCAGCTTCACCCTGCCCGGGGGGGATCCCCTGCGGTTCGTGCCGCTCACCAACCAGGCCTGGCAGGCGCCGCTCGCCGACCCGTTCGCGGCCAGCCTGCCACCGTTCGACCCGCCGATCGACGCCGCCCTCCAGGCCCATCTGGCCGGCAGGGTCGGCCAGGGCACGGCCGCCAACCACGCCCGCCACGCCGAGCGCGCCCACCGTGGTCTGGAGCAGCATGTCGGGAACGACCTCGAAGCGCTTGGCCACACCACCGAGGAGTTCGAGTTCTTCCTGGCCTTCGCCGGCGAGGTCATGGACCGCTACGGCCGGCTGCTCGGCTACCTCAACCGCCAGCAGCCGTCGGCCACCTCACCGTCCCCCAGACCGCTCAGCTACAACGAGCGGCTGCTGGAGGGCGGCCTGGTGACCCCGTACTTCATCTGGCCCAACGTCAACCCGTTCCGGCGGCAGCGCACGCTGCCGGCCGCCGTGCCGCGGCCCGGCACGGCCAGCCAGCTGGCCAGCGCCGAGCCGTCGCTGCGGCGGGCCCGGGCCTGGGTGGCGCAGGCTCGTGACCAGGGAACCGGCCTGTACGAGCAGCCCGACCCGCTGCAGCTGTTCCCGTTCGAGCTGCGCTTCATCTCCCGCCGCCAGCCACCCGACCGCTGGGTGATCGACCTCGGCCGCGGCGACGACGTGCTGCTGCCCCCGCAGGCCTACTTCACCATCCCCAACCCCGAGGACCGGCTCTACATCCCCAGCGAGTACGTGCCGCTGTTCGTCGAGGCCGGCTGGGGCCGCGCCTGAGCCGGCAGGAGCAGTTGCTGTGGTGGGGCGACGGGGACCAAGGGTGGCCGGGACGTCGACGATTGGCAGGGGAACGGGTCGCACGCGCCGTTTCATAGATTTCTCCGTTTGGAGTGGAACACGCCTATCCCTTAGTATTCGGCCGACCGGATCGAAGGGGGGGTGGCGTGCGGCGGGTCAGCGTCCTGGTGGTCGACGACCATCAGATGCTGCGGGAAGCGCTGGTCGGGCTGCTCGAGCTGGCCGGCTTCGCGGTCGTGGGCGCGGTCGCCGACGGCGCCGACGCGACCGCTCTGGCGACTGAGCTGGCCCCCGACGTCGTCCTGATGGACCTTTCGATGCCGGTCCTGAACGGCCTCGACGCGACCCGGCTGCTTCGCGAGGTCGTGCCCGACACGGCCATCGTCGTGTTCAGCGCCTTCGACAGCCCGGAGCTCAAGCGACAGGCGTTCGCCGCCGGCGCGGTCGCCTACCTGCCCAAGGGCTGCACCAACGAGCGCCTCCGGGCGACCCTCGAAGCCGCCGTCACCCTCGCCAGCAGCCACCTCCGCCGGCCCTGACCCGAACCCTCATATGATGGGGCAGGGGGCACAGCCTGGCCGGGGGGCGGGAGGCATCGTGGAGGTTCGCTGGATCGCTGGCACCGGAGCGGTGGCACTGCCGGTGGGCGAGGTCCGGGAGGTCGTCTCCCGGCAGGATGGCGTCGTCTGGGTCGACCTGGACCACACCGACGAGCAGGGGATGACGCTGCTCACCGACCTCATCAGGGTCCAGCCGACCGACCTCCAGGAGTGCTTCGCGCGCACCCCCGTCCCCAAGCTGCACGTGTACACCGACCACCTGTTCAGCGCCATCAACGGGTTGGCCAGGGGGACCGACGGGCGGCTGCATTTCCAGCCGCTGAAGATCTTCTTCAACCTCCATCTGCTCGTCACGGTGCTCGGGCCGACCCATGATGCGCTCACCGGGGAGGCGGCCCACCGTGAGCTGGCCGTGATCCGCAGGCGGCTGGACACCAACGGCTTCCGCCCGGTGGCGGCCATCGAGGTCGTCTCGGCCATCCGTATCGAGATGCTCCATGTCCAGGAGGAGCTGGTCGGCTCGGCGGCCAAGCGCATCGCCCAGCTCGAGCAGAACGTCATGCAGGCCGACCCGGTCAAGGCCGAGTCGCTGCTCCACGACCTGTTCGCGCTGCGTCACGACCTGCAGACGATCCGCACCAACGCCGCCCAGACCCAGGAGTCCTATCTCCACCTGATCGAGACCCTCGGGTCCCAGGAGGGGCTCATGCCGGTGGACGTGCGCCGCGTGCAAGAGCTGCGTCAGGGCTTCAGCCACCTGCAGAACACCGCCGACCTGGAGCGAGAGTACCTCCAGGAGGTGCTCGACCTGTTCCAGACCCGGGTGTCGACCGAGCTGAACCGCTTCGTCCGCAAGATCACCGCCTGGGGCTCCATCGGGATCGCCTGGACGGTCATCGCCGGCGTCTACGGCATGAACTTCGCCAACATGCCGGAGCTCGCCTGGAGGTTCGGCTACCCGTCGGCCATCGGGTTGATGGTCCTGGTCGGCCTCGTGCTGGCCACCATGTTCCGCCGCCGCGGCTGGATGTGAACGCTGGGCCCCGTCAGCTCAGGCCGTTGGCTCCTGCCGGAGGTCGTCGACGAGCTCCCGGATCTCGGCCTCCGGGTAACGACGGTGCCCACCCAGTGTCCTCATGAACGGCAGTCTGCCTTCCTTGGCCCAGCGAGACACCGTCTTGGGTGAGACCGACAGCAGGTCGGCCACCTCGGCGGTCCGAAGGTAGCTGGGCGGCTCGACACCGTCGTTGCCCTTGCGCTGCGCTGCCACCGCGTCCCCTCTCTCCAACCCGGAACCTGGACAGCCCTACCAAGGCCCCGAATCGGACCGGCTGGGTGTCCTTGCGGACCTGCGGCGGAGAGTGCGTCGATCACCCTGCTGGTGTGGCGCGAACCCAACGATTATCAAGTCCAGTCCCAGCGGGCACCATAGCCAGATTGGACTGCTTCAGCGCATCTGCTACGTAGTGCCACGGCCGTCAGGCTGCGTCCCGCAGGGAGCACCTGACGGGAGATGTGGGGGTGGGCAGCATCCTCACCAAGCTGGGGACTGTCGTCCAGGGTGGCGCCCACCGCGCATGCCCACCAGCACGACCTCGTCTCGCGGGCCTACACCGAATCACCCATGCCCGGGTGGCGCCGAGTTGGGCGGTTCTGCCGACGCGCCGACGCCGGCTGCTCCCGTAGCGTCGTGATCACGGGACCCGACAGGAAACGGGAGGCTGCCATGGACATGGGCCTCCCGGTCGTGGCCGGTACGATCTCCACCGCGATCTTCGCCGTCAGTACGCTGCCCATGCTGTTGAAGGCAGCCCACACCAAGGACCTGAGCTCCTACAGCCTTGGCAACATCGTGCTCAGCAACCTGGGCAACGTCATCCACTCTGTCTACGTTTTCCACCTGCCAATCGGTCCCGCCTGGGTGCTGCACTCGTTCTACCTGGTCACCACAGCTCTGATGCTGTTCTGGTACCTGCGCTACGCGGCACGTCGAGATCGCGGACAGCCGCAGCGACCGCGGCAACCAGCTCCACAACGGCCCCGCCACAGCCACGTCGGCATGCTCACAAGGAGCCGGTGACGGGGCGTTCCATGGCGACCCCCTCGATCGACACCCCGTCGGGCATCGTCAACAGGACCCGCTCGATCTCGCGGAACCCGAATGCGCGGTAGAGCGGTTCGCCGGGCAGCGTGGCCATCAGCACCAGCGATCGGAACCCCTCGGCGCGGGCGGCGCGCTCGCCGGCATCAAGGATCGCCCGGCCAAGCCCACGCCGGGTCCAGTCGCCGCGGACGAACATGGCCCGCACCCGCGCCGGTTCGGTGCGGGGGTCGAGCAGACGGTCGTCGTCCTGCTGGTCGCCGGACCCGGTGTAGAGCTTGGCCCGCCGGCTCCAGCCGCCGCAGGCGACGATCTCCTCATCGGCCTCGTGCACGAGGTAGGTGCCGTCCTGGATGAGCTGCATGTCCAGATGGGCGATGTGCACCGCGGCGCTGGCGGTCTGCCGTTGGTCGTAGAAGCGGGGGAACAGGTCCAGCACCGAGGCCCGCATCAGCTCCGAGATCTGCGGCGCATCGGTGGCCCGCGCGAGTCGCTGCGGCGGCAGCGGCAGCCTGCTCAACGACCGCGCCGGGTGTCCTGGGCGCTGATGCTCTTCACGGTCATCCCCCCTCGCCGCGGGAGTCTCCCAGTCTGCCGGGTGGAGAGCAACAGAGGTTGCATCTGGTGCTTCATCCGCTCGGCAATGTCAGCGTTGCGAATGCTGCGAGGTCCTGTCAGCCCGAACCCGCCGTGGCGCTCAGGTCGGCCAGGCCTGTCTGCCATGCCTGCCAATGGCGTTGCTCCGATGAACCCGAACCGAAACGGGGCCCAGCTCAAAGCATCATGCCGCTCCCCGTGTCACCATCGAGGCATGGACGGCACGAGGATCGACCGCTGGCTGTGGACGGTGCGGCTGGTGAAGACACGTTCCCTGGCCGCGCAGGCCTGCCGGGCCGGGCACGTGCACATCAACGGGGTGCGGGCCAAGCCGGCCGCGGCGGTCAAGGTCGGCGACACGGTCCGGGCTCGGCTCGGAGGCCGCGAGCGGATCGTGGAGGTGGCCCGGCTGCCCGCCACCCGGGTCGGTGCCGAGCTGGCCGTCGCCTGCCTGATCGACCGCAGCCCTCCCCCGCCGCCCCGCGACCCCCTCGCGGGACTCCTCCCCCGCGACCCGGGTGCGGGCCGCCCCACCAAGCGTGACCGCCGCCAGCTCGACCAGGCCCGCGGCCGCCGCGCCTGACCTTCGTCCTCGGGTGGCGGCGGATGCAGGCCAAAGGGGTTCGGCACCCTCCCTGAGCTCGCTGTCAAAGCCACCGTCAAGCAGAAGATGCCACCATCGACATGGCAACAAAGTCCGGCCTGGGCAGTAGAGTTTCTGCCATGCAGCAGACGCGTGCGGCGCCGCCGGCGACCTTGGACGCGGTGTTGGAGCGGATCACCTACGCCAACGAGGAGACCGGCTACACCGTAGCCCGGGTCGCGACCGATCGTTCCGGTGACCTGCTGACCGTGGTCGGTCCGCTGCTAGGGGCACAGCCCGGGGAGAGCCTGCGCCTGCGGGGACGCTGGGCCAGCCATCACCAGTACGGCCGCCAGTTCCAGGTCGAGGCCTACGACACCGTGCTGCCGGCGACGATCCAGGGGATCCGACGCTACCTCGGCTCGGGATTGATCAAGGGGATCGGCCCCAAGATGGCCGAGCGGATCGTGGACCACTTCGGCCAGGCCACCTTGGAGGTGATCGAGCAGGCACCGGGTCGGCTGGTCGAGGTGGCTGGCCTTGGCCCCAAGCGCACCGGGATGATCACCGCTGCCTGGGAGGAGCAGCGCGCCATCAAGGAGGTGATGGTGTTCCTGCAAGGCGTTGGCGTCTCCACCTCGCTGGCGGTGCGGATCTACAAGACCTACCGGGATGAGGCGATCGAGGTGGTCCGGCGCGAGCCGTACCGGCTCGCCGGCGATGTGTGGGGCATCGGCTTCAAGACCGCCGACCAGATCGCCCAGCGCCTCGGCATCCCCCATGACAGCCCCCAGCGGGTCAAGGCCGGCCTGCAGTTCGCGCTGTCGCAGGCCAGCGACGACGGCCACTGCTATCTGCCCGAGACCGAGCTGGTGGCCAAGGCGACCGGCCTGCTGGGTGTGGACGGCGGGCTTGCCAGCCGCTGCCTGGAGGAGCTGCTGGCTGAGGAGGGTGTGGTCGCCGAGCCCCTCCCCACCCACCTGTCGCTCGGCGTCCCGGAGAGGATGGGGCGGGCCGTCTGGCTGGTACCGTTCCACCGCGCCGAGGTCGCCCTCGCCGCCGGGCTGCTGCGCCTGCTCCAGGCGCCCGTCGATCGCCTGGCCAGCTTCCAGGCGGTGGACTGGACGGTCGCGCTGGACTGGCTGCACCGGAGCACCGGCGTCACCCTGGCCGCCGAGCAGGCCGCGGCGGTCAGGGTGGCCCTCACCCAGCGGCTTGCGGTGCTCACCGGCGGGCCCGGCTGCGGCAAGAGCTACACCGTGCGCGCCATCGTCGCCCTGGCCCGGGCCAAACAGGCCAAGATCGTCCTGGCCGCCCCGACCGGCCGGGCCGCCAAGCGCCTGTCGGAGCTCGCCGGGCTGGAAGCGGCCACCCTGCACCGGCTGCTGCAGCTGCGCCCGGGTGGGGACCCTGCGTTTGACCGCGACCATCCACTGGATGCTGACCTGGTGGTGGTCGACGAGACCTCCATGCTGGATGTGTTGTTGGCCAACAAGCTGGTCAAGGCCGTCCCACCCGGGGCGCATCTGCTGCTGGTCGGCGACGCCGACCAACTGCCCAGCGTCGGGGCCGGGGAGGTGCTGCGCGACCTGCTGGCCGCCGAGCGGCTTCCCCGGGTCCGGTTGACCAGGGTATTCCGCCAGGCCCAGCAGAGCGGGGTGGTCACCAACGCCCACCGGATCAACGCCGGCCAGCCGCCGCTGACCCGCGGTCTTGCTGACTTCTTCCTGTTCGCCGAAGACGACCCCGAGCAGGTCGCCGACCTGGTCGTGGAGATTGTGGCCAACCGGCTGCCGCGCCGCTTCGGCCTGGATCCCCGACGCGACGTGCAGGTGCTCTGTCCGATGCATCGGGGGCCGGCCGGCGCGGGGGTGCTCAACGAGCGGCTCCAGGCCGCCATGACCCCAGCCCGGGAGGGCCTTGCCGAGCGCCGCTTCGGCGGCCGTGTCTACCGGGTCGGCGACAAGGTCATG
>Ga0184609_10000586_pt1 | contig 10819 bp, 9 predicted proteins | sample PLM1_60_coex_FD_133165 | JGI IMG/M metagenome (GOLD analysis project Ga0184609, IMG submission 133165) | Groundwater sediment microbial communities from an aquifer in East River, Colorado, USA - PLM1_60_coex | ecosystem: Environmental > Terrestrial > Soil > Riparian zone | place: USA: East... | reverse complement strand
TCCGAAGATAAACCTCCAGCTCGTTTCCGCAATCAAGCCACGCCTGGCAAACATAGCCGGCGTGGCTTTTTTGTTTGTCGCCTTTCGAAGCAGTAGAAGCCTCATGCGCATCCGAGAGAATGTGGCAGTTCCGCGGATGTTGGCGATGTTAGAAAACGGGTCACTGTGAAATCATGCTGCGGTTTCGCCGATATATTGGGAGACTCAGCCAGCGGCTCGTGCCGGCCGTTCCGTATCCAACCCCGCCGGGCATTCAGACGATCATCGATCATCTCGCCAAAACACGCCCTGAAGCCAAAGGTTTGAAGCCAACCGATTTCATCGATGCGCCAATCTTGAAGGAAATCGAAGACAGTGGATTCGTGAAGCGCTTGTATAGCAACTAGTGTCGGCGGTAGGTTCTTTCGATTTGCGGATTGCATACCGGCGGGGTCCGTCCCGCGGCGCAGCCGTTTGCCTTAGGCTGGCGAGTTGTTAAGATGTTTCCGCTTTTCCATTTCTATGTACAAAGAAGATATCATCGCCGCGATCGCGACGCCGCCGGGTGAAGGCGGCGTCGCGATCATCAGAATCAGCGGTCTCGATGCCGAAAAAATTGCGGCAAAGATTTTTGCGCACGCCCAGGGGACAAACGGTCAACTCAAGAGCCACAGGCTCTACCATGGAGATATTCATGATCCGAGTTCCGGCCGTGTTTATGATGAAGTTTTGCTGACGATCATGCGCAAGCCGCGGAGCTACACCGCAGAGGATGTTGTCGAGATTCACTGTCATGGCGGCGCTTTTCTCGTGCGCAAGATTCTCGGGTTGGTACTCGCGCATGGAGCGCGCCAAGCAGAACCCGGCGAGTTCACCAAGCGCGCGTTTCTCAACGGACGCATGGATCTGTCTCAAGCGGAAGCCGTGCTCGATTTGATTCGCGCCAGAACGGATAAGGCTACGGAGCTAGCTCTCACTCAGGCGAGCGGTGAACTATCAAAGTGGATTGATCAATTGCGCGAGGAATTACTCGACATTCTGGTTCAAGTGGAAGCTGCGATAGATTTTCCTGAGGAAGAAATTGAGCTTCTGCAACGTCATATTCTGATTCGCAACGTCGACGAATTAAGGCAAAAATTATTCGATATTATAAATACTTACGAGTGGGGAAGAATTTTTCGGGAAGGCGCCAAGGTCTGTGTTTGCGGCCGCCCGAATGTCGGCAAATCGAGTCTTGTCAATGCCCTGCTCGGCGAAGAGCGTGTAATTGTGACACCGGTGCCGGGCACGACCAGAGACGTGATTGAGGAGTCGATTAATCTGGACGGTTTGCCCGTGGCAATTTGGGATACCGCCGGTATATGCGAGACCGATGATCCAGTAGAACGCATCGGTGTGAATTTATCGAGGCAGTATCTGGAAAAGGCGGATGCGGTCCTGGTCGTGCTAGATGGCTCGGCGTCGATCACCCCTGAAGACGAGGTTGTGCTTCGCAGCGCTGGAACAAAAAAAGTTATAATCGCGGTGAACAAGAACGATCTACCTAGAACAATCGAAGTTGATGCTATCGGCGAGTTTTCCCATTCGAACGGAACTATTTATGTCTCGGCGAAAACGACTGAAGGGATAAGCGAGCTGAAAAAAAGTTTGCGCGCGCTTCTGCTTGATAGCGAATCCGAGCCTTTGATCGTGATCACCAACCTAAGACATAAAATTGCTCTGGTACGCGGAGAAGCGGCGCTCAAGCGGGCGATGACGACGCTTGGAGAAGGTGGCGCACCGGAATTTATCGCTGTGGATCTAAACGAGGCGCGTGAGTCGCTAGAAGAGGTTATCGGGAGAGTCACTAACGACAATATTTTAGAACGTATTTTTAGTCATTATTGCATTGGTAAATAAGGATAATTAAATATAAATTATATATTACAGTATAAGTAGCTGATAAATTGTTGAAGGAACGTTTCACGTGAAACCATGACGACTTGCAAAGACCAAATCTTCGATATCATCGTCGTGGGCGCTGGCCATGCCGGAATTGAGGCATGTCTCGCCGCGTCCCAAATGGGTTGTAGCACTTTGATGCTGACGCTGAATCTCGACCATATCGGTCAGATGTCCTGTAACCCCGCAATCGGCGGAATCGGGAAAGGACATTTGGTTAAAGAGATCGATGCACTTGGTGGGGAGATGGGCCGTGCGATTGACGAGACCGGCATTCAGTTCCGTGTGCTCAATACTAAGAAAGGCCCGGCTGTACGTGCATCGCGGGCGCAGGCAGACAAAGCGCTTTATCGGCAGCGTATGAAGCGAGTGCTGGAAAATTGTCCGGGGCTAGCTGTTCGGCAAGCGAGCGTTGAGGCGCTCGTCGTTGAGAATGGCTCCGTCATAGGAGTCGAAACACAAATCGCTGAAAGGTTCTACGGTCGCCGGGTTATATTGACCACTGGAACTTTTCTCAAAGGATTAGTCCATATCGGAGACCGCAATTATTCAGCGGGCCGCGCAGGCGACTTTGCAGTTCACGGTTTGAGCGAGTCATTGGTAAGTCTAGGTTTCAAAGTCGGACGATTGAAAACCGGAACTTGCCCACGTTTGGATAGCCGAACTATCGATTACTCTAAATTGGCCATTCAACATGGCGATGAAAACCCCACGCCATTTTCTTTTTCCAATAGTTCGGTCGCGCAACGCCAGGTCCCTTGTCATATTACTTACACGAATGGACGAACCCATGAGATCATCCGCTCAGCGATTCATCTTTCACCGATGTATTCGGGAATTATCAAAAGCCGCGGACCGCGCTATTGCCCGTCGATCGAAGATAAGATTCATCGTTTTGCCGATAAGGAACGGCATCAAATATTTCTAGAGCCGGAAGGTTTGGACACTGTCGAAGTTTATCCTAACGGCTTATCGACCAGTCTGCCGTTGGATGTGCAGCTCGAAATGGTACGTTCAATCGAAGGACTTGAGCGAGCCGACATCATGCGTCCGGGGTATGCGATCGAATACGATTACTTTGAGCCGACACAGCTCTATCCAACTCTCGAAACCAAGCTGATTCACGGGCTGTATCACGCGGGCCAGATTAATGGCACGACCGGATATGAAGAAGCCGCGGCCCAGGGAATCATGGCCGGAATTAATGCAGTTCTAAGTTTGCGTGATGAACAGCCTTTGGTTTTTTTCCGCGATCAGGCTTACATCGGAGTTTTAATTGATGATTTGGTGACGAAGGGCACGGACAACGAGCCCTATCGAATGTTTACATCCCGGGCTGAGTACCGATTACTGCTGCGGGAAGATAACGCCGATCTGCGCCTCACAGAGATTGGTCACAAAATCGGCCTCGCGAGAGATGATGCTTTCCGGCGGGTCAATGAGAAGAAATGCGCAATTTCCGATTTACTCTCCTATTTGGATCACCAACAAGCGACGCCAAGTGGAGACATCAATTCAAAGCTTGAAACGATGAAATCCGCTCCACTTCGTAATCAGGCAAGTTTAGCACAGATCCTCCGGCGACCCGAGATCTCTTTTGCCGGACTCCGAACCATGCGGCCCGACATCCCGCAATATGCCCAGGACGTCGACGCCCAGGCGGAAATCCAGATCAAATATGAAGGCTACGTAAACCGCCAGCTCGAAATCGTCGAGCGATTCCAGAAGATTGAGCATGTGAGACTACCGGACGATATCGACTACTCGAGTATCAGCGGTCTTTCACGCGAAGTAAGCGAGAAGCTCTCACGGATCAGGCCAAGATCTCTGGGGCAGGCATCCCGCATATCTGGTATCACGCCGGCTGCAATCACTCTTCTATCTTTTTACATTAAGAAGAAGAGTGCTTGAGCATCAGCCAAGAATTATTTGAACCTCGCAGACAGTGAGCGTGTCCAAAGCTTCCACTGTTTCACGTGAAACGGTAATTTTTTCTTTCATTTGCTCCATGAGTGTGATAATACTGACACTGTTTATTTGCTTAAGTATCTGATATTTAAGGATTATTTGTGTGTAGAATTATTGCCATTGCCAATCAAAAAGGAGGCGTTGGCAAAACGACCACGGCGATAAATTTGTCAGCGTCGCTGGCCTTGGAATCGAAGCGAACCTTGCTAGTCGACATCGATCCGCAAGGAAACAGCACAACCGGTCTGGGAATCGAACGGTCCCAATTGACTGCTAGTCTTTACCATGTGATCGACGGAACTCGGTTTATCGGCGAGGTATTAACTCAGACCGATCTACCGCAGTTGCTGTTGATACCTGCAACCAAAGACCTCGTTGGCGCCGAGGTCGAACTTGTGAATGCGGATCGCCGCGAGTACCGGCTGAAGGATGCAATCGTCACTGTCGCCGGTCACTATGATTACGTCGTCTTGGACTGTCCGCCATCGCTGGGACTATTAACACTCAATGGGCTGACAGCAGCGGATTCGCTACTGATACCGATTCAGAGTGAATACTACGCCCTTGAAGGTCTAAGTGCGGTTCTCGAGACGATGAGCCTCGTACAAAAGGGGCTCAATCCAAGTTTGCGGCTGGAAGGAATCGTCATCACCATGTTCGACAGCCGCAATCGCTTGTCGCATCAAGTGGTGGATGAAATTCGCGCGCATTTTCCCGATAAACTATTTCAAACCATCATTCGTCGAAACGTCCGCCTTAGCGAAAGTCCCAGTTACGGCAAACCGATCTGCCTTTACGATCCAGCCTCGACGGGGGCACAAGACTATCGAGATTTAGCGAAGGAGTTAATTAGCCATGGAGAACGCCATGTCGATGTCGAAAAAGGGATTGGGGAGAGGCCTTAGCGCGCTCATTCCCAGTGCGGCTGAGTCCAAAGTCGAAACCCGCGACGCGAGGGCGACGCTGGAAGTCGCCGTCGATCGAATCACACCGAGCCCGTTTCAACCGCGGCGCTCCTTTGATGAAGCAAAAATCGAAGAGCTCGCCGCGTCAATCCGCAATCAGGGAATCATTCAACCTTTAGTTGTCCGACCTAGGGGCGATGGGTTTGAGCTGATCGCCGGGGAGCGCCGCTGGCGCGCGGCGATGAAGGCGGGATTGAACAAAGTTCCCGTGGTGACTCGCGACGCCAGTGATCACGAAGCTCTGCAATTGGCTTTGGTGGAAAATCTTCAGCGCGAAGACTTGAATCCGATTGAAGAGGCCGCCGGCTACCGTCGCCTACAAGAAGAATTTCACTGGAGCCAAGAAGAAATGGCTGAAAAGGTAAGCAAAAGCCGGCCGGCAATCGCCAACTCACTACGCTTGCTCGCCCTACCGCCCGCAGTCCAGCAAGAAGTCACCGCGGGAAATTTGCCGGCGGGTCAAGCTAGGGCCCTTTTAGGTTTGCATACTGAAGCGCTAATTATCACGGCGTGCCGTGAAGTCATCGCCAAGGGCCTTTCGACGCGTGAGACGGAAAAAATGGTGCGCCATTTGATCATGGGCCGCAAGCGCCGTCGGCAGTTGCCGCTGATAGATCCGGATATGAAATCGATCGTCGAAGAGCTGCAGCGGATTCTCGGCACGCGCGTTCGATTGCTGCCCAAGTCTCGATCGACAAAAGGCAAGATTGAAATCGAATATTACACGCTGCCGGATCTGGAGAGAATTATTCAAACCATCACGAAGCCCGCGACCAATCCCTAGAAATTTAGAAGCAGTATTCCGGCTCGTCAAATTGTCTAGCGGAACGGCGCTATCTAACTCTCGAGAAAGGGTTTTAACTCACCCCAGCTTGTCACTGGCGCGGAACAGGTGAAGTTTTCGCAGACGTAAACGGTGGGCTTGCCGTCGATCTGCACTTTGCCTTTGAGCAGTGGCGGAACGTTTTCAAGCGCCTGATCGGGTCCAACCAGCTGCAAGACGCTGTTGGGTAAATAGAGCTTACTAATCTCTTTTAGCAGCGCTGCGGTTTGCGGCTCGTCGTGCTTTCCTACCACAACAATCTCCTTGGGTTTGTTCAAATGAAAGTCCAAGGCGCAGAGCAAATGGGCGAAACCAAACGGTTGGCTCTCCATCGCAGAATAATAAGACCGAAGTACGATTTCAGCATGTTTTTGGTACTCTTCCTTGCCGGTGATGTGAGCGAGCCGAAGCAGTAACTGTGTCGCCATCGCATTGCCCGATGGAATCGAAGCATCGAACACCGGCTTGGTCCGGCTGATCAGCGGCTCATGGGAGTTACCGGTGTAAAAGAAAGCGCCCTCGCGCTCGTCCCAAAACTCCCGCAACATGACGTCGGCCAACTGAACCGAACGCTCTAGAACGGAACGGTCAAAGATTGCCTCATAAACATCGAGCAAACCGACGGCGACAAAGGCGTAGTCATCGAGAAACCCGAGCAGCTTGGCCTGGCCATCTTTGTATGTGTGCAACAAGAAGCCGTCGCGAAACATTTTTGTGAAAATGAAGTCAATCGTACGCTTCACTGTTTCGACACAAGCCGGGTTGTCTGAAATCTTGATCGCTTCGGCGAGTCCTGAGAGTGCCAAGCCGTTCCATGCGGCAATGATCTTTTCGTCACGGAAGGGTTTGATTCGTTTCTCTCGTTCTAAGAACAGTTTTTGCTTTGCTCCGGCGACGAGAGTTTCGATTTGCAATCGCTCTTTGCGAAAAAACTTGCTAGCTTGCTCGATGGTCAGGATCGGGTGCAGAATATTTTTTTCTTCAAAATTTCCTTGCTCGCTGACGTCATACATGCGGCAGAATATCTCGCCGTCGTCCTCGCCTAGCAATCGGATAATCTCCTCCTCCGTCCAAACGAAAAATCTTCCTTCCTCGCCTTCGCTGTCGGCATCCTGCGTCGAGTAAAATCCGCCCTCGGAATGAAGCATCTCGCGGAGCAGATAACCAACGGTTTCATCGACGGCGGATTTAAAAAGTGGTTCACCGGTGATCTTAAACGCTTGAGAATAGACGCGCACGAGCTGCGCGTTGTCGTAAAGCATCTTTTCGAAATGAGGCACCAGCCATTTGGCGTCGACCGAATAGCGATGGAAACCGCCACCCAGGTGATCGTAAATCCCGCCTTGAGCCATCTTGGTTAGAGTGTGCGTAGCCATTTCGAGGTAACGATGATTTCTCGAATGATGATAGTGTCGCAAGAAAAGTTCGTAGACCCCGGCATTGGGGAATTTCGGCGCTTGGCCCAATCCGCCGTTGTCCGAGTCATAGGCGCGGCTAATTTGCTCGCAACTATCGGCGATAATATCTTTGGCAAAAATCTTCTCCGTCGCGTGGGATTCCGACATGCGTTGGAGGGCCGCGAGAATGTCGGTCACGCTCTTCTCGACTTCAGCCGGACGCTCGCGATAGGCCTGAGATACGCCCAGCAGAATTCTTGGAAACCCCGGCATTCCCTGCCGATCCTCCGGCGGAAAATAAGTTCCGCCATAAAAGGGTTTGCGCTCGGGAGTCAGAAACATCGTCATCGGCCAGCCGCCGCGACCGGTAAGCATCTGCACCGCGTTCATATAAATCTCATCCAGGTCGGGCCGCTCCTCGCGATCGACTTTGATATTGACGAACAGCTCGTTCATGAGCGCGGCAATTTTTTCATTCTCGAACGACTCGCGCTCCATCACGTGACACCAGTGGCAAGCGGAGTAGCCGATGCTTAACAGGACCGGTTTGTTTTCACTCTTAGCCTTTTGGAACGCCTCCTCACACCATGGATACCAGTCGACCGGATTATGCGCGTGTTGCAGCAAATAGGGGCTGGTTTCGTGAATCAAGTGATTAGTATGCGAGGTCGCCATCGAATCACCGCCTTGCGCGGGAGAACTTGATTCACGCTAACACAAACGAGCTGGCGTCGAAACCGATGGAGAGAGACTCTTTTCAAGATTGGAAACGATTACAGTTATGGGTTTGCTCTGCTCTATAGAGGCAGTCTTCCCAAGTCTTTTCTTTCCTGAATACAACCTCGAACATTTGGTGTACCGCGAGCGACTCTCGTCTCATTGGGGAAAGGCTTCCAAGTAAACGAGAGCCGGTTTGGCTCTTTCTGCTGTAAGCAAAGTGAAAGTCAATCGATTGGTATCTGCGCTTACCAACTGCTTATCCATGCGGAACGTATAATCACGGAAGCCTTCGTACAGAACAGTTCTCTTCACAGGACGGTCATTTATAAGAACTTCCAATTGGTGACATTCGAGTTTGCGAGACTTTGACTGAGGTGCAATGGCGAATACGACCATGTAGTCGCGCTGCTGAGATAACGGTAGATTGATGTTTGTCTTTGGACCTCTTAAATTCCAGACAGCTATCGCCGGCGCGCCGCGTTCAATTTCAGCTGACGCGGCTTCCAGTTCAGAGGGAACATAAGCGGCGAGATCTGCGCGATTGGTCGAGGTTCCGCGCGCTGATATGGGGGACGGAACGACAAATTGCAGCGTTGGGAAAAGTCGAACTGTCAAAAACGCAAAAGCAAATATGACACATGTTACCCCGAGCGATTTAACGGCGAGCGGCCGGGAAAAGCGAGCGGTTGCAAAGAACAACCATCCCAATCCGAGAAGACAACTGCCGATAACATCTGTCAACCAGTGGTGCGTAAAATACACTCGTTGCAGGCCAATGATCATGACGACAATAAAAATTACGCTTAGTGCACTAAGTCTAATCCATCGCTTTCCGAGATGATCGGGGAACGCGGTATAGATGGCGCCGAAGAGCGTGACGCTATTAGTTACGTGTCCGCTGGGAAAACTGTTACCGTAGTTAATGAATGCAAGAGAACTTGGGCGGGGGCGCGATACAAAGATTTTCAACCACTCGCAGAGTAAAGCGCCCCCAATTGCGATGATGGAGAGCGCGATAATATCCTCCCAGCGGCGCTGGTAGACCATCACGCAAGCGGCCGTTCCTACAATGGTAATGTACAGATACGGCGAGCTAGTCCAGTTCTTGACGAACAGCGCCAATCGATCGAGATCACAATAACGGAAGTCTTGAATCCACTGCTGAACGAATGAATCGAGGGGAATCAACAGCGGTAGGAAAACCAGTTCAACGATGAGCAGCGTGAACAATGTAAGCGAGATGAAGTACTTACCCATAATCGCGCCCGTTGCAGAACTTTTGCCGCTTACTTCGCGCGGCTCCCTCTGTTCTTTCGACTTTTCAGAAACACCACTCTCCGTCGTGAACGGTCGTTAAGATAACGCCGAAACTTGCTCACTCACTTCGGTCGATCGAAACTTACAAATTCCACGATTTGTTGAATGCTACATGCACCCCTCAGCGAACTTTCATATCGAATGCGACCGGGCCTTTGTCCCCTTTTCGTGTTTGAAACTGAACGGTGTCGCCTTCGTTGAAATCTTCGATTTGAGTACGTGGCGCGAGACTGCCGCGGTGAAAAAAAATATCTTCGCTGCCGTCGTCGGGGACGATGAAACCGAAACCTTTTTGCTTGACAATCTTCTTGATCGTACCGGTCATACCCTCTGGCCTCCTTTCAATCTGCTGTCGTCAATGTATCGATTCTTGACAATTCCATCGACTCTACCTAGCTTGGATGCCTAACTTCATACATCCAAACGCAACTTGAGTTCAATTCTTTACTATATTACGGGCCATGGGTACGGCCATGCAGTACGCTCCAACCAAGTCATCCGCGCTCTAAGAAAAACCGCGCCCGATGTAAAAATTCACGTCCGGACCACAGCGCCAGAGTGGTTGTTTGGCGATTCAACGCTGCCGGTTTCCCACACCAGTCGAGCGCTCGACGTCGGTATCGTCCAACCGAACAGCCTGGAATTGGATCTCCCACGAACCGTGCGGAGGTGCCAAGAATTGCACGAGCGCCTACCCGAGTTGGTGGAACAGGAAATCGCATTCGTCAACATCCATCAAATCGACCTCATCGTCGGCGACATTCCGCCGGTCTGTTTTGAAATTGCCGCTCGCTTAAACATTCCATCCGTGGCGATCACAAATTTTACTTGGGACGTTATTTATGATGCCTACGTGGACTGCCATCGTGAATTTCTGCCGCTGATCGACGAGATGAGAGCTTTCTACAAAAAAGCGAGCCTAGCATTGACCCTTCCCTATCCGTGCGACATGAAAGTATTTCCGACGCGTCAAGCAATTCCATGGATTACTCGCGTTTCCCGACTGACCAAGGAGCAAGCGCGAGCCGCATTCAATCTGCCGCCGTCCGCGACGATTGTTTTGTTAAGTTTTGGTGGCCTAGGATTGAACGCCCTACCTTGGGACCGATTTCAAGCTCTCGATGATTACTTCTTCGTTGCGACCGGGCAGGCGGAATTGTCGCAGGGCAACCTCCGTGTGCTTCCAGACACTCAGCAGCGATATGAGGACCTGCTGCGCGCGGTTGACGTGATCGTGACCAAACCTGGATACGGCATCGTCGCCGACGTGATCTCCCATCACGTGCCGATTCTTTATACTGACCGCGGTGAATTTCCCGAGTATCCGAGACTCGTCGAAGCGTTAGCCGATTGCGCCACGGCCGAATATATCCCGCAAAGCGAATTGTTGGCCGGGAGAGTCGCACCGTATTTAGACCGGCTCACGTCGAAACAACCAACCTGGCCTATGGTTGCGATGGACGGCGCCAACGCCGCCGCACAAAAGATTCTGGAAATGCTGCAAGTCTAAGGGGCGCTTAGTTGACAGCCCCAGACGTTTCATCCAGACTTAAACTCATCTTTATGGCCGTCGAAACAGTCATTCTTGCTAAACCGCGCGGTTTCTGCGCGGGCGTTGAAATGGCGGTTGAAACCGTCGAACGGACGCTGCAACGACATGGAGCGCCGATCTACGTTTTCCATGAGATCGTTCACAATGTGCACGTGGT
>Ga0184609_10000584_pt1 | contig 10850 bp, 12 predicted proteins | sample PLM1_60_coex_FD_133165 | JGI IMG/M metagenome (GOLD analysis project Ga0184609, IMG submission 133165) | Groundwater sediment microbial communities from an aquifer in East River, Colorado, USA - PLM1_60_coex | ecosystem: Environmental > Terrestrial > Soil > Riparian zone | place: USA: East... | reverse complement strand
GCCCGCGCCGCCACGTTCGTCTACGTCGGCAACGCCGAGAGCAACGAGATCTACGTGCTGCAGCTCGATCGGGCGAGCGGCGACCTGACCGTCGTGGAGAAGGTGCCGATCCCCGGCATCGAGAAGCCCGGCGGCTCGACGCCGATGTCGGTCAGCCCCGATCGCCGGTTCCTCTACGTCGGCACCCGCGGCGAGCCGAAGATCGCGGCCGGCTTCGCCATCGATCCGGCCAGCGGCAAGCTCAAGCACGTCGCCAGCGGTCCGCTCCCCGACAGCATGGCCTACATCGCCACCGACCGCACGGGCCGCTTCCTCCTCGGCGCGTCGTATCCCGGCCACAAGGTCACCGTGAACCCGATCGGGCCGCCCGGTACCGTGCAGCCGGTGCAGCAGGTGCTGCCGGACCATCCGAACGCGCATGCGATCATGGCCGATGCGGCGAACCGCCACGTGCTGGTCCCGACGCTCGGCAACGATCGCGTCAACCAGTTCACGTTCAACGCCACCACCGGCACGCTGGCCCCGACGACGCCGCCGGCCGTCGCGGTGAAGGCCAAGGCCGGTCCGCGCCACTTCGCCTTCCATCCCGGCGGCAAGCTCGTCTACGTGGTCGGTGAGCTCGACGGGACCGTCTACGTGTTCGACTACGACCCCGGCACCGGCAGGCTCACCGAGAAGCAGGCGGTGAGCGCGCTGCCGCCCGACTTCCAGGGCAAGCCCTCGGCCGCCGACCTGCACGTCACGCCCGACGGCAAGTTCCTCTACGCCTCGGAGCGCACGTCGAGCACCCTGGCCGGCTTCAAGGTCGATCCGGCCAACGGTACGCTGACGCCGATCGGCAGCGTGCCGACCGAGAAGCAGCCGCGCGGGTTCAACATCGACTCCTCCGGCCGCTACCTGCTGGCGGTCGGTCAGCTCTCGCACGGCCTGTCGAGCTACGCGATCGACCCGGCCAGCGGGAAGCTCACCAAGCTGAAGGAGTACCCTATGGGCAAGAATCCCAACTGGGTCGAGATCGTCGACCTGCCCTGAAAGAGAGCGCCATGCCCAAGAAAGAGATCGTCAAGGTCGATGCGGCGGCGGCGAATCCGAACCTGTCGCTGGCCACGAAGTTCGGCAACCTCGTCTTCGTGTCCGGCCAGACGGGCCGGCATCCGGTCACCGGAGAGCTCGGCAAGGACATGCGGGAGCAGACGCGCAACATCCTCGAGCGGATCAAGGCGATCCTGACGGCCGCCGGCACGTCGCTCGACAACGTGCTGACCGCGACGACGTACCTGACCAGGGTGCAGGAGCTCGCCGCCTACAACGAGGAGTACGCGAAGTACTTCCCGACCAACAAGCCGGCCAGGACCACGGTGACCGTCGCCGCGCTGAACTCGCCCGAGCTCCTCGTGGAGATCACGGTCACCGCCTGCATCCCTGACTGACGCGAGCCGGTTACCCGAGACCACGAGGAGGACGACGATGGCGAGGATGGAGCCGCTGGGGATTCACGAAGTCGACGACGAGATCCGGCACGCCTGTGCGGAGGCCGAGCGCCAGACCGGCACCTCGGCCAGCACGCGGACCTACGCGAGGAACCCGGCCGTGTTGAAGGCGCTCGGCGCGTTCCGCGCCGCGCTCGGGCGCGAGGGCACCATCGATCCGGTGCTCCGCGAGCTGGTGCGGATCAAGATCGCCGGCCTCAACGCCTGCCGCTACTGACTCACCCTGCGCTATGCCGGGGCCCGGCATGCGGGGGCGACCGAAGCCAAGATCGCCGCGATCAACGACGAGAGCTCGACCCTGTTGTCGCCGCGCGAGCGGGCCGCCCTCCGGTACGCCGAGAAGCTCGCCGTCGATCACCAGAAGGTCGACGACGCCTTCTGGGCCGAGCTGCGCCAGCATTTCTCGGAGGCCGAGATCATCGAGCTGACCGCCCACACGACGCTCTACATCGGCTTCGGACGGTTCAACGAGATCGTGGGCCTGGATCCGGCCTAGCGATGGCCGGTGTGCGCGATCGGGTCGCCGTGGTGACGGGCGCCGCGAGCGGCCTCGGCCGGGAGATCGCGCAGCTGCTGGCCCGGGAGGGCGCGTGCGTGGTCCTCGGCGACCTCGAGCCGGTCGGGCTCGAGCGCACCGCCGCCACCATCACCGCGGGGGGCGGGACCGCGCTGGCCGTGGCCGGCGACCTGACCGAGGAGGCGCCGGCCCAGCGGCTGATCGACGCCTGCGTCGATCGGTTCGGGCGCGTCGAGATTCTGGTCAACGTCGTCGGCGGCAGTCGTAACGCCAAGATCTGGGAGATGCGGGCCGAGGACTGGGACTTCGTCCTCCGCCTGAACCTCCGCTCCACCTTCCTGTGCACGCGCGCCGCGGTGCCGCACATGATCCGCACCGGGTACGGCCGCATCGTCTGCATGTCCTCGGGCGCTCGCGAGGGCACGCCGTGGACGGCCTACTACCAGGGCGGCTCGGCGTATTCCGCGGCCAAGGCAGGCGTGCACGGCTTCGTGCGCGACGTGGCTCTGGAGCTGGCCGAGTACCGGATCAACGTCAACGCGGTGGCGCCGGGCCCGATCGACACCGAGCGATTCGGGCCCGGGCTGCGGCGGCTGAACGAGACGGTGGAGTACAGTCCCAACCACATGACCCCGTTGCGGCGCCTCGGCGAGCCCTTCGAGGTCGCCCACGCCGTGCTCTTCCTGGCTTCCGAAGAGGCGAGCTACGTCACCGGCCACACCCTGGCCGTTACCGGAGGGCGCTAGGCCCCATCCTGCCTACGTGACCGACTCCGGCGCGACGCTCCGGCCGGTCCGAGCGGCCTCGTAGATTGCCAGCGGTACGCGAAGCATCCGGGTGGCGGCGTGGACGTCCTGCTGGGGCTGGCGCCCTTCGAGCAGGCCGTCGACGAAGTCGGCGGCCGCGCCGTCGAAGCCGAGGCGCCAGTCGGTCGGCACCTGGTAGCTGACGGTCTCCGTCCCGCGGATCACCATCACGGCCGGCATGTCGAGCATCTCGCCGGTGCAGCGGGTCACCCAGATGATGCCGCGGCTGCCGTGGATCTCGAAGAACTCGTCGCCCCGATAGTAGCGGGAGCGGATGGTCATCTCGGGCGCGTAGGTGTAGTCGATGATGCCCAGGCAGTCGCGCCCCTTGAAGCGGAAGGTGGCCACGCTGGGCGTCTCCTGGATGAAGTCGGCGCCGCGGCTCACGATGGCCGAGACGTCGCCGATCTCGCCGATCCACAGGGCGGCGGTGGCGTACTTGTGCACGCCGTCGTCGTAGAGGGCGCCGCCGGGATTGCGATCGCGATCGCGGCGCCACACCAGGGCGTCGGCGTCGAGCTCGATGGCCTGGCCGGTGATGTGCTGGGCGCGCGTGGTGTGGATGCGCACCAGCGAGGGCTCGCCGATGGCGCCGGCGTCGAGCAGCTCCTTGGCCTTCAGGATGGGCGGATAGTAGAGAAAGTTCTCGGTGACCCGGAACGTGGTGCGAGCCCGGGCCACGGCGGCGGCGATGCGATCGGCCTCGGCGATGGAGACGGCCAGCGGCTTCTGGGCCGAGACGTGCTTGCCGGCCGCCAGCGCCGCCACGATCTGGTCGGCGTGCATCCAGGTCGGCGTGAGCAGCTCCACCGCGTCGATCGCGCCGTCGTCCAGGACTTGCGCGAAGTCCGAGTACACGCGGGGCGTGATCCCCCAGTCCCGGGCGCGCCGCTTGGCCCGCTCGGGCTCGGTGTCGCACAGGGCCACCACGTCACAGCGCGGGTGCTGCAGGTATCCGGGGGCGTTGAGCTGGGAGATGTTGCCGCAGCCGACGATCGCCAGGCGGATTCGGTCCATGCGCGACTATACTCCCCGAGCATGAGCCCGCTCAATTCGCTGAGGCGCACGCTCGCCGAGGGCCCGGCGACCCTCGGCCGCTCTCGCGCATGCAAGGAGGCAGCATGACCCGCGCGCGCTCCCTCGCACTTCTGGCCACGTTGATGGTCTTCACGATGGCGGCGCCCGTGGGTTTCGGGGCGGACATCGATCGCACCGCCGTCGACTTCCAGACCCCGGCCGATATCAAGTGGGTCAGGAACGCGGCCGGCACCAACGAGCAGGCGGTGCTGTTCGGCGATCCGAGCAAGCCCGGCCCGTACGTCGCGCGCATCAAGTGGCTCCCCGGCAACATGAGCCGGCCGCACTTTCATCCGAACGACCGCTTCTTCGTGGTCGTCTCCGGCACCTGGTGGATGGGCACGGGCGAGAAGTTCGACCCGGAGAGCACCGTGGCGGCGCCGGCGGGGAGCTACGTCATCCACTACGGCGGCAAGGTGCACTACGACGGCGCCAAGAGCGAGGAGACCGTCATCCAGGTGTGGGGCATGGGCCCGGCGACGGCCACGCCGGCCGAGAAGCGCTGAGCGCGGCTGGCGCTCACTGGTAAGATTCGATCAGCGAGATGCCATCATGAGGGCCGAACTCGCACGCGTCGTCCTCTTCCTGCGAGCGACGTCCGGGCGGGGTTCGCCGAAATAGGGCGAAGGACGTCCCGATGGACAGGCCGCTCGTCGTCATCGTCGATGCCGACGACAGCCTCCGGCACACGCTGAAGGGCCCCCTGGCGGGACGGGGCTTCGACGTGGCCGAGGCCGTCGACGGCGATGGAGCCCTGCGGGCAGTCCGCGCGCGGCGGCCGCACCTGCTCATCGTCGGCTCGCCCCGGGACGGGTCGGGCGACGGGATCGAGATCGTCCGCCGGGTTCGCGCCTGCGATCGCGCGGTCCCGATCGTCCTGCTGGCGGGCGAAAGCTCGGAGGCGCGCGCGATCGACGCGCTCCGCGCCGGCGTCAACGACTACCTCAAGCACCCCGTCTCAGGCGACCAGCTGCTGCAGAGCGTCGACCGCTGCCTGGGGGATCGACGGCCCGCGCCCACCTCGTCGAAGGGCCTCTTCGCGGTCGACGCGCTCGTCGACGGCGACCGGATGGTCGGCGACAGCCCCCCCATGCGCGCCATCGCGCGACAGATCCAGAGGCTGGCGCCGACCGACAGCAACGTCCTCATCACCGGCGAGACCGGCACCGGCAAGGAGCTGGTCGCCGAGCTGCTCCACTGCAACAGCCGGCGGCGGGCGGGGCCGCTCGTCTGCATCAACAGCGCCGCCATCCCCGAGAGCCTCCTGGAGAGCGAGCTGTTCGGCTTCGACCGCGGCGCCTTCACGGGCGCCCAGGCCGCCTACGACGGCAAGCTGCGGCTCGCTCACGGTGGCACGCTGTTCTTCGACGAGATCGGCGACATGAGCCTCTCGGCCCAGGCCAAGATCCTTCGCGTCGTCGAGGCCAAGGAAGTGCACCGGCTCGGGGGAACGCGCCGCGTCGCCCTCGACGTGCGGATCGTGGCCGCGACCAACCACGACCTGGAAGCCCTCGTCGCGCAGGAACGGTTCCGGCGCGACCTCTACTTCCGGCTCAACGTCGCGTCGGTCCACCTCCCCCCGCTGCGCGAGCGGACGCAGGACGTCCCCGGGCTGCTGCAGCACTGCCTCGGCCCGCTGAATCGACGGCTGGGGACCCGGATCACGGGCTTCGCGCCCGACGCGCTGGAATGTCTGCTGCGCCACGCGTGGCCGGGCAACGTCCGCGAGCTGAAGAACCTGGTGGAAGCCGTCGCGCTCAGCGCGCCTTCGGGCGTGATCACCCGCGCTGATCTGCCCGCGGCGTTCCGCCGGCGGGCCGACGAGGGGGTCGAGGCCGGCACGCACGAGCGCGACCGTCTGCTCTCGGCGCTCGTGTCGACGAACTGGAACAAGAGTCGGGCGGCCCAGGAGCTGCACTGGGCGCGGATGACGGTCTATCGCAAGATGGCCAAGTACCACATCACCCGCGGCGGCAAGATCCCCTCGTCCTCCGCGGATGCGCTGACGCCCCCCGTCTCCGACTGCTGAATCGTCGCGGCGACCGCCGCCCACCCACTCCCGGCCGGGTCTGTCACAGCCGTCTCCGGCGGTGCGCGCTGTGACAGCGCGCTGAGACAGTCGCCACGCAGCCAGCGGTGCGGCCGAAACACCCGACCCCGCCGTCGAATTCCCCGGCGCCTGCGCCGCCCGTCCCACCCCCCGACTGTCTCAACGGATGTCACACGGAGATTCCGCTCGGCCGAAGCACGCGCGCGCCCGTCGCGAAATCCGCCGTCGCGCGTAGCTGGCAGCCTTCTTGCCCCCGCCACGCGCCCATGGATGACGGCCGGAGCGCCCGGTCCGGCGATCCTCCCGGCAACGAGCCTCTCGAAGGACGGTATGCGAACTACGTTCGGGTCGGCCACAACGCTTTCGAGTTCCTCCTCGATTTCGGCCAGTTCTATTCGGAGGGGCGCGAGCCGCTGATGCACACGCGGATCGTCACGAGCCCGACCTACGCCAAGGTGTTCCTGGATACGATCCGGGACTCGATCGCGCAGTACGAGGCGGCTTTTGGTCCGATCGAGGGATGAGCGCGCCGCCGGGCGGCCGGCGCTCCTTCCCGGCGGACACCCACTGAGAAAGGAGCGCGCCCGATGCCCATAACGCCGACCTATCCAGGAGTCTACATCGAGGAGATCCCCAGCGGAGTCCGCACCATCACCGGGGTCGCGACCTCGATCACGGCGTTCATCGGCCGCGCGCTCCGCGGTCCGGTGAACACTCCGGTCACCATCAATAGCTTCGGCGACTTCGAGCGCACGTTCGGCGGGCTCTGGGTGGACAGCACGATGAGCTACGCCGTGCGCGACTTCTATCTCAACGGCGGGACCCAGGCGCTCGTGGTCCGCATCCACAACGGCGCCACGGCGGCGACGGTCGCCCTGCCCGGCGGGGGGACGCTGCAGGCCAGCAGCCCCGGGCTGTGGGGCGAGCGCCTGCGCGTCCGCGTCACCTATCCGACGCCGCCCGACCCCACGCTCTACAACCTGAGCATCCGCGACATGGGCACGGGCGCCGAGGAGCGGTTCCTGAACATCTCGACGAACGCGGCGTCGCCCAGCAGCCTCGACAAGATCCTCACCCAGCGCTCCGACCTCGTCCGCGTCTCCGGGGCCCCGCCGGCCGCACGCCCCACCGACCACGTGGCGGTGCCGCCGGGGACCGATCCGTTCTCGGACACCGCGCCCGCCAACAGCTTCACGCCGGCCGGCACCGACGGCGACGACGGCGGGGCGCTGGCCGACGCGCAGTACACGGGCAGCCGCAACGACAAGACCGGCATCTACGCGCTCCTCAACAGCGACCTCTTCAACCTGCTCGTCATGCCGCCGATCAGCCGCACCGCCGACCTCGCGCCCGGCACCCTGACCGAGGCCACCGCCCTGTGTGTCGAGCGGCGCGCGATGCTCGTCGTGGACGCGCCCCTGGCCTGGGGCACGGTGGCCCAGGCGGTCGCCGGCATCGCCACGCTCGGCCCCAGCGGCCTCAACGCGCGAAACGCCGCCGTCTACTTCCCGCGCCTGCGCGTGCCCGATCCGCTCCAGCAGGGCTTCGTCGACACCTTCGCGCCCGGCGGCGCGGTGGCCGGCGTGATCGCCCGCACCGACGCCCAGCGGGGCGTGTGGAAGGCGCCGGCGGGCATCGACGCCTCGCTGAACGGCGTGCCGGAGCTGACCGTCAAGCTGACCGACGGCGAGAACGGCCAGATCAACCCGCTCGGCATCAACGCGCTGCGCGCCTTCCCCGTCTTCGGCCGCATCGTGTGGGGCGCCCGCACCCTGCGCGGGGCCGACCAGGCCGCCGACGAGTACAAGTACGTCCCCGTCCGGCGCCTGGCCCTCTACATCGAGGAGAGCCTCTTCCGGGGCACCCAGTGGGTGGTGTTCGAGCCGAACGACGAGCCGCTGTGGGCGCAGATCCGGCTCAACGTCGGCGCCTTCATGCAGAACCTGTTCCGGCAGGGCGCCTTCCAGGGCACGACCCCGCAGGCGGCGTACTTCGTGAAGTGCGACAAGGAGACGACGACTCAGAACGACATCGATCGCGGCGTGGTCAACATCCTCGTCGGCTTCGCGCCCCTGAAACCGGCGGAGTTCGTCATCATCCGGATCCAGCAGATCGCCGGTCAGATCGCGACATAAGGAGAGCCCATGGCCCAGTTCACCGTCAACGCCCAGCGGTTCGATCCGTACAAGAACTTCAAGTTCCGCGTGAAGTGGGACGGGCGGTACGTCGCCGGCCTGAGCAAGGTCGGCGGGCTCAAGCGCAGCACGGAGGTGGTCAAGCATCGCGAGGGCGGCGATCCGAGCAGCAGCCGGAAGTCGCCCGGGCGGTCGGAGTACGAGGCCATCAGCCTCGAGCGCGGCGTCACGCACGACACCGAGTTCGAGAAGTGGGCCAACAAGGTGTGGAACTTCGGGGCCGGCCTGGGTGCGGAGGTGTCCCTGGCGGACTTCCGCAAGGACGTCATCATCGAGGTGTACAACGAGGCCGGCCAGCTCGCGCTCGCCTACAAGGTGTTCCGGTGCTGGGTCTCGGAATACCAGGCGCTGCCCGATCTCGACGCCAACGCCAACGCCGTCGCCATCCAGACCATCAAGCTGGAGAACGAAGGCTGGCAGCGGGACACCGAGGTGCCGGAGCCGAGCGAGCCGAGCTTCACGATCCCGGCGGCCTAGCGTGGCCCGATGCGCGCCTTGTCCGGGCCCGAGATCCTGACCATCTGGGAAACCGGCTGGGACCAGCATCCCGTGGACCGGGCGTTGACCGTCCTCGCCGTCGCCCTCCGCGAGGCGCCGGAGCGGCTGGCGGCGCTGAGCGTGGGCGAGCGCGACACCCTGCTGCTCGCCGTGCGCGAGGCGACGTTCGGGGCCGAGCTCAACGGCTACGCCGACTGCCGCGTGTGCGCCCAGCCTCTGGAGTTCGCGGTGCCGGTGGCCGGGCTCCGCCTCACGGCCGCGCCCGACGCCGGCGCGCCCACGCACGAGCTGCAGGCCGACGGCGTCACGCTGCGGTTTCGGCTGCCCGACAGCCGCGACCTGGGAGCCGTCGCTGGCTGCGTCGGTCCCGACCAGGGGCGGCGCGTACTGGTCGAGCGCTGCGTGCTGGAGGTCACGCGCGACGGCGAGGCGAGCGCCGTCGGCGAGCTGTCCCCCGGCGCGGTGGCCAGCCTCGCCGCGCGCATGGCCGAGCTCGACCCTCAGGCGGAGATGCTCCTGGACCTGCACTGCACGGCGTGCGGCCACGCCGGGCACGTCGTTCTCGACATCGCCCAGTTCTTCTGGGCCGAGCTCGTCGTCCAGGCCAAGCGGTTGCTGCGGGAGGTGCACGTGCTGGCCCGGGCCTACGCCTGGCCCGAGTCTGACATCCTCGCCATGAGCGCGTGGCGCCGGCGGTGTTACCTCGCGATGGTCCGGGCATGACGGATTTCCTCGCCCGGCTGGCCGAGCGGGCCCTCGGCGTCGCGCCCGTGGCGCATCCGCTCATCCCGTCGCTCTACGCCCCGGACGTCAACGGCTTGCTGCCCGAGCTTCCGGAAAGGGAAGACGACTCCACCCCGGCGACGGAGGATCCGTCGGCCCTCGACGCCACCGGGCCCTCACCACCAGTGATCGGCCCCGCCGACGCGGCCGGCCGGCACTCCGCCGACCCCTTCGGCCGGTCCACCGTGGCGGATTCGATCCGACACGACGCGATGCCGAGCAAGGTCGCCAGCGCGCCGTCGTCCGGCCGGCGCCCGCCATCGCCGGGGACGACCCCGGCCCGCTCGCCGGTCGATGATGGCGAGCACCGGGGTGAGGCGCGCGTACCGTCGACCGTCCCCGAGCGGCCGGTGGCCCTCTACGCGGAGCCGCCGGTGACGCCGTCGGTCAGGCGTGCGCTCCATGCGACGTCATCCTTGGATGGGACCCGAGACGGGACCCGCTCCTGGCGTCCGCTCGGGCCGCGCGTCGTGGCGAACGAGACCGCGTCACTCGCCGTGCGGGAGCCCCCGTCGCTCGAGGTGCCACCGGCACCGACCGCGGTCGCGCCCACCATCCGGGTGACGATCGGCCGGATCGAAGTGCGCGCGGCCGCGCCCCCGACCCCGCCGGAGCCCGAACCGACGCACCGCCCCGAGCCGGCGCTCTCGCTCGACGCCTATCTGAAGCTCCGGCGCGAGGCGGCGCGATGAGCAATTTCCTGGCGATCGCGACGGTGACCGCCGGTCTGCGGCACACCCTGGGCCCCGTGGTCGCCACGGCCGTTCCCGGCGCGTCGGTGACCACCATGCGCCCGGATGCGCCCGCCAACGGCACCCCGGACCCGCGCGTCAATCTCTACCTCTTTCAGATCGCGCCCAATACCGCCTGGCGCAACGCCGATCGGCCGACCCGCCGGGCGGACGGACGGCTGGTGCAGCGACCGCAGGTGGCACTGGACCTCCACTATCTGCTGACGTTCTACGGCGACGAGGGCCAGCTCGAGCCCCAGCGCCTGCTCGGCAGCGTCGTGCGGACGCTGCACGCCAGCCCGGTCCTCACCCGGCAGATGATCCGGGCCACGATCACCGACCCGACCTTCTCCTTTCTGGCGGCGTCCGACCTGGCCGACGCGCTGGAGCTGGTCAGGTTCACGCCCATCGCGCTTCCGCTCGAGGAGCTGTCCAAGCTCTGGTCGGTGTTCCTGCAGACGCCGTACACGCTCTCGGTCGCGTATCAGGGCACCGTGGTGCTGATCGAGAGCGAGGACACGCCGCAGCCGGCGCCGCCCGTGCAAACGCGCAACGTGTACGTGGCGCCCTTCCGGCAGCCCCTGGTCGAGCGGCTGCGATCGCAGGCCGGGCCCGGGCAGCCCATCGTCGACGACGCGCCCATCCTGGCCGGCCACACGCTGATCGTCGCGGGCCGGCGGCTGAGTGCCGAGATCACGCTGGT
>Ga0184609_10000583_pt1 | contig 10850 bp, 10 predicted proteins | sample PLM1_60_coex_FD_133165 | JGI IMG/M metagenome (GOLD analysis project Ga0184609, IMG submission 133165) | Groundwater sediment microbial communities from an aquifer in East River, Colorado, USA - PLM1_60_coex | ecosystem: Environmental > Terrestrial > Soil > Riparian zone | place: USA: East... | reverse complement strand
CAACAATCACTCCTCGCACACGGGGCCGGACGGTACGTAGGACCTACCCCGAGCACGGGACTTTCAATCACCGACCGCGCGCCCGCCGCGTAACCGAAACGTACTTGCGGGATTCCCGTGCCTACGACGGGCAACCATAGCCACGAATACCCCGAAAGTCCGTTTCGCGCCGGAGGGGCAGTCAGACCGGCTTCCCATTGATCGTGACGTTGGTGAAGGTCACGTTGTCGGCGTTCTTGATGACGTTCGGTCCGGCCATGTTCTTGAAGGTGCTGTTGCTGATGTGGACGTTCTGGATCCGGCTCTCGGCGGCGCCGTTGAGGTTGACCGCGTACGGCGCGCCGTCGATGTTCATGCCGTCCACGGTGATGTTCCGGACCGTCGGGAAGACGATCGGGCCGTGCCCGGGGCCGGTGAGGCTGTAGTTCATGTCGATGTAGAAGGAGCCGCGGTCGATCCTGTTGCCGGTGATCCGGCGGGCGTGGATGCCATCCACCGTGCCGCCGCGGCGCTTGTTCGTCTTGAGGTACAGGACGTAGAACGTCTTGTACGACGGGCCGGGCTTGATCATGCAGTCCTGGAAGAACACGTTGCGGACGCCGCCGGACATCTCGCTGCCCACCGTCACCGCGCCCCACCGGCCGAGCATCGTGCACCTCTCGACGACGATGTTCTCGCTCGGCACGCCGACCCGGCGCCCGTCGATGTCCCGCCCGGCCTTCACGACCACAGCGTCGTCGCCGGTGTCGAACGTGCAGTGGTGGATGTGCACGTCAGCGCTGGCCTCGGGGTCACACCCGTCCACCATGCCGCCCCGGCTGTAGATCGAGATGTTGCGGATCGTGATGTTCCGCGACAGCACCGGGTGGACGCTCCACATCGCCGGATTCCGGATCGACACGCCTTCGACCAGGATGTTCGTGCACTTGTAGAACTGGATCATGTTCGGCTTGAGGAAGTGCCCGTCACCGAACTTGCGGTCCGGCACCGGCACGTCGTCAACGGCCATCTTCTGCAGAACCTGCCAGTCGGGGTCGCGCTTCTTGTCCCACTCGAACCAGGGGCCCTTCGACGATTGCCCATCCAGGGTGCCGGCGCCGCTGATCGCGACGTTGGTCTGGTTGTACGCGTAGATGAACGGCGAGTAGTTGTAGCACTCGATGCCCTGCCAGCGGGTCCAGACCATCGGCAGGTACTTCTCGTGGTCGGTGCTGAACAGGATCTTCGCACCGGCGACGAGATGCAGGTTGACGTTGCTGAGCAGGTGGATCGCACCGCTCAGGAACGTGCCCTTCGGCACCACTACCCTGCCGCCGCCGACCTTGTTGCACGCCACGACGGCGTCCCGGAACGCCCTGGTGTTGTCCGCCTTGCCGTCACCCTTCGCGCCGTAACTGGCGATGTTGAAGTCCCGGTCCGGGAAGGTGGGCGGATTGATCCGCGCGAGGATGCCGGGGACGGCGTCCCACGGGTCGGCGGCGGACGGCGTCCCGAGTGCGCGCGCGGCGGCGGCTGGCGCGCCGAGGAGCCCCGGTAAGAGGAGTCCCGCCGCGCCGCCGGCCTTGAGGACGTCCCGTCGAGAGAGGTAACTCGTCATCACCGCTGCTCCGTTCGCCGACTAACGCATTCCTGCGCTTTTGTCACGAAACGTCTACACGCGGGTTACAAGCGGGTCAAGAGACGTCAAACCTGTGCCGGGCATTGCCGCAGGTCAGACGAGTGCAGGCCCAGCTTGCTCGGGGGTATCTGGTATACCAAGCACCGCTCGGCGGGCTAAACGTGCGTCAGGAGCACCACCTTCATCAACGGCGGGCGGGCGGGCGAGCGGGCGCGGCAGGCGGGCGCGCGGCAGGCGGGCGCGGCGCGGGCCCAGGGCGGGCGGGGTGTGGGGCGGGCGGGCGCGGAAACGAGAGGGGCCCGGCCGCCGTGGCCGGGCCCCTCATGGACGGTTCAGTGTGTTTCGGGCGGTTCGGGCACTAGCGAGACGGCGTCGCCGCGCAGGTTCTCCCTGAACGCGGTGATCGGCGTCGGCGCGAAGCCCGGTGGGTAGCCCGCGTGGATCGTCAGCGCGTCCCAGTCGCGGTCCTCGATGAGGCGGTGGCAGTCGAGACACGTTGTCCAGTGCGTAGCCGGAATCTCCTCGTCGGCGCCGACGGTGATGGCGTCGACGGGGTACGCGAACATCGCGTTCGGCGCTTCACAAAAGTCGCACGCCGGCAATGCGGAGAGATCCAGGACGGGCATAGGAGCGTTCAGAGGTGTCTGCACGGCCCAAGCTTTACCCGCTCCCCCGACATCTACACCTGGATATGCCCACTCTGTGAGAACCTGGGGCGATTTCTGGGCGGCATAGGCTCGTTGTCATGTGGCTTTCCCGGCCGGTGATTGCTCTCCTCAGTGCTGCCGTGGCGCTGAGCGTCGGCGTCGTAGCACTCGGTGCGTGGCGTGGCTGGTTCGTCGATCCAAGTGTCGAGGATGCGCCAAGCATCACACTGCCTACGGGCGCCGTAGCCACGGTGGCGACGGGGTTGGAGGCGCCGTGGGGGCTGGCATTCCTCCCCGACGGCCGCGCGCTGGTCACCGAACGCGACAGCACCCGGCTGCTCACCGTCAGTGCAGACGGCCGCGTCAGCGAGGTGCAGCGGATCGCCGGCGCACGACCCGGCGGGGAGGGCGGTCTGCTCGGCGTCGCGGTCTCGCCGACCTACACGGAGGACCGCTGGATCTACCTCTACTACACGGCCGCCGACGACAACCGGATCGTCCGGCTCCGCCTTGGCGAACAGCCCGAAACCGTCCTCACCGGCATCCCGCGCGCGGGCAACCACAACGGTGGCCGGATCGCCTTCGGCCCCGACGGGATGCTCTACGCCGGCACGGGCGACGCGGGCGAGCGGGACCGCGCGCAGAACCGCGCCAACCTCGGCGGCAAGATCCTCCGGATGACGCCCACCGGCGAGCCCGCGCCGGGCAACCCGTTCGGCGACTCGGTGGTCTACAGCTACGGGCACCGCAACGTGCAGGGACTGGCCTGGGATCGGAACGGCCAGCTCTACGCCACCGAGTTCGGCCAGGACCGGTACGACGAGCTGAACCGGATCGAGGCGGGCGCCAACTACGGCTGGCCGGAGGTCGAGGGTCCGGGGGGCGGCGGCCGCTTCACCGAACCCGTGGCGACCTGGACCACCGACGACGCCTCGCCGAGCGGCCTCGCCATCGTGGGTGGGCGCGCGTACATCGCGTGCCTGCGGGGCGCGAAGCTATACCGGATCGGGCTCGACGGTAATGATCCGCAAGCGCTCCTGGCCGGCGAGTACGGGCGGCTGCGGCACGTCGAACCGGCACCGGACGGCTCGCTGTGGGTCCTGACGTCGAACCGGGACCGGCGCGGCGATCCAGCCCCGGACGACGACCGCATCCTGCGGATAACGCCCTAGGACCCGAGCTGGTCGGCAAGGCAAGCGAGGTAGAGCGCCACGGCAGCACGCGGCTCCCGGACGGACTCCCCGGTGAACCGGCTGATCTTGTCCAGCCGGTAGATCAGCGTGTTGCGGTGGATGTGCAGCGCCGCCGCAGCCCGGACCAGGTTGAAGCCGCTCTCGCACCACGCGATCGTGGTCTCGCGCAACACCGGCCAGTCGGGTTGGGCCCGCAGCTGGCCCGCGAGCGCGCCGGTGAACCGGGTTCGGACCCGCTGCGGCACGGTGGCGAGGAGCTGGCCGGTCCGCACGTCCTCGATCGCGTGCACCGGCCCGCCACCGAAGATCGCGCCGAGGCGGAGTGCGCTGATGGCGTCCTCGTACGACTCGCGCAGCCCCGCGACGGACGTGGCCGTGCCGCCGACGCCGACCCGGGCGGCGAGGCCGTGCCGCTCGCCGAGTTCCGCGACCACCGTGGCGCAGCGTTCCCGCAGGTCAGGTGCCGTACCGCCGACCCGTTCAGCCGGTACACGGTGCATGACCACAACGTGGCCGGCGAGCGAGCCGGCGACGTCCTGCGCGTCGCCGAACGCGGCCCGGACCGTCCGCAGCAGCGCCGAACGGACCGCCGACTCGACGCTGCCGGCCACGTCGACCAGGACCGCACGCCGCGGCAACGCCAGGTCGTAGCCCAGCTCGGCGGCGCGGAACGTCACGAATTCGGGGCCGACCACCTCGGCATCGAAGTAGGCGATGTCGCGGAACAGATCCTCCAGAGCCCGCTCGCGCAGCAGGCGGGAGCGGAGCAGGAGCGACTCCTGGAGCAGGATCTCGGTCTGCCGCTTCACCACCAGGCCGAACCGCCGCACCACCTCGGGCGACCCGGTGATCCCGACCGTGCCGACCGCCTTGCCGTCCAGCACGATCGGCAACGTGGTCCCCGGCAGCACGCCGCGCAGCAGGCGGGCCTGCGCAGGGGTGTGTGCGGCTGGTTGGAGCGTGTGCACGACCTCGACCGACGCCTCGTGGAAGCTGCCGACCCGGCCGGTGTCGCCGCTGCCGATGACCGTGCCGGCGGTGTCCGTGATCAGCACGTTCAGGCCGATGATGGCGCTGGTCTCCCCGGCGATCTGCTGCGCCAGCTCGGGAGTCAGGATGGTGGGGACGGTGGTCACGGGCACCTCCAGATGGACGGTTCATCTGAACACGTGCCGGCTCAGCGCGCCATCTTCGGCTGGATCGTCCAATGACGTAGGTCACACCGGCTCCTAGCGTGGTGGAAAGCCCCCTACGCGTGGAAGGTCCAACGCCGATGTCGATCACTTCTCCCTACCGGTCGTGGGTTGCGGGGGCCCTGGCCGCCGCGCTACTCGCCGTCACGGGCTGCTCCTCCTCCGATTCGTCCGCTGGCGCGGAGGGCCTGGAGACCATCGAGCCGGGCGTCCTCAAGGTCGCGATCCAGCCGTACGCGCCGTACACCTCGTCGAAGGCCGGCAAGCTCTCCGGCCTGGACAGCGACATCCTGAACGCGGTCGCCAAGAAGCTCGACCTGAAGGTCCAACCCGAGATCACCGACTTCGCCGGCATGCTCGCGAGCGTCCAGTCCCGCCGGGTCGACATCACGATCGGTGGCGTCGCCTGGACCAAGGAACGGCAGAAGCAGGGCCTCTTCACCGACCCGCCCTACTACTCGCCACCGGCGATGGCCGTCAGGTCCGGCAAGAAGTACAGCACCGTGAAGGACCTCGAAGGCCGGCGGCTGGGCACGGTCGAGGGGTACGTCTGGGTGAAGTCGATCAAGGCCGTGCCGGGTGCGAAGCTCGGCGCCTACCCCGACGGCAACGGCGTCTTCGACGACCTGCGCGCCGGCCGGCTCGACGTCGGCTTCCTCGACCCACTCATCATCATCGCCGCCCAGAAGGAGCGGCCGGAGCTGAAGGTCGAGACCCAGTACCTCACTCCGCCGACGGCCGCAGAGGTGGCCGCGAAGCCGGACTACGACTACTTCCGCCCGTACATGACGAGCTTCTACCTGCCCCCGCAGGCGAAGAAGCTGGAGAAGGCGATCTCGGACGAGATCCGCAAGATGTACGACAACGGCGAGCTGACCAAGCTGATCGAGAAGTGGGGCGGCGACCCGGAGCAGTTCCTCAAGCCGACGCCCGAGATTGCGAAGGCTCGCCAGGGCGTCGACCGCCCGTCCGACTGGGCACCGCCGACGATCTGAGCTGAGGAGTAGCCATGTTCGAGGTCCCGTGGTCGGACTACGCACCGTCGCTCATCGACGGCTTGCAACGCACCATCTGGTACACCGTCGGCGGCTTCGTCGGCGCCGCGATACTGGGGCTGGTGCTGGCGCTGCTGCGGCTGAGCCCGCTACGCGTGCTCCGGTTGCCGGCAGCGATCTACACCGAGCTGTTCAAGAACGTCCCGCTGCTGGCGATCATCTTCCTGACGTACTTCGGCCTGGCCTCGGCCGGCGTCAGGCTCGACGTCTTCCAGGCCGGCGTGCTCAGCCTGATCGTCTTCTACGCCGCGTACCTGTCGGAGATATTCCGGTCGGCGATCAGTGGAGTCCATAGTGGACAGCAGGAGGCGTCCGAAGCGCTAGGGATCAGCCGCATCGCCACCTTCGGCCACGTGATCTTCCCGCAGGCGCTGCGCCTGGCCCTGCCCGGCACCAACACGATGCTCGTCGACCTGCTCAAGTCCACCTCGCTGCTCGTGACGATCTCCGCCGCCGAACTCATGTCGGAGGGCCGGATCATCACCTCGGAGACGTTCCGGGCGCTCGAGGTGTACCTGGTCATCGCGGCGATCTACTTCGCCCTCTGTTACCCGCTCTCGCAGCTGTTGCTGTTGCTGGAGCGCAAGATCCGGGCCGGGGTGCCGCTCTCCCCCCGGCGGCGCCGCCGGCTCCGGATCGCCCGTGAACTCCTCGCCCAGAAAGAGGTGCTGGCATGACCATGCCCCCAGCCGGCCTCCTCCGGTCTGCTTCTCGCTCCTCCTTCGCCGCGATGCTCACCACGGAGGCCGTCTCATGACCGAGATCGTGGCCAGCGAACCCACCACCACCGTCGAGGCCGTGGTCAGGATTGACGGGCTGAGCAAGTCGTTCGACGGGCGACTCGTGCTCGACAGCGTCGGTCTCACCGTCCGGCGCGGCCAGATCGTGGCGATCATCGGGCAGAGCGGCGGCGGCAAGACCACCCTGCTGCGCTGCATCAACCTGCTGGAGCGCCCCGACGGCGGCACGATCGAGGTAGCCGGTGAACCGGTCTTCGCCGCGGGCAAGGTCGTGTGCCGGAGCCTCGCCAGGCTGCGCCAGTCCGTCGGCATGGTGTTCCAGCGATTCAACCTGTTCCCGCACCTCACCGCGGTGGAGAACGTGATGCTGGCGCAGCAGCGGGCCGGCGTCGGCGAGAGCGAGGCCCTGGAACGGTCGGTGGCGCTGCTGCGCCGGGTCGGCCTGGCGCACCGCGGCCTCGCCTACCCCGAGCAGATGTCCGGCGGAGAGCAGCAGCGGGTGGCGATCGCCCGTGCGCTGGCGCTCAAGCCGACGGTCCTCTTGTTCGACGAGCCGACCTCCTCACTCGACCCCGAGTCGACGGGCGAGGTGCTGAAGGTGATGCGCGAGCTGGCCGACGACGGCATGACGATGATCCTGGTGACGCACGAGCTGACGTTCGCGCGCGACGTCGCCGACTGGGTGGTCTTCGTGGACGGCGGCCACATCATCGAGCAGGGTGTCCCGGCGGAGGTGCTGGGACGCCCCCGCGAGCTGCGCACCAAGGCGTTCCTCACCACCTACGCGGCGGGCGGATGAACCCCGACGCGCCGGTCGTCGTCATCGGCGGCGGGGTGGTGGGACTCTGCGTTGCCCACTACCTCAGCGCCGCCGGGGTCTCCGTCGAACTGGTGGAACGGTCCGGGCTGGCGGCCGGCGCGTCCTGGGGAAACGCCGGCTGGGTCTGCCTCAGCCATTCCGCGCCGGTGCCCGCGCCGGGCGTCACCCGGTACGCGCTGCGTTCGCTCGGGCGGCCCGAATCGCCGCTCTACCTGCGGCCCGGTGTCGATCCAGGCCTGCTGTCATGGCTCTGGCGATTCTGGCGGAGCAGCCGGGAGTCGGTGTTCCGGCGCGGATACCACGCCGTCGCCGAGCTGAACCGGCCGACGTTCGACCTGTTCGACGGGCTCCGCGACGCGGGAGTCGACACCTCGCTGCGCCGGACCGGGCTGGTGCACGCCTTCCTCTCCCCAGCCGAGGCCCGGCACCACCTGGACCTGCAGCGGGCGATGGCCGCCGGCCGGTACGAGCTGCCGGACTCCGTCCTGATCGGCGACGAGGCGCAACGCCTTGACCCGTCGCTGTCGCCCGAGGTCGCGGCGGCGTACCTGGTTCCCGGGGAGGGGGTGGTCGACCCGGTGCGGCTGGTGCGGTCCCTCGCCGACGTGGTGAGCGCCGCTGGCGGCAAGATCCACGAGAACGTCGAGGTAAGCGGCTTCGTCCGCGCCGGCGACAGGGTCACCGCGGTCCGCACGTCGCAAGGCGAGATCCCGTGCGGCGGCGTCGTGGTCGCGGCGGGGATGTGGACGGTGCGACTGGTACGCATCCTCGGGTACCGGCTGCCGCTGCAAGCCGGCAAGGGGTACAGCTTCTCCGTCGACCTGGATCCGGCGCCCACGCACGCGCTCTACTTCGGCGACCGCCGGATCGTCGCCTCCCCCATCAACGGCACCACCCGGATCGCCGGCACGATGGAGTTGAGCGGCGACAACCGCCGCCTCGACTGGCGCCGGATCGTGGCGATCGCGAAGGGCAGCCGGCACTACCTGGGCCGCTGGTTCGACGATCCGGACGACCTGGTGGGGCTGATCCGGGATCCGTGGGTCGGCGGGCGACCGTTCCTCCCGGACGGGCTGCCGCTCACCGACCGGCTGCCGGGACTTTCCAATGCCTTCGTCAGCACAGGCCACGGCATGCTCGGCGTGACGCTCGGACCCGCGTCGGGGAAGGCGCTCGCCGACTACATCGTCACCGGGCACCGGCCGGAGGTGCTGGCACCGTTCGGGTTCCGCTGACCGTTCCGTGGTGCGATGGTGGTGTCTGACTTACGCGATCGCACCGCAGGGAGTGCTGGCGCGGCGCGCGCTGGTAGGGCACCATAACTGACTGATAAGTCAACTATTGGTCGGTGAGGGAGTCCGGATGGCGCGCCCCAGCGTGGAAGCCGAGCGGCGGGAGCAGATCCTGCGCGCGGCCTGCGAGGTCGTCGCCGAGATCGGGTTCCGGTCGCTCCGCGTCTCCGATGTGGCCGGACGGGCCCGCACCAGCACCGGCACCGTGCACTACTACTTCGCCACCAAGCGGGACCTCGTCCACGCGGCGTTCGAGTTCAACTTCGAACGGTCGATCGAGCGTCGCAAGCCGATCCTGGCGATCCACACCGATCCGCGCGAGCGGCTGCGCGCGTTCGTCGACTCGTACCTGCCTGAGAGCGAGGACACCGTCCAGGCGTGGCGGGTCTGGGCGGAGCTGTGGGTCGAGGCACTCCGCGAGCCTGACCTGCAGGAACTGAACGAACGGGTGTACGGCGAGTGGCGCCGCCTCGTCGCCGGCATCATCCGCGACGGCCAGGACCAGGACCTGTTGCGCAGCGGCGACGCCGTCGAGTTGGCCAACGCGCTGATCGGGATGATCGACGGCCTGGCGATCCAGGTCGTGCTCGGCTCCCGCAACATGACGATCGACCGCATGCGGGCGGTCTGCCACTGGTTCCTCCGCGACCTGGAGACCTGAGGACCGCTGCGCCCGCCCGGCCACGAGGTGGTCGCGGTTTGTGGGGGCTATGGCCCGGAAAACCACTGTCACCTCCCCGGAAGTTACCCGCGGGTAACCATTGACGTGACTCGGTGACGGCCACCACACTCCTTCTACTTAACTGACTGACCAGTCAAACAAGGAGTGGCGTGCGGACGTGAACCCTGGTCGTAGCTCTCGGAGCCGCCGTCCTGCTGGCGTAGACCGCACCTCCGCAAACCGGCCGGAACCCGCGAAAGTCTCAACGTTCGACGCCGAAGGAGACACCCATGCCCCGCGCCGTTCGTGACGGTCTCCCGCTCAGCGAGGAGCAGCGCGACTTCGTCTCGCTCGCCCGTGACTTCGCGCTGCGCGAGATCCGCCCGCGCGCCCGTGCCGTGGACGACGCCGATCACGAGTCGCCCCTGGACCTGTGGGACAAGGCGGCGAAGCTGGGACTCGCCTCGTTCATGCTGCCGGCGCAGTACGGCGGCGGTGGCGTGACGGACCTCGTCACGCAGGCGTTGGTCCAGCAGGAGCTGTGCTACGGCGACATCGGCATCGGCAACCTGCTCACCTCCAACGGGTTCTTCGCCGGCCCCGTCGAAGCGCTCGGCACCGACGAGCAGAAGAAGCGCTGGCTGACGCCGCTCACCGGCGACAACCCGCCGCTGACCGCCCTCGCCGTGACCGAGCCCGACGTCGGCTCCGACGCCGCCGCCCTCCGCACGCGGGCCGTGCGCGACGGCGGCCACTACGTCCTGAACGGCCAGAAGGCGTGGATCTCCAACGCGCCGTATGCGCGGTGGACGGTCATCTTCACCACGGTCGACCCGGCGCTACGGTCCCGCGGCATCACGGCGTTCGTTGTGGATCGGGAAACCCCCGGCCTGACGCTCGGCAGCCCGATGTCGAAGATGGGCCAGCGGGCGATCGTCAGCGCCGAGATCTTCCTCGACAACGTCCGAGTGCCGGTGGAGAACCGGCTCGGCGAGGAGGGCGAGGGCTTCCGTGGCCTGATGCGGACGTTCGACGCATCCCGCATCCTCATCGGCGCCGCCTGCACCGGCCTGGCCCGCGCGGCGCTCGATGCCTCGATCGACTACGCGAAGCAGCGCGAGCAGTTCGGCAAGCCGATCATCGACCACCAGGCGGTGGCGTTCCGGCTGGCCGACATGGCGGCCAAGGTCGACACCGCACACCTGCTCACCCTGCGCGCCGCCCGCCTGCACGACGCGGGCGAGCAGGTCGCCGAGGAGGCCGCGATCGCCAAGCTGGTCGCGTCCGAGAGCGCGATGTTCTGCACCTGGGCGGCGCTGCAGACGCACGGCGGTTGGGGCTACTCGCGCGAGCTGCTGCTGGAGAAGTGGATGCGCGACGCCAAGCTGGAGGAGATCGAGGAGGGCACCTCGGACATCCAGCGGCTGATCATCTCCCGGCGCCTCCTTCAGAGTTGACCCGCCGCGACCTGCGGCCCCTCTTCGATCCCCGCTCCGTGGCGATCCTCGGCGCATCCGAGGATCCGGCGAAGTGGGGCAACAGGCTCTCCCTCGGGGCTCTCCGCGGAGCCCACCGCCGCGCGGTCTACCTCGTCAACCGAAACGGCGGGGAGATCCTCGGCGAGCGCGCCT
>Ga0184609_10000581_pt1 | contig 10852 bp, 7 predicted proteins | sample PLM1_60_coex_FD_133165 | JGI IMG/M metagenome (GOLD analysis project Ga0184609, IMG submission 133165) | Groundwater sediment microbial communities from an aquifer in East River, Colorado, USA - PLM1_60_coex | ecosystem: Environmental > Terrestrial > Soil > Riparian zone | place: USA: East... | reverse complement strand
GCCGACAACTTGCACGAGAAACTGCAAAGCCGCGACGGAATGAACGATGGAATCGAAGTAGAGTTTCTTCAGATACTCTGACGGTTTGCTAGGAATCACTTTTTTCAAATCAGACCGGAGTGAATAGGAATGATCGAGACGCCAAATATTGAACGCAAGCAAGCCACCGCCATGGGACAGGCATAAGCGCAAGTTTGGATATTTTTCGAACATGCCCTTCAAAATCATCCGCTCGATCATCAAAGTCGTGCGAAAGGTAAACTGCAGGACATTGCCGAGAACCGGCATCAGCGGATCATCGGCATCGACACCGCCTTCGAGAGGATGAACGAACAAAAGCATATCCAGCTTCTGCGCCGCCTCGAAAAACGGCTCGAAGCTCGAATCGTCGAGCGGTTTGTCGCCCACCGCGTCACCGATCTCCAACCCTTTGAGTCCCATGTTCTTCGCCTCTTCAGCAATCGTGACCGCGTCCGCAACGTTTTGCAGCGGCACACTGCCAAAGCCGACGAAGCGATCGGGAAATTTATCTACGACCTGGTAAATCGCTTCGTTCTGCTTGCGGGAAAAATGCGCCGCCACCGCCGCCTCTTCCCAATAGAAAAGGAGAATCGGCGACGGCGAAATGGCTTGCACGTCGATATTCATCTCATCCAGCGCTTTAATTCGCGCCGCCGGCTCGTAGGCCCCCACACCAAGTCCCGCCCTCATTCCTATCAGCGAGGTCACAGACAACTTGCCTTTGTCGATTACAATCCTTGGCGCCCGATCCGAAAATTTGCCCGGATTCTGCAACGCCTCGACGGGAAAGAAATGGGAGTGGAGATCGATGACCATGATACCTCTACACGAATTATTTTAAGCAACTGAGCGGCACATCTATACAACAACCCCGGCAGCCGACCAGCAATTTTTTTCCGTCGTGATCCAGGACGTATTGATCTGACAAAAAATCTCCGATGTAAGCCATTTTCGAACCTGTCGGAAATTCACTAACTATTGCATCGATCGAAAAATGAGCTCGCACTAAAATCTTGCGCAAAATCAAAGACTCACTTCCGGGGCACGAGGTTTGCGTAGTTATTTGCGACAGGAAACGAAAAGAAAACAAAACCAGATAAAAACAGGAGGAAACTATGAGACGCTATTTCTCTTCAGGTATTTTGTCGCTCTGCCTACTTGCCGCCGGCTTGGCAGGCGCAGCCAGCTATCCGTATTCTTCAGGCGGTCGCTGGGAACTATTAGGTCGGCAGGAAGTGGACTTTAGACGCGATCACGACCGTATCGACGTAGGTCGCGGCGAGGGCAGATTTAAACAGCTGCAAATTAGAGTGAAGGACGCACCGATCGAAATTTCGAAAATGGTTGTCACGTTTAACAATAACCAGAGATTCAGTCCCACGGTACGCCATCGCTTCGCGGAAGGTTCCGGCACTCGGATCATTGATCTCCCCGGTGAGCGAAGAACGATTAAACAAATCGATTTTAACTATCGCAGTATGAGCCGCCGGGAAGGAACCGGCACCGTCGAAGTCTACGGTCGTTAAAATTCAAGCCTTACGCATAAAGAAAAAAGGGCTGCCAACTCTACGGCAGCCTTTTTTTGGCCACGTGCGCCCGAGCGTGTAACAACCTTTCCAGCATTCAAATAAGCTATTCAAATTCCAGCTCTCCTATCGCAACCCAAAAACCCGCTAGGTGTAAATTAGTTGGGTTGTGGCGAGTCCGGGCTTTGCCCACATTGGCTTGTTATAACCAAGTGTTAGTAACCGTCTCGGAATCTTGCTACAAATATTCTTATCGCCATGCAGATCAGTTGCTTTGGGATAGGACAACCTTGGACGAAGAAATCACAGAACATGTTACAGCACGGGTAAAAACGGAATCAGCGCGCCGCCGGTTTCACACCTTCGCCTCTCTTCGCCACCTCGACTATCGTTACCTCTGGACCGGCACGTTGATGATGAGCGCCGGTCAATGGGTGCAACAGGTCACGTTGGGCTGGCTGCTCTACGACCTCACCGGCAATTCCATGCTGCTCGGCGCGCTCAACGGTCTGCGCGCACTACCCTTCTTGGTCACCGGACCGATGGCCGGTGTCGCCGCCGACCGCATGGACCGGCGAAAACTTCTCCTTTACACCCAGTGGGCGCTAATTCTTACCGCCCTCGCCATGGGCGCCTTGGTTGCCTCGCCTTTTTTGCATGTCTGGCATATTTTTCTCTTCACCCTAATTACCGGCATAGCTTGGACGATCACCGAGCCGGTGCGCATGAGCATGATCCCGGCCGCCGTGCCGAAAGAAGATCTCGCCAACGCCGTGGCGCTCAACTCAGGCGGCTTTAACTTGATGAAAGTCATCGGTCCAGCGCTTGGCGGAGCGCTGATCGCGTGGTTTGGCGCCGCGGAGAATTTTTTTGTTCAGGCGATCGCGTATTCAGGCGTGTTGGCGATGATCTATCTCATGCATATTCCGCCCCACCGCGCCGATGCGAAGCATGCCACTGCCCTCGCCAATCTCAAAGAAGGCTTCGCTTACGTGTGGTCCACGCCCGCGGTGCTGGCATTGTTAACGCTCGCTTACGTGCCGCGCATTTTCGCCGTGCCCTATCAGACGCTGATGCCGGTGTTTCAAAAAGACGTGCTTAAGATCGGGCCCGAAGGATTGGGTCTGTTGATGGCCGCGCCCGGTGTCGGCGCTGTGATCGCCGTGCTGATGCTGGCGTCCCTCGGCCATCGCATCAAACGCCAAGGCTTACTGTTGGTCGGCAGCATCGTGGTTCTCGGCGGGTTTCTGATATTTTTTTCCCAGATCACTTGGTTTCCCCTCGCGCTGGTAACTTTAGTGATCGTCGGCATGTTTCAAATGTTCTTTCTCGCCAGCACGGCGACGATACTTCAACTGATCGTTCCCGATGAGCTGCGCGGCCGCGTCTTGAGTCTTTACATGCTTGACCGCGGCTTCATGCCGCTGGGCGCGCTGTTTGCCGGCACGACCGCTCACTTCATCGGCGCACCGCTCACCGTGGCCATCATGGGTGCCGCCGTGATTGTCATGGCATTGTTGGTTGCGTGGCACGTGCCGGCGATTCGAACGCTTGAAACATAATCCCTTGTGCAAATTTTTGCCGGCCAAAGCACCGCGAGCGGGAGATTTAAGCATATCTATCGATAGTGTTTCCACGTTCCAGCTCCGCGCTTACTTTCGACACGTTCGAACGTCCTTGCCAGGAAAAATAATCGGCCCGCCGATCGACCAGGGTTTCTGGACATTCATCACGGCTTGGCGTATCACGATGTGAGTTTGGAAAAATTCATCGTACGACTTTTGGAGGATGGAGTATGTTGAGAATGAAACGAAGCCGCGCAATTTTATTTTTTATTTTATGTCTGCTTTTGACCGGTCAATTTGCCCAAGCACAACCGGCAAATCAGTTCGAGCCGCAAGTCGGCCAGGAAGGTAAAGACGTCATCTGGGTGCCGACGCCGCAGGAACTTGTAGACAAAATGCTCGACATGGCGAAGGTCACTCCAAAAGATTACGTGATCGATCTGGGCTCAGGTGACGGCCGCACCGTCATTACCGCGGCCAAACGCGGCTCCAAAGCCCTCGGCATCGAATACAATCCCGATATGGTCGAGCTATCCAAGCGTAACGCCGCCAAAGAAGGTGTCAGCGACAAAGCCAGCTTTGTCAAAGCAGATCTCTTCGAGAGCGATTTCTCCCAGGCGCAGGTGATCACCATGTTCTTGCTGTCGAGCATCAACATGAAGCTGCGTCCGAAGATTCTCGATCTCAAGCCGGGCACCCGTATCGTTTCGAACACCTTCGACATGGGCGATTGGAAGCCGGATCAAACTTCGACGGTACCCGGCTGCAACTCCTGGTGCACCGCCCATCTCTGGATCGTGCCGGCGAAAGTCGAAGGCACCTGGAACCTGACGCAAGGCGAGCTGACGTTGAAACAAACGTTTCAGACGATTTCGGGAACGCTCAAATCCACTAGCAATGTCACGCCGATCAACGGCAAGCTCAACGGCGAACAAATATCTTTTAGCGCCGGCAACATATCCTATACCGGTCGCGTGAATGGAAATTCAATAGAAGGTAGTTCCGGCGGAACCAAGTGGAGTGCGACAAAAGCCGGGAAGTGATTCAATTCGTGAAACGGTCAAAATTACAGGAACCGAGCGACGTGCTTGGGTCCTCACTTTATTCACTGCATGTAAATTTTTTTCTGCCGGCTCTCCCTTCTTCGTTGCCGTCTTGCTACAACAATAAGGTATAACTCTTGGAGGAGATGTATGAACAAGGTAATGATCAAACGCAAGATTTTATTATCGCTTGTCTCGTGTATATTTTTGGCCGCAGGACTTTCCCAAGCCCAACCGGCCAAAGACTACCAGCCGGAGGTCGGCCAGGCGGGCAAAGACGTCGTCTGGGTGCCGACGCCGCAGTCGTTGGTAGACAAAATGCTCGACATGGCAAAGGTCACGCCGAAGGATTATGTCATCGATCTGGGCTCGGGTGATGGCCGCACCGTCATCACTGCGGCCAAACGCGGCTCCAAAGCCCTCGGCATTGAATACAACCCGGACATGGTGGAGTTATCCAAGCGCAACGCCGCCAAGGAAGGTGCGACGGACAGGGCGAGCTTCATGAAGGCCGATCTCTTCGAGACCGACTTTTCCCAGGCGCAAGTGATTACGATGTTCTTACTCCCCAGCATTAATATTAAGCTCCGTCCCAAAATTCTCAATTTGAAACCCGGTACGCGCATCGTGTCAAATACCTTCGACATGGAAGACTGGAAACCCGATGAAACCTCCTCCGTAGAGGGTTGCATGAATTGGTGCACCGCCCATCTCTGGATCGTGCCCGCGAAAGTGGAAGGCACCTGGAAAATGCCCCAAGGAGAGCTGGCGCTCAAGCAGACTTTTCAAATGCTCAACGGCACGCTCAAAAACGGCAACGTGACGGCGCCCATCAGCAACGCAAAAATGAACGGCGATGAGATCACTTTCACCGCGGCCGGCACGCAGTATACCGGGCGCGTGAATGGTACCGCGATGGAAGGGACCGCCGGTGGCAACAAATGGAGCGCGACGCGGGCAGCAAAATAAACCGCAAGGAATAAATGCCAGAGTTATTGGAGAGCGAATCCAGCGGAGCGTTGTTGAATCATTTCGACAACGGCCGGAATTCAGGAAAATAATGTAAGGGCAGGTTCAAAACCTGTTCTTACATTTACTCTTCAGTCTTTCTTCGCCCCCGGCCCTGCGTAAATTTCCAGCTTGTTACCGTCCGGGTCAAGAAAGTAGGCCTGCGGCCCCCAGAAAACGCCTTCGTTGCGATCCTCGATATTAAACACCTCGACGCCATTCTTGCGCAGATCTTCGATGGACGACTGGAATTCATCCAGTTTCACTTTGAAAGCGTGGTGCACGGGCGTACTTTTAGCCGAATCGTACTTTAACGGTTCTTTCCCCTTCGCCAGGATGATGTGGTCATCCCCGGTCTGTAAAAACACCATCCGCGGCGACTGCTCGATGACTTTCATCCCGAGCACCCCTTCGTAAAATTTTCGACTACGGTCGAGATCCGTCACCGGCAAACTGAAATGGAGCACACCGTGAGTCCTGAGCATCTTTGACCTCCTTCGCGACGAGCACTGTGGAATAAGAATAAATGCTAGGCTATGCCATTGGGGGCCACGGCTTCAAGGTCCACGGTGAATTCACCAATAAGTCGAGACGCCGTCATCAGCGAAAACAGTGTTACAACTCCAATCATTAAGACATTTGGCATCTCTCGATCAACCGGGGCACGCCTTTGAAGCGAAAATCAGGTTTGCCAGGAGGGAGCCTGCTCGTAGCGCCGAATCTTGATTGCGATTGATTTTATTCGAGTCAACCGGCAGCTGCGTAGTTCCATGCGCGCATCGCCGCCACATCCATCGGTACTGTCACAGTAAAAGTCGAACCCTTGCCCTCTGCGCTCTTGACCGCGATGGAACCGTTGAGAAGCTCGACAAACTTCTTGACGATATAGAGTCCCACTCCTGCCCCGCCATAGGTCCGCGTTCCCGAACTATCGAGCTGTCGAAACATTTGAAAGATCATTGCCCGGTCTTCTTCCGCCATCCCGATCCCGCTATCCTGCACTTCCACCTGGAAACTTTCCTGAAGACAATGTGCCGAAATAGTGATGCTGCCTTCCTCGGTAAATTTAATCGCATTGTGGATCAGATTTTGAATGATATGCTTCAGCTTCTCCCGATCGGTTCTCGCCATGGGAAGGTCAGCCGGAACATTCCAAAACAAGGGGATTGTTTTCTTGGAGAGCACGTCAAAACCGGTACGGATCTCAGCGATCAAACTCTGCAAATCGACGTCCTCGATTCTCGCCACCACTTTTCCAGCTTCGAGGCTTCCAACCTGAAGAACTTCGTTGATCATCCTGAGCAATTCCTTGGCTTGCAGGTCGATCGTTTTCAAGGCGTGGACTTGTTCATCTTGAACCTCACCGAGCACGCCTTCGCTGAGGATTTCCGCATAGCCGTTTATGACATTTAACGGCGTTCTCAGCTCATGAGACATTACGCTCAAAAACTCGTCTTTAGCTTTGTTAGCCCTTTCAAGTTCGGCCGCTTGATTCTTAATTTTCCAGTAAAGCTCGGAATTGTAGATTCCTATGGCAACCTGCCCTGCTAACGTGGCGAGAAACTCAGTTTCCTCTTTTGCAAATCGGTGTTCGTCCGCCGTGTAAAATCCTAACACGCCCAGCACCGCTCCTTCAGCGATGATAGGCACGCCGACATAGGAAACCAACCCGTGCTGTCGAAACAGCTCTTGATTCCAGCAGCGCGGATCCGTCTGAACGTTTTCGATCTCTACGGGCTGCATTTTCTGAAAAATGGTCTGACTAAAACCCTGACCGTCTATCGCTGCATGATCTTGAAGTCCCTTTTTCCAAGCTTCCAAATCTAAGTTTCGTGCCGACACGGGCACCAAGCGATTCGTATCCTTGTCAACCAAGCGCACGGTGATCGCCGAGTAGGGGAGTAAAGATTCGATTTTATCGAACAACGCCTCCAGCAGGATTCGCCGATCGAGGGTGGAGCTGATGGCGGAGTCAATTTCATGAAGCAGCTGCATTCGCCGATTTTGCTCGATAACCTCCTTCTCGGCCTGCTGGCGCTCGGCCACCTCGTGGGTTAACTCCTCGTTGGTTCGTCGAAGTTCACTGTTGGCCTCACGCAGCTCTTCTGACTGGGCGACGTCTTTATCGCGGAGTTTCTTCAGGCTTTCCGCCATGTCGTTAAACGACGACGCTAGGCTGCCAATTTCGTCTGTACGGTTGATGGGGATCGAAACATCATAATCGCCCTGCCCTACGCGCGCCGCCAGGTTTGACAGCTGGATGATGGGTTTCGTCCAGCTACGCGCTACAAACACCGCTACGAGCAGCCCGCCGATGGAAAAGACGAAAGCCAAGATCCCGATTGTGTTTAACTGCCGTCCGGCGACGAATTGATAGTTCTTGCCGAGATCCTGCTCTTGTTTGACTATATCCGACAAGATTCGTTTCATCGAATAGCCGACTTTGACGCCGCCAACGAGCTCGTCCTGAATCCAAATAGGGACGGATATGTGGAAGGCGTCGCCATCAACCCCGGTTAAGCTCCGGGCGGTTCGTATGCTCTCGACGGTAAGCTGGTCATCAAGAACCCTGTCATACGCGAGCAGATCCTTGGTTCCGTCATGTACGATTCGTCGCTTTTCATCGAATACATAAATGTAAAGCACGTCCGGCTGTTGCTTGACGGCTGCGACCAACTCGTTGATCTTGAGCATGTCGAGTTGGTACAAAGGATTGGTGAGAGCCGAGGCCATGACCCGAACTGAATTGGCCTCCTTCGCTTGGATTTCCTTGAGAACGCTTTGGCGGAGAGTCTCGGCACTGCTGGCGTTGAGGCGAGCGATATGGGATCTGGATTGGATTAGAATGACGGAAGCAAATGCGATGACGATAGCAAAAACCAACGACAAAATCGTCGCTGAATATTTTACGCTAAGCTTCACGAACTAGTTCCGTCTACGCTTCGGCATGACGGTCATGCAAAGCGGATCGCGACGGTTTCTCCTTGTCTTCCAATCGCTAGTTGTCACCACATCGGTCCCATGAATTTTGCGAGAGACATCGCTTCCAGCAGTTCTTCTTTGGCTTTTCCCTTGAACTCATCGAACTTGACTGTTTCGGGGCCATAGGCTTTCAAAGCCTCTTGAGCTGTCGGATCTTGATGCGCCTGCAAGAGGAGCGCTTTGATTTTTGCCTTTGTTCGTGGATCGAGATCCTTTCGGAACATTTCAATCATTCGTGGCATCGGCTTTCCTTGATAGATAATCTTTAAGTCCTTCTTCATCGCTTCAGGATTGTCGCTCGGCTTATTCCAGTTTTGGTTGTGGTAGGCTCCGGCATCGGCCAGTTCACGATGGACCCAAGTTGTAATAGTTAGCTCCTTCCCCGCAAAGGCGTAGCCGATCTTGCCGGCGGGCGGCTTTTCTCTCGGAGACGCCAGTTCGACGAGTTCATATCCTGATTTTTTCAAGATGGCGAAAGGAACGAAAAAGGCGGACGTGGAGTCCCGGTCTTGAAAGGCTATTTTTCTACCGACGAGGTCCTTCAATGATCCGACGCCGCCGTCTTTTCTCGCGAAGATTACGGCATAGTAATTCGGCACACCTTCTCGCCAACTTCTGAGCGCGATATCTACGCCTGCTTCCTTGGAATAGACCAGCGCATCAAACACACCTTTCTGAACCCAGTCGACCTTACCCTGTTTTAGATAATTGACCATTTCGTTTTGGTCTTTAGCGATAACAATCGAGCCTTCAGTAATCCCGACGTCTTCCAAGTTACGCACAACGTAGTCTAACATCGGTTTCAGCTCTCGGTGCGTCTTTTCCGGGTCATTCGACACCCGCCCGATGGTTAAAGTCGCGGCCATCGCGCTCAAGTCACCGGCAAAAAATATGAGCGCGAGAAACAAGCTCAACTTATGTATGGTCAACATGACAGTCCTCCCATGTTCTGTAATTCGATGAACCAAAGTACCGACAAATTCCACCAACGAAACAGCCCTTCACTCGTAAGCCATCCAAGAGTCTGTCGGCAATCCTCGTGCCACGCGGCGAAAACGACAAATATCGGGCTGGTCAGCCGCCGGCCTATTGATCAGCGGGTGCGCACAAGGCTGCTCTGAGAGATTCCTAGGTAGTTATCGATATTTTACGGAAGTTTGAGGGTCCTTCGATGCGATTTCTCTTCATCAAACACAATCGGCCGTTTCATGAAGTACTGAATGGTTCGATTGATTTTTGTCACAGGTGGACAAAAACGTAACAGTTCTCACGAGGCCGGAGAAGCGCTCAACGTCACGAAATCCGCAGAAATTCGCGAATACTCTCGAAACTAGAATCGCAATGAACGCAAAGGGCTATGAACTTTGGCGAGACATGCTGATTGAATCTCCCCCGTGCGCAGGGATCATCTGGGGAATAACATTTCCGGGCTCGTCAGTGGGAATCACTCTGCCTACGCCAGTGATCGACTGCGGGAGTCCGTTAATCATCGATAGTTGCCAGTAGGAATGTTTTATGACCTGCGATAATGCTTTTTGTTGCAACGGTGTGACTTCACCCAACAGTCCGTCGGAAAGCATTTTGGAATAGGCAATAACTAAGTTGAGCGGCGTGCGCATGTCCAGCGATAACTGATCGACGAATCCGATATTACCATCGAGCCTTGCGGGAGTGTCAACGAGTTGCTGTAAAGCGTTTTCCTCGGCTTCCCGATCTCGTCTTGCCAGTGTGTCTCCTAACTTCTTGCCCACCAGCACGGCGCGCATGAGACTCTCGGCGCCCCGTTTGAGAAGCTCCGGCGCTCTCTTGATAGCCGCAAAAAGTTGCATGGGAGAATCGAGAATGCTGGCATATGCGTCGAGTCCTTTTTCTAACGTCATCTCCGCCCCTTGCCCGATCATGCCCGCCAACGCAACCGTGGGTGTGCCAAACTCCTGAGCCCGCCTGCCCACCTCGCACGGTATCTTTCCCCAGGCCGTCGAGAAATCAATGCACCCTTCAGCCGTGATCACGAGATCAGCTTCACGAATTGGCCCGTCGATCTCCAAGTAGCGCATGACAATTTCGAAGCGGTGATAAAGACTGGCGTTCAGAAAAGCATGTAGCCCAGCTCCCAGGCCGCCCGCAGCCCCGCCTCCGGGTAAAGTTCTTACATCGATACTCAAATCGTGCTTAATGATCAAAGCCAAACGCTCCAGTGCGCGCGTTAGCTCTTCAACCGCTAATGGGGTCGCGCCCTTTTGGGGCCCAAACATTCGAGCCGCTCCGTGCGGCCCACACAGTAATGAATTGAAATTGCACGCAACGTCTATCTGCACACCTTCTAATCGGGGATCACGTGAAGACAGATCGACATGCGCGAGCCGTGCTAACTCCGCGCCGCCCCTCCCTATCGGTCGACCCGTGGAATCTAATAAACGTACTCCGAGCGCTTGCGCCATTCCGGCGCCGCCGTCGGTAGTTCCCGAATCTCCGCATCCTATCAGCAGCCGTTTAACCCCGGTATCCAATGCTGCTTGGATCAACTCACCGACGCCGTAAGTCGTCGTCTTTAGTGGATCACGGAGACCTTCCGGTACCAGCCGCAAACCCGCGGCCGATGCCATCTCCATAACCGCAGTCTTCGGTCCCGAACCTCCAAGGATGCCAAAATTGGCTGTCACAGGTTGCCCCGTCGGACCGGTCACAGTGACCCCGCATATCGTGC
>Ga0184609_10000580_pt1 | contig 10862 bp, 11 predicted proteins | sample PLM1_60_coex_FD_133165 | JGI IMG/M metagenome (GOLD analysis project Ga0184609, IMG submission 133165) | Groundwater sediment microbial communities from an aquifer in East River, Colorado, USA - PLM1_60_coex | ecosystem: Environmental > Terrestrial > Soil > Riparian zone | place: USA: East... | reverse complement strand
GCGGGTCGACCTCGGTCACGATCACATGTGCGCCCATGCCGCGCGCGCGGTTGGCGACCCCTCGACCGCACCAGCCGTACGCGGCGATGACGACCTTGCTGCCGGCGAGGAGCTTGTTCGTGGCTCGGATGATCCCGTCGATCGTCGACTGGCCAGTGCCGTAGCGGTTGTCGAAGAGGTGCTTCGTCTTCGCCTCGTTGACGGCGATGATCGGGAAGCCGAGCGCGCCGTCGCGCTCGAGCGCCTTCAGGCGGATGACACCCGTCGTCGTCTCCTCGGTGCCGCCGATCACGTCGCCCAGCTGCTCGCGGCGGTGAGCGTGGAGGACGCCGATCACGTCGGCGCCGTCGTCCATCGTGATCTGCGGCTTGTGGTCGACCGCGGCCTCGATGTGCTGATAGTACGTGTCGTTGTCCTCGCCCTTGATCGCGAAGACCGAGACGTCGTATTCCTCGACCAGCGCGGCCGCGGTCTCGTCCTGCGTGGACAGTGGGTTGGACGCGCAGAGCACGACATCGGCGCCGCCGGCCTTCAGCGTGCGCGCAAGGTTCGCCGTCTCGGTCGTGACGTGCAGGCAGGCAGCGATGCGGAACCCGGCCAGCGGCTGCTCGCTCTCGAAGCGGTCACGGATGGCCGCCAGCACAGGCATGTTCTGATCGGCCCACTCGATGCGCCTCACGCCTTCTTCGGCGAGCGCGAGATCCTTTACGTCGTATCTGCGTGTCGTAGCCATTGGCCCTCTTCTCTCTTGGATCGGGGGAGTGTAGATGTCATGCGGCGAGCAACCGTTCGTGTTTTCGCTGCTCCCAGTCGAGCGCGTCGACGCCGCTTCCGTGGAGCCACGTGTCGATCGCGGCCCGGAGGTCGGGCTCGCCACGAAGTCGAGCTGCGAACGCGAGGTCGCTGATGTCGACGGCGAAGCGCGCCCGCAACTCGCGCAGTGACCGGAGCTGGTTCAGCTCACGGAGGCCATACGTGCGATAGCCGGACTTCGTTCGCGTGGGAACGACGAGCCCGGAAGCCTCCAGGTAGCGAAGCATCCTGGCCGACCATCCCGTTCGCGTTGCCGCCGCTCCGACCGTGATTCCCTCCACGGCAGAACCTTAACACACCTATGTCAATGTTGACGCTCTAGCCCTCAGGCGCGCGCCCGTAACGATCCTCGAGCCGAACGACGTCGTCGAGAAATGGTGTGGACACCTCGATGATCGTCGTGTCCTCGACCCCGGTGACGCGGTGGACGGTCCCGGGCTTGATCCGGAGCGCGGCCCCCGCGCCGACGACTTCCGCCTCCGGGAGCTTCTCTCCTACGGCGGCCATCTCGATCCGGGCGCGGCCCGAGTACACGAGCCACGATTCGTCCTTCTGCCGGTGGAACTGGAGGCTCAGGGACTCGCCCGCCTTCACGAACAGGATCTTGCCGACATAGTCGTCGGTCTCGGCCCAGATGAGCTCGTAGCCCCAGGGCTTGTCGACCTTCGCCGGCTCCACGGCAAAGGGCTCGAGCAGGCCGAGGTTGGGAAAGTTGAGGTGGTCACTCATCGGAGCCAGTCGGGGTTCGCGCGGACGTGATCATCGGCCACGCGCAGGTCTTTCGGCGTGTTGACCGTCAGCCAGACGCCCTCGTGGCGATACGCGAAGAGGCGACCCTCCGCGGCCAGCTCGGGAAACGTCGTGCGCTCGTGGTCGCCCTTCTCGGGGAACCGCTCGAGGGCCTCCTCTTCGAGCACGTACACGCCGGCGTTCGCCCAGTACGGGAGCTCCGGCGTCTCGTCGAACCCGTGCACGCGATCGTTGCCGTCCAGCTCGACAACGCCGAAGCCGACCGGTAGCGGAGCGACGACGATCGTCGCGGCGCCGCCGTGCCCGCGGTGAGCGTCAGCAAGGGCAACGAGCGCGACGTCGATCAGCTCGTCGCCGTTCAAGACGTAAACGGCGCCGGCCTCTTTACGAGCCTGAGCCGCGAAGCGAACGCCTCCCCCACGACCGAGGGGCTCCGGCTCCCCGACGGCGACGACCTCGGGCCCGAGCCCACATAGCTCGCGCTCGAAGACCTCTTCCTGCCCGGCGGCGCAACTGACGATCACCCTGGTGACGCCGGCAGCCGCGAGCTGCTCGACCTGGTAGGCAGCCAGTGGCCGGCCGCCGATCTGGACGAGCGCCTTCGGGCGTCCGCCGGCCGCATCGCCGAGACGCTCGGCCTTCCCGCCAGCGAGCAGGATCGCCTCCATCAGGAGCGGCCGATGCCCTCGTACTCGAAGCCGGCGTCTCGGGTCGCCTGCGGGTCGAGCAGGTTGCGCCCGTCGACGATGAGTGCGTTTTGCATCGCCTCATGAACCTCCTTGGACGCCAACGAGGCGAGCTCCCGCCACTCGGTGACGATCACCGCCGCGTCGGCGCCGCGAACCGCGTCGAGCACGGTCTCGTGGACGACCACGCCGTCCAGGGACGGATGACCTTTGACCAGCGGGTCCCACGCGGTCACGTCCGCACCCTCGGCTTGTAGCCGCGAGGCGAGCACGATCGACGGCGCCTCGCGCATGTCGTCCGTGTCCGGCTTGAACGAGAGACCGAGCAGGGCGATCTTCTTGCCACGCAGGCTCCCGAGGTGGTCTTTCAGCTTCTGGACGACGCGGCGCTTCTGCAGCTCGTTCACCTCGATGACCGCGTTGACGAGCTGGAAGTGGTAGCCACTGTTCCCGGCCAGCAGCTTCAAAAAGGACACGTCCTTGGGGAAACAAGAGCCTCCGAACCCGATCCCAGCACGCAGGAAGTGCGGGCCGAGACGGTGGTCGAGCCCCACGCCCTTCGCCACGTCCTCGACGTCGGCGCCCACCGCCTCGCAGACGTTTGCGATCTCGTTGATGAAGGAGATCCTCGTGGCCAGGAACGCGTTGGCTGCGAGCTTCACCATCTCGGCGGAGGGCACGCTCGTCCGCACGATCGGCGCGTCGAAGTCCTCGTAGAGCGCCGAGACGCGGTCGCCGTGCTCCTCCTCGAAGGCGCCGATCACGACCCGGTCCGGGCTCATGAAGTCACGGACGGCGCGGCCTTCGGCGAGGAACTCCGGGTTCGAGACATAGCCGACATGCTGGAGCCCCCGCCCGTCCAGATTGGCGCGAATCCGCTCCCCGGTGCCGACCGGCACGGTGCTCTTCATGACGAGTGTCCCTTCGCCCGGGTCGCCCATGTCGTCGATCACCGACCACACGGATGAGAGGTCGGCGTCGCCCGAGGGGGTCGGCGGAGTGTCGACGCAGGCGAAGAAGAGATCGGTCGCGCTCGTCAGCTCCTCCGGGTCCAGCGTGAAGGTGAGGCGCTCGCGGTTGCGCTCGATCACCTCCGGCAGGTCGGCCTCGTGGAAAGGGAGCCGACCAGCGTTCAAGAGCTCGATCCGCTCCTCGACGACGTCGCGAATGACAACCCGGTGGCCGAGGTCGGCGAAGCAGGCGCCTGTCACGAGGCCGACCCACCCCGCGCCGAAGATCCCGATCGCGGGCTTCTCATTCATGCCGCTGACTCTACTTTTTGAAGGGCCGGAGGCCCTTCGCGATCTCCAGCATCGTCTCGTTCGAGAGCGTGTCGAGCACCGTGTTGACGACCCAGTAGGTGGTGCCGCGCCAGGTGAGTACGACCATGTGCAGGTGCGGCCCGTTGTAGTAGAGGCGGTACTGGCGACGCTTGAGCACCTCCGTGTCGTTCGCGTCCTTGAGGATCGGTGCGTCCTCCCAGTCGGTCTGCTGGATGCCCCAGTACTCGTTGCTGCCCGTGCGGAAGGTCAGGCGGAGCGCGCGCCGCTTGCCGATCTTGTAGACGCGCTGCGGGACTTCTCGGTCGACGCTCGACGAGCGCTCGATGACGGTCGGCACCTGCAGCGGGAAGCCCGGTTTCGACTTCGCGGCCTCACGGACGACCGGCATGGTCTCCGATGTCGCCACGCGGACCTCCGGCTCTCTGCGCGGGGGTGTCCGGTCGACCGGCGCCGGCGCCAGAGTGCCCTTGAAGTTTTGTCCCAGAACGATGGTGACCATGGCCCCGTTCGCCAGAGTGACGAGCTTGTGGTTGCGAATCGGCAACGCCTTCACGTCGACCGAGCCGAAGAGGTTCCCGACCCGGACGGCCGCGAGCCGGGCGCCCCGCTTGGACGTGAAGTAGACCTGGGTCCTGAAGACGCGCTTTGGCGCGTCAGCCGAGAGACCCTCCGGTGGCGCAAACACTCGGTAGCCGCGCTGGCCCAGTTGATAGTTCGCATTGGCAGCCGCTCCCGGCACGCCGTTCCCGTTCAGGGCGACGACGCTCACGTTGCGCGGGCTGAGGCCGCCTTTCAGCCGCGCACGTCTCCGCAGAGCTACCGCAGTGGCCTTCTCGGGCGCATCCACGTCCGGCTTCGTGAATTCCGTCACCGCCGCCGTGATGTTGGACGGGTCGGTCGTGAGCTCCGCCGCCCCGGTGAGGCCTCCGATCTTGACCTGGTGGAAATGACCGGACTCCAAGCCGTAGACGAAGAGGGCGTACGAGCCGAGCGTCGACAGCGAGACCTCGCCGCTGGACTGGCCGACCTCGACGTTGTTCCGCATGGCGCCCACGAGCTTCGGGACGCTCCGCGGCTTGTATGACGCGTTGACCGCCTGCTTGACGGCCTTGACGAAGTTCTGCTGACGAGCGACTCGATATAGGTCGGAATCGGTGTGGCGAAAGCGCACGTAGTCCAGCGCCTGCCAGCCCTTCAATCGCTGGTAGCCGGGCCAGAGGTTGATCTCGGCGTAACTGTCGCCGCCGTCCTTGTTGTCGTTGAGGTAGCGGCGGTCGACGTCGATCCACACGCCGTTCAGGCGGTCGACGACCTTGCGGAAGCCTTCGAAGTTGACCGTGATGATGTAGTGGATCGGAAGGCCTGTCAGCCCCTTTACCGTCTCGACGGTTCCCTCCACCTGGCAGAACGAGTAGGCGGCGTTGATCCGGGCCCGCGAGCGGCCTCCGTTCGGGCAGCGCACATCGACGATCAGATCGCGGGGGAATGAGAGCATCGAGATCGTGTCCCCCTGGGGATCGGCGCGCAAGAGCATGACGGTGTCCGAGCGTGAGGGCGCCGTTCCGTCCTCCGGCCGGTGGTCGTAGCCGATGACGAGCGCATTGGCCGGCGCGTTCACGGGCGGTAGGTCGAGCTGGTCGAGCGCGAGCTTGACCTGCTCCTTCGGCGCCAGATCCTCGACGGCGGCGAGCGCTTCGAGGTAGACGCCTCCGGCAGCCCCGAAGACGGCGCTCGAGCTGATCGCTATCGTCAGCAGGAAGATCCTGGCGAGCGAGCCCCAGATGCTGCGCGCGCGCTCCGGCTGGCGGTAGCGCGAGACCGGCGTGAGCACGCCGGGAGGAAGGACGGCACGGCCGTTCCCGTTGACGGCGGCGGCGCGGCCTACTCCTCGCTTCAGCGTGGTTCGCATACGAAAACGCGAACGCTCAATTGGCGTTCGCCGCGCCGGATGGTACCCGACTAAGCGGCTGGTTCGGCTCGGTTCAGCGGGCTCCTGCGTGCGCTCGGTTGAGCGCCTCCTCGGCGAGCCGCGTGCCCTCGACCATGTTCCGCAGCTTTTCGAACGCGACGTCCCAGCTCCGCGTCCTGAGACCGCAGTCCGGGTTCACCTGCACGCGCTCGGGGCCGAGCAGCTCCGCCGCATAGATGACGCGGTCTCGCACCAGCTCCGGGGTCTCGATGAAGTCGGAATGGATGTCGAGGACGCCGAGGCCCACGTCGGGTCCGCCGTGCTCCTTGAAATGGTCGAGCGGCTCGTAGCCGGGCCGCTCCTCGCGGCTCGTGCCCGTCTCGCGCGAGTCGCGCTGGGCGAACTCGAGCTGCAGCTCGAAGCAGTCGTCGAGCTCGAGAACGTGTGGATAGAGCAGCGAGTAGTCCGAGAAGCAGACGTGCAGGCTCCGCCGCTGCGAGGGAATTCCCTCGACCGACTTGTTGAACGCCTCGACGCCGAACTTGACCTCGTCCGGACGGGTCGTCAGCGCCGGCTCGTCGATCTGGATCCAGTCGCAGCCGGCCTCGACGACCGCGGCGGCGTTCGGCCTGATCACGTGCTCGGCCACGTCGAGCAGGAAGCGGCGACGCGCGTCGGCCCGCTGCTCGGCGGTGGCGCCCAGAGCGCCGGTCCGGCCGTAGTGCTCGTCGTACGACCAGTCGACCATCGTGTACGGGCCCGTGAAGGGGATCTTCACGCGCTTGTCGGTGCGCTCGGCGATGAACTTGTACTCGCCGACGTCGTACGGGCCCTTGATCGACGGCTGGTCGACCGCGGCCGCCTTCGAGTAGTACTTGTTGTTGAACGAGCGCACCGTGCCGCGCTGCTCGAAGCCCTGCGCGTGGCGAATGACGTGGTCGTACATCTCCGTGCGGCGCTGCTCGCCGTCGTAGACGACGTCCAGGCCGGACTCCTCGAGGAAGCGAAGGCCGTAGAGCGACGACCAGTCGTCGATGGCGGCGAGCTCGCCGTCGCCGAAGTCGCCCCTGCCGAGTAGCTCGACGAGCTCCTCGTGACCGTCGACGCCCAGCTTCTCACCCCAGCGCCCGGCTTCGGCGATGTCGCCGTCCTCGAGCGGCCGGCCGGCGAAGGACTTGACCCGCCAGACGGGTTTGGCGAGCGAGCCGATCTCTCGTGTCTCGAAGCGGATCTCCGTCATGCAACTGCCTCCTTCGCCTGCGCGGTCTTGGCGGCTCCGAGCCGCTGGATCTTTTGTCGGGCGATCTGCTCCGACACGTACTGAAGGTCACCGTTCGGGACGAGCGCGATCTCGTCCACCGGAAGCTGTGCCACGAACCCGGCGATCTCCTCCGGGTCCTCGAGCGCCGACGAGCGCGCGTCGATCACGCCCGCGAGCAGCCGCTTGCCGCCCAGTCCTTCGGGGATGTCGGTCGCATGAGTCGCGTAGAAGTCGACGCCCACCGCCCGGACGGGCAGGTCGCCCGCGCCGGCTTCGAGGACGTTCTTCGCGTCGCCGAAGGTGAACTGGATCGCCAGCTCAGGACCGCCGGCGAGCACCTCCAGCGCCTCGGCGAGCGTGCCGAGGTCGGGGCGCTCTTCTCGCGCCAGGAACGGCTCCGACAAGACGACGAGCTCGGCGTCGAGAGCGTCGATCTGCGGCTTGAGGACGCCCTCGGCGATCTCCTTCGGCGTGAGCTCGGTACTCATCGCGAACGCCCATGGAGAGGGCAGCGTCACGAGCCGTGCGCCGGGGAGCGGCGCGATGTAGCGCTCGCCGACGGGCTCGAGCTTCGGCGCGCCGCCCGTCTGCTTGGGCGCAAACCAGAAGGTGTTCGTGTCGAGGAAGCGCGTCATCGGGCCCGGCTCGAGCCCCGCGCTCGCCTCGACGAGCGGGCGGAACAGGTCCTGCCAGCGCAGCATGCCGTCGGCGAGCAGGTCGACCTCGGCCGCCTGCTGGACGGAAATCAGCTCCTGCAGGTCGCGCTCGACCTGCTCGTCGTTCACCTCCGGCGTGGTGCGCCCACGATCGAGGTCGCGCGTCGACTGGACGAGCGCCTCTGACCTCGGATAGATCCCTGGTACGAAAGCCTGCAAAACCGCCTCCTTAAAACGAAACCGCTCCCGCCCAAAGAGGTCGGAAGCGGAGTGCTCCGGGCTCTTTAGGCGTTTTTTATCCTGGTCGCCAAGCTGCCTTTCAAAGCTGTCCAGGTCGCGCTCACCTTACCAGTTCGCCTCGCTTTACCCACGAGCCGTTCTACACATGGATCGGGGCAGTCGGAGTCGTGGGTTCCGTGCTCTTCGTCGCTGAAAGTGCGCAGCACTTTCAGCGAGTGATCGGCCCGTGGCCGATCACCTAAACGCGTCCTAGGACCGCTAGCTGATTCTCTGCGTGCTTGATGCGCTGCTCGAGCTGCCACTCGTCGGCGTCCGAATCCCCCGCCTTGACCTTTTCGAGCTCGGCAGTCGCCTCCTCGAGCTGTTGGCGAGCCCGCTCCTCGTCGATCTCCCGGGCGTTCACGGCGTCGTCGACGAGCGCGAGCGCGCGGTCCTGCTCGACCTTGAAGAAGCCTGGACCGGTCGCGAACTCGTGAACCTCCTCGTCGCGCCCGCGGCGGATGTGGATGCGCGTCGCCCCGGCTTGGAGCATCGCCACGAGTGGAGCGTGGCGCGCGAGGACGCCGATCTCACCGTCGGCGCCCGGAACGATCACCATCTCGACCTCGCCTTCGAACGCCGGCCCGTCGGGCGTGACGAGCGAGACGTCAAAGGTGCGGACTTCGTCGGCCACTACGCGGCCGTCGGCTCGGGCTCGCGCTCCTCGGCGGGCTCAGACTCGGCCTCGGGCTCTTCCTTCTGTTCCGGGACACTTGCTGACCCTCGCCCCTTCTCGACCGCCTGCTCGATGGTGCCGACCATGTAGAAGGCCTGCTCCGGAAGCTCGTCGTGCTTGCCGTCCAGGATCTCCTGGAAGCCCTTGATCGTGTCCTCGAGCTTCACGTACTCGCCGGGCTGCCCGGTGAACTGCTCGGCCACGAAGTTCGGCTGCGAGAGGAAGCGCTGGATCTTGCGCGCGCGTGTCACGGTGAGCCGGTCCTCGTCGGTCAGCTCCTCCATGCCGAGGATGGCGATGATGTCCTGGAGGTCCTTGTAGCGCTGCAGCACCTCCTGCACCTCCGTCGCAACCCTGTAGTGCTCCTCCGAGACGATTCCGGGCTGCAGCGCCCGCGAGACCGAGTCCAGCGGGTCGACCGCGGGGTAGATCCCCATCTCGACGATCGCCCGCGAGAGCACGGTCGTGGCGTCGAGATGCGCGAACGTGTTCGCAGGGGCCGGGTCGGTGAGGTCGTCCGCGGGCACGTAGATCGCCTGCACCGAGGTGACCGAGCCGGTGCGCGTCGAGGTGATGCGCTCCTGCAGCTGCCCCATCTCGGTCGCCAGCGTCGGCTGGTAGCCCACCGCGCTCGGCATGCGACCGAGCAGAGCTGATACCTCGGAGCCGGCCTGCACGAAGCGGAAGATGTTGTCGATGAAGAGCAGCACGTTCTGGCCCTGCTCGCGGAAGTACTCCGCCATCGTCAAGCCGGACAGGCCGACACGCAGGCGCGCGCCCGGCGGCTCGTTCATCTGGCCGTAGACGAGGGCCACCTTGTCCATCACGCCCGACTCCTCCATCTCGAGCATGAGGTCGTTGCCCTCGCGCGTGCGCTCGCCGACGCCGCAGAAGACGGAGACGCCTGCGTGCTCCTGGGCCACGTTGTGGATCAGCTCCTGGATGAGCACGGTCTTGCCGACGCCGGCACCGCCGAAGAGGCCGACCTTGCCGCCCTTCACGTACGGCGCGATCAGGTCGATGACCTTGATCCCCGTCTCGAAGATCTCCGTCGTCGGCTCGAGCTCCTGGAACTCAGGCGGATCGCGATGGATCGGCCAGCGTTCGCCGGTCGCGGGCTCCTTGCGGTCGATTGGATCCCCGATCACGTTCCAGAGCCGGCCCAAGGTCTCGTCTCCGACCGGAACCGTGATCGGGCCACCGAGGTCCACGACCTCGGTCCCACGGGCGAGACCGTCGGTCGTGTCCATCGCGACCGCGCGTACGCGATTGTCGCCGAGATGCTGCTGCACCTCGGCGATCAGCTCGCGATCCTCGACCGAGATCCGCAACGCGCTGTAGATCTCAGGGAGGCTGTCCGGGAAGATCGCGTCGATGACGACGCCTTTGATCTCGATCAGCTTTCCGACGTTCTGGCCGTTCGAACTTTGCTCAGGCATGCGACTCCTGGAGAGGGATTTCAGGTGGGCACGTACTGCGCCGCGCCGTCATCCGGAGTTTAGCGGTGCCGGTCCACGGGCCGTGCAGCTGCCACACGACCGTCGATGTGATGGCCATCCTGAACCTGTGAGGTTGGTCGATGAAAGTGCACAGCACTTTCATCGAGTCCCGGCCCCATGGGCCGGGACCTCTCCTGGAGAGGGATTTCAGGTGGGCGGCGGCGCTTGAGCGCGCGACGCACGAGCAGCCGCAGTTTACCCACTCCGCGACGATCCCCTCCTGTTAGCAGGCGTTGTTCCGATTCGCGCAAGCCGGCCGCCACACGGGCGGCATGGTCGAGGCTTCAGACGTACGAGGAGACAGGCGAAGCGATCACAACCCGAACCGTACCGGGAGAGGTGTTACGCCCAGATTACGAGGGTCGATCTGTCGGCATCACCCGAGGAGTGCTCTAAGTCGGCGAAAGTGCGCAGCACTTTCGCCGAGTCCGAGGCCCGTGGCCTCGGACCCCTAGATCGTGTCGACGACGCCAAGACCGCCTGGCGCGGACGGCCGGAACCCGATTTCCTGGAGCCGTTCGCGGCGAATGTCCTGCATCTCCTGGCTCTCGCCGGCGTTCGGCAGCGACACATTCGGCCGCACGCTCTCGGAGCCGAGCGACGAGAGGACGCCCCCGAGCCCGACCGCAACGACCACGAGGGCTGCGACGAGGCCGACCTGTACGCCGCGGAACGAAACCCGCTGGCGCCGGGGAAGAGCGACGGGCCGGGACAGCCGTTCGAGCGACGCGTTCCGAAGGCGATCGGTGGTGACGACGAGGCCGACCTGGTAGCTGCGGCAGCCGTCGCACTGCTCGAGGTGCGCGCGGAGCAGCGCGTGCTCGAACTGCGACAGCTCGTCGTCAAGCGCAAGCGACGCGTATTCACGCGCTCGCTCACATCGTCGAACAGCTTTGAAGTCCATCTCACTCAATCTGACGCAATCCCAACCAGATAGTTAGACGATTCTCGCTTCTAGATCAGACGGTATCTGGTGTCGGCAAGAACCCCGAGAAAGATGAGCGCCAGCCCGAGCGCCACGAAGACGGCCGAGTTGTTCAACGAATCCTC
>Ga0184609_10000579_pt1 | contig 10884 bp, 9 predicted proteins | sample PLM1_60_coex_FD_133165 | JGI IMG/M metagenome (GOLD analysis project Ga0184609, IMG submission 133165) | Groundwater sediment microbial communities from an aquifer in East River, Colorado, USA - PLM1_60_coex | ecosystem: Environmental > Terrestrial > Soil > Riparian zone | place: USA: East... | reverse complement strand
GTGCTTGAGCTCGCCACAAGCATCTGGCAAAAGGTGCATGGCTTGGACCGTCCTGTCAGGATCGTTCATGACCCGCCCTTTGAGGATGATGTGGAGATGAGATGGCCAGATGTATCTAAGGCACGGGAACTGTTGGGCTTCGAAGCACCGACTAGACTTGACGCCGTATTGAATAGTGTCTTGGCATGGCTTCGGGCATGGAGTACGAGTGCCCACGCCGAGTCTGCGTCGAGTTCCAGGCGAGTCGGGTAAGGGGATGGGCAAGGCATGGCGGCCTGGTTGGCTGACATTCGTAGGAGCTCTAACGTTTGTCGCTAGCTGGGTGTCCATATTGACCGCTCCGATGACCGACGTAGCAAAGCTCGCTTGCGCGGCGGGGGTTCTATTAGTCACGGCGGTAGTCTTGGCATACGTAGCCGGAAGGTACTTAGCCAGTCGCGAACTCCCATTAAGAGGACTCGGCCGGATTCGGCGTGCCGATCTCGAAAAAATGTTCCCCCTCGCGGAGCTAATTATCAACGCCTCCAAAGATGTGTATTTCGTCGGACTCTCCCTTCCAACGCTATATGATTATAGCGATCTTTTGCTGGAACGAGCCCGAAACGATATCGATATACGCTTGCTGGTTGTCAATCCCGAAAAAGTGGTCCTAGTGCGAATGATCGCGATGTTCCTCGGCCGACAGCTCGAATATCCTGCGGAGCTACAATTATTCTTCCGGAGCTGGCTTGGCTCAAGAAGAAAGGTGCCTGGCCGAATTCACGTTAGAGTACACGAACAGATCCCAACCGTTTCGGCGACCGTGATAGATGGCCGTACCGCCCAGATCGAGGTTCTAATGTATCGCTGGTCTACTGGAGATCGTCCGATCTTTGTCGTAGACCTTGGGCTGGAGAGCCAACTGCGGCAAAGCCTGGAGCAGTTGTGGGATAGTGCGACGGAACTGAAAACAGATGCAGATTTTATCCGGCTGGAAGAAGCGGCAGCAAAACTGGTTCGTGCCAGTAGGCCGGGGGGGATGCCAGAAAGACGACAAAACACGTAAGTGTTGCGGCGGCACCAAACGAGGCCACTTTCCCCGGATCGCGGCTAGGGAGACGCATACGAAGTTACAGAGCGGGACCAAGCGTGGGCGAACCTGACCACGGACGCGCCGTCCGCGGAGTCATGCCCGGCAGTCCACGCTCGCATGGGCCCTTTCCCGATGTCACCTACATCCGCGCCAGAAGTGACAGCCGCGGCCTGGCCAACAGCCCGTCGCAGACAAAATCGAACGTGACCCACCGACCGTCAACCCATTCCGACCCATGTCCGCTATTGCCCGCTGTCAGCATCAGCCGAACAGTGCGGTGGCAGTGGCGACGAGGCCGCCGACAAGTAGCGCAACGGCCGCCCAGAGGCGAGAAGGGGACGGTATGGCCGAGGCAGCGGCGAGGGCGGCGAGGCTGGCGGCAAGGGCGCTGAGAAGCGCAGCCAAGACCATCCGGTCGCTGCGCTGGCTGGCGCGGTCGGCCAGGTCCGCCTGCCGGCTCTGCTCGACCTGCAGCGCCTTCCATTCCACGGGCGAGGAGGCGAGCGCGGCCCGGGTCGCTGGATCCACTCCGTCGCGGGCGTCGGGCAGGTCGGTCATCGCCCTCCTGACGGCGTCCAGTCGGGGCGCCACGGCGCGGTCGGCTGCCGCGATCACGCGCTGTTGGCTCGCGACGTCCTCGGTCGGCGCGTCGAGCACACCGAGTTCACGCGCGAGGGAACCCAGCTCGACGGTGAGTTGGGCGCGCCGGCTGTCGCCCACAAACCCCTCCTGCAGTCCGGTCGCCGCGAGGACCGTGGAGATGCGTGCGGCGTTGCGCGCGGCGAGCGTCTGACTGTGCTGTTCCTGGTCGGCGAAGTACAGCTGAGGCCAGGGCAGCAGGGTGGCGAGGATCCAGACGAGCAGTGCCACCGTGGTTGCCTCGCGCCGGCCCGCCCTGGCCTGCCACGGCTGCGGGATCACCTCGACGTTGGAAGACGCGGAGACGTCTGAGCGTTTCGTCCGTCGGTGCCACAACAGGGCCACCACCAAGTACGCCAGCACCATCACCGCTGTGCTGGCAGCGAGCATCCACGCCGTTCGTCCCAAGCCGTCGGCGTCGGCCTGGGATGCGTCCGGGTTCAGCGCGACCAGGTCCGGGTAGTCGCTGCGGACATCGGCCAGGCGCCGCGCTACGTCGAATCCGCCCTCGTCGGTTTGGTAGCGGTTTCCGTCGGCGAGGCGACCGGTACCCTCCTCGCCGGTAGCGAGGCGGAATGCCACCTGCTCCTGCACGACAGCCTCCACCGCGGCGGCGGATCCGTCCGGCCCTGCCTGCTCTGCGGCCCGGCGCAGCTCCTCCGTTCGGAGTCTGGCGATCGCGATCCTGAACGCGAGCGGGGCCTCATCGCCGTACACGAGCCGGACGTCCTCGATCGTTGCCGCCGAGCGCTTGATCTCCTCGCGCACCGCATCCTGACGATCACCGTTGGCTGCGCTGGCGAGCAGTGCCCCGATACCCACCACGACCGCTATCAGGATGGCCACCGCGGCCTGCAGCATCTCCAGTCCGGTCAGCGGTGCGACACCGATACGCCGCCGGATGCCGCGCAGCCGGGTCTGCCGGACCCGCGCTACTGCCGGTCTGCGGCCAGCCATGAGTACGTCGCCTCACTGCCGCTCGTAGTCAACAGCCGGACCGGTGCCGTCATCCAGGCTCAGCACGGTATGCGCCGCGTTGAGTGTCCAGGTCAGGCGTTTGGGATCAACGGAGGCCGGTCGGTCGGTATAGCTCGAGCTAGGCGAGTCGGGATCCTGCATGGACGTGGTAGCCATGCGCGGTTGGACGAGCAGATGGTTGCCGTCCACGCTGGCGGTGCCCGCCTCGGCGACCGTGAACGAGAACATGCCGCTCGGTCGACGTTGGAGCAGGACGCCGGCGTACTTGTACGAGCCATCCGCTGCGAACTGATAGACGATCTCGGCCCCACCGGAGCTGGAAATCCAGGTGCCGATCAGAGCCTCCGGGAACGCCTCCGCTTGGTCCGAGGGCTCGTTCGGGCTGGACGCAGGGCTCGTCGAGGGCGCGGGCTCCGAAGCAGGGGTGACCGGGACGCGTGATGAAGTGGCGACGCTCGGGCTCGGCACACCGGGCGACCCATTTACGGACGAGCTGCAGCCGCCCAGCGTCATGACGACAAACAACACGGCCAGCGAAACGCGCATGACCAGCCACTCCCTCGGTCCTCGGGCGCTCCCGGCGCCTCCTCCCCGACATGAGGCCGGGACTTCTCGCCGGATACATCCCCGCCACACGAGGTCAGCCTTCGGTTTGGAGTGCCGGTCGGCGGGGGCGGCTGAGGTTGTCGAACTGGCGATCAGGACGCCCGACGGGGCGGGTCAGCCGTGCCGGGCGCTGGCGGGTCGACCGGTTGTCGTTACCGCGGTGGTGAGTGCCGTGGCGGCGTGGTCGATGTCAGGGTCGGTGCTCCAGCGGCCGAGGGTCAGGCGCAGCGCGGAGCGGGCGCGATCGGTGGGCAGGCCCATCGCCATGAGTACCGGTGAGGGCTGGTCCATGCCTTCGTGGCAGGCGGATCCGGTGGAGGCGGCGACCTGGGGGGTGGCGGCGAGCAGGTGGCGTGCGCTGATGCCGTCGATGCTGACGTTGAGGGTGTTGGGCAGCCGGTGGGTGGGGTGGCCGTTGAGCCGCACCCGGCCGGGCAGCGGTTCGGTGAGCCGATGGTGCAGCAGGTCGCGAAGTCGCCGCAGCGTCTGCGTTTCCTCGGCGGTCCGGGCGGCGGTCCGGGCGGTGAGGCGGGCGGCGTGGCCGATGGCGACGATGAGGGCGACGTTCTCGGTGCCGGCGCGCCGGCCGTGTTCTTGGCCGCCGCCGTAGATGGTGGGTTCGAGGTCGAGTCCGGTGTGGACGTAGAGGGCGCCGATGCCTTTGGGTGCGTACATTTTGTGGCCGGTGACGGTGAGCAGGTCCACGCCGAGATCGGCGACCGATACCGGGATCTTGCCGACGGTTTGGGAGGCGTCGGTGTGGAACAGGGCACCGCGGGCGTGGGCGAGGTCGGCCAGTTCGCGGATGGGTTGGATGGTGCCGGTCTCGCCGTTGGCGTGCATGATCGACACGACCACGGTGTCATCGGTCAGTGCGGCCTCGAGGTCGTTGGGGTTGACCAGGCCGTAGCGGTCGACGGGCAGGTGGGTGACGCGGAAGCCGTGCAGCCGGCGCAGGGCGTCCATGGTGGCCAGGACGGCCGGGTGCTCGGTGGCCTGGGTGATCAGGTGGGTGCCGCGGTGGCGGTGCGCGAGTGCGGCGCCGCGGATGGCCAGGGTGTCGCTGTCGGATCCGCCGCCGGTGAACACGATCTCCTGCGCTGCGCAGTCGATCAGGTCGGCGACCGCGGCTCGGGCATCGGCGACGGCGGCGTGTGCGGTGCGGCCGTAGGCATGGTCGCTGGATGGGTTGCCGAAATGCTCGACCAGGTAGGGCAGGCAGGCCTGGACCACCCGAGGGTCGACCGGAGTCGTGGCGTTGTAGTCAAGGTAGACCGGACCGTCGCGGAGTCCATTCGGGACAGTCACAGCGTTGTCTCCTTCGGTGCTGGTGCGTGGGTTTCGTACATGCGGACCGCGACGATCAGGCCGGAGGCGGCGGTGATGGCGGCGACGACCCAGACGGCGGGCCGCAGTCCCCACAGGTCGGCGACGATGCCGGACAGGACGGCGCCGACGGCGAACCCGCCGTCGCGCCAGAGCCGGTAGACCCCAACCGCGCGGGCCCGCCAGGCGGGGTGGGCGACGTCGCCGATCACCGCCAGCAGGGTGGGGTAGACCATCGCGGTGCCCGCGCCGAGCAGCACGGCCGCCACCGCCCACCACGCGAAGGAGCTGGCCGCGGCGAACAGCGCGAGGGCGGCGGCCTGGGTGAGCATGCCGGCGGTGATCAGGTGTTTGCGGCCCCATCGGTCCGACAGCGGCCCGGTGGCCAGTTGGCCGAATCCCCACACGGCCAGCACGAGCGAGCCGAGCACACCGATCCGGGCCACCGACAGGCCGGTGGTGGCGAACAGGATCGGGAACAGGCCCATGGCCAGGCCGTCGTTGAGGTTGTTGACCAGACCGGCCTGGCTGGCCGCCGACAGCGCCGGCTCCCGAACGCTGGTGTGGAGGAAGACCTGCCGGGTGGTCAGGTCGGCGTGCAGGTGATCGTGCCGGCCGTCCGGGCGGGCCTGGTGCGTGGCGGCCTCCTGGCGGGCGTGGTCGCGGGTCTCCCGGACAACGAGCCCGGACAGGCCAAGGCCGAGCGCGGCGTAGGCCAGGCCGAGCAGGAACGGCGCCGGCCGCAGCCCGTAGTGGGCGGCGAGGTAGCCGGTGGCCAGGGCGGTCGCGGCGGCGGCGGCGTAGCCGGCGGCCTCGTTGAGCCCCATGGCCAGCCCCCGCCGGGCAGGGCCGGCGAGGTCGATCTTCATGATCACGGTGGTGGACCAGGTCAGGCCCTGGTTGATGCCGAGCAGGACGTTGGCCGCCACCACCCAGCCCCAGTGCGGCGCCCAGATCAACATCAGCGGCACCGGGATGGCGATCAGCCACCCGGCGACGAGCACGGGTTTGCGGCCGTACCGGTCCGACCAGGTGCCGGCGACGTAGTTGGTGGCGGCCTTGGTGGCGCCGAAGGCGAGCACGTAGGTGAGCAGAAACGTGTAGCCGGTCAGGCCGAACTCGCGCTCGGCCAGCAGCGGCAGCACGATGCGTTCCTGCCCGAGCACCCCGCCGACCAGTGCGTTGACGGCGACGAGCAGGCTGAACTGGGCGAGGTTGGCCCGCAAACCCAGCCGCACCGGGGCCGCGGATCGGGTCATGGGCCGCTGTCCAGTGCGTTGCCGGTGGCCCGAGCCCAGTCCTGCGGGCCGCCCCGCAACACCGTGAGCTCGCGGTGGCCGGCCTGTTCGAGCAGGCTGGCCGCGCTCATCGCGCGTTCGCCGTGCCCGCACATCAGCACCACCGCCTCGCCGGGCACCTCGCCAGCGCGACCGGTGAGCTCGCCCAGCTCCAGGTGGGTCGCGCCGGGCAGGTGGCCGGCGGCGAACTCGCTGTCCTGGCGAACGTCCAGAACCCGGCCAGGCTCGACCTCGGCCGCCGTGACCAGGCGGGTGGCCGTGGTGGGCTCGCCGTCGGCTGTCCAGGCGTGCATGCCGCCGGCCAACTCGCCGACGAGGGTGTCGTAGCCGATCTTGGTGGCCTGCCAGGCGATCTCGGCCGGGTCCTGGTCGCCGCCGCGCACGATGATCAGCGGCCGGTCGGGCGGGGCCAGCCAGCCCAGCCAGGTGGCAAACACCGGCCGCAGCGGGATCGACAGGGCGCCGGGGATGTGGGCGGCGGCGAAGTCGGTCACCGGGCGGGTGTCGAGCAGCGTGGCGCCGTCGGCGAGCAGTGCCCGCACCGCGGCGACATCTAGCGGCGGCAACGCGGGCGACTCAGCCAGGACGGCGGGACCGCGGCGGTTGGCCTCGGCCAGCCGCAGAAAATACGGCGGGAAGCTGCCCAACGAGCCGAGCAGTTGGGCGACGAAGGCGTCCTCGCCGGCGGCCTGCAGCAGCGGGTTGGTGGCCTTCTCCCGGCCGATGGTGCTGGTCCGCTCGGCTGCGGGTGGGGCGGAGCAGAACGAACCCGCCCCATGGGTGGGCCACACCGCGACGTGGTCGGGCAATGCGGCAAGGCGGTGCAGGGAGCGGTACTGGGCGCGGGCCAGTTCCTCGGTCTGCTGCGGTGCCACCAGGTCGGTGCGGGCGGCGGACCCGACCAGCAAGGAGCCGCCGGTGAACACCCCGACCGGACGGTCGCCGTCGAGCAGCAGCAACGACAGGTGCTCGTGGGTGTGTCCGGGGGTGGCCAACGCGCGCAGCCGCAGCCCTGCGAGATCCACCTCGTCGCCGTCGCGCAGCCCGGTATGGGGAAACTCGCGGTCGCCGGCTGCCGCGGCCAACACGCGCGTGCCCTCGGTCGCGGCAAGCTGGGTGGCGCCGGAGAGGAAGTCGGCGTGCAGATGAGTGTCGGCGGCGAACGCGATCCGCAACCCGCGCTGGTGTGCCGCTCGGTGGACCTGGCGTAGGTCGCGGCTGACATCCAGGACCAGCGCGCGGCCGTCGCCGAGGTCGACCAGGTAGGCGGAGTTGCCCAACCCCTCGTCCACCAGCGGGATCAGGTTTACCGCACTGCCCACATCCATGCTCTACACTATTCCATGGATGATTGGAGAATGCTATGGGTGATCGGGCTGCGAAGACCGCGCTGTTCGACCAGTTCGCCCGCGTCGGCAAGGCACTGGCCAGCGGCAAGCGGCTGGAGCTGCTGGACCTGCTCGCCCAGGGCGAACGCACCGTCGATGCTCTCGCCCGGGCCGCCGAGCTCGGCCTGACCACGGCCTCGGCGCACCTGCAGACCCTCAAACAGGCCAACCTGGTGACCACCCGCCGGGCCGGCACCAAGATCTACTACCGGCTCGCGGGAACCGACGTGGCGGCGTTGTTCGCGCTGGTCCGCTCCGTGGCGAACACGCATCTGCCCGATGTGGAAGCCGCGCGCACCGCCTACCTGGGGCCGCACACCGAGCAAGTCACCCGTGAGGAGTTGCTGCGCCGCGCGGGCACCGGGGTCACCGTGCTGGATGTGCGGCCCCGCGAGGAGTACGCCGCCGGGCATGTCCCCGGCGCGATCAGCGTGCCCCTGGACGAGCTGCCCGAGCGGCTCGCCGACCTGCCCGCCGACCAGGAGATCGTCGCCTACTGCCGGGGCGAGTACTGCGTCCTCGCCCACGACGCGGTCCGACTGCTCACCGCCGCCGGCCGCCCGGCCCGCCGACTGACCGACGGGATGCTCGAATGGCGCCTGGCCGACCTCCCGATCGCCACCTGACTCCCCTTGTCGGCCGCCGCAACGGATTCTCGAGAGCTAGACACCCTCCGCTGCCGGCTTGACCGCCGCGACCCGCTCCACGGTGCCGGCCTTGAGCCGCTCCTGCCGTTGGACGACGTACTATGCGCTGACTTCCGTTGCGAGCCCTCGCAGAAGGCGTGGAGCCGGCAGGGCGGTGGAATTACTCTTCAATGAGGACAACGTCTCGACAGTTCGCGCCCGAAGACTCCCATGCCGGGCCTGCAGACATGGTGACGAAACGACCGCCATCCTCTCATAGCCGCGATTTGCGCGCGACTGGCAGTGGACTGCGTGCTAGGCATGACGAACCCGGTGGCCTGCGGTAGCTATTGTTCGGCGGTGAGTAGTCGGTAGCCGGCGTCTAGATCGGTGCGTTGCATGAGGTCTTGGTGGTGCTGGTGCCAGCGGCCGGATTTCAGGTCGGCGGCGAGCCGGCCGAGGCCTGGCCGCAGGAGGTTATCGCCGGTCTGGGCCAGCATCGAGATGCTGGCGCGGACGGCCGGGTTGAGGTAGGCGTGGGGTCGGCGCCAGTAGGCGGCGGCGAACCGGTGCAGTCATGGGGCACCGACACCGTCTCGATGCGTGCCCCGCCGAGCAGCGCGGCGAGACGATCGACCGGCACTGCCCGGGCGTCATCAATGGCGACTGCGTGCGGGAGGTATTCGCGCACCAGCCAGAACTGCCCAAACACGTGCTGATCCCAGGTCAGGACGACGATGCGGCGCCGGGCGACTCGCCGCAGCTCGGCCACGCCGGCCGCCAGGTCGCTCCAGTGATGCACGGTCAACACAGCCATGGCCGCATCAGCAGCATCGCCGGCAAGGGGCAACGCCTCCGCGCGGGCCCGCACCACCGGCGCCGAGCCGGCGGGCCGCTGGCTGATCATCACCGAACTCGGTTCGACCGCAACAACAGTGTGCGCCGGCTCGTAGGAACCGGCCCCAGCACCGACGTTGATCACCGACCGGGCATCACCGAGCGCCGCCACGAGCTGAGCACCGATCCGCGGATCGGGTCGCCGGGTCGTCGCGTAACCCACGCCGATGACGTCATAGCCGACCATCACAGCAGTATGGCCAACAGCCCACAATCACCGACGAACCCTTATCTGCACCACACCCCGCGGACGCACTGTTCCGCCGCCGTGCGCGCGGGCCGGGTCCGTCCGCGCTGACCGGCATCGCCTTCTTCCTCCTCCTCAATCCCCGACCGCCCCAGCCCGGCGAGCGCGGGCTCAGACCGTGTTCGGGAATGTTCGCGATTCCGGTCGGTCGGTGGGCGACTGTGGCACCGTGACGGTGCCCGCACCACGTAACCCTCACGTGTTCACCCGGAAAGGGAGGCCAGCGTGCGAGTTCCCTTGCGTCTGTTCGTGGCGTGCGCCACGGTCCTGGCGGCGACAGGCCTGCTGCCGGCCGCAACGGCGGCGGCGAAACCTCCGGCCGCCACGGTGTTCAACGTCTACCACGTCGACGGGGCCGGGACGACCTACCACAACTACGAGTACCGGTCGGCTTGCGGTGTCACGTCGCCGTTCGCCTGCTACACCTACGGCGGCCACGTGGTCTTCCAGATCGTGGTCTCCAATCGCCCGCAGCCAGCGGCCCCGATCACCGTCAGCTACGCGATCGACGACATCACCGCTGTGCACGGCGTCAACTTCAGCGGACCCACCACCGGCACCTTGACCATCGACTCCTACCCACCGGGGCACAACGACGTCCAGCTCGCCATCCCCATCATCGACACCGGCAGCGTGGGCGCGCCTGACAAGACCCTCAGGGTGCGGCTGACCGGCTCGAGCGTGCCCGGCGCCAACATCAGCGACACCGAGATCGGCATCATCCACAGCGCCGGGCAGATCCCGCGGGACTGCACGCCGTCGCGGGCGGACGGGCAGTCGTTCTCGACCACCTGCACCGGCCGCCCGGCCGGTTCTCAGTGGCGGGTCTCGGTAACCTGCCTGGACGGCTTCAGGGGGCCCACCGTGTACGGCGCCCTGATTACCGGTAACGGCACCTCCAGCGCCACCTGCGCCGGCACCGGGTACAACTTCGCCTGGTGGGACTTCCATCTGATCTCTTGACCCGGCCACCATCGCCCGGGGCGGGACCCGTCCGCAGCAGGTCCCGCCCCGGGCCTTGGTTCACAGACCCAGCAGGCGTTCTCGCACCGGTTCAGCCTGTCATCGTTGAGCCGTGGTCCTTCTCGAGCGCACCGACTTGGCCGAGGCAACGACCCTGCTCGGCGCGATCGAGCGACAGCTGCCCGGGATCGTGACGACCATGGGTTCGGGTGACTGGTTCTTGTTCTACGACCCGGATGCAACGACCGCCCCCGATCAGCGGTTCCCGTTCTGCACCCTCGTGACCGGCGACCGCTACGACGCTGCTTCCCGCTTGGATCGCGACCCCGCGACCTACCGCGTGAACCTCGGAGTGAGCCGTCGACGTTATGAGGACCTGTTCGGGCCAGCCCCTCGACAAGCCGCCGGACACGAGATACTCGACACGGGCTTCGACTACACCGCCACCGACACGCTGTTGCCACACCCCTTCTACGCCTCGATGCACTGGGTGTGCGTGGTCAACCCCGGTGAACGGACCAGAGCGAAGCTGGCCGCGCTGCTAGGCCAGGCCCACGGCCTGGCCAACCGCAGGTACGACAATCGGCATAGTCGCCGCGACTAGCTACCGGGCATCAGGGAACGAGCTTCTTGCCGACCGACCTGCGCGGACACCGATCCTCACGAGCGCAAGCCCGCCAAGCACAGCAATCGGGCCGATGACCACCCAGATCCGCTGACCGTTCATGCCCCCGGACTGGCCCAACAGGTTGAGCCCCTGCAGGGTCCACACGGCGCCGGCGATCGCAAGTAGCACGCCGAGCACGAGGAAGATCCAGCGCCTCACGACAACCACCTCCATGCT
>Ga0184609_10000576_pt1 | contig 10911 bp, 10 predicted proteins | sample PLM1_60_coex_FD_133165 | JGI IMG/M metagenome (GOLD analysis project Ga0184609, IMG submission 133165) | Groundwater sediment microbial communities from an aquifer in East River, Colorado, USA - PLM1_60_coex | ecosystem: Environmental > Terrestrial > Soil > Riparian zone | place: USA: East... | reverse complement strand
CGTGGGGGTCACGCCGTCGGTCGGCGTCGCGTCGGTGTAGCCGATGCCCGAGGCGTAGGGCGCCTCGACGCTCACGACGCTGGCCAGAGGCTCCGCGGCCCCCCGCCCGTACGCCACGCCGCCGCCGAGCACGGTGCAGACGGTTCGCATCTTAGGCCCCATGAAGTCGCGCCAGGAAGCGAGGAACGTCTGTGCGGCGTCCCCGCCGTCCGGACGCGCGAAGGCGAAGGCCAGCCCGCGCGGGTAACGCGCGCGGAAGGGCCAACCCGCCAGCACGAGACGCGCCGCCGCCTGTCCGGCTTCGCAAAGATTGCGACCGGCGGTGGCAGCCACTCCGCTGGCGGCGCCATCTGCGTTGGCCACGCAGACGACGAGCGCACCTTCCCTCGAAGGGCCGTGATCCGTGAGAAGCGCAGTGGCGGCACCTCCCGCCACGGAAATTTGTCCGAGAACCTCGCGCAGGGTTCCGACGGCATCACGGGCGACCGACCCTGCCGTCACCACCAGCGCGAAATCGGGAGTGGCGCTGCCGAGCCGTCGGCCGGCGAGACCGGCCGCTTCAGCAATCGCCGCGTCCGGGTTGGGATCGGCGCTGATGCCAATCCCCACTTCCAGCTTCGAACTCAGATGCGTCTGAGGGATCTCAGTATCCAGCATGGGCGGCCTCAGTGCGTCGCCCGTGCCAAGCCCGAAACCCCTGCAAATACACTGTTTTCAGGCGGGTCGCGAGGATCCTGGCGTGCCGGAGCGGCACGGGGGCTGACGGCCTACGGCAGTTGTCGGCGGGATCGGGGAGGCGTGTGGATCGCAGTACTGCAGAAATTGCGCCCCCGGGTGGGGGCCCATTCGACTACAGCACGCCGTATTCCTTGAGCCGGCGGTAGATCGTCCGTCGCGAGATGCCCAGCGCGCGCGCCGCCGCCTCCTTGTCGTCCTGGAAGACCGCCAGCGCCTTGAGGATCAGCTCGCGCTCGACGTCGGCCAGCGTGGGGACCGTCTGCGGCCCGGTGGAGGCGGCGGGCGAGATCACCGGGCTCCGCCCCAACGTGGGCAAGTCGGCCAGCGCGATCTGGTCGCGGGCCCCCATGGCGTAGGCGCGCTCGATGAGGTTCTCCAGCTCACGCACGTTGCCGGGAAAGCTGTAGGCGCTGAGAGCCGCCAGCGCCTCGGGTGTCACACCGCGCACCTCCCGGTGGAAGCGGCGGTTGAAGCGGCGCAAGAAGTGCGTCACCAGCGCCGAGATGTCGTCGCGCCGCTCGCGCAGCGGCGGCAGCGTGATGCGCACGACGTTGAGCCGATAGAACAAGTCCTGGCGGAAGCTGCCCTCGGTCATCGCCCGCTCGAGATCGCGGTTGGTGGCGGCGATGACGCGGACGTCCACCGGAAAGGCCTTGGTGGAGCCCACGGGACGCACCTGCATCTCTTGAAGGACTCGGAGCAGCTTCACCTGCAGGCCGGGAGACAGCTCGGCGATCTCGTCCAGGAAGATCGTACCCTCATCAGCGCCGCGGAAGAGTCCCAGCGCATCCGCCACCGCGCCCGAGAACGCGCCGCGCACGTGGCCGAAGAACTCCGACTCCAGCAGGTCCTGGGGAATCGCGCTGCAGTTGACCGGGATGAACGCCCGCTTGACCCGTGGCGACAGACGGTGGATGGCCGCCGCCACCAGCTCCTTACCGGTTCCGCTCTCCCCCTCGATCAGCACCGGCGAGTCGGTCACCGCCACCTTGGCGATGATGTCCTTGATCCTCTGCATCGGCGCCGACGAGCCCACCATGTCGCTGACCGCCAGCTCCTCGCCCAGGCGGGCCCGCAGCGTGTGGACCTCGCCGCGCAGGAAGCGGCGCTCCATCATCCGGGCCATGAGGTGGCGCAGCTCGTCGAGGATCAACGGCTTGGAGAGGTAGTCGTACGCGCCTTCCTTGAGCGCCTGGACGGCCGAGGCGATCGTGGGGTAGCCGGTCATCATGACGACCTCGATCGACTCGTCCTGCTTGCGGATCTCCCGGAGCAGGTCGAGGCCGCTCATGTCCGGCATCCGGACGTCGCTGATGAGGGCGTCGAAGAGGCCGTTCTTGAGGAGCTCGATCGCCTCGACGCCCGAGGAGGCGCACGTGACCTCGTACCCCCATTGCGTGAGGGCTTCCTTCAGCAGGAGCAGGATCGACTTCTCGTCGTCGACGACAAGGATTTTGGCGGCTTCCATATGGGTAAAACTGACTCTACCATGACGGGGTGCCAAACTGACAAGTGAAACTCTGTGGACCGGGGCCGCAGTTGCGTGGGGGGACTCGCCATGTTAGCGTTGGTGTTGACTTTTTAGTGGAGGGAGCACCTCGATGAGTGACTCGACGACGGTCCACCTGACGGAAGCAAACTTCGACGAGGCCCTGACCGAGCATCAGGGACTGCTCATGGTGGATTTCTGGGCCGAGTGGTGCGGGCCCTGCCGAGCCATTGCCCCCGTCCTCGAGGACCTCGCGCGGGAGTCCGCGGGGCGGGTGACCCTGGCCAAGGTGAACGTCGACGAGAACCATGCATTGGCGGGCCGCTACGGCATCCGCTCGATCCCGACGATCCTGTTTCTCAAGGCCGGGAAGGTGGTCGACCAGGTGATCGGCGCGGTACCCAAGGCCAAGCTCAAGGAGAAGCTGGACGCGCTAGCGGTGTAGCGCGTCGTCGCTGAGCTTCGCATCAGCTCCGCCGGCACAGGAATCCCATCTCTCTCCCCCACCCGGGAGGAGTTCCGCGACCTCGCGGGACAGGGGAACCTCGTGCCCGTGTTCGCCGAGCTCCCGGCGGACCTGGACACACCGCTGTCCGCCTACCTGCGGCTTCGCCCGGGGCCGTATTCGTTCCTGCTGGAGTCGGTCGAGGGTGGCGAGGTATGGGCGCGGTACTCCTTCCTGGGCACCGACCCCCTGATGATCCTCAGCGCCAAGGACGGCCGGATCACGCTTCGACGGGGCGCCGGCCGGCTCCAGCGGTTGCCCGATGGCGACCCGCTCGAGGCGCTGCGCGGGCTGCTCGCCGACTTTCAACCGGTCGCGGTGCCGGGGCTGCCGAGGTTCCAGGGCGGCGCCGTTGGCTACCTGGCGTACGACATGGTCCGGCACATGGAGCGGCTCCCGCGCCGGACCCGCGACGACCTCGGGCTGCCGGACGCCGTCTTCATGTTCAGCGACACGCTGCTGGTGTTCGACAACCTCCGCCACCGGCTGCTGGTCATCGCCAACGCTCACGTCGAGCAGCGCGACCCGGCGTCGCTCGATCGCGCGTACGATCAGGCGGCCGTGCGCATCGGCATGACGCTGGCGAAGCTGGCGCGGCCGGCGCGCGCGGCCACCGCGCTCACGCTGCCCGCGCCGGGGCCGCTGCTCGCCCTCGGCGAGGACGGGTTCACCTCCACGATGGACGAGCCGACCTTCAGCGACGGCGTGCGACGGGCCAAGGAGTACATCGCGGCCGGTGACGCCTACCAGGTCGTGGTGGCGCGTCGGCTCGATTGCCCGCTGGAGGCCGACCCGTTCACGGTGTACCGGGCGCTACGAACGATCAACCCGTCACCGTACCTGTTCTATCTTCGTCTCGGCCCGACCACGATCGTCGGCTCCTCGCCCGAGGTGCTGGTGCGGGTCGAGGGTGATCGGGTGGAGGAGCGGCCGATCGCGGGCACCCATCCGCGCGGAGCCACCGAGGCGCAGGACCAGGCGATCGAGCAGATGATGAAGACCGACCCCAAGGAGCGGGCCGAGCACGTCATGCTGGTCGATCTCGGCCGCAACGACGTGGGCCGCGTCGCCGAGCTGGGCTCGGTCAAGGTCACCGAGTTCATGGCCACCGAGCGGTACTCGCACGTCATGCACCTGGTCAGCCACGTGGTCGGCACGCTCAAGCGGGGCGCCGACGCCTTCGACGTGCTGCGGGCGTGCTTCCCGGCCGGCACCGTGACGGGCGCGCCGAAGATCCGCGCCATGGAGATCATCGACGAGATCGAGCCGACCCAGCGCGGGCCCTACGCCGGCGCCGTCGGCTACGTCTCCTACTCGGGCACCCTCGACTCCTGCATCACGATCCGAACGATCGTGTGTCACGACCGCCGCGCGTCGATCCAGGTCGGCGCCGGCATCGTGGCGGATTCCGATCCGAAGACGGAGTGGCTGGAGACGTGCTCCAAGGCTCGCGGCCTCGTCCTGGCGCTCCGGATGGCCGCGAAGTCGGGCCGGTCATGATCCTCGTCATCGACAACTACGACTCGTTCACCTACAACCTCGTCCAGTACCTGGGCGAGCTGGGGGCAACGCTCCAGGTCGCGCGCAACGACGCGCTCGACGTCGACGCCGTCGCCCGGCTGGCACCGGAGCGCATCGTGATCTCGCCCGGGCCCGGCAATCCCGACCAGGCCGGCGTCTCGCTCGAGGTGATCCGCCGGCTCGGCGCCACCACGCCGATCCTCGGGGTGTGCCTCGGCCACCAGGCAATCGGCCAGGCGTTCGGCGCCACGGTCGGCCGGGCCCGCACGCAGATGCACGGCAAGACGTCGGACATCCGCCACGACGGCCGTGGCGTCTTCGCCGGGCTGTCGAATCCGTTCGTGGCCACTCGCTATCACTCGCTCGTGGTGCTGCCCGACACCGTCCCCGCCGACCTCGAGGTCACGGCGCGGGCCGAGGACGGTGAGGTGATGGGGCTGCGGCACCGCCGCTATCCGGTCGAGGGCGTGCAGTTCCACCCCGAGTCGATCCTCACGGTCGAGGGCAAGCGCCTGCTCGCCAACTTCCTGGGCGTCCCGGCCCCGGCGGTGGTCGCCTCGTGAGCGGCGAGGATGCGCTCGTCCGCGCGATCCGGGCGCTGACGGCGGCCGCCGGCGACGGGGCCGGCGTGCGTGTCGGGATCGGCGACGACTGCGCGGTCCTCGAGCCGCGGCCCGGCGCCGCCCTGCTGGCCACGACCGACCTGCTGGTCGAGGACGTCCACTTCCGCCGCCGCTGGGCCGAGCCGGCCGACATCGGCTGGAAGTCGATCGCCGTCAATCTCTCGGACATCGCCGCCATGGGCGGTCGCCCGCGCTGGGCGCTCGTCGCGCTGGCCTGTCCGGAGGGCACCAGCGCGGCGGAGATCGAGGCGTTCTACGAGGGCGCGCTGGCCCTCGCCCGGGCACACGACGTGACGATCGTCGGGGGCGACACGTCCGCCTCGCCGGCCGGCTGGATCGTCAATGTCACGCTCCTCGGCGACGCCGTCCAGCCGCGATTGCGCTCGACCGCGCGCGCCGGCGACGCGGTGGCCGTCACCGGCGCGCTGGGGCGCTCGGCCGCGGGCCTCGCCGTGCTCGAGCGCGCGAGCGCGCCGGCCGCCGTGGGCGCCGCCCACCTCGCGGAGGTCACGGCCGCCCACCTGCGGCCGCGCCCGCGCGTGCGCGAGGGAGAATGGCTGGCGGCGGCCGGCGGCGTCACCGCGATGATGGACGTCTCGGACGGGCTCGGCATCGATCTGCCCCGGCTGCTCGCCGAGAGCGGCGCCGGCGCCGCGGTGGACGTCGACCGGCTGCCGGTCGACGCGGCGACGCGGGCGGTCGCCGCCGCGCTTGGCGCCGATCCGACGGCGTGGGCCACCGGCGGCGGCGAGGACTACGAGCTGCTGGTGACCTGCGAGCCGGCGGCGCTCGAGCGGTTGCAGCGCGGGCTCGCGGAGGCCTGCGGCACCCGGCTCACGCCGATCGGCGAGATCACCGCCGGCGCCCGCCCCGTGCGGTGGTCGTCGCGCGGCCACGAGGTCACGGTGGCGCGCGGGTTCGAGCACTTCGCCGGCCGGCCGGCCGCGAGCGGAACGCGGGCGTGAGCGACAGCGTGCTCCTGCAGCTGCTGGCCCTGCTCGCGCTGATCGTCTGCTCGGCGCTGCTCACCGGCGCCGAGGCCGCCTACTTCTCGCTGGGCCGCGCGCGCCTGGCCCGCATGGCCGGCCAGAGCGGTAGCAACGGGACCGCCCCGGTGCTCATCGAGCGTCCCCACGACCTGCTGGTCACGCTGCTGGTCGGCATCACGCTGATCAACATCGGCGGGGCCGGGCTGGCCGCGCACCTCGCCCACCAGCTCGTGGGCCCGACCTTCGGCCCCGTCGTGGAGATGCTCGGCATGATCGTGATGCTCACGACCTTCGGCGAAGTGCTGCCGATGACACTGGCGGTGAAGTATCCCGAGCGGGTCCTGGCCATCGTGGGGCGCCCGGTCGCCTGGCTGAGCACCGCGCTGACGCCCGTGAGGGCCGTGCTGGGCGGCCTCACCACGCTGACCATCCAGCTCATCGGCCATGACCGCCAGGGCCAGCCGGAGCTGAGCGAGGAGGAGCTGCGCACGCTGGTCGACGTCGGCGCCAGCGAGGGGGTCGTCGAGCGCGAGGAGCGCGAGATGATCCACAAGGTCTTCGAGCTGGAGGACACGCTGGTGCGCTCGGTCATGGTCCCGCGCACCGACATGTTCTGCCTGGTCATCGACACCCCGCGCGAGAAGATCCTGCCCGCCCTGCGCGAGAACCTCCACTCGCGGGTGCCGGTCTACGAGGGCTCGCTCGACGTCATCGTCGGCATCCTCTACACCAAGGACCTGCTGCCCTACGTCGCCACCGGCCTGCCGGCCGACTTCGACCTGCGCGCGCACCTGCACCCCCCGTACTTCGTGCCGGAGTCCAAGCGGGCCGACGCGCTGCTGCAAGAGTTCCAGGCCAAGAAGCTGCACATGGCCATCGTGGTGGACGAGTACGGCGGCACCGCGGGGCTGGTGGCGCTGGAGGACCTCCTGGAGGAGCTGGTCGGGGAGATCGCCGACGAGTACGACGAGCCGGAGCGGCTCATCCATCGGCTGGACGAGTCGACGTTCCGTGTCTCCGGCAAGCTGCCGGTGGACGACCTCAACACAGCCACCGGCCTCCGGATCTCCAACGAGGCCTACGACACCGTCGGCGGCTGGGTGCTGGACCTCTTCGGTCGGGTGCCGCGCAAGTCGGAGCGCCGGGAGACGCCGGAGCTGATCGTCACCGTCGAGAAGGTCGAGCGCACCCGCGTGGTCGAGGTGCTCATCGCCCTGCGCAAGCCGGTGTCCACGGAGGCGGCGGCATGACGGGCCTGCTGTGGCTGGCCGCGCTGTGCCTGCTGGTCACCATGTTCTTCTCGGCGGCGGAGATGGCGTTCATCGCGGCCAACCGGCTGCGGCTGCGGCACCTGGCCGCCGAGGGCAGCACGACCGCCGCCCGCTACCTCGAGGACTTCCGCCGTCCGGAGCGGGTGCTCTCCACGGCGATGATGGGCGTCACCATCGCCCACATCGTGGCCGGCTCCGCGCTGACCTTCGCGCTGCTGCCCTCCCTAGGTGGCCTGGCGTGGGTGGTGACGACGATGGCACTGACGCCGATCATGCTGGTCTTCGGCGAGATCATCCCCAAGGCGGTGGCGCGCGAGTGGGCGACGAGCCTGATCCTGAGAATCTACCGCCCGCTCACCTGGGCCTCGATGGCGCTGGTGCCGTTCGTGGCTCTGGCCAACTTCGTGGTCACCGCGATCCTGCGCGCGTGCGGGGGCCCCCGCGTGGACACCCGGCAGTTCGTCTCGCGGGAGGAGCTGAAGGCGCTGCTGCAGCTCGAGCCGGGCGAGGTCTCGGTCAGCACGCAAGAGGCCGAGATGATCGACAAGATCTTCGACCTCGGTGACACGACCGTGCGGGAGGTGATGGTGCCGCTGGTCGACGTCGTGATGCTGCCCGAGACCGCCACCGCGGCCGACGCCATCGCGCTGGTGCAGCAACGCGGCTTCTCGCGGATCCCGATCTACAGCCAGCGCGAGACCAACGTGGTCGGCGTGGTCACGGCCATGGATCTGCTGCGGCGGGGCGGCCAGGTGCGCGGGGTGCCCGAGCTGATGCGCCAGCCGACCTTCGTGCCGGAGACCAAGCGGATCGACGACCTGCTGCGCGAGATGCAGAAGGGGCGCAACCAGCTGGCGGTGGTGGTCGACGAGTACGGCGGCGCCACCGGAATCGTGACGCTGGAGGACATCGTCGAGCAGATCGTCGGCGAGATCCAGGACGAGCACGATCGCACGCCGGCCTCGGTCGAGCGGCTGCCCGACGGCAGCTACTGGGTGTCGGCCCGCGCGCACATCGACGAGCTGAACGAGGCGCTCGACTGGAACCTGCCCAAGCAGGACTACGAGACGGTGGCCGGTCTCGTGCTGGCGACGCTGCACCGGATTCCCCGGACCGGCGAGGAGTTCCAGATCCCCGGCTACACGATCACCGTGCTCGAGGCCGACGCCCGCCGGGTGGCGGTCGTGAAGATCGCTCCCCTGACGACGCCGGCACCGGCGGCCGGCGCCGCCTAGCCTCAACCCTCATCGAAGGAGGACGACGACGATGCCCGGCACGATGGTGGACTTTCCCTCGAACGGCGGCACGACCACGGGCTATCTCGCCACGCCGGCCACGGGCCCGGGCCACGGAGTCCTGGTCATCCAGGAGTGGTGGGGGCTGGTAGGCCACATCAAGAAGGTGTGCGATCGCTTCGCCGCCGAGGGCTTCTCGGCGCTGGCGCCCGACATGTACCACGGCCAGACGGCCAGCGAGCCCGACGGGGCCGGGAAGCTCTTCATGGCGCTCAACATCGGCCAGGCCGAGAAGGATCTGCGCGGCGCCGCCACGTATCTGCTCCGACACTCGTCGGCGGCCAAGCTCGGCGCGGTCGGCTTCTGCATGGGCGGGCAGCTCGCCCTGTTCGCGGGTACGCTCAACCCGAGCGTCGGCGCCGTGGTGAACTTCTACGGCATTCATCCGAACGTAAAGCCCGACTACGGGAAGCTGTCCGGCCCGGTCCTCGGTCTGTTCGCCGAGAAGGACGGCTTCGTGACGCCTCAGGTGGCGAAGGACACCGACGCCGCCATCAAGAAGGCCGGCAAGCGATCGGAGATCAACATCTATCCCAACGTCGACCACGGCTTCTTCAACGACGAGCGCCCCGACGTCTACAACAAGGCGGCGGCCGACGACGCCTGGCGTCGCACGCTCGCTCACTTTCGCCAGAACCTCACGTAGTCGGAGCAGGCGGGCCGGCCGGCGCCCGAGCCCGGCCCGCCCGCCCGCGCCCGCCCCCGGCCATTCACGGAGGACACCTCGGTGATCAAGAGCATCGGGCTGCTGACACGCAAGGACGGCATGACGCACGAGCAGTTCGTCAGCCACTGGGTTGACATCCACGCGCCGCTCGCCCATGCGGTACCGGGCCTGCGGCGCTACGTGCAGTCGCACATCATGGCCGAGCGCAAGCGGCCGGACATTCCGGCCCACGACGTCGAGATCGACGGCATCGCCGAGCTCTGGTACGACGACGCCGAGAGCATGGCCAGGGCGATGGCGTCGCCGGAATCGAAGGCGCTGCACGCCGACGGCGCGCTCTTCATCGGCCGGATCAAGAGCTACACGGTGGAGGAACGAGTCATCATCCCCGGGCGCTAGTGGCGGGGCGCTGGCTCCTCCTGGCCGTCCTCACCGCGTCGTACGGCGCCGGCGCCTTCGGGATGCTCGGCATCTCCCCGCTGTCGCCGAGCCTCGTCGAGGGCTTCGCGCTGTCACGCCTGCAGGTGGCGCTCCTCGTGCCCTCGATCTATCTCGGCGGACTCTTCTTCTCGCTGCCGGGCGGGCGGCTGGCCGACCGGCTCGGGGTGCGAACGAGCCTCCTGGGCGGCCTGGCGCTGGGCGCCGCCGGGCTGGCGGCGGGCGCGTGGGCGCCGGGCTTTCTCGAGTTCCTCGCCTGCCTGTTCGTGGCCGGCATCGGCTGGAGTGTCGTCAATCCCGCGCTGGGCCGCGCCATCATCGACCTCTTCCCCGTCCGCGAGCGCGGCGTCGCCATGGGCATCAAGCAGATGGGGCTGACGCTGGGCGGCGTGGCCTCGGCACTGGTGTTGCCGTCGATCGCGGCGGCCCTGGGCTGGCGCGCGGCCATCGTCACCTGCGGCGTGGTGGTCTCGCTTCCGGTGGCGCTGACCTGGCGCGTGCTCGGGCCGCTGGGCCGTGCGGCGGCCGGCGCCGTGGGCGCGCCGGAACGCGCGGGGACGGGCCACTGGGCGTGGCTGAGGCGACCGGCGCTGCTGGTGTTCTTCGCCACCGGTCTGGTCCTCGGCATGGTGCAGGCGGCCGTGCTGAGCTACCTGCCGCTCTACGCCGTGCAGGCGCTCGGCTTCGACGCCATCGGCGCCGGATTGCTGGTCGCGTGCTCGCAGGCCGGCGGGGCCGTGTCGCGGCTGGCGCTCGGCGCCGCCAGCGACCGCTGGCTGACCGGACAGCGCTCGCTGTGGCTGGCCCTCACCGGCGCCGTCGGCGCGATCATCTTCGCCGCCTACGCCGCCTGGCCCGTGTCGGCCCCGGGGCTGGCGGGCGCGCTGGCGTTCGCAAGCGGCGTGGGGGCCTACGGCTGGGTGGGCGTCTTCTTCGTCATCAGCGCCGAGGTGGGTGGCCGGCGAGCGGCCGGCCTGCTGAGCGGTGTTGCGTTCGCCGCGATCGTCGTGGGGCTGCTGGTGGGTCCCGCGACGTTCGGACTGCTGCTCGTGCGCTGGAACTCCTACGCGGTGCCGTGGGCGGTGTTCGCCGCGCTGGCGATGCTCGTCACGGCGGCGACGGTGGTGGCCGGCCCGGCGATCGACCGCGAGCGCGAGTCCTAAGCGACATGGGGGCCTCGACATGGCCCCCAAACCCCCAACGTTCGCGACGCCCCGGCGAAGCCGTGGCGCCGCGCTGTAAACGCGTGCGCCGCCGGGGGCCTCGACATGGCCCCAAACCCCCAACGTTCGCGACGCCCCGGCGAAGCCGTGGCGCCGCGCTGTAAACGCGTGCGCCGCCGGGGGCCTCGACATGGCCCCAAACCCCCAACGTT
>Ga0184609_10000575_pt1 | contig 10922 bp, 9 predicted proteins | sample PLM1_60_coex_FD_133165 | JGI IMG/M metagenome (GOLD analysis project Ga0184609, IMG submission 133165) | Groundwater sediment microbial communities from an aquifer in East River, Colorado, USA - PLM1_60_coex | ecosystem: Environmental > Terrestrial > Soil > Riparian zone | place: USA: East... | reverse complement strand
GACGACGAGGACAAGGACCTCGGCATCTACAACCTCGACCGCCGCCCGCGTAATGCCACCTCGACCACCGAGCGTGCCCGCGCGATCTTCCCGAAGGTGCTCGGCGCCGAGATCGACGTGCTCAACTACGAGGTGGGCCGGCTCGGCCCGGACGACCTCAAACCGCTGGTGGACAACAACTGGGACAAGCCGTTCGTGGCCGGCGTCATCGACGTCAAGAGCCTGATCACCGAGACGGCCGACGAGGTCGCCGACCGGATCAGGGCCGTGATGGAGTACGTGCCCATCGAGCGGCTCGGCGTCACCACCGACTGCGGCCTGCCGAACATGCCGCGGATGATCGCCGCGGGCAAGCTGCTGGCGCTGGCCGAGGGCGCGGCCATCGTCCGCGCCGAGCACGGCGGCTGATCTTCCCGGCGCGACACTACCGCCAGCACCTCGCGCGATACGCGGGCGTATCGCGGTTTTCTGGCTCGTCGGAACCGCTATACGCGGGCTTATCGCGGTTTTCTGAACGGGCCGCCGGTCACGAGCCGGCGGTCGTGGCATCGCTGAGCGAGAGCGCCCGGATGATGGTCGTCGCGAGCTGCGCGTCGAACCGGTCCTGCTGCGATGCGAAGTTCAGGTGGGTCAGCCGCTCCACCCGGCTGAGGCGGTAGCGCACCGTCTTGGGATGCAGCCCGAGGCGCTTGGCTGCACCGCGCAGGCTGCAGTTCTCGGCAAGGAACGTCTCCAGCGTTCCCATCAGGTCGGTGGCGTACTTCGTGTGGTAGTCCATGACGGGCCCGAGCACGCCGCGGGCGAAGGCGAACAGCTCGTCGCGGTCGCCGGGCATGAGCAGGAAACGCAGGACGCCGAGGCTGTCGAACAGCGCGACCGGTGCCGCCGCGTCGGCCTGCCGCACCGAGGCCAGCGCGCTCTCCGCCTGGTCCCGCGCCTGCCGCAGGTTCGCCGCCGCCGCCGACGGTGCGCTCACGCCGGCCGCGAACCGAAGGTCGGGGTTCGCCGCGCTGAGGCCACGCACGACGTGGTCGGCGAAACCGCTTGCCCTGGTCGCCTCCGCCGACCGGGAGGTCGGCTCGGTGCCGGCCGTGCCACGCGGGTCGCTCGGCAGGATGAGCGCGATCACCGGACCGCGGCGGGCGACCAGCGGCTTGTGCACGCCGTACCGGCTGGCCAGGCCCTGAGCGCAGGACACCAGCGCCTCGCGGCGCCGGTCGACGGCGCTGGCGTCCGCCCCCGACTCGCGCGCCCACGCCACCAGCCCGTCGACCGAGACGAGCACCACGCGTGGCTGCGACGGCAGGACCGAGCCGAGGTAGCGGGCCCGCGCGACCGCCTCGGCCTCCGCGTCGATGTTGCCGTCGAGCAGGTCCCAGACGAAGTCGCTGCGCACCCGGGTGTGCGCCTCGAGCACCGCGCGTTCCTTGGTGAGCTCGAGGGCACACACGGTGCCGGCCTGCTCGACGATGACCGGGTCCAGATCACCGGGTTGGTGGTCGAGCGCGACGCAGAGGAAGCCGAGCACGTCGCCGCCGGCCGCGGCGGGCCGGATGAGCAACCAGCTTGTCCACCTGCCGGCCGGCTCCAGCACGGCGGCCCGTGGAACGTCCGCCGGCGCGTACCGGCGGGCCTTCTCCAGGTGGCGCCGTGCCCGCACGGCGACCGCGTCGGCCCCCGGCAGGGTCGCCAGCGGCTGCAGGTCGGCGTCCAGTACCGCGACCCCGCCGCCGGTGTGCCTGGCCACCGTGTCCACCAGGTCGGCGATCCGGCCGCCGGACAGGACCAGGTTCGACAGCTCCTCGTGGACGCTGAACGCCCGGCTGAGCAGGTCGTACTGCTGGGTCAGGCGCTGGTTGGCCTCCTCCAGCGTGCGCACGGCCGTCCGTTCGATGTCGTAGAGCCTGGCGTTCTCGATGGCGATCGTGGCCAGGTTGGCCAGGCCGCTGAGGACCTCCTCGTCGGTCTCGGTGAAGGCGGCTGGCCGGCGGCTCCAGACCATCACCGTGCCGATCACCTGGCCGCGCACGATCATCGGGCAGCCCAGCGCGGACTTGGCCTCCTCGAGCTCGGCAAGATCCTTGAAGTGCTGGGAGATCGACGGACCTGGGTAGTCGTCGACCCGGCACGGGACGCCGGTCTCGAACACCTTCCCGGCGACCCCCTGGCCCCGTCGCGCAACCAGCCGGACCGACTCGATGCTGCGGTGGCCGCGGCAGGCGCGCATCCGCAGGTCGCCGTTCTCCTCGGCGAGCAGGATGCCCGCGATGTCGGCGCCGAGGAGGTTGACCGCTCCGTTCATGGCGGACAGCAACGTCGCCTCGACGTCGAGGTGGCGCAGGATGTCGGTGGCGACTGTCTCCAGGGCCTGCAGCCGGGCGGCCGCGGTCCTCCCGGTGGTCACCCGCGGCGAGCCGCCGGTGCCTGCCCGTCGAGTGTCGGCCGCCGCCATGTTCCCTCCAGGGGAGCGAAACTCCACTGAGTATTTGTCCCGCGGAGGGCAGGCGCAAGGGGGGTCGTCCTCCAATACTGGGGCGCCATGACCTGAGGAGGATGCCGGTGGACGTCTCGAACCAGTCGATCCGCCTCCCGGACTGGACCCCGCTCGTCGAGCGGCATCTGGTCAGCGGCGAACCGATCGTGAACCTCACAGACGACGGCCGCGGATTCTACGACGCGATCTTCGTCGGCGGCGGCGCCAGCGGGCGGTTCGGTTCCTCCTACCTCAAGGCCATGGGCGGCCGGCCCCTGGTGATCGACCGCTGGCCGTTCCTCGGGGGTTCCTGCCCGCACCAGGCGTGCCTGCCGCACCACCTGTTCTCGGAGGCTGCTGCGCTGCTCGACCGGGAGCGGTGGCTGGGCGGGCAGCTGTGGTTCCGGCCGTCGTCGGAGGTGAAGGCCAGCATCCTGGAGCTGGTCGAGCTGTTCCGCCGTGGGCGCGCCGCCGGCCATGCCTTCATGAACTGGCAGACCAAGACCCAGCTCGGCGTTGAGTACCTGCTCAACGCCTCGGCACGGGTCCTCGACCCGTACACGGTGCAGGCCGACGGCAGGACCTTCCGCACCCGCAACGTCGTGCTCGGCCTGGGCGCCCGGCAGAAGCCCATCGACCCGGCCGAGTGCCCCGGCGGCGACCTGCCGGGTGTGTTCGACTTCGGCTCGCTGGTCGAGACCCTTGACTACGAGCCGCGGCGCTGCGTGATCATCGGGGGCAGCAAGGTGGCGGTGGAGTACGGCAGCTTCTTCCAGGCGGCCGGCTGCCCGACCACGATCCTCACCCGCGGCCCGCTGCTGCGGACCAGGAGCATGCACCACGTCGACGAGGACGTCCGCCGGTACGTCCTCGACGGCATGCGCGAGCGCGGCATGGAGGTCATCGAGGGCGGCGTGCCGCTGGAGATCAAGGGCACCGAGCGGGTCGAGGCGGTGGTCGCCAGGGGCCCGGACGGACAGACCCTGCACCTCGAGTGCGACTTCGTGTTCAACGGCACGGGGGAGACCCCGAACTCCGAGCCGGCCCGCGACTGGCTCGGCGTCGACGTCGGTCCGGCCGGCGAGGTCGTCGTCGATAGGCGGATGCGGACCAGCGTGCCGAACGTCTACGCCATCGGCGACCTCATCGGGCCCCCGCTCGAGATGTTCAAGGCCCGCCGGTGCGGCGTCACGGCCGCGCGCAACATCATGGGTGAGCCGGCTGAGTTCGACTTCACCGAGTATCCGGACTTCCTGCACACGACCTATGAGATGAGTTGGGTCGGCCTCACCGAGGACGAAGCCCGCGAACAGAACTACGACGTGATGGTGATCCAGATGCCTCCGAAGGGGCTCGATCACGACGACATCCTGCTTCCGTGCGCCGAAGGAACGATGCTCTACGCCTTCCTGAAGCCGGGCCTTTCCGGCTTCCAGAAATGTGTCATCGATCGTGACACAAGGCGTATTCTGGGATTCCACCACGTCGGCTACGGCGCCAAGGACGCGTTCCAGTATCTCGACCATCTCATGCGACGCCCCGAGGGGATCACGATCGACGAGATGGGTGATATGAACGAGCTGTTCCTCAATCCGGAGCACTTCATCCAGCTCTGCCGGCTTCGCGCCGGTGGTGTGCAACTCGTGGACATCTAGTCCGCACAAGTACGTCCCATGGAGGCCCTGACATGTCCATCGCTGCCTTGAGTGCCGAGGTCCGTTATCCCCGTGCCGGACTTCTCCGAGCGGTGTCGGACGACGAACGTGAGGTGTACGAGCGAGACGGTGTGGCGCTCTTGCGCGGGATCATACCGGTGGAATGGGTGAGCTATCTCCGCGACGGGGTCGACCGCCTCATGCAGCGGTCTGACAAGTCGTCGCAGAACTACGCGAACGAGGGTGAGCCGAGGTTCTTCGGACAGTCCTGGCCCTGGCTGCTCGACGACGCCTTCAAGGCGTGGGCGCTGCACGGGCCCGTGCAGGACCTGGCCAGGCAGATAATGCCGGGAATACGCAGCCTGAACTTCTTCTACGACCAGATCTTCGCCAAGGAGCCCGGTGCCACCAAGGCGACGCCATGGCACCAGGACTTCTCCTACCTGCCGCTCAAGGGAGACCAGATTCTGCGCGTCTGGGTGCCGCTCGATCGGGTATCCCGCGAGGGCGGGGCGGTGCACTACCTGAAGGGCTCGCACAAGTGGGGAGTGGTCTTCCGCCCGACGCCGTTCAAGGACATCAAGGAGATCGTGGACGCCTACGTCGACCCACCGTTCGACTTCGCCGATCCACCCGACTTCGATGCCGACTACGAGAGCTACGAATGGCTCGTCGGCGAGGTCGAACTCGGTGACGCGATCATCTGGCAGGTGCTGACCGTGCACGGATCGGGCGCCAATGCGACGAACAACCCACGGCGGGCCGTGACCAGCCTGTACACCGGAGACCAGGTGACCTGGTATCCGCATTCGGCGAACATGTTCAAGAACCTGGACTTCGCCGGTCATGTGCGAATGCCCGATCTCGAGCCAGGCGGGCCGATCGACTGCGACATGTTCCCGCGCGTCTGGACGAAGGACGCGGACCAGGACGGGCGTACCTGACCGCTGAGAGCACCGTGGCGACCCCAGTTAGCCGCGGGGGCTAAAGACCCGGCATCCTTCCTGTCCCTAGACTCGTATACCCATATGGCAATAGGCGCACCCGTGGGGGCGACTGGAGGTTAAGTCATGAAGGTCAGAGGGAACGATATCCTTCTCCCGACAACGATAGTCGGGGCGTATCCCAGGCCGATTTTCATGGAAGGAAAGGTCTTTGGCGAGGGTGTGCACGCACCCGAATTCCCCAGCTACCGGATGCGGGAGCTCTATCGCCACGCCGTCGCGCTGGCCGTCAAGGACATGACCGACGCCGGGCTGGACATCGTGACCGACGGTGCCCAGCACTACGAGGCCGAGACCGACTACGAGTACGCCGAGATCTTCCACTTCTTCGAGAACCGGCTCGACGGCGTCGCTCCCCACGGCGAGCGCACCCAGGTGGCGGAGTTCGACCTTCCCATCTACCGGCCTACCGTGATAGGGCCCGTCTCGTGGAAACGCCCTGTGATGAAGCCGGTCGTCGAGGCGGTGCGCGCGGCGACCGACAAGCCGTTCAAGATGAACGTGTCACTCGGCCCGGCAAGCCTTGCGGCGCTCGCCGTCGACCAGCACTACGGGGATCTCAAAGCGCTCTCGTTGGATATCGCCCGAGCCTACAACGCCGAACTGAAGGACCTGGAGAATCGCGGGCTGGACATCGTCCAGATCACCGAGCCGCTGACCTTGTTCGAGCCGGACTCATGGATCATCGAGGCGATCAACACCGCATTCGAGGGTGTGCGGATGCAGCGGCTGGTCCACATCTGCTACGGGCACGAGGAGGGTCAGCCCGGAACGTACGACCTGCAGGCCCACAAGCTGTTCCCGTGGATCTTCGACGTGGACTGCGACCTCATCCACTTCGAGATGGCCAGCCACGACTTCGCGGAAGTCGAGTCCTTCCGCGGATGGCCGAAGGACAAGAACCTGCTCGTCGGGGTCATCGACATCAAGGACATGCGGGTCGAGAAGCCGGAGAAGATCGCGAGCTGGCTGCGCAAGACGCTCGAGGTGGTACCCGCCGAGCAGCTCGGCGTGGCCACCGACTGTGCGATGGCCTCGGTGCGTCGAGTGGTCGCGAGGCGCAAGCTCCAGTCGATCGTCGAGGGCACCGAGATCGTCCGCAAGGAGTTGAACGGGTAAAGCGGCGGCCACTGTGACGACAGTCGACGCGGCGGCGACCGTGCAGTCCTACGTGGCGGCATGGAATACGCAGGACGACACGGTTCGTCGCCGCCTGCTCGAACAGTCCTGGAGCAGCACGGGCCGCTACACCGATCCGTTGGTGGATCTCGAGGGACGGGCGGCCGTCGCCCGGCACGCCGCCGCGTTCGCGCAGCGCTGGCCGGGGGCGATAATCGTTGTCAGCAGGCCGATGGAGCCGCACAACGGCATGGTCTGCTTCGGCTGGCGCGTTGTCGGAGCCGGCGGTGAAACATTGCGCGAGGGAATCGACTTCGGTGAGCTGGCCGAAGACGGGCGCTTGCGCCGGGTCGTCGGATTCTTCGACCCGTCCGTACCGGCGTCCGTACCGGCGTCCGGGCCGGCGTCCGACCCGCCTGCGCCCGTACCGACGACCGGGCCGCCGGCGTCATGACTCAGGCTTTCGTCGCAGGCGCCGCGATGACCCCGTTCGGCAAGCGCACCCCCGACCTGCGGGAGCTCGCCGAACGGGCCGCCGCGGCGGCGCTCGACGATGCCGGAATCGGCCCGGCCGACGTGCAGCAGGTGTTCTTCGGCAATGCCGCGGCTGGACTGCTGCAGGGTCAGGAGATGATCCGCGGGCAGGTCCTGCTGCGCGACACGGGCCTGCTCGCCGCGCCGATCGTGAACGTCGAGAACGCCTGCGCGTCCTCGGCCACCGCGTTCCACCTCGCCGTCGCGGCCGTGCTCGGTGGCCTGGCCGACGTGGCCATCGCCGTCGGGGCAGAGCAGCTGGTCGTGCCGTCGCGTGCCCGCACGTTCGCCGCGCTCGCCGCGGCCACCGACACGCTGCGGCGGCCCGAGATGCGCGAGATCGTCGAAGCGCACGCGCTCGGCGCCCGCGACCCGGCCGGGATCGACCTCGCGGCGTCCCCCTTCATGGCGCACTACGCCGCCAAGGGCGCCGAGTACCTGCAGCGCCACGGCGGCACCGCCGAGGACCTGGCCCTGGTCGTGGTCAAGAGCCGGCGCAACGGCGCGCTCAACCCCAATGCCCAGTTCGGGCGGCCGGTTACCGTCGAGGAGGTGCTCGCCGGCCGGATGGTCGCCGACCCGCTGCGGCTGGCCATGTGCGCCCCGATCGGAAACGGCGCCGCCGCCCTGGTCGTGATGAGCGCCGCCGCCGCCCGCCGGTTCGGGCGTACCGGCGTGCGGGTCTCGGGCACCGCGCTGGTGTCCAACGACCCGGCCTCGCCGGTGCCGCCGGCCCGCGCCGCCGCGGACCGGCTCTTCGGGCTGGCCGCCGTCGAGCCGGGCGAGGTCGACCTGGTCGAGGTGCACGACGCCGCCGCGCCCGCCGAGCTGACCCTGCTGGAGGACCTGCTGCTGGCCGGGCCTGGCGAGGCGCTCGATCTGCTTCGCAAGGGCGCCACCGGGATCGACGGCGAGCTGCCGGTCAACCCGAGCGGCGGGCTGCTCTCCCGTGGCCACCCGATCGGTGCCACCGGATGCGCACAGCTCGTCGAGCTCACCGACCAGCTGCGCGGCCGGGCCGGACACCGGCAGGTGGCGCGCGCCCGCATCGGCCTTGCGCAGAACGGCGGCGGCGTGCTCGATGGTGAGGAGGCGGTGGTCGCGCTGACACTGCTGGAGAGGACTCGACCGTGAAGGCGAACGTCGGTGGGTTGCTCACCGAGGTGGCCCGCCAGCATGCCGACCGGGTCGCGATCAGGTACGACGACCGGACGGTGACCTACCGCGAGCTCAACGCCAGGGTGAACGCGCTGGCGGCCGGGCTGACCGGGCTCGGGCTCGGCACCGGGGACCGGGTGGTGATCTGGCTCAACAACTGCCCGGAGTTCCCGGAGATCATGTTCGCCTGCTGGAAGCTCGGGGTCGCCGTCGTCCCGATGAACGCCAGGCTCACCCCGCAGGAGGTCGCCTTCCACGTGGCCGACTGCGCGGCCGCGGCCATCGTCCACGGTGAGCGCTTCCAGGCCGGCGTCGCCGAGCTCGACGTGCCTCACAAGATCAATGTCGGGGGCCGGGCCGGCGTCAGCTACTCCGACCTTGCCGGCCGGGACGGCGTCGCCGAGCAGGCGCGCGAGCTGCCGGAGGACACGCCGGCGTGGCTGTTCTACACCAGCGGCACGACCGGCCAGCCCAAGGGCGCGGTGCTTACGCACCGCAACCTGATCTTCGTTGCGGTCTCGTGGTGCGCCGACCTGTACTCGATCCAGCCGACCGACGTGGTGCTGCACTGCGCACCGCTGAGCCACGGCGCCGGGTTCCACGCGATGGCCGCGCTGGCCCGTGGCGCCGAGAACGTCATCCACAATCGCTACGACCCCGCCCGGCTGTGCGCCGACGTCGCCAGGCTGCGCGTCACCACAACCTGGCTGGTGCCGACCCAGATCCGGCTGCTGCTGGACAGCCCGGCGCTGGACACCGCGGACCTGTCCGGGCTGCGCTGCGTGGTCTACGGCGGCTCGCCGATGTACCGGCAGGACCTGGCCGAGGCGGTCGATCGGATCGGTCCGGTGCTCTGCCAGATCTACGCCCAGGGCGAGAGCCCGATGACCGTGTCCTATCTGCGGCCGGCCGAACACGTCCTGGACCGGCCCGACGCCGACGTGCTCGGCTCGGCGGGGGTGGCCAGGACCGGGATGGAGGTCCGCATCCTTGATCAGGAGCGCGGGCCGGTGACGGTCGGCGGGGTAGGGGAGATCCTGGTGCGCGGCCCCGCGGTGATGAGCGGGTACTGGGGACGGCCGCAGGCCTCGGCCGAGACCCTGCGGGACGGCTGGCTGCACACCGGCGACCTCGGGCGGCTGGACGAGCGCGGCTACCTGTACGTGCTGGACCGCGCCAAGGACTTCATCATCACCGGCGGCACCAACGTCTACGCCCGTGAGGTGGAGGACGTGCTGCTGCGGCATCCGCTGGTTCGGGAGGCGGCCGTGTTCGGCGTGCCGCACCGCCTGTGGGGCGAGATGGTGACCGCCGCCGTCGTCGGCGACGGCGTCGAGGCCGACGAGGTGATGGCGTTCTGCCGGCAGCACCTTGCCGGCTTCAAGGCGCCCAAGCAGGTCCACCTCTACCCGGAGCTGCCCAAGAACGCCTACGGCAAGGTGCTCAAACGGACGCTGCGCGAGGAGTTCGCCGGCCGCGCGCCGTGAGGTGAGCCCGCCCCGTGCTCAACGCCCGCCGGACACGGTGAACGCGCCAGGTCCGGTCAGGCGGTGTGCGGTGTGGTTGGCGGCCAGTCCACCAGCGGCTTGCCGATCTCCCAGTGGTGACCGAACGGGTCCTCGACCCTGCCAAGGCGCCAGCCGTGCTCCTCGCCAGCCGGGTAGATCTGCGTCGCACCGGCGTCCACCGCCTGGGCGATCACTGCGTCCGGGTCGTCGACGATCAGCAGCATCCGCACCGTCGCACCCCCCAGCGACTCGGGGCTGAAGTTCCCATGCGGCGGCGACTCGTCGGAGACCCAGAACGACGCGCCGCCAACCGATAGCTGGGCGACCACCTCCTGGTGATCATCGGTGCCGCCGACCCGGTAGTCCTCCACCGCCCCGAAGGCCGCCTTGTAGAACTCGACGGCGGCCCGCCCGCGCCGCACCGACAGCTGCGCCGCAATGCTCACCCGCGGCTGCGCACCGTGCCGATCCATGACCGAGGCCCCTTACACCGTGACGACCCTGGGGCCCGCCGCGGCGATCTCGTTCGCCGTGTCCTGGTCCAATCCGGTGTCGGTGATGAACGTGTCGATGTCCTTGAGGTCGGCGAACCTGGTGAAGTAGTCGGTGCCCACCTTGGTGTGATCCGCGAGCAGCACGCACCGTCGACTGCTCGCGATGGCGGCCCGCTTGATCATGGCCTCGGCGGAGTCCGGGGTGGTAAGTCCACGCTCGGGGGAGACGCCGTTCGTGGCGATGAAGGCGACGTCGACGAAGGTGTCGCGAAGCGCCTGTATCGCCCACGCGTCGACTGTGGCCAGAGTGCGGCTGCGCAGCCGGCCGCCGATGAGCATCACGGTCAGGTTCGGCCTGGTCGAGAGGCTGAGCGCGATGTTGACCGAGTGCGTGACCACGGTCAGCTCCCGGTCGTTCGGCAACTCGTCGGCGAGGCGAGCGGTCGTGGTCCCGGCATCGAGCAGGATGCTTCCCTCGTCAGGGAGTTCGGCGACCGCAGCCTTGGCGATGCGGGTCTTCTCAGCCGTCATCACCGCCTCTCTGGTGGCGAGCGCCGGCTCGAAGCCGAGCCGTTCGACCGGGATCGCGCCGCCGTGCACCCGGCGCAGCACGCCATGGCGCTCCAGAATCGTGAGGTCCCGCCGGACGGTCTCGGTGGTGACGGCGAACTGGTCGGCCAAAGCTGTCACGTCCACTCGCCCCTGCGCGCGGGCTCGTTCGAGGATCACTTGCTGCCGCTCTTCGGCGTACACCCGATGACTCCCTCCGCGCCTCGCGGGATGCCCGGTTACGGCGACTATATATACCTGGCAAAGCAACATGAACGCAGGTAAACCCGCCGATAACCAACCGCGATGGTATTTCAATGTCCGGCTCCCCGACGTTGGTAACGCCCGCGCTGTCCTGCGGCTCGCGGAGCCGGAAGTCGTGGTCGGCCCACAGCCGGTAGTCGCCCCAACCCCCGAACGACAACCTG
>Ga0184609_10000572_pt1 | contig 10935 bp, 7 predicted proteins | sample PLM1_60_coex_FD_133165 | JGI IMG/M metagenome (GOLD analysis project Ga0184609, IMG submission 133165) | Groundwater sediment microbial communities from an aquifer in East River, Colorado, USA - PLM1_60_coex | ecosystem: Environmental > Terrestrial > Soil > Riparian zone | place: USA: East... | reverse complement strand
GTAGAGATCGGTTGGCTCGAAGTCGAGCGGCACGTCGATCCGTCGAGACAAGAGCGCCTGAAAACAATCTCCGGCGCGAATGTACTCCTTGATTCGGTCCACGTGCGCCATGAAATCCGCGCGCGCGTAGCTCGAGCTTCCTTCGACTGGTGCGGCGTTGAAGTCGGGTGACATCGTCTCGAGCCGCGCCGGCGTGCGTAGACGCCGCAGAACTTCATCGACCTCGCTTGTAGCGGTCTCGTAGAGCGCCTCGAGATCTGCATCTCGCGCACCCTTGGGTACCGGCACGGACACGACAACGCGCGCGAGCCCGTGAAGGTTATCGAGTATCACCAGCGAGCGCGTGAACACGAAGAGAGCGTCCGGTGTGGCGAGGCCTCCTGCGGGTCGATTTGGGAGGCTCTCGATCAACCTCACGACATCGTAGCTGAAATAACCCACTGCGCCGCCCCAGAAATCTCCCAACTCGGAAACCGTCGCGGGCTTCGCCGCGTCGATCAGCGCCGCGAGATCAGCGAGCGGATCCTCCGGATTCCGCGCGTTGTGCCATCCGCGCTGCTCCGTCCAATCCTCGACGACGCCATTCGTGAGTCTCCAGGCGCCCCGGGGCTCGGTGCCTAGGTAGGTATAGCGCGACCAGGTTTCGCCACCAGCGGGCGCAGACTCGAGTAGAAACGCAAACGGACCTCGTCTGAGCTTCACGAATGCGGACACCGGGGTGTCGGTGTCGAGCAGGCAATCCTTCCATACGGGCACGAGCGCCGCGTTCGCGGCTCTCTTCCTGAAATCTTCCAGACTCATCGACGCCTGTGTCCCGATGCCGCTCGCAATTGCTCCGGCTCATCCCGCAACTAACTTTCTCCCATGAAGTCCCGCGCTGTTCATCTCGTTCTCACCGCCCTTGTTTTTGCGACGCCGATCACCGCGCAGCAGACGTGGAACGATCCGCGCACGCGCGCCCTCGTAGAGCGCGCCACCGAGCGCCGCGCAAGCCAACTGGCCGATACCGGCCTCGTCGATTACAAAGCGACGGCGCACGGTTATGTGACTTTCCTCGCACAATTTGGAGAAGGATTCCCCGAGCCGCCAAAGATCGTGAAGGCCGATGAGCTGGGGTTGGAAGTTTACTGGCGCGCTCCCGACCTGAGCAAGCAGCGTATCATGGGCCGTCGCGACACGCTGCTGCTGCCAACGGACATCAACTACCACCGCGATCACCTGGGAATCGTCCAGAACAACTTCAGAAACATCATCCGCATCGGAGAAGGGGACGAGGTTCAGGATGTTCCTCACCCGCTCTCGCCGGCGGGACTCGAGGTCTACGACTTCGCCATCCGCGACTCATTACAGATTCGCCTGGGGCCTCGAGTGCTCGACGTTTACGAGGTGCGAGTCCGTCCGAAGGATGATCGCCAACCGCGCGCCGTGGGTGCGGTTTACATCGATCGCGAGACCGGCGAGGTCGTGCGCATGGCGTTCAGTTTCACGCGCGCGGCGCTGATCGACAAGGATCTCGAGGACGTATCGGTCGTTCTCGAGAACGCTCTGATCGAGAGTCGCTTCTGGCTGCCTCGCCGGCAGGAGATTGAGATTCGCCGCACGGGCTCGTGGCTCGAGTATCCGGCGCGCGGAATCATCCGGGGGCGCTGGGAGATCTGCTGCTACGAGGTGAACACGGGGATTCCGGCGAGCTATTTCACAGGGCCAGAGATCGTGATGGCTCCGCCGGCAGAGCGCGCGCAAAAGCCGTTTCCGTTCACCGGAAGAATTCTCGATTCACTGCCACCCGACGTGCGCGCAGTCACCGATGAGGATGTGAAAAAGGTTCAGGAAGAGGCGCGCGCACTCGTGCGAACGCAAGCGCTGTCCCGGAGCCGCAGCCTTGCACTGTCGGCGCGACACATCTCCGACATAGCGCGGTTCAACCGGGTCGAAGGTCTCGCCCTCGGCGCCGGTTTGCTTCAGCGAATCGGGTCGGGTCTGGCGATCGCCGCCTCGGGCCGCTACGGCTTCAGCGACCAGGAATTCAAGGGGCGCGGAGCGCTCGAGTACCGGACCGGGGCAGGCTCGTCGCTCATACTCGCCGCCGAGCGTCAATACAGGGACGTGAGCGACGATCAGGAGACTTCACTCGTCCGGAACACGATCGCCGCTCAGGAGTTCGGAAGCGACTACACCGATACGTACGATATGCGTGGCGTCTCGCTCTCCGGATCCCTGTCACGACCGGGATGGCGTCCGACGCTACAGCTCGCGTACGAGCGTCACGAGCCGCTTGTGGTCAACGCCACGCCGGCGAGCGGGGCATTCGAGCCGACCATCCCTGCCCTGTCGCTCTACGAAAGTCGATTGACGCTGGGACTCGACAGGCCGACGAGCCTGATTGTCGGTGGCTACGAGCTCGGGGTGCACCTGACGCTGAGTGGAATCCGCCGCGAGAGGGAAGTAGGCCGGCGTGACGAGCTGCTGCGCCCGTCACTGGTGCTGGATCTGGAGCGGCCATTCGGGACGAGCCGTCTCCTCCTCCACACAATCGCCGCGGGAGCTTTCAGTGGCGACCCAGTACCGCCGCAACACCTGGTCTACCTCGGCGGCCCGACGAGCGGGCCAGGATATGCGTTCCACGAATTTGTGGGTCGAGGCGGCGTCAGTCAGCGAGTGGAATGGCGGTTCCTCGCGCCCTTTGTCCCGATTCCGCTCGGGCGATACGGTCGCGTCCCGGGCACGATCACCCTCGCGCCGTTTGCGACAGCTGTGTGGATCGACCGGCCAGCCTCCTTCAAGCAAGCACGGCAGGGCTGGTATCCGGCGATCGGCCTCGGCGCTCTCACCATCTTCGACGTCCTGCGCCTCGACGTCGCGCGGGGGTTCAGGGACGGCCGGTGGACCTTCTCGGTCGACGTTGGACGCGATTTTTGGAGCGTGCTATAGTCGCACCGTCCCCGGGTCTCATCCCCGTTATCGAAAGAGCTTCCCCGTCGTCCTTTCCTAGGGGAATACCCGGTTCAGCCGGAGTGTCGATGCCCCTCACAGGCCAACATCCGGACCCAGGTATTTCCATGACCTCGATACTCGATTTCCGCCGAGCACTTCTTCCGCTCGCGACCGCACTGACGTTGGCAGCGTTCGCCACCACAGGCGCAGCCCAGGTTGCTGTGTCGCGCATCGCGGTAGGCGCGGACCCCGCCAGCCTGAAAGCGGCTCTTGCCCGCGCGGATAGCGCATGGGAAGCGCGATCCTACTTGCTGGCGACGGACTTGTACGAGGCGATCCTCGCTCGTGATCCATCGTCTCACATCACGCTTTATCGACTCGCGACGCTCCGGTCCTGGGATAACCGATTCGATGAAGGCATTGCGCTGTTCCGGCGCTACGTCGCGCTGGAGCCCGACTACACAGAGGGTCGCATTGCGTTGGCTCGGACGATTGCCTGGAGCGGCCGCTACTCGGACGCTATCGCCGTCTATGATTCGGTCCTCACACGTCAGCCGACGTATCGCGATGCTGTGCTCGGCAGAGCCCAGACGCTCGCGTGGGCTGGTCGCTTGAACGAGGCGCTGGCCGCTTACAAGCAGTGGTTGGCCGCGCGTCCGACGGACCGCAATGCGTCGATCGAGTACGCGCGCACGCTTGCGTGGAACGGCCAGATGGATGACTCCGAAAGGCTGTACGCGGAGCTGGCCAAGACCGGCAACGCCAACGCCAAAAAGGGATTGGCCCGCCTCATCGGCTGGAGAGGCGATCTGGTGCGGAGTGAAGAGACATGGCGCCAGGTTCTCGTCACGGATCCTTCCGATCCCGAGGCGCTGACCGGACTGGCGCAGGTTCTGAGCTGGCAGGGTCGCCAGACCGACGCCGAGTCGACGCTGCAGCTCGCGCTGCGTGCGAATCCGACGTACGGTGATGCGCGCGCGTTGCTGCGTCTGGTGCAAGCCGATTTGAAGCCGAGCATGACAGTGAGCGGCCTCAGCACCAATGACAGCGACGACAATCGCGCGACCGGCTTTGTGATGGATTACGTCGTGCGGGCGCCCTGGAACGGTACCACGGGAGTGAGGTACGGTGAGCGCTGGGCGAATTTTGGTTTGATCGACTCCCGCGCGGATGCAGCAAACGTCTTTGGCCGCTGGCAGCCTGCCGGAAGCACCTGGCAGTTTCGCGCTGATGCAGGCGCGACACGGCATACTTCTACGCTCGTCCTGACCCCGGCTCCGCAGCGGACGATCGTCAACGGCGCATTGCGCGTGTCGGGCAACCTCGCTCGCTCACTATCCGTCGGCTTGCTCGCGTCGCGCGCACCATTCGACGAAACCGCCAGGCTTATCGCCAGCGGCGTAGTGAGCTCCGACGTCGCGGCCGAAGCAGAACTAGCGCTGCCTGGCCCACTCAGCCTATCGGGAGCCGGCAGCTACGCCCGCCTCACGCGCGGAGCACGTGAGAATTCGCGTACCGCGTTCTCGTCGACGCTCCGCTGGACGCACAACCGGCACTGGAGTCTCGCCGTCGGGGCGCGTCAGTTCGGCTACGATACGACTTCATCCGATGGCTATTTTGCCCCGAAGAGATACACGCTCGCCGAAGTGAGCGGTCGCGGCCGCGTTGGCGGAGATCTCGGTTGGAACGCAGAGGGCGATGTAGGCTTCGGTCAACAGAGCATCGAGCTCTTCGGATCGAGTGCTGAATCGCGCCGCGCCGAGCGTGCGGTGTTGACGGCCGGCTATCGGTTCGACATCGGCCACGAGCTCAGCGCGTCTGGCGGTTACGCCAACGTCGCGGGGCCGGGGCAGACCGGCAGCGAGTACAAGTACTACACGTTCTCGCTGCGCGCGCGAGTGGGTTTCTAGCCGCTAGCGGATTTGGGTCGGCCGTCCGGCTTGCCCGCCACCTCTGGGACGAAGCGCTACAAGCTGAGTCACCGTATTGCCGGGATTTCGCGGGGATTGTTTCGACCATGGGGCGCAGGATGATGCCGCCTAGCTTGCGGCGTGACTTCAGTCGTCGATCCCGTCGCAAACGACCGCTGGCTCCTACCAGTCCTCATTGCCATTTTGCCGGAGAGTTCGCTCCATGCGCTGAAGCCCTTGGTTGGGGCGAGCTATTGGCGCGCCGCCGTCGATCAGGCGCTCGTGACGGACGACGAGCTGCTCGAAGCTCTCTCGACGCGGGCTCGCGTCAGAATCGCGAATGATCTCCTCGTCAGCTCTCAGGCGCGTGACAAAGTGCCGGAACGACTCGCGCGCAAATTCGGAATCCTTCCGCTCTCGATCTCCGATTCCACGCTCGACATCGCCACCTCCAATCCGTACGACCTGGACTGCGAGAAGACACTTGCCTTTGCTACCGCCCGCAACGTGCGCATGTGTCTCGCATCGCCGCACCGGATTCAGGAGCGGATCGAAGAGGTCTACTCGCCGGTCGACCGCGTGAGCAAGCTGCTTGTGAAGGCAGGGAGCTCACCGGTGCGACACGTCATCGAGAAAGCCGACGACACCGAGACCCAGCTGGACGAGAAACGGGTCGAGCGGCCTGTGATAAAGCTCGTCGACCACATTGTGGCCGAAGGAATCGCCGCGGGCGCGAGCGACATCCATCTCGAGGCAGGCGAGAGCGGAATCGCTGTCCGCTACAGGATCGATGGGATGCTCAAGGAGGTCATGGTTCTTCCGAAGGCCGTCGGCGTGCCATTGGTCTCACGCATCAAGATCATGTCGCAGATGGACATCGCGGACCGCCTGCGGCCGCAGGGCGGACGAGCCCGCGTGGCTATCAATGGAGCTCGCGTGGACCTTCGCGTTTCCACGCTCCCCGCCTCACACGGCGAGAAAGTCGTGATTCGCATCCTCGATTCGCGGGCTGCGCTCCGGTCGGTGGAGTCGCTGGGTCTGGATCCAGTGGACGGTCCGCGCATGCAGAAGCTGCTCGAGGTGCGGGAAGGACTCATTCTCGTCACCGGACCCACCGGCTCCGGAAAGACGACGACGCTTTACGCCGCTCTCCGAATGCTGCAGCACCGCGGCGTCAACATCATCACCGTCGAAGATCCGGTTGAGTATCGAATCCCGGGGATTGTGCAGGTGCAGATCCACGAAAAGGCCGGACTCACGTTTGCCTCAGCGCTTCGCTCCGTTCTGAGGCAGGATCCGGACGTCGTGCTGATCGGCGAAATCCGTGATCGCGAGACGGCGGCGATCGCGCTGCAGGCGTCGCTCACGGGGCATCTGGTGTTCGCGACGCTTCACACCAACGATGCGTGCAGCTCGATCACGCGACTCACCGATCTGGGAGTCGATTCCGCAAAGCTCGCCGGCGCGCTCAAAGGAGTGGTCGCGCAGCGTCTGATCCGCCGGCTCTGTCCTGCGTGCAAACTGGTCGCCAACGCCGGTGTCCCTCGCCGCCTCGTCGGATGCATTCCGGAGAGCTCCATGATCTATATCCCGATGGGGTGCGTCGAGTGCGGAATGACAGGCTACTCGGGGAGAATAGCGGCGACGGAGGTGTTGGTGACGACTCCGGAGATCGAGCGCGCGATTGCCGGAAACGAGGCTCCGGACAAGCTCCTCGCCGCCGCCCGCGACTCGGGCACCAGATCACTCTGGGGATGCGGGGCAGCCCAGTTGGTGGCGGGGAATACGAGCGCGCAGGAGCTGGTGCGCGTCCTCGAGCCCGAAGGCGCCCGCTCCGGTGCATTGGACCCCGGCACAGGCTATGATCTACCGAAACCGATCATCTACGAGAGGCGTGTGAAGAAAAGCGAAACGAAGATCGTAGCCGGCGTCGTCGAGGTATACGTCATTCGCCACAACGGTGGGGACTGGCGCGTCCTCGCCCTAAAGCGCGCGGACGACACCAAACGTCCTGGCTCGTGGGAGACCGTCTATGGGAAAATCGATTCCGGAGAGCGAGCCGAGGATGCTGCCGTGCGCGAGCTGGGTGAGGAGACCGGCCTCGAGCCCACGGCGCTTTACAACGTGACAGTCAACAGCTTCTACCTGCACGCGAAGCACACCATCCAGATGTGCATCGTCTTCGCCGCGTTCGTGGACGACGATGCCGAGGTCACCCTCGGCGAGGAGCACCAGCGGTTCGATTGGCTGTCGGTCGCCGATGCGTGCGATCGGTATACCTGGCCACGGGAGGCACACTCTCTCCGCGATGCGTGGCGACTGCTCGCTAGCGGTGATGCCGGCCCGGTGGAAGACGTGCTGAGGATTATCTAGCGGGGCTTCACCGTCGTCAGCTTATCCATGTCCGCCGGCGCGTTGGGCTTCACGCGCACGCTCTTGGCCGGAATCCCGACATAGACGTGGTAGGGCCGCACGTCCTTCGTCGCTACGGCCATCGCTCCAACCATCGCCTGCTCACCGACATGGACTCCCGCGAGCACGGTCGCATGGTAGGTGATTCGAACCCCATCGTCGAGCCGCGTCAGCGCATCGGTCACGTCACGCTGATCGACGATGCTGTGCGTGTGACTGTAGACGTTGGCGTAGTCGCTGATCGAGACGTTGTTGCCGAGCGATATTCCGCCGCGATCGTCGAGCAGAACGTACCGGTGCACGACGACGTTGTCGCCGACTTCCATGTTGTAGCCGAACGAGAATTCCACGTACTGGAACGCCTTGAAGTTCTCGCCGCACCGCTTGAAGATGTACGGCGCCAGGAGTCGTCGCAGTCGAACCCCGAGCTCGACGTTCTGGCCGCCGAGCGGGGTACGATCGAACGAGTACCAGAGCCAGAGCAGCGGCTTCACCTTCTGAAACCGCTCGTCGTCGCACTCGGCGTAGTACTCGGGCTCGAGGGTGACGTTGCGCGGATCGAGCGCCGAGAGGGCGAGCCGCGTTGCGATCGGCAGCTTGGTGTCCTCGACCGCTGTCTCCCAATTGGATGCGAACTGGGGGTAGACGATCTCGCAGAGCGTCCGCCTGCACAGCAACGCGCGATCGGCGCCCGACCTGAGGTCTGCGTCGATCTTTTCGAGCCATTGCTCGGCGACGCCTGCGCAGGGAAGAGTGGGAAGCTTCCGGAGCGGATAAATCGCCATTGTAGTTATACGAGTTGAAGTTTACTGCGTCGGGCGGGACGCGCGTGCGCGAACCAGTGCACGCTCGCGCTCGACGCGGGTGAGAATGTTCTCCCAGCTCCCGTCGTCGCGCACATTCTGAAAAGCGATGGCAAGCGGCTGGTCGAGGTCGATGCTCTCGTCGAAAAGGTAGATCGCGCTCTGAGTTTCCCGCTGCCTGAGCCGTTGCTCCCCAAAGCCGGAGCTCAGAGGGAGCACCTCGAGTGCGCGGAAGTCGCGCCCCGCGCTCGTGATCACCAGCTCCATTGGGCTGAAGTGCACGTCCGGCTCGACGCCGTAGAATGACACGTACCAGAGGTCAGGTGCCCTCCCGCCAGTGCGCCGGGTAACCGCTGCGATCGACTGCTTGTTGCTCTCCTGCAACTCGCGGAGCGCTCGATACGAGTCGGGCGTCAACAGCCGGATGAGACTCTCGTCGAGCGGAATCGCACGCACGATCAGTCCCTGAAGCTCGAGCCTGATCGCGATGTCGTCCTGGCGCAGAGTACCGAACCCGATCGGTACGTTCGCGCGACCAGTAGTGTCGTCGGTGATTGGGGCAAGCCCACCCTGTCCCGAAGCTGTGGGTGTCCCGCTCGCGCACGCTATGGTCACAAGAATCGTCGCGCCGAAGCCAACGAGTCTGGCTCGCATCACGGTGCAGCCCCGACTAGCGACGTGATCGCCTCCAACAGCTCCACCCGACCCTCTCCTGTGTGGGCGCTGAAAGGGATTATCTGGTCAGCGTTGAGCGCGAGAGAGCGCGTGATCTCCGCCGCTCTTTCATGCGCCGCCGCCTTGCTCAACTTGTCGGTCTTCGTCAGCGCCACGATCGTCGGCACCTCCACTTCTGCCAGGAAGTCCAACATAGCCCGATCATCATCGCTCGGCTCGCGCCGGATGTCCAGCAACAGGACTATACCCCGAAGCTGGGTAGTCCGCCTGAGGTAGCTCTCGATCATCGGGCGCCACTCCGATTTCTTTTCCTTCGACACACGCGCGTAGCCATAGCCCGGCAGGTCGACCAGCACGAAGCCGTTGTTCACCCGGAAGAAATTGATCTCGCGAGTGCGGCCGGGCGTACGGCTCACTCGCGCGAACGATTTTCTCCGGACTAGCGCGTTGAGGAGGGAAGACTTGCCGACGTTGGATCGCCCGGCGAACGCTATTTCGGGAAGTGGGGAGTCGGGGCGCCAGCCATGCTTCTCGGCCATTCCGCCGATGAACTCCACGTTCCGGATGACCAGCGGGTCGTCACCCGGATCCTTCGCCATCTAGTGCGTTACTGAATCGTAGAGCGCTTCGCCGGATGATGTCGTTGCCGAGGACTGCGGACGAAGAGCGATCGCCAAAACCTCGTCCATCGTCTTCACGGGATGGAATCGAACCGACGCCCGAACTTCCTCGGGGAGCTCCTCGATGTCCCTGGCGTTGCCGTGCGGAATTATCACGTCACTCACCTTGTTCCGGTGAGCGGCCACCGACTTTTCCTTGAGACCGCCAATGGGCAGCACCCGCCCGCGAAGCGTGATCTCTCCGGTCATTGCCACATCGCCGCGAACAGGAACGCCTGTGAGGGCGCTGATCACTGCGGTCGCGATCGCTATCCCGGCCGAAGGACCGTCCTTCGGCGTCGCGCCCGCGGGCATGTGAATGTGGATGTCTCTCGTCCGGTAGAACTCCGACTCGATCCCCAGCGGACGCGCCCTCGACCGCGCGTATGAAAGTGCCGCGCTCGCCGACTCCTTCATCACGTCGCCCAGGGTACCGGTGAGCTGGACTTTGCCGCGGCCCTTCACGACGCTGACTTCGATCTCCAGGACTTCGCCACCCGCGGAGGTATACGCAAGCCCCGATGCGACGCCGACCTTGTCGTCGAGCGATGTGTCGTCCGGATCGAAGGGAGCGGCGCCGAGCAATTCCTTAAGATCGTCGACGCGAACCGTCTGCGTCTGTCCATCGCTCGGCACCTCGGCCAGCTTTCGCGCGAGCTTGCGCGTCACGCGCGCTATCCGGCGCTCGAGCTCGCGAACACCCGCCTCGCGGGTGTAGCCACGCATGATTGCCGTCAGCACATCGGGCTCGAGAGTGACTTCCTCTTTCTTCAGTCCGTTCGCTTCGATCTGGCGCGGGAGCAGATACTGTCTGGCGATCGCCAGCTTCTCGTGATCCAGGTACCCCGCGATGCGCAGGATTTCCATCCTGTCGCGCAGCGCCTCCGGAATTCCCGCCAGTGAGTTCGCGGTAGTGATGAACAGCACCTGCGACAGGTCGTAGTCGACCTCGAGGTAGTTGTCGTTGAAGGTGGTGTTCTGCTCTGGATCCAGCACCTCGAGCAGCGCGGCCGCGGGATCGCCGCGGAAATCCTGGCCGAGCTTATCCACCTCGTCGAGGAGAATCACCGGGTTGACGACCTCCGCTCGTCTCATCGCCTGGATGATTCGGCCAGGCATGGACCCGATGTACGTGCGTCGGTGTCCCCGAATTTCAGCTTCGTCTCGCACTCCCCCCAGAGCCATGCGGACGAACTTCCGGCCAAGAGCGCGCGCGATGGAGCGGCCAAGGGAGGTCTTTCCTACTCCCGGCGGACCGACGAGGCAGAGGATCTGTCCATCCAACCGGCCAACCAGCGAGAGCACGGCGATGAAATCGAGGATGCGATCCTTCACTTCTTCGAGGCCGTAATGATCGGCGTCGAGAATCGCACGCGCGTGGGAGACGTCGAGAACTTCGTCCGTTCGCTCCGTCCACGGGATCGATACGATCCAGTCGACGAAGTTCCGCGCCACGGTGAATTCGGGCGACATCGGCGGCATTCGCCGCAGTTTTCGAAGCTCGCGAAGAGTCCTTTCCTGAACGACTGATGGCAGTGCCTT
>Ga0184609_10000571_pt1 | contig 10941 bp, 8 predicted proteins | sample PLM1_60_coex_FD_133165 | JGI IMG/M metagenome (GOLD analysis project Ga0184609, IMG submission 133165) | Groundwater sediment microbial communities from an aquifer in East River, Colorado, USA - PLM1_60_coex | ecosystem: Environmental > Terrestrial > Soil > Riparian zone | place: USA: East... | reverse complement strand
GGCGAGTCGTCGGTGCGCAGGTCGGGGTAGTCATGCTCCAGCTCCTCCAGCTCACGGAACAGCTCGTCGTACTCCGCGTCGGAGATGTCGGGGTCGCTGAGCACGTGGTAGCGGTAGAGCGCGTCGCGCAGCCGCGCCCGCAGCTCGTCGACCCGCCTGGCTGCCTCCTCGGCCGAAACTGGCACCCGTCCCCCTCGGCTCTGCACACCTCCCTGACCACCCAGTATCGCCCAGGTACCCGACCGTTCGCCGGGCCCGTCCCCAGGCGGGCCGCTGTCGACCCGCGCAGGCGTCCGGGCCGTCCTATGCTGAGCGTCGTGTTCGCCTCCCTGGGTCGCTTCGTCTACCGGCGCCGGGTCCCGGTGGTGCTGGCCTGGGTGCTGGTCCTCGGCCTCGGGCTGGGGGTCGGCGGGCAGGTGTTCGGCCGGCTCGGCACCGGCAGCGGGCTGCGCGACGACGCCGAGTCGGTGGTCGTCTCCGACCTGCTCCGAGAGGTCGCCGGCGAGGGACCGGGCCTCACCGGCCTGGTCGACGGGCGCCAGGCCGACGACCCGGCGTTCCGCGACGAGGTGGCCGGGGCCGTCGAGGACCTCGAGGCCGTGCCCGGCGTCCGCCAGGTCACCGGGCCCTGGGTCTCGGGGCGGCCCCAGCCCGGGCTGGTCGCCAGGGACGGGGAGGCGGTGCTGGTCCGGGTCGAGCTGGCGACCAGCCTGGACGGGCCCGGCTACGACCGGGCGGTGGAACAGGTCGGCGAGCGGTTGCGGGCCGTTGACGCCCCGAGGGTCCTGGTCGGCGGGGATGGCCTGGCCGAGGAGGAGTTCCAGGAACAGGCCAGGGAGGACCTGGAACGGGGCGAGACGCTGGCCCTGCCGGTCATGCTCGTGCTGCTGTTCCTGGTCTTCCGGGGGATCGTCGCCGCCCTCACGCCCCTGCTGGTCGCGGTCGTCGCCGTGGCCGGGGCGCTGCTCATCCTGCTCGGGGTGAGCGAGGTCACCGAGGTCTCCGCCTACTCGGTCAACGTCATCACCATGCTCGGCCTCGGCCTGGCCGTCGACTACTCGCTGCTGGTGCTCAGCCGCTTCCGCGAAGAGCGGGCCGCCGGCCTGGAGCTGCCGGCGGCGATCGAGCGCACCCTGGCCACCGCCGGCCGGACGGTCGCCTTCTCCGGGCTGACGGTGGCCGCCTCGCTGTGCGGGCTGCTCGCCTTCGCCGAGCCGTTCCTTCGCTCGCTGGCCTGGGGCGGGATCGGGGTGGTGCTGGTCGCCATGCTGGCCGCGGTCACGCTGGTCCCGGCCCTGCTCGGCCTGTGGGGGCGGCGCATCCGGCCGGGCCGGACCGCACGCTCCGACCACGGCCTGTTCTACCGGCTGTCCCGGCTCGTCCAGCGGGCCGCCCCCGTGATCGTGGTGCTGGTCGCCGCCCTGCTGGTGCTGCTGGCCCTGCCGTTCCGCCACGCACGGCTGCAGAGCTCCGGCCTGGAGTCGCTGCCGCGCAGCTCGGAGTCGCGCCAGCTGTTCGAGACCGTCAGCACCCGCTTCCAGGGCGGCGGCACCGACCCGGTCGTGGTGGTGCTGGAGTCGACCCCCGGCTCCCCGCTGGTCGCCGACTACCGGCGCCGGGTCGAGCTGCTGCCAGGGGTGGCCGGCGTTGACGCCCGCCCAGGCACCCCGCCGCAGCTCACCGTGCTGGACGTCGTGCCCGACGGCTCCAGCGAGGGCCCGGTGGCGACCCGGCTGGTCGAGCAGATCCGTGCCCTGGAGCGCCCGGTCGCCGCCGGCGTCACCGGCCCCGCCGCCTTCCTGGTCGACTATCGCGACTCGCTGGCCGCCCGCCTGCCCTACGCGCTCGCCCTGATCGGGCTGGCCACCTTCGCCCTGCTGTTCCTGATGACCGGGTCGGTGGTGGTGCCGGCCAAGGCGATCGTGATGAACGTGCTGTCGCTGGGGGCCAGCTTCGGCGCCCTGGTCTGGGTGTTCCAGGACGGCCACCTGTCCGGGCTGCTCGGCTTCGATCCTCCGGGCATGATCGACATCACCATCCCGGTGCTGATCTTCGTGTTCGCGTTCGGCCTTTCCATGGACTACGAGGTGTTCCTGCTCTCCCGTATCAAGGAGGCCTGGGACCAGACCGGGGACAACGACCGGGCGGTCGCCCTCGGGCTGCAGCGCACCGGGCGGATCGTCACCTCGGCGGCGGCCCTGATCGTGGTCGTGTTCCTCGGCTTCGCGGCCGGGGAGCTGCTGACCATCAAGGAGGTCGGGCTTGGCATGGCGATCGCGGTCGTGCTTGACGCCACCGTGGTCAGGATGCTGCTGGTACCGGCGACCATGAAGCTGATGGGCCGCTGGAACTGGTGGGCGCCGCCAGCCTTGCGACGGCTCCACGACCGCTTCGGCGTGGCCGAGACGGCGCCGCCCGAGCCTCCCCTGGACGCGGGGCAGGAGCGGGTAGGCTCGATCCATGCCGGTCCCTGACGCGCGACGCAACGGTGCCGTCCAGCTGGTGGTGACCGACCTGGACGGCACCCTCTCCGACGCCGACGAACGCATCCACCCGGCCTCGGCCCGGGCGATCCAGACCCTGGAGGCTGGCGGGATCCCGGTGCTGGTCGCGACCGGACGCCGGCTGCGCATGGCCCGCGCCGTCCTGGAGGCCGGCGGCCTGGCCGGACCGGCGGTGGTGCTCGACGGCGCCCTCGGGGTCGACCTGCGCGACGGCCGGGTCTTCCACCAGGCCGCCTTCCCGCCCAAGGCCGCCAGGCAGGTGCTGGACGCGTACACCGCCGCCGGCCTGAGCCCGTGCGTGTACGTCGACCGCCGGGAGGTGGACATGGTCGTCGGCGACCATCCGTCGACCCATCCCGACCACCTGGCCCGCGCGCAGCCCTGGGTGGCCGTCGACGACCTGGTGCGGGTGGTCGAGACCGAACCGGTGTATGCGCTCACGGTCGTCGGGCGGCCCTCGCCGGTGCTGGAACCGGCGCTGGACGCGGTCGGGCTGGCGGGCAGCGCCAGCATCGTCCACGACCTGGTCTACGGCGGCTGCACCGTCCAGGTACGGCCGCCCGGGATCAGCAAGTGGAGCGGGGTGCTGGCCTTCTGCGCCGAACGGGGCATCGACCCCGGCCGAGTCCTGGCCGTCGGCGACGGGGCCAACGACGTCGAGCTGCTGGAGGGCGCCGCGGTCGCGTGCGCGGTCGCCACCGCGGCCCCGGCCGCCCTGGCCCGGGCCGACCACGTCCTTGGGCCGCCGGCCAGCGGCGGCTGGGCGGCCGTGCTCGACCTGGTCGGGAGGCCGGTCGGCTCCCGCTGACCGGCGACACCGCATGCCATCGGAGGGCGTCCTAGGCCGGGACCATCGGACAAGCCAGCCTGAGGCCGATATATTACGCGGATGGACGCGAAGGTCCGGGCCGAAGCCTGGGATCGGGAGCACCGGCCGGAGTGCGTGGCCGACGTTCCCCTGAGGATCAAGCAGGACCTGGCCGAAGGGCATTTCGAGCCGGACCGGCCGCCAGGCAGCCACGGGGCGGTGGGCACGGCCGCGGCCCGCATCCTGGTCGACTTCGATGCCTCGCCGCATGGTGGGCACTGGCGGCCGCTGCCCGACTCCGGCCGCGAACCCTCGATCACGATGCGCACCGTGATCCATCACTCGATCGTCGGCAGCGCCGAGGGTGCCTGGCAGTACTTCGCGGGCGGCACCGCCATCGAGAGCACCTTCATCGTCAAGAAGTCGGGCTACTTCTGGCAGATCATGTCCCTTGGCGAGCAGGCCGACGCCAACTTCCGCGCCAACGCCTTCGCCGGCAGCATCGAGACCGAGGACAACGGCGACCCCGACCGCGACCCGTGGACCCAGGCCCAGCTGGAGACGCTGGTCTGGCTGTCGCTGGAGATGCGCCGCCTTCGCCAACGGATCGCCCGCCGCAAGTGCCGCAGCTGGGACGACGCCGGCCTCGGCTACCACACCCTGTTCCCCCGCCAGTGGTCAAACGTCCCTGGCAAGACGTGCCCAGGGACGATCCGCAAGCGGCAGTGGGCGGACCGGGTGCTCCCCCGCTACCTGGCCGGCGACTTCGAGGAGGACGACGACATGACCGGAGAGCAGGCCAGGCAGCTCAAGGCGGTCTACGAGGCGCTGATCGTCCCCGGCACGCTCAGTCCGGAGCAGACCGTCAACCTGATGTTCGAGCGGATCCGGGCGATCGAGGACGCGCTGATCGTCCCCGGGACGACCACCGCCGAGGAGGCGTTCAACCTCCTGTTCGACCGGGTCCGGCGGATCGAGAACCTGGTCGAGGGGCTGGCGCCGCAGCCGACGGCGGCGGGAAGCATCGAGATCGACTACGACCGCCTGGCTGACAAGGTCGCGGAACGGCTGGCCGGCAGGTTCGCGGAGTAGGCTCGCCTCAGCGGCCGGTCAGGGTCTCGCAGAGGACCTTCCAGACCGCTGCCGGGTCGCTGCCGGCGAGGGCGCTCATGTGCCCGCAGGCCTCGAACCCCCAAGAGCGCCTGTGCCATGGTCAGGGCCGTGGACGATGGAGCCTTCGGCCACGGTGACCACCACCCGCAGCGCCGGGTCGAGCAGCACCAGGTCGGCGTCCTTGCCCGGCTCGAGGCTGCCCTTGGCGTCGTCGACCCCGATCGCCTGGGCGGCGTTGCGGCTGGCCGCCGGCCACAGCTCGGCCAGCGGGCGGCCGCTGGCGGCCTGGAGGTTGCGCAGCGCCCGGTCAAGGGTGAGGACGCTGCCGGCCAGGGTCCCGTCGGCCAGGCGGATGGCGCCGTCCATGTGGATGGCCGGGCGGTCGCCGACCGTGTAGGCCCCGTCGGGCAGGCCGGTGGCCCGCACGGCGTCGCTGACCAGGACGACGCCGCCGGCGCCCTTGGCCTGGAGCAGCAGCCGCATGGCGGCCGGGTGGACGTGGACGTTGTCGGCGACCAGCTCGCAGCGGAGCTCGGGGAGGGTGAGGGCCGCCCCGAGCATCCCTGGCTCGCGGTGGCCGAGGGGCCGCATGGCGTTGAAGGCGTGGGTGACGTGGCGGACGCCGTCCTGGACGGCCTGGCGCGCCTGGTCGTAGGTGGCGTCGGTGTGACCGGCGGAGACGGTCACGCCGCTCGCCGCCGCCTCCCCCACCAGCCAGCGGTTGCCCTCGATCTCGGGCGCGACGGTCAGGACCCGGACCACGCCGGGATCCAGCAGCCGGGCCGCTTCGGCCCGGTCGGCCACGCGGACCAGCGAGCCGTCCTGGGCGCCGAGGCGGGCCGGGCTGAGGTAGGGGCCTTCGAGGTAGGCGCCGAGGACGGTGGCGCCCCCGTCGACCGGACCGGCGACCGTGCGCACGGCCTCGAGGGCGTGCTCGAGGTCGGTACCGGCAGCGGTCATGGTGGTCGGCAGCCAGGCGGTGACGCCGTGCCTGGCGAAGAAACGGGCCATGCGGCGCAGCCCGTCGGGGTCGGCGTCCATGACGTCCACCCCGACCGCGCCGTGGGCGTGCAGGTCGACGAAGCCGGGCATGGCGACCAGGCCGTCGGCGGCCAGCACGTCGGCGCCGGCCCCTGTGCCGGGCGGAGGCTCGCCCTGGCCCATGGCCGCGATCCGGCGGCCCCGCACGGCGATCCAGCCCCGCGGCCACTCCCCGCCCGGCGTGAGGACCCGCGCCCCGGTCACCAGCAGCCGCGCGTCGCTCACTGGCGCTCCGTCCTACCGCCCGAGGCTCCTGCTGCGCCCGCCGTGCCGGCCGGCGGCTGCCGTGTCCGGCCGCGGGAGGGCTGCAGCGGAGCGGCGTTGTGCTCGGCGGCCTGGAAGTAGCGGTCGAACACCCGCGTCCTCCTGGTTGTCGGCCGACCCTGTGAGGGGACGGTAAAGTGGCCTAGTCCACTTGTCAAGCGGTTGCGCTAGACTTGTCGCCATGACGGCACATCGACGTGGTGCCCCGGTCGAGGCACTCCCCCGGACGCTTTCGTACCAGCGGCCAAAGGGTGAGCAGCTCCAGGAGATCCTGGAGGGGGTGATCGCCGCCCTCCAGCCGGGCGCGCTGCTGCCGTCCGAGCGGCTGCTGGCCGAACGCTACGGGGTGGCCAGGGCGACCGTCACCCAGGCGGTCGAGGGCCTGGTCTCCCGCGGCCTGGTCTACCGGGTCCACGGCAGCGGCAGCTTCGTGGCCGAGCCGAAGTTCCGCCAGCCGCTCACCCTGACCTCGTTCACCGAGGACATGCACGCCCGGGGCATGACCCCGGGCTCGGTGGTGCTCAGCCAGGCGGTGGTGCCGGCCAGCGAGGTCGTGGCCCGCCACCTCGCCCTGGTCCCCGGCAGCCCGGTCGTGCACCTGGAGCGGGTCCGGACCGCCGACGGCGAGCCGATGGCGCTGGAGCGGACCCATCTCCCGGCCCAGCGGCTCCCCGGCCTGGAGGCGGCCGACCTGACCGACGCCTCCCTCTACAAGCTGCTGGAGCGCGAGTGGGGGGTCCGGATGGCCGACGCCGACCAGTGGGCCAGCGTCGTCCGGCTGGCCAGCGACGAGGCGGCATTGCTCCAGGTGGCCGACGACCAGCCAGCCCTGCTGTTCCAGCGGGTCACCCGCGACCAGGGCGGCACGACCGTTGAGTATGTCCGCTCCCTCTACCGGGGCGACCGTTACGAGGTCCACACCCGCCTGGAGCGCCTGGAGGGCTAGCCGGACCAGGGCTCGACAGTCTGATTGCTCGGCAGCGCCACCACCGCGGTGTCGGTGCGGGTCGAGGGCGACGCCAGCCGCCTGTACCGGCTCGCCGACCCCGTCCTGGCCCTGATGGTGCGCCGCTCGGTCCGGCGGGACCTGCGCAGCCTCAAGCGGGTGCTCGAGCATGGCGCCTAACGCATCGCGAAGTAGAGCACCAGGGCGATCGCCGTGGCGACCACCGCCCCGAACGAGAGCAGCGTCGGGGTCAGGCGCCTGGTCGCCACCCCGGGACGCCGGGCAGCCCGTTGCGGGGGCGGGCTGAACGCGAGCGGCGGCGGCGGGGCCGGCGCAGGGCCGGCCTCAGTGGGGGCCGCCCGGACGGCGGTCCCCACCATCTCCACCTCGAAGGAGGAGTCGCCGACCCGCACCCGGTCGCCCGGGCCCAGCCGGACCGTCGCGGTGACGCGGGCGCCGTTCACCCAGGTGCCGTTCAGCGACCCCAGGTCCTCGATCTCCAGGTGGTCGCCGGTCGGCCGCACGCTCGCGTGCCGCCTTGACACCTGCGGGTCCTCGATGTCGAGGTCGGCGGCCTGGCGGCCGAGCACCAGCACGGACGTCACCTCGACCCGGTGCCCGTCGAGCGGGCCGGCGGTGAAGCGGAGCCTGTGCATCGCGAGCTCCTTTGTCGACGCGGCTATCCAGGGCGGCCAGGGCGGTCGGCGGCCGCCAGGCGAAGCATACGGGCCAGCGCGGCCGCGCTCGGCGGCCGCCGGGCGGGATCCTTGGCCAGCGCCTGGCGGACCGTCCAGGACACCGACGGCGGGACGTCGGTCCGTTCGCGGGCCGGGTCGCCCGGCTCCTCCTCGAGGTGGGCCATGCCGGCCCGCAGGACGCCCCGGCCCGCGAACGGCGGCGCCCCGGCGACGCACTCGAACAGCACGCAACCGAGCGCGTACAGGTCGCTCAGCGGGCCCGCCGGCTCCCCCCGGATCAGCTCGGGGGCCAGGTAGTCGAGGGTGCCGAGGACCTGGCCGGGCCTGGTCAGCACCGTGTAGGCGCGGCCCTTGGCCAGGCCGAAGTCGCCAAGCACGGCCGCCCCGTCGGAGCCGAGCAGGATGTTGGCCGGCTTGACGTCGCGGTGCACGATCCCCCGGTGGTGGAGCGCGTCGAGGCCGGCGCCGACCTCGGCGGCCAGCCGCACCAGGTCCGCCAGGGGCAACGGTCCGTCGGCCAGCAGCCGTCCAGCCAGCGACCGGCCGTCGACGTAGCGGATCGCCAGGTACACCCGGCCGTCCGCCTCCCCCGCCTCCAGCACCGGCGCCAGGTTGGGATGGTCGACCTCGGCGGCGGCCCTGGCCTCCCGGGCCAGCCGTCGCTTGAAGGTGTCGTCGGCGCTGAGCTCGTCCCGCAGCACCTTGAGGGCCACCGTGCGGCCGTCGCCGTCGTGGAGGGCGCGGAACACGATCCCCATGCCGCCCTGGCCCAGCCGCGCCTCGATGCGGTAGGGCCCGAGCCGGTGGCCGACCTCGAGAGCGGCAGGCAATGAAATCCCGGCTGGTCTTGGGGTCCCGCGCGCCGCCTATGATATCGGGATGGGCGGCAGCGTCGGCACGGGCAACCGGTCCGGTCGCCGGATCGCGCTCGCCTACCTGCTGCTGCTGGCGTTTGTGGCCGTGGTCGCGGTGGTGGTCTTCCGGGCCGGCGCCGACCGGCGACCGGCACCGGCGGTCGGCGGCGTCTACCGGCTCGACCGTTCCCCGCCGTGCCTCGGCGACGGCGGCGAGCGCCTGCGCCTCGAGCAGTCGGGCCAGTTCGTCGGCCTGGACGGCCCCGGCGAGGTCGGTGGCGAGCTGCGCCTGCGCGGGGACCGGCTGGACGGCAGGGTCACCTGCCGCGACGGGCGCGACACCCGGGTGGCGTGGCTGGCCGACGGGACCACCGTGTCCGGACCGGTCGACGGCGGCGTGCTGAGCGCGACCCGGGAGCCGGCCGCCGCCGCCGCGGCGGCGGCCGCCGGCGAGCGGGCGCCCGGCGCCGAGGAGACCTTCGGGCAGCTGATGCTCGCCATCGCCGCGGTGATGCTGGCGGCCAGGGCGATCGGGACGGTGGCCGGCCGCCTCGGGCAGCCCCAGGTGATGGGCGAGGTGCTGGCCGGCATCCTGCTCGGGCCGACGCTGCTGGCCACCGTCGCCCCTGACCTGTTCGAGCTGCTGTTCCCGGCCTGGGTCATCCCTCTGCTCCGGGCGGCCGCCGACATCGGCCTGGCGTTCTACATGTTCCTGGTCGGCCTGGAGCTCGACCCGAGGCTGCTGCGGGAGCGGTTCGAGCAGGCGGCGCTCATCTCGCATGCCAGCATCGCCGTGCCCATGGGGCTGGGCATCGCGGTCGCCCTGCCGCTGTTCGAGCTGGTCGGGCCCGACACCTCGTTCGTCTCCTTCGCCCTCTTCATGGGCGTGGCCATGTCGATCACCGCCTTTCCGGTGCTCGCCAGGATCCTGGTCGAGCGGCGCATGCTGCGGCACCCGGTCGGCGCCATGGCGATGGCCGCGGCCGCCGTCGACGACGTGACCGCCTGGGGCCTGCTGGCCCTGGCCTCGGCGGTCGCCGGCAGCGGCTCGGTGCTGGCCGTGGTCCGGATCGTCGCCCTGGCGGTCGCCTTCTGCGCGGCCATGGCGCTGGTCGGCCGGCCGCTGCTGGCCCGGGTGTCGCGCGCCTACGACGAGGCCGGGCATGTGCCGGCCGGCTGGATCGCGGCGATCTTCGTCGGGGTGCTGCTGTCGGCGTTCGCCGCCCAGCGCATCGGCATCGCCGCCATCTTCGGCGCCTTCGTCATGGGCCTGATCATGCCGCGGCGGGCCGACCTGACCCGCGACGTCACCAGGCGGGTCGAGGACTTCGTGGTCACCGTGTTGCTGCCGCTGTTCTTCGTGGTCACCGGCCTGCGCGTCCAGGTGGGCCTGCTCGACCGGCCGGAGCTGTGGCTGCTCACGCTGGTGCTGCTGGCGGTGGCGATCGCCGGCAAGTGGATCGGCGCCATGGCCGCGGCCCGCCTCACCGGCTTCTCGCCCCGCGAGTCCAGCGCGATCGCGGCGCTGATGAACACCCGCGGCCTGACCGAGCTGATCGTGCTCAACATCGGCCTCGAGCTCGGCGTGGTGACCCCGGCGCTGTTCACCGCCCTGGTGATCGTGGCCTTGGTCACGACCTTCATGACCGGCCCGCTGCTGCGCCTGATCGACCCGGGGGGCCGGCTGACCGTCCGCCCCGAGGACGAGCTGGAGGCGGCGACGAGGGAGGCGCCGGCGCCGGAGCGGGCGATCCTGGTCGCCCCTCAGGACGGGAAGAACGTGGACGCGCTGCTGGAGCTGGCCGAGCCGCTGGCCCGCTCGCAGCCGCCGCGCGAGCTGATCCTGGCCCGGCTGCTGGTGCCGTCGCGTATCGCCACCGGCCCGGCCGCCGACGACCACGAGCTCACCCGAGAGGCCGCCGAGCTGCACCGGCAGCGCGAGCGGCTGCGGCGGCGCGGCCTGGCCGTCCGCGGCGTGGCCTTCACCTCCTCCGACCCGGCGGGCGACCTGCTCCGCCTGGCCGCCGAGCAGCCGATCGACCTGATCCTGCTGGACGGCCGGCGGCCCCTGCTCGGCGAGGGCGTGCCTCGCGGACCCGTCGGTGAGGTGCTCCTGCGCGCCCCCTGCGACGTCGCCGTCCTGGTCGAGCGGGACGGCGGGCCGGCCACCGTCGACCCTGGGCACCCGGTGCTGGTGCCGTTCGGGGGCGCCGACCATGACTGGGCCGCCCTGGAGCTGGGGGCGTGGCTGGCCAGCTCCTCCGGGGCGCCGCTGCGGCTGCTCGGCGCGGCCACCGACGACGCCGGCCGTCGCGACGCCAGCCGGCTCCTCGGCAACGCGTCGCTGGTCCTCCAGCAGCTCGCCGGCATCCCGGCCGAGCCGCTGCTGATCGAGCCGGGCCGCCAGGGGGTGCTGCGGGCCGCCGAGGGGGCCGGGCTGCTGGTCATCGGCCTGTCCGACCGCTGGCGCGACGAGGGGCTCGGGCCGACCCGGGCCGAGGTCGCCAGGAGCGCCCCCGTCCCGACCCTGTTCGTCCGCCGCGGCACCCGCCGGGGCGCCCTGGCCCCGCCCGATGGGGTCACCCGCTTCGCCTGGTCGTCGGTCGGGCCCGACCCTCCCGGGTAGCCGGCTCTTCTGTCCGCCGTTGGGCGGTGCTACAACATTCTGCGTGGACACCCAGCCCGACCCCGACATCCAGATCGCCGGCTACCG
>Ga0184609_10000570_pt1 | contig 10944 bp, 14 predicted proteins | sample PLM1_60_coex_FD_133165 | JGI IMG/M metagenome (GOLD analysis project Ga0184609, IMG submission 133165) | Groundwater sediment microbial communities from an aquifer in East River, Colorado, USA - PLM1_60_coex | ecosystem: Environmental > Terrestrial > Soil > Riparian zone | place: USA: East... | reverse complement strand
CGGGCACCGGCAGCCGCGAGACGACGACCAGCAGCGCGAGGCCAGCGGCGACGAGCAGGTGCGCGGCCAGCCGGCCGCCGTCGACGCTCGCGGCCACCGCGTCGGACACGGCGGAGACGGCCAGCACCGCGACGAAGACGCCGACCGGCGCGATGAGCGCGCCCGCCGTCCGCGGCCGGGACGCGGCGGCCAGGAACGCCACCGCGAGCGCCAGGTTCCAGGCACCCACCTCGTGCGCGACGTGCCCGCTGACCATCGAGTCCTGTCCGGCGAGCGCGCCGGACCAGGCCAGCACGGCCTGCACGAAGGCGACCGCGGCGAGCGCGGCCCGGGCGGCGGCGAGGCGCCGGCGCGGCGGCCGCGGCGGGCCGACCGCGGCCAGCACCGCCGGTGCCAGGTCGGGCATCGGCATCGCGGGAGCGAGCCGGGCCAGCCGGCTTACCCGGCTGGCCGCGTCGTACCAGGCCCGGCAGCCGGCGCAGGACGCCAGGTGGGCCCGCACCGCGACCGCCGACCCGCCCAGCGGCTCCCCGTCGAGATCGGCGGAGAGCGCTTCGCGATACTGGTCGCAGCCCACGTGAACAGGGTCGGTGGACGGAGGCGATCGGTTCCCGGTGGTGGACGGGCAGACGGACGAGGTGACCGCCGCGGCGCTGGGCGCCCGGGAGGGCGACTCCGCCGCGGCCGCGCGCTTCGTCCGGTCCACCCAGGCGGACGTCTGGCGGCTGTGCGCCCACCTCGGCGACCGGGGCGAGGTCCAGGACCTGACCCAGGAGACCTACCTACGGGCGTTCCGGGCGTTGCCGTCGTTCGCCGCCCGGTCCGGGGCGCGGACCTGGCTGCTGTCCATCGCGCGCCGGGTGTGCGCCGACGCGGTACGGGAGCGGCAGCGTCGCCCGCGGGTGGACGCCTCGGCCGAGGTGCCCGAGCGGCCCGGCCCGGGCGCCGACGTCGGCGAGGGGGTCGCGCTGCGGGCCACGGTCGCCGCCCTCGACCCGGACCGGCGGGAGGCCTTCGTGTTGACCCAGCTGGTCGGGCTGACGTACCCGGAGGCGGCCGAGGTGTGCGGCTGCCCGGTCGGCACCATCCGCTCCCGGGTCGCCCGGGCGCGTGACGACCTCGTCTCAGGGCTTCGCGAGCAGCGCGGCTCCGCCTGAGCCGTACGCCCGTCGCCCCGCGCGGCTGAACCTTTTTCCGGCTGGGGACGTACTGCACGAAGGGTCGCCGGCGGAGGGGGTACGGGTGCTGGACACGGTCTTCGGACTGCCGACGCACGCGCTGGTGGTGCACGCGGTCGTCGTGCTGCTGCCGCTCGCGGCGCTCGGCGCCGTCGCCGTCGCCCTCGTCCCCGCCCTCCGCCGGCGGTACGGCACGCTGGTCGGGCTGCTCACCGTCGCAGCGGTCGGCAGCGTGCCGGTCGCGACCGAGAGCGGCGAGAGGCTCTTCGCCCGGCAGTCGGCCCGCTTCGGCCCGGCGGACGTCACCGAGGCCGGCCTGATGGAGCGGCACCGCGAGCTCGGCGAGGGCCTGTTGCCGTGGGCGCTGGTGCTGCTCGCCGGCGTCGCGCTCGTCCTGGTGCCGCCGCTGCTGGCCCGCCGCCCCGAGCGGGTGCCGGTCGCCGCCGGCCGCCCGCTCGCCATGCCCGGGCCGGACACCGCCGCGGCCGGCTGGACGAAGCCGGTCGCGCTGCTCGGCGCCGCGGTCACCCTGGTCGGGGCGGTGCTGACGGTGGTGATGGTGGTCCGGATCGGCCACGCGGGCTCGGAGGCCGCCTGGGAGCGGCTCGACCAGCCCGCCGCCGGCTCCACCCGCTAGATGGAACGGCCCTCCTCCGGGTGAGACCCCCTGACCCCGAAGGACGTGCGCTACTTCGAGCGCCGCCCGTATCCGCCGGGCCAGCACGGCCGCAAGCGGCGCAAGGAGTCGGACTATGCCGTGCGGCTGCGGGAGAAGCAGCGGCTCAGGGCGCAGTACGACCTGCGCGAGACCCAGCTGCGGCGGGCGTTCGACCGGGCCCGCCGGCACAGCGGCAAGACCGGCGAGGCGCTGCTGTCGGACCTGGAGACCCGGCTGGACGCGGTGGTGCTGCGCTCCGGGCTCGCCCGGACCATCCACCAGGCGCGGCAGTTCGTCAGCCACGGGCACGTCTCGCTCAACGGCCGGAAGGTCGACCGGTCGTCGCACGCGGTCCGGCCGGGCGACACGGTCTCGGTGCGGGAGCGCAGCCGGGACAAGCCCGCGTTCCTGGCCGCGGCCGCCGGCGCCCACGCGCCGGCGCGCACCCCGCCGTACCTGGACGTCAGCCTGGGCACGCTGACCGCGCGGCTGGTCCGCACGCCCGAGCGCCGGGAGATCCCGGTGGTGTGCGACGAGCAGCTCGTCGTGGAGCACTACTCCCGCTGACCAGCTCGGCTCGCGGCCGTCCGCGGTCCGCGGGTCACCTTCGGCGGCGGACCAGGTCGCGCCGGCTCAGCGGCGGGCGGCGCAGGCCGCGCAGGTGCCGAAGACCTCGACGGTGTGGTCGACGTCGACGAAGCCCTCGGCCTCGGCGACCCGCCGGGTCCACCGCTCCACCTCGCGGCCCTCGATCTCCACGGTCCGTCCGCAGACCCGGCAGACCAGGTGGTGGTGGTGGTCGCCGCTACCACAGATCCGGTAGACCGACTCCCCCTCCGGGGTGCGCAGCACGTCCACCGCGCCGGCGTCGGCGAGTGACTGCAGGTGCCGGTAGACCGTGGTCAGCCCGACCCCCCCGCCGCGCCGGCGCAGCTCCGCGTGCAGGTCCTGCGCGCTGGTGAAGCCGTCCCGGCCGGCCAGCGCGTCCCGCACCGCGGCCGCCTGCCGCGTCTCCCGCACTGCCGTCATGACCGCACCTCCTCGTCCATCTTCACGCAACGCCCGCCGGTGCGGCGGCAGGCCGGGCGCGGAACCGGGCGAGTGCCCCGTGCCGCGGCGCGACCAGCACCGACACGACGAAGAAGCCGCAGGCGGCCAGCACGATCGCCGCGCCGGCCGCCACCGCCGCGACCTGCGAGACGGCGAGACCGACCAGCCCGCTGGCCATCCCGACCCCGGCCGCGACCGCGGTCATCGGGCCGACCCGGTCGCACCACAGCCGCGCGGTCGCGGCCGGCGCCACCACCAGCGCGACCGCGAGGATGGTGCCGACCGCCGGCACCGAGGTCACCACGGTGAGCTCGATCAGCAGCAGCAGGAGCAGGTCGAGCCGCCGGGCCGGGTAGCCGAGCGCCACCAGCCCGCCGCGGTCGAAGGCGCCGAGGACCAGTTCCTTGCCGACCGCGGCGAGCACGGCGAGCACGACCGCGAGCACCACCGCGGTCTTGACCAGGTCGCCGGTCCGCACGGTCAGGATCGACCCGACCAGGTACGCGGACAGGTCGCGGGTGAAGCCGGCCTGCGCGGACAGCAGCGCGACCCCGAGCGCGAAGCCGGCGGACAGTACGACGCCGACGGCGGCGGACGGGTCGCTGCGCGGGCGGGACGACAGCCAGGTCACCCCGAGCACGACGAGGACTCCGAAGAGCCCCGAGCCGAGCAGCAGGTCGATCCCGACGATCGCGGCGAGCACCACCCCGGGAAAGGTCGCGTGCGTCATGGCCATGGTGAAGAAGGACAGCCGGCGCAGCACCACGTGCACGCCGACGACCCCGCACAGCGCGCCGACGAGCAGCGCCTCGACGTACGGCTCCGCGCTCACGGTGCCCGCTCCGACGACAGGCCGCCGGACGCGAGCGCCAGGGGGCCGGCCGCCCTCGCTCCCGCGCTCGCGCTGCGAGCCCTCGCGTTCACGGTGCCCGCTCCGACGACAGGCCGCCGGACGCGAACGCCAACCGGCCGGACGAGCGGACCGCCCCCACCGCGGCGGCGACCGCGTAGAGCGCGACCAGGGCGAGCACGACGGTGGCGCCGGACGCGAGCCGCAGGCCGTGGTTCACCGAGGCCTCGTACGAGGCGGCGAGCCCCAGCCAGCCGCCGAGCGCGCCGATCGCCGCCGCCAGCACCACGATCACCGCCAGCCGGTCGGACAGCAGCCGCGCCGCCGCTCCGGGCACCACCAGCAGCGCGATCACCAGCACGGTGCCGACCGCGCGGACCGAGGCGACCACGACCAGGGCGACGACCAGGTTGAGCGCGAGGTCCAGCGCCAGCACCCGGTAGCCGCGGGCGGCCGCCCCGTCCGGGTCGAACGCCCGGAGCACCAGCTCCTTGCCGAGCAGCGCGAGCGTCAGCAGCACGACCGCGCCGATCACCGCGGTGAGGATGATCTGCTGCCGGTCCACGGTGAGGATCCGGCCGAAGAGGAAGGCGGTCAGGTCGGCGGTGTAGCTGGACCGCCGGGACACCAGGATCACGCCGACCGCGAAGAAGCCGGTCAGCAGGATCGCGAGGGTGGCGTCCTCGGTCACCCGGGCGTTCACGGCCAGCAGTGTGAGCAGCACCGCGGACAGCACCGCGAAGGCCAGCGCGCCCCAGACGATCCCGTCGGTCTCCGCCACCAGGTAGCCGATCACCACGCCCGGAAAGACGGTGTGCGTCAGCGCGTCGGAGACGAAGGCAAGCCGGCGGAGCACGACGAAGACGCTGACCACGGCGCCGACCACGCCGAGCAGCAGCGCCTCGACCAGCGCCCGCGCCATGAACGGGCTCTCGAACGGCTCGACCAGCAGCCTGACCATCGGCGGACTCCCCTAGTGCGCGACGACCACGCCGTCGGTCACCAGCGCCTGACCCCCGTACGCCGCGCGCAGCAGCTCCGGCGTCAGGGTGGCGGCGGTCGGGCCGAAGGCGACCTGGTGCCGGTTGAGCAGGCAGACCTCGTCGCAGGCGAGGTGGGCGAGGGCCAGGTCGTGGGTGGAGATGACCACCGCGGCTCCGGCGGCGCCCAGCGAGGCCAGCGCGGACAGCAACGCCTCCTGGCTGACCGCGTCCACCCCGTTGAACGGCTCGTCGAGCAGCAGCAGCCGCGGCTGCTGGGCGATCGCGCGGGCGAGCAGCACCCGCTGCCGCTGGCCGCCGGACAGCGTGCCGAACCGCTCGCCTGCCCGGTCCGCCAGTCCGACCGCGTCCAGCGCGGCCGCGGCGATCCGGCGGTCGCCGGCACCCGGCCGGCGGATCCAGCCGATCTCCCGGTAGCGCCCCATCAGCACGACCTGCCCGGCCGTGACCGGGAACTCCGCGTCCAGCGTGTCGGCCTGCGGCACGTACGCGACGTCCCGCCGGGCCCGGGCCGGCACGCGGCCGAGCACCTCGATCCGCCCGCCGACCACCGCGACCAGGCCGAGCACCGCCTTCAGCAGGGTCGACTTGCCCGAGCCGTTCGGGCCGATCAGGGCCACTGACTCACCGGCCCGGACCACCCCGTCGACCTCCTCGACCACCCGGGCCCGGCCGTACGCCAGGCTGGCGTGCTCGAAGCGCAGTGCCGTCCGCTCAGACTCGTCCACCCAGGGCCTTCACGATCGTGTCTGTGTTGTGCTGCTCGGCACCCAGGTAGGTGCCGCCGGCCGAGCCCTCCGGCCCGAGGCCGTCGGCGTACAGCGCGTCCTCACCGCCGACCACCTGCACGCCGGCCTGGCCGGCGACGGTCTGCGCGATCTTCGGTGGCAGCGACGCCTCGGAGAAGACCGCCTTGACGCCACTCGCCTTGATCTTCGCCACCAGGTCGGACAGCTCCCTGCCGGACAGCTCCGCGGAGGTGTCGAAGCTCGGGATGATCGAGCCGACGAAGGTCAGCCCGTAGCGCGCGCAGTAGTAGCCGAACGCGTCGTGGTTGGTGACCAGCTTGCGCTGCCCCGGCGGCACCGAATCGATCTTCGTCTGGTTGGCCTTGTCCAGCGCGTCCAGCTTGGCGGAGTAGCCGGCCGCGTTCCGCTCGTACGTCGCCTTGTCCGCGGCATCCCTCGCCCCGAGCGCGGCGGCGATGCCGGCGACCATCGCCTTCGCGTTGCGCGGGTCGTGCCAGACGTGCGGGTCACCCTCGGCCTGCCGCTCCTCGCCGTTGCCCTTGCGGATCGTGACGCCGTCGCTGCTGTCGACCACGTGGCCGGAGTAGCCGGCAGCCTGGACCGTCTCGTCCAGCCAGGCTTCGAGGCCGACCCCGCTCTCCACCACGAGGTCGGCGTCGGCGATTGCCTGCACGTCCGCGGGCGAGGGCTCGTAGTCGTGCGGGTCGACTCCAGGCCTGAGGATCTGGCTGACCGCGACCAGGTCGCCGCCGACGTTGCGGACGAAGTCGGCGACCACCGGAGTCGTCGCCACCACCTTGAGCCTGGCGCCGCCGCCCGCCATGGCGGGCGTTCCCGCCTCGTCGCCGCCGGAGCCGCACCCGGCGAGGGTCACGGCGGCGAGGCCGGCGAGCAGCAGGGGGGCAGTGCGGGGCGTGCGGCGGCGCACGGGCATCTCCTCGGGCGAGGGGCTACATGAAAACGGCACCTGTTTCGGTAGTCACCCTAGCCGTATTGACAACCGTTGTCATCCCCGAGCAGGTCAGGCTCCGCCAGGTCGGCGGCGCCGGCCGGCGACCACCGCGGCCAGCGCCGTGGTGATCGGCACCGAGGCGACCAGGCCGAGTCCGCCGATCAGGCTGCGCAGCGCCTCCTCGGCGAGCTCGTCGCCGGTGACGATGTCGTGCACCGAGCGGCCGGAGAGGCTGACCAGCAGCAGCAACGGGATCGCCGAGCCCGCGTACGCGAGCACGCCCCCGCATGCCTCCCCACCCGCCGGACCCTAAGGGCCGTGGTCGGCGCAGCCTCAGCCCGGGTCGCGCCAGGCCACCGCGGTCACCACGCGGTGCAGCTCCGCGAACTCGGCACCCGGAAAGTGCGCGGCATAGGTCCGGAGGAAGTCCGGCCGGGTGAGCGGGACGTCGTTGAGCGCGTGCTGCAGCCACAGCGGGTGCAGGTGCAGTTCCAGCACCTTCGCCGCGATCCGGTGGTCCCGGCCGCGCTCCCGGTAGGACTCCTCGGCGTCGAGGAACGCGTCCCGCACCTGGTAGTCCATCGTCGCCCACCCCCCGGGGTCGGTGATGTCGACGACCACCAGCAGGCCGCCCGGGGCGACCAGCGTCCGCAGGTGTGGCAGCACCACGTCGTGCGCGCGCAGGTGATGCACCGTGTTCACGCTGAACACCAGGTCGAAGAGGCCGTCCGCGTCCGGCGTCACGTCGAGCAGGCTGCGCACGGCGAAGTCGGCCGCCGGGTGTGCGGCCCGGGCCATCTCGATCTCCCGCTCGGCGATGTCGACCCCGAGCACGGAGTCGTACCGCCCGGTGAGCAGGCCGGTCCAGCGGCCGGAGCCGCAGCCGAGATCGACCGCACGGCCGCCCGACGCGGGCAGCGTCGCCGCCAGCCAGGGTCGGTAGATCATGTCGGTGTCGGCGGCGAAGACGGCGAAGAGCTCGGCCAGCTCGTCGAAGTAGACCTGCTGCTCCGGCACCGCGTCCCCGGTCGCGCTCACGATCCACTCCTCGTCTCGCAGGCGGGGCTCCGGGAGGAAGTCGCGGGCAACTTCTTGGCGGGGTCGACGAAGTCGTTGGTGGCGATGTCGGCGGCGGTCAGGCCCGACCGCACCGGCCGGCGCTGCGCGGCCAGCAGCGGGCGGACGATGTCGACCATCCGGTCGATCTTGTTCGGGTCGAAGCCGCCGAGGACGCCGGCGATCGTGTTGGACACCAGGCCGAGGTCGCGCAGCTGGCAGACGCCGAAGTCGGCGTTCGCCCGGCCGTAGGTGAAGCCGGCGCGGAAGGCGTCGACCGCCTTGACCATCCGGTCGAGCACGGCCGACGGCTCCGCCATGAAGTCGATCTGCGCCTGCTGCAGGATCGGCACCAGCTTGCGCAGGCAGGGGGTGAGCCGCTCGCGGTCGCCGCTGCGGACGGCGAGCACGTTGGCGTAGTTGGGATAGCCGGTCTCCTGGATGAGCTGGTAGGTCACCGGCCGGCGCCAGCTGGGCAGGTGCTCGTAGACGTACGGCTCGTTGGTCGCGTATCCCTGCACCACGACCCGGCCGCCGGAGGCGACGAAGCGGGACGGCGACCCGTCGTACGAGGCGTCGAGCTGGCGGGCGCGCAGGATCCCGGACCCGGTCAGGTAGCCGAAGACGGTCGTCGCGTTGGCGGAGTGCACGATCGGGGTGTCGGTCTGCCCGATGTCGGCGATGCCGGTGAACTCCGGGTGGGTCCTCGGGTCCCAGATGAGCACCTGCGGGTCGCCGTTCAGCGGTGCGATCACGGCCTGCATCGGATGCTCGGCGGACAGGCCGAGGATCTCGTCGATGTTGGTGAAGCCGAGCGTGACCGAGCGGTCGGCGTACATCACCGCCGGTGCGGTCTGGAAGCCGGTCGCCGGCCCGCCGGACCGGAACTCCAGGTCGACACCGGTGTCCTTGCCGCTCGCGACCAGTGACCCGGAGACCCGCTTGCGGTTCGCGTCGATCGACCAGTCGCCGGCGAGCAGCTGGAAGGGCACCGCCAGGTCGGCCGTCGGGTACCACGCCGCCTGCACCCCGATGCGGGCCGGGCAGCTGCCGGCGAGCTCGAGCGGGTCGCCGGCAGCGGCGCGGTCGACGGCCGCGCCTTGCCGGGAGCTGCCTCCGGAGCACCCGGACAGCAGCAGGGCGAGCGCGGCCAGCAGGGCGGCCGGCCGGCCGAACCAACCGAACGACTCGGGGCTCCGGGCCACCCGCGGCGGGCGGCGGAGGGAGCCGTACGTGCGGGCGAGCCGCGGCCGGCGCCGCGGGCAGGCGGCCGGCGAGAAGGGGCCGGGATCGCTGCGCCACGGCCGCCGGCGGGGCAGCTGGGCCGGCGGAAACCCGTCGTCGGGCGACATGGAGGAACTCCTCGAAGGGGGTCGGAAGCGTCGGGATCCTGCTGATCGGTGTCGTGCTGCTTCTCTATGATGCCGCTTTACATCATCCGGGGCAAGATCCTTCCCGTTCGGGCCGGTCGGGCCGTTCGGGCCGGTCGGGCCGGTCGGGCCGGTCGGGCCGGCGTGGGTCAGTCCGTGGCCGGGAGCAGCGGGGTGTCGGGGTCGAGCGGCGGGAGGAACGGGATCTCGTCGATCGTGATGGCGACCGGGATGCCGCCGACGTGCACCACCCGGGCCTGCTCGACCAGGAAGGAGCCGGCGGGCGCCCAGGGGAACGCGGTGGACGCCTCCGCCACCGGCAGCGTCTCGCTCTCCACCGGCTCGGCCGTCCAGGACAGGCCATGGTCGGCCAGCAGCCGGTCGAGCGGCTCCCCGCCGGAGCGGAGCGCGGTGGCGACCGCCTCCGGCAGCCGCCACGGCACCACCACCGACCAGCTCACCGCCACCGGCAGGTGCGGCGGCGCCGAGTCGGTCAGCAGCACGTGCCGGCGGAGCACCGGGCCGGTGGTGCCGAGCCGGGCCAGCCCGGGCGGGGCGATCCGGGCCAGTTCGCCCTCGCCGAGCAGCCGGGACCGGACCGGGCGGCCGAGCAGGTCTTCCGCCAGTTCGGTCGGCCCGCGGCTGCGGCGGACCAGGAGGGCGAACAGCCGCCAGGCGACCGGGTCGGCACCGGGGACCACCGCCGAGCCGGCTGGTCCGGGCGGCGGCTCGTCTGGACCGTCCTCCATCGTCCCCTCCCGCTCCTGTCGTGAATGATCGATACTGTAGTGGGACTGCATCAGTGTGATGCAATCCTGCGGTGGAGTGAACGCGGGGAAGTCCCTAGCGTCTGCGGGACGCGGACCGGGACGGTGATCCAGTGGTGGAGCAGGGTGAGCAGGGCGAGGAGGCCGCCGGTCCGGAGGACCGGGCTCGGCTCAAGGCGTTCGGACTGCGGATGAAACTGCTCCGGGTCAGCCGCGGCTGGTCGCAGGAGCAGCTCGCCGAGGCGGCCGGGATGCACCGGACGTTCATCGGCCAGGTCGAGCGCGGTCAGCGCGGCATGAACATCCTCGGCCTCTGGCGGCTGTCACGGGCGTTCGGCGTGCCGATCGGGGACCTGTTCACCGACGTCGAGGGCCGCCCGATCCCCTGACGCCCGCAGCCGGGGGCTGTGCAGGACGCGGAGCAGGACGACGAGGCCGAGCAGGCTGACCACGGCGAGGCCGCCCCAGGTGATCACGCTGTACCAGTGCAGCTGCTCCTCGGTGACCGGCGGCACCTGGCCGCGCTCGAGGGTGGTGACCTGCCAGCGGTCGCCGGTGATCAGCACGGTGAGCACGATGGCGATGCCGTTCATGCTGTCCCACAAGACGTGCAGCAGCGAGACGACGACGTACGCGCCGACTGCCCGCAGCGTGGGGCGCAGCGGCCCGGTCGGTGAGGCGGCGAAGAGCACGGCGCCGGCGATCGCGGTCCACAGCCCGTGCCCGAACGGGTGAGCAGGCTGCGCACAAGCTGGGTCTCGATCAGGTTCTCGAACGACAGCCCCCGCTCGGTGAAGAAGGCGTTGAAGGCGTGGCCGGCGCTCTCGAAGGCGGCGAAGCCGAAGCCCACGGTGGCGCCGAGGATCGCCCCGTCCCGCAGGGTGCGCACCCGCAGGTGCCGGGCGCACCACATCAGCGCGGCCAGCTTCGCGAACTCCTCGATGAAGCCGACCCGCAGGAAGACCCAGGCGTCCGGCCTCAGCAGGTACGACTCCAGCAGCGAGGCGCCGAGCACCCCGAGCACGCCGCCGATGACGAAGCAGCGGAAGAACGTGTACTCGTCCAGCCGCGCGGAGCGCCGCTCGTAGGCCCAGACGACGAAGGTGACCGGCACCAGGAAGCTGCCGAGCAGGATGACGGTGGGAAGCAGGGTGGAGTTCTCGGTCACCACCGTGACCACGATGGCAGCGACCCACAGCACCAAGCCGACCGTGAAGACGTGCAGCCAGGCCCGCTGCGCCCGCGGGCGCGCGTCCGGCTCCATCCGTACGACCACCGGAACCTCCCGCGGCGCTCCCGTCCAGGACCCGCCG
>Ga0184609_10000567_pt1 | contig 10975 bp, 12 predicted proteins | sample PLM1_60_coex_FD_133165 | JGI IMG/M metagenome (GOLD analysis project Ga0184609, IMG submission 133165) | Groundwater sediment microbial communities from an aquifer in East River, Colorado, USA - PLM1_60_coex | ecosystem: Environmental > Terrestrial > Soil > Riparian zone | place: USA: East... | reverse complement strand
GTGTTCGTCGTTTCGTGTACGTCGTGGGCTCGCCCTGGCGCGCCATGCGACGGGTGCTGCGAAGGGTTCGCTCGGGTGCCTAGACGATCAGCTAAGAGGCCCGAGAAGCATCTCGACTTACCCGCGTCCTGCTAGCGCATCGGCTCGAACTCGTAGTTGCCGCCATCGGCCATCAGCGACAGGAATAGATGCCCGCCATTCACGGTGTATGATCGAACGAACGGCCATTGCCTGGCGAGGTGGTCGTGCAGCGATCCGGGCGGGCACACCGCGCGGGTAAGCGCGATCGGGCCGAACCGGAGCTGTTTCGGTCCGGTCAAGATCCACGCACCGCGGCCGCGGTTACAGTCGAACCGCACGCTCACGTTGCCGTCGTTTGCGAAGGCGACGGTGTACTTAGCCTTGTCGTCGGGCATCAGGACCGTGCCATCGCCGCCCCGGAACTTCACAAGCTGCCACGATGTGTCGCCGATGCCAGCGAGATGGACCGGCGGCGTTGGAGCACAGCCCACTACGACGCCGAGCGTCACCAGCATCAGTAGAGAACGCTTCATCGGAGGCCTCCCGTGTCCAGAGCATGCTCCCAAGGGAGCAGAGGATTCGGTCACTTTTAGGTTTACATAAGAATGGCCCCCAGCCAAAGAATCACTCGGAACTCGTCCTCCAGCGCGACACTAGGTGGAGAAGAACGGAGATCGGTACAGGGTACGCGGCTGAAGATGAAGTGAACAACACCGACGCCCGCCTCTGGCTCCCTGGCTCCGCATCAACCGCGTCCTGCGCGCGATGCTGCACGAGCGTTGGAGCGCGGAGGCGTGGCCGCAGGTCAAGGCCGAGTTCAAGAAGTGGCTCGCGCTGAAGAGCGAGATTCGGCGTGCGGGGTGGTTCAACTGATCGTCACGGACGCTCCGGCCGACATCGTGCGCTTGGCGAGCTACGCCGTGCGCCCGAGAGCATCGGACAGCGCTGGGCAGTAGGCTCTCCTGGGATTTTTCTGTTGAGCTCGCGCTCGGCGTCGCGATGTTGGTCGCGAAACGACTGGAGACGGAAGAGTCCGACCGCTCCGACGAAAGCCGCAAGTGCCGCGCACGTCTGAGCCAACGTACTCAAGGTGTAAAGGACGGTCGTCTCGGTGTCGCTCATTTCGCCTTCGGCCCGCGCGGGTCCACGGTGTCGGGGAGGCAGACCGAGAACTCCTTCTTGGGCGGCTCGATCGGAGCTGCCGCCAGCAGCGTGATCAGTACAGGAATGATCATGTCAGCTTCCGCAGCGCTTCGCGCGCCGCGTAGTAGCCGCACATTCCGTGGACGCCCGCACCGGGCGGTGTCGATGCGGAGCAGAGGAAGAGACGGGGATTCGGTGTCCGATACGGTGCGAGGCGCAGCGTGGGCCGCGCGAAGAACTGCGCGATGTCGGCGACGCCTCCCGTGATCGCGCCGCCCTTGTTGTTCGCGTTCCTAGCTTCGATCTCGCTGGGCGGCATCTTCCGGCGCACCTCGATGATGTCGCGAAAGCCGGGGGCGAAGCGTTCGATCTGCGCTTCGATCCGCTCGGTCATGTCGATCTCGCAACCGTTCGGCACGTGGCAGTACGCGTAGCCCGCGTGCTTCCCGTTCGGCGCGCGCGTGCGATCGAAGTTGCTCTGCTGGCAGACGATCAGGAACGGGTGATCGGGCGCGCGGCCTTCCCACATCGCCTTCTCGGACTCTGCGATATCTTCCAGCGTACCGCCGACGTGCACCGTCGATGCGCGATCGCAAGCTGAGTTGCTCCACGGGATCTTCTGCTCGAGCGCCCAGTCGAGCTTGAATACGGCCGGCCCGTATCGATGGCGCGCGAGCCTCCTCGTATAGCTTTCGGGAAGCTGGTCCCTCGCGATCTCGATCAGCTGCGCCGGCGAAGTGTCGAAGAGGATCACGCGCGATGCGGGAAGCTGGGCGAGATCGACGATCCTCCGCTCGCACTCGAGCTCGCCGCCGAGCGAACCGAAGTACGAAGCAAGCGACTTGGTGATCGCATGTGATCCTCCTTCGGCGCACGGCCAATCGACGACGTGCCCGGTCAGCGCGAACACCATCCCGACGGCGGCGGTCAGCGGATGCGTCAGCGGTAGGATCGAATGACCGGCGCATCCCGCGAGGAGCGCGCGTGCGGGATCCTCCGTGAAGAGAGACTTGGCGAGCGCGTACGCCGAACGCAGGCCGTACCAACCGAAGCGCGCCATCGTCAGCGGCTGCCGGGGGAGCTTGAAAGGAGGCGAGAGCAGATCTTCGAAGAGCAGGTCGGGACGATGGAGAAACGCTCCGAAGAAGCGCCGCCAGCGATCGCCGTCGGAGCCCAGGGTCTCAGCGGTCTCCTCGAACGACCGCGCGAGTAGAGCAGCGCGCCCGCCATCGAGCGGATGAGCGACCGAGTACGGTGCGTGGATCCAGCGGAGGCCGTGCTGCTCGAGCGGAAGCTTCCGGAAGAACGGCGACACTGCACCGGTCGGATGCACCGCAGAGCACACGTCGTGGATTAGCCCGGGCAACGTCAGCTCTTCGCTCCGCGTCGAACCGCCGATCGTGGAGCTCGCTTCTACAACCAGCACCGACTTCTGCGCCTGCGCCAGCAAGATTGCCGCGGCGAGCCCGTTCGGACCGGAGCCGATCACGATCGCGTCGTAACCTGGCACGCGCGGAGATTAGCAGAGCTCATCTGGTGATCGAGAGTTGCTTCGGGCGCGGAAGAGCCGAGGAACGGTTTTACTAATGGCGTTGTCGAGTACGCTGCGAAGGTTGTCTTGCGTCTCATTCAGCGTGACTGCTGAGCTTCAAGTAAACTGGGACACAGGCGAATTCCTTCGTCGTGGCCGGTGGCGCCGGCTCGCGCTTCTTCTCGGATCGTCTGGCCACGACGGCTAGTTGAACCATCCGGCGGGAGCCTACCGCAAGGCGCCAGCGTCCGCGAGGGGCTGGCGACGGCCCTGGCCGGTCGAGCTAGCGCGTGCGCTGAGGATCCGGGCGGCCGTAGCCGCGACGTTGGTGGCGCGGGCACCGATGGCCCGCGCGCTCGTGATGGATGGTCGGGGGTCTACGGTGTCCGAACGCGCGTGGTCAAGACAGACTCTAAAAACCTGCCGAGGGTTGGTACGAGACGATGACCACGCCTGTATCGGGACCCAGGCAGAGATTCGAGAACGAGACCACGCCCCCAGACGGCGCGTACCACTGCAGCCCGCCATCGGCCATCTTCGTAGGACGGTCGAAGCGCGCGAACAGCGCCTCAACGACCGTCTTCACAGTACGCTGACACGCTCCCTCTGACGCCTGGAGGTGCTCGAAGGCGACGTTGATCTGAATGACCTGCTTGGTAGTTCGAGAGAACAAGACGCGAATCCTTCCAGTTTCGCCGAAGAACGAAGCCTGTTTTTCGATACAGATGGAGACGTCGTTTGCGTAGTCACAATCGACGATCTTAGCTTGGCTGTCTACGACCTTTGCCTGCTCCAGAGTCATTCCGAACTGATATCCAGCATAGCCGGTGATCTTCTCCGGAGTTCGACCCGTGGACTGTGCGCGAGCCGATGTAGCCGAGGTCAGTGCGCATAGCACGACTAATAGGGGAGCGACTCGTGTGGCGCGCCTCATCGCTTGCCCTCCTCGGCGCTCGCTCGTCTCATGCTGATGTGCTCGTGCGCGCCCCAGGTCCGTATCTCGGTGACGTCGGGCTGGCCGACCTTCTGAATGCGGACGTGCGCGTTCTTGAAAGGGGCCGCGACGAGCAGCATGATGAGGAGCGAGCCTCCGTTAGAAAGCCGCCGCATCGTTTGCCCTCCCCCTCGGAGCCCGTGTGCTTGTCTCTCCGATCGACGCCGCGAGCCATAGACGCGGCTTGAACGTTAGGTCAGGACACCACAGTAGATATTCTATAGTTCCATACCCGGTTCCCTGAAATTTCGGCTCAAGCGGCCACGTGCGCAGCCGAGCTGGCACAATGGAGTCGACAGCGGGTCCTTACCATGAGGTGTGGGCGGATCTCTGCCCGACGCGCCCGTTGCGCTAGGGAGTTGGCGCGGCGTCGACCTTCCTCAACGCCTCCCACGCCGCGCGCTGCGTCGCGTGCCAGGGCGTGCGCTCCTGTATCCGGGGGCGGAGCCATCCGTCGACCAGTCCCGGTGCGGCTTGGAGGGGCCGGACCTTCCGAGAAGGGGCGTTTATGTCTCTTACGCTCTCCCCACCAATCAGGCGACCCACCATACGATCCCAAGGAGCGCGGCGACCGCCGCGTGCGCCCCGTGGCCAGCGATTCAGAGCGGGCACGGCTGGCGGAGGTCGACGACAAGAGCGCGGACGAGGTAAACCCCGATCAGCACGCTCACGACCGCTACGAGCAGGTACGGCCACGGCATCACCAGCCCGCCGGTCACCATCCACCGTAGGGCGAGGCCCAGGAGAGCGACGTTCCATATGATGCCGACGTAGACATTGGGGGCTCCGCCGAACAACCGGGCATACGGCGTCTTCACGACGATGGCGCAGGACGACGTGTCCGCGCCGCACGTCGTGAACAGCGCCCCGAGACCGTGGCGAAGCCTGGGCCATCGATCGAGCATCAGCGCCGTGAAGTAGAGATTGATGAGTAGCGCTGGGACTGTGAGCGCAGCCAGAACCAACGCCAGGGCCACTGTCACGCGAGCCGGTCCTCCCTCTCATCGACATTTTCGATTCGACGTCGACCATTTTCAACTATCGTAGACGCGGAATTCGGGACACTCGTCACGCCCATGAGCGGCTCCGGATCTCGACGGCGCGGTCACTTGCTCGAGGTCGGCCGATGACGGCCGCCGGCGAGCCGAACCGCGTCGAGCCCTCGAGCGCCCTGTACGCCCGATTGCTGGGTCCTGCGTGGCTCGACCTGCACCCGGCGATCCGCTCGCTTCACCTGACGGCCGGCGCGGCTACCGGCCGGTTCGAATTTCTTCGCGGTCGTGGGTTGGCGGCTCGCCTCGCCTGCTGGGTGCTTCGCCTTCCGTCATCCACAACGGCGCTCGACGTGCGGCTCACGATCGATCGCGACGCTGACTCCGAGAGATGGACGCGGGCGTTCGGTCGGCGGCTGCTCGTCACGACCCAGCGGGGGCTACCTGACGGGTCGCTGGCCGAACGCTTCGGAGCGCTGGAGTTGCGCTTTCACCTCCGGGTGGTCGAGGACACTTTGACGTACATGCCAGCGGGCGCGGCAGTCGCGCTCGGGCGGCTACGCGTTCCGCTGCCGCGATGGATGTCCCCTGGGGTGGCGGCACGAGAGGCATGCGTGGACGGACGAGGCCCGCACGTCCAGGTCAGGATCTCGATGCCCCTGATCGGGTTGGTGATGTCGTACGAAGGCTGCATTCAGAGGGAGCCGCCATGATCCCAACGGCCCTGTGGCTCCTCGCCATCCAGGGTGCCATCGGCGCCTTCGACACTTTGTACTACCACGAGTGGCGCGCGCGCCTCCCCGCGCGTGGCTCGGTCGCGGCCGCCGAATTGAGGCTGCACGCCGCGCGCGACTTCCTATACGTTGTGATCTTCGGGACATTGCCGTGGGTGTCGTGGGAAGGCGTCTGGGCCGCTACGCTTGTCGCGATCTTGATCGCAGAGGTCGTGCTGACTATGGCCGACTTCGTCACCGAGACGACTGTTCGCCGATCGCTCGGGGACGTATACGCTGGAGAGCGGGTCACGCATGCCGTCATGGGCATCATGTACGGCGCGACGATTGCGCTGCTCCTCCCCACACTCTCGACGTGGTGGCAGCAGCCGACGACGCTACGCGTCGCGCCGCCCGCTGTCCCGGAGGCCCTGCGTTGGATCCTCGTCGTCATGGCCGTGGGCGTGTTCGTCTCGGGGGTGCGCGACCTGTACGCCGCTGCGCGGCTGCCGCACGGTGACTGGCCGTGGGTCCAGGACCGCGTGGTATGAGCCCGAGCCAAGCACGAACCGTCGGTGGCGTCACCTGGCGCCCGCACTCGCTCTGACCGCTTGACTTCCCCGACGGGAGCGCGATCTTCTCGCGGCAGCCGATCTTTCCCGAGACCCCCTGATCGGAGCGCGATGATGGACGGAAGATCGACGCCCGATCCTCACGGCGGCGGCTCTGCTACCGACCGGCTGTGGTGGTACCGCGACCTGCGCCAGCCGGACCCCACCCGTTCCCCGCGATCGTCGGCGGTCGACTCGACGTGAACGCACGATCGACGCCCTCGCATGTCTCGCGGTGTCGACGCTCTGCTGCGGATCAACCTTGTGCTCTACCACGGCGTGCTTGCCTGAAGGGAGGGAACGAAAACGCCGCCGGCAAACTAGCCGGCGGCGTGAAGGCGGCGGCAGGGACCCCGGTCACTCCTTCGGGACCAGGACGATCTCGATGCGGCGGTTCTTGGCGCGGCCTTCCGGCGTCGTGTTGTCGGCCACCGGCTTGAACTCGCCGAAGGCGGCGGCCGAGAGGTTGGCCGGCTCGATGGCCTGCTTCTGGAGATAGCGGGCGACGTTGATGGCGCGCGCGGCCGAGAGCTCCCAGTTGGTCGGGTAGCGCTGCGTGAGGGTGCCAACGATCGGCTTGTTGTCCGTGTGCCCCTCGATGCGGATCGATTTGTCGCTCACTGTCTTGAGGATCTCGATGACCTTGCCGAGCACCACGAGCCCCTCGGACTTCACCTCCGCCTTGCCGGAATCGAAGAGGATCGCTTCGACCATGTTGACGGTGAGCTTGCCCTTCAGCTCGGAAATCGTCACCTGCCCCTTGTCGATTTCCCCCTTCATCTTCGCGACGAGCTGCTCGTAGGTCGAGCTGACCTCGCGCATTTTTTCCTCGCGCGCCTTCTGCGCCTCGGCGAGCTCCTTCGTGAGTCGGGCGTTGTCGCCCTCGAGCGCGCTGACGCGCTGGCCGAGCTCGCCCGATTTCATCGTCAGCGTGCGCTCGAGCTGCGTCCGGTCGGCCGTCAGCTGCTCGTTGCGCTTGCCCGCGTCGGCGAGCTCGCCCTTGAGCCGCGCGTTCTCTGTGTCGAGCGCGTTGTAGCGGGCCTCGGCCGCCTGGACTGTCTTGGTGAACTCGCTCTTCGAGACGCACCCAGCGGCGCCGAGCGGGACAAGGGCGAAAGCGGTGATCGCGACGAACGTCTTGCGCATCTGTGATCTCCTCGGTCGCAAGCCTGGCGAAGTTGCCAGCGTTTCATTATTGCAAAGGACGCCCCGCACCTCCCAAGAAACGGGGGTGCCCGTTGTCCTTTCACCCCAGTGTCCGGAGAAATTTCGAGGACCGGGCAAAACGCCTGCAGAGCCCCGAGCCGCTCCCACTCCGCAAAGTGGTGAATAAACAAGACTGGTGAGCGAATCGTGACTTGGCACGCCGAGTGCTCCACGGAGCGCCCTTGGAGCTGATACAGTTCAAAGCCGCCAATCTGGAGGGCCATGAGCATGACGATCGCCTCCACTACGCTCGAAGGAACGGGTACCACTCTGACCGACGCCGACATCGATAACCTGCGGCGCAGCGTGCGAGGCGAGCTCGTCGTCGCCGGCGAAGCCAGGTACGACGAAGCGCGCCGGGTTTGGAACGGCAACGTCGATCGCCGGCCGGCCCTGATCGTGCGGTGCCTGGGCGCCGCCGACGTCCAGCAGGCGGTCAACTTCGCGCGGTCACTCGGGGTCCTGGTTTCTGTCCGGGGCGGCGGCCACAGCGCGCCGGGGTACGGCACCAATGACGGCGGCCTGGTGATCGATCTGTCCCTCATGAAGGGCATCCGCGTGGATCCGAACGTGCGCACGGTCTGGGCGCAGGGCGGCGTGCTGTGGCGCGATCTGGATCACGAAACGCAGGCGTACGGCCTCGCGACGACCGGCGGCACCGTCTCCAACACGGGTATCGGCGGCCTGACCCTGGGTGGCGGTCTCGGTTGGCTGATGGGGAAGCTCGGGTTGAGCATCGACAATCTCATCTCGGCCGACGTGGTGACCGCGGACGGTCAGTTCCGCAAGGCGAGCGCGAAGGACAACCCGGATCTCTTCTGGGCGCTGCGTGGGGGAGGCGGCAACTTCGGCGTCGTCACGTCGCTGGAGTATCAGCTCCATCCAGTCACGCAGGTTCTCGGCGGGATGGTGATCTATCCGCTGGATCAGGCCCGCGACCTGCTGCGGTTCTACCGAGACTTCTGCGGCACGCTGCCGGACGAAGCGGAAGCGTACGCGGCGTTGCTGACGGCCCCGGAGGGAACGCCCGTCGCGGCGCTGATCCTCGGGTACAACGGCCCGATCGCCGAAGGTGAGAAGGTGCTCGCTCCCGCGCGGCGATTCGGCAAGCCCGTTGCGGACGTCGTCGGGCCGATGCCGTACGCCGCGCGACAACGCATGCTCGACGAGCCCAACGCCACGCATGGGTTGCAGCGGTACTGGCGGTCGGCGTTCACCGAGCAGATCTCGGACGGGCTGATCGACGTCATGGTGGAAGGAGCGTCGAGCTTCAGCTCACCGCTCAGCGCGTTGCTCTTCTTCCACATGCACGGGGCCGCGACACGCATCTCGCCGACGGCCACCGCCTTCGCGCCGCGGCGCACGCAATGGGACTTCGACGCCATCGGCCAGTGGACAGACGCGGCACAGTCCGCGACGCACACCGCGTGGGTGCGGGCGCTCTGGACCAAGCTGGAACCCCATCTCCAGGGCAGCGCGTACGTGAACCACCTGGCCGCGGACGATCAACCGGAGAAGGTGCGCGCATCGTTCGGGCAAAACTATGGCCGCCTGCGCGCGCTGAAGGCGGCGTACGACCCGAAGAACCTGTTCCGCATCAACGCGAACATCGCTCCGTGAGCGTCTGAGGCTCCGCCAGGCTGTACCTGGGCGGCAAGAGCCACTGGCTGACGCTGGGGGGGGCGGCGACTTCTGAGAATGCGGCTTTATGTCTCCTACGCTCCACCAAGTCCGCGAAAAGCGTAGTCTCCAGTCGGCGCTGGGTCGCGCAGCATCGCCTGAAACGTTGGGGCCTGCGTCCAGGCGACGAGGGTCTGCGGGTGACGTTGAGAGCTGCCGTCACAGCGTTTGGCGCGCGCCAGCCGCCAGCAGAAAGTGTAAATTCCCTTGTGCTTGACTGGGGCGATCACCGGCACCTAAGATTCTCTCTTTCGGAGAACCGTCCGGGCGTACTGTAAAAGGGGAGTCCCACATGCCCGTGGCTCGGGTCCCAAGACAACCTTTCCCGATTGCCCTCACAAGCGTAGAGACCGCCGGGGCCGTTCGGGCTTCTCGCCCCCGAGGATAGATCGATGAAAATAACGATCCAATTGCCAGCGCTGGTAGCCGCCCTTGTAGTGGCAATGTGTTCCATCATGAACAGTGGGGAGGCGCAAGCCGTAGACCCCACGGTAGTCGACCCGACGCTGGCGGTGAGGAAGGTGGTGGACGGCCTGAACCAGCCCACGAGCATGGCCTTCCTTGGTTCCAACGACATCTTGGTGCTGGAGAAGGCCACCGGCAAGGTGCAGCGAGTGGTGAATGGCGATATCCAGAGCACTGTGCTCGACTTGGCGGTGAATTCCGCCTCGGAGCGCGGTCTTCTGGGAATTGCCCTGCATCCGCAGTTCCCGGCCAACCCGCGTGTCTACTTGTATTGGACCGAGAGCACCACCGGTGCGGACACGACTGTGCTCAGCGAAACCCCACTGCTGGGCAATCGGGTGGATCGCCTTGTATGGAACGGCTCGACCTCGACTCTGACGTTCGACCAGAACCTCATCCACCTGCGCGCGCTGCACCCGCCTCGTCCCAGGAGCCGACTCCTCGTGGCAACAACAACGGGGGCGTGCTGCGGTTTGGGCCCGACGGCAAGCTCTACATCTTCGTCGGCGATGTCGGACGCCGTGGGCAGCTGCAGAACCTCCCCAATGGCCCCTTCGGGTCAGGGCAGCCTGACGATGCATTCGGCGGGCCTGAACCCGACGACGCGCATCTCACCGGGGTCATCCTGAGGCTTAACGACGACGGGAGCACGCCGACCGACAACCCGTTCTTCGCCGCCGGCGCCGAGATGGGCGGAGATGTCGGTGCGAACATCCAGAAGATCTTCTCGTATGGCCATCGCAACAGTTTTGGCATGGCCTTCGAGCCGAAGTCTGGAAATCTCTGGCTGCAGGAAAACGGCGACGACAGTTTCGCCGAGCTCAACCGCGTCACACCCGGCATGAACGGAGGCTGGGTGCAAATCATGGGGCCGGTAGCACGCATTGCCGAGTACAAGGCGATCGAGACCAGTACCGGGAATGACCCGTGCACCGGGACCGCCTATTTCGGGCTGCAGCAGATCCGCTGGCTACCCACCTTGATCGCCGACACGCCCAAGGAGGCGCTCGAGCGCCTGTTCATGTTGCCTGGAGCGCGCTACAAGGATCCAGAGTTCAGCTGGAAGTTTGAGGTCGCCCCGGCCGGTATCGGCTTCATGGAAGGCGAGGCGCTCGGTCCGCAGTACGAGGGCAATCTCTTCATGGGAGCCGCCACGACGGTTCTTGAGGGCGGTTACTTGTTCCGGTTCAAGCTCACGGGCAGCGGCAAGAAAATTCGCGACGATGATCACCAGCTGCGAGATCAGGTCGCCGACAACGTCTGCAAGTTCGACATCACCGAGAGCGAAAGCCTGCTCTTCGGCCAGGACTTTGGGATCGGAACTCACATCCAGACAGGGCCGAACGGAAACCTGTTTGTCGTCTCGCTTTCGAACGGCGCGATCTACGAAATCTTCCGCCCCCTGAGCCCGTAGGCGCGCCTGTATCTGGGGCGGGCTGCAAGAGCCACTGGCTGACGCTGGGGGGGGCGGCGACTTCTGAGAATGCGGCTGTATGTCTCCTACGCTCTGCTTCTCATTCATATGAGAACTCGGCGGCCGCTTGACTTCCCGTGGGGGAGTGCGATCTTCTCGCGGCAGCCGATCTTTCGCGAGACCTCCTGATCGGAGCGCGATGATG
>Ga0184609_10000565_pt1 | contig 10991 bp, 13 predicted proteins | sample PLM1_60_coex_FD_133165 | JGI IMG/M metagenome (GOLD analysis project Ga0184609, IMG submission 133165) | Groundwater sediment microbial communities from an aquifer in East River, Colorado, USA - PLM1_60_coex | ecosystem: Environmental > Terrestrial > Soil > Riparian zone | place: USA: East... | reverse complement strand
TCAGGTCGAGCGGCTTCAGCTCCTTGCCGAGCAGCATCGCGACCTCGCGGGCGATGCCGCGCATGGACATGGTGTCGCCCCGGTTGGGGGCGTTCTTGACATCGAGCACGGCGTCGCGCAGCTCGACCGCCTCGACCACGTCGGCGCCGATCGGGGTGTCGGGCGGCAGCACCAGGATCCCGGAATGGTCGTCGAACACGCCCAGCTCGCGGGCGGAGGCGAGCATGCCGTCGGACCAGGCGCCGCGGACCTTGCGCCGGCCGACCTCGATCCCCCCGGGCAGCTTGGCCCCTGGCGCCGCCCAGGGCACGACGTCGCCGGGGGCGAAGTTGCGGGCGCCGCAGACCACCGAGCGGTCCTCGCCGCCGGCGTCGATGCGGACCAGGACCAGCCGGTCGGCGTCGGGATGGGAGCTGACCTCCAGGACCCGGGCGGTGAGGACGCCCGCCAGGTCGTCCCCGACCCGGTGGATGGTCTCGATCTCGATGCCGGCGAAGGTCAGCCGTTCGGCGAGGGTGGTGGCGGCGGAGACGTCGATGTCGACGTGGACGGCCAGCCAGGAAAGCGGAACCCGCATGGTTGGCTCCTCTCAGACGCTGGTCAGCCAGCGGACGTCGTTGTCGGTCAGGGTGCGCATGTCGGCCAGGCCGGAGCGGAGCATGAACGGCCGCTCGATGCCGGTCCCGGCGGCGAAGCCGGACACCTGGTCGGGGTCGTAGCCCCCGGCCCGCAGCACGTTGGGGTGGACCATGCCGGCCCCGAGCAGCTCGATCCAGCCCTCGCCGCGGCAGGTCCGGCAGCCGACCCCGCTGCCGCCGCACAGGAAGCAGGAGACGTCGACCTCGGCCCCCGGCTCGACGAACGGGAAGTAGGAGGGGCGCAGGCGGATCTGGCGCTCCTCGCCGAAGTAGGCGCGGGCGAAGGCGAGCAGCGTGCCCTTCATGTCGGCCATGGTCAGCCCGTGGTCGACGGCCAGGACCTCGATCTGGTTGAACACCGGCACGTGGGTGGCGTCGGGGGTGTCGGCCCGGTAGCAGCGGCCGGGGGCGACGATGTAGACCGGCGGCGGCCCGGCCTGCATGGCCCGGATCTGCACCGGCGAGGTCTGGGTGCGCAGCACCAGCTCGCCGGCCTCGTGCCCGTCGCCCGAGTCGAGGTAGAGGCTGTCCTGCATGGAGCGGGCCGGGTGGTCGGGCGGGATGTTGAGGGCCTGGAAGTTGTACCAGTCGGTCTCGACCTCGGGGCCCTCGGCGACCCGGTAGCCAAGGCCAACGAAGATGTCGACGATCTCGTCGATGGTTCGGGTCACCGGGTGGATGGCACCCCGAGGGGGCACCCGGCCCGGAAGGGTGACGTCGACCCGTTCGGCCTCCAGCAGGTCGGCGTCCCGTTGCGCCTCCAGCTCGGCCCGGCGGGCGGCCAGCTCGGCCTGGAGGGTGGTCCTGGCCTGGTTGACCCGGTGGCCGAGGTCGCGGCGGGATTCCTGGTCGAGGCTGCCGAGGGAGCGCTGGACCTGGCCGAGCGCGGAACGCTTGGCCAGGTGGGCCTGCTCGGCCTCGCGGAGCGCGTCCAGGTCGGCGGCGCCGGCGATGGCCTGCCGCCCGGCGGCGACGACGGCATCCAGGTCTGGGGTGGGCATGGTCGAGCTCCTTCGCAGGGAACACGGGCAAGCACGTTCGTCCGCTCGGCGGTGGCCCCGCTCGGCCCGGGCCCGCCTAGGTGATGCCGGCCAGCTCCAGGCCCCCGCGGGGCAGACGAAATCGCAGCGCGGTGCCCTGGCCGGTCGCCGAGTCGGCCCAGATGCGGCCGGCGTGGGCCTCGACGAGGCCGCGGGCGATGAACAGGCCGAGCCCGGTGCCGCTGGGCGCCCCGTGGCCGGCCCGCCGGTAGAACTTGGTGAAGATCAGCGGGAGCTGGTCGGCGGGGATGCCGACGCCCTGGTCGCGGACGGTGACCTCGACCGAGTCGTCGGTCAGCTCACCGGTCACCGTCACCGTCCCGCCGTCCGAGTACTTCACCGCGTTCTCCACCAGGTTGGTCAGCACCTGCTCGACCTTGTCAGGGTCAGCATAGACGCGCGGGAAGTTGTCGGGGAACGTGACCTTGAACCTGTGGCCGTCGTGCTGGAGCTCGAAGCGGCCGACGATGCCGGCGGCCATGGCGGCCAGGTCGAACTCCTTGCGGCGCAGCTCCAGGCGGCCGGCGTCGATGCGGGAGACGTCCAGCAGCTCCCTGATCAGCCGGGTGACCCGGTCGGCGTCCATGTTGACGGTGGCCAGCATCTCCTGCTTCTGGGCGTCGGTGAACCGGTCCCAGCGGTGCAGCAGGGTCGAGGTGAACCCCTTCACGCTGGTCAACGGCGAGCGCAGCTCGTGGGCGAGGGTGGAGATGAGCTCGCCCCGCTGGCTGTCGCCCCGGTGGCGGGCCGAGGCGTCGCGGAGCACGCAGACCGCCTGGACGACCCGCCCGTCGCCGTCGCGCAGGAAGGTGGCGGTGAGGTCGACCGGGGTCGGCTCGCCGCCGGCGACCAGGTGCAGCTGGCGGACCGGCACCCGCCGGACCCCGGGCAGGCGGCGCAGCCGCTCCGAGCAGGTCCACCAGGGGTTGCCGGACCCGTCGCGCAGGGGCACGGCGTCGTCGAGGGGCCGGCCGGCCAGCTCGTCCCGGCCGGCTCGGGCCAGCCGCTCGGCGGCCGGGTTGGCATAGGCGACTCTGCCCTCGGCGTCCACCACCACCACTCCGTCGGGCAGTGCTTCCAGGTACGCCTCGCTATCGGCCAACGACGGCCTCCTCACGAACCCGGGGACGCGTGGCCTCGTAGAGCAGGACGGCCGCGGCGGCGGCCAGGTTGAGGCTCTCGGCCCGGCCGGCCAGCGGCACCCGCACCACCAGGTCGAGGTCGGCGGCGACCTCGGCGGGCAGGCCGTGGGCCTCGTTGCCGAACACCAGGGCCAGCGGCTCCCCCAGCGGCGCCTGGTCGAGGGTCGCCGGAGCGTGCGGGTCGGCGCCGACCAGGCGCAGGCCCCGCGCCCGCAGGGCCGAGCGCAGGTCCGGCCAGGCCACCCCGGCCAGCACCGGCAGGTGGAACAGGCTGCCGGCGGCGGCCCGGACCGCCTTGGGGCTCTCCAGATCGACCGACCCGCTGGTGGTGGCGACCGCGTCGGCACCGAAGGCGTCGGCCGCGCGCAGCACGGTCCCGGCGTTGCCCGGGTCGCGGACCTCGGCCAGCACGCAGACCAGGCGTGGAGACGCCGGGAGCTGGTCCAGCGGGCGGAGCACGCTCGGCATCACCGCGGCCAGCCCCTGGGGGGTGGTGGTGGCGGCGAGGGCTGAGAGCACCTGCTCGGTGACCAGGGTGACCTGCGCGCCGCGCTGCCTGGCCGTGTTGACCAGGCCGCCGTGGCGGGCCACGGCCCGTTCGGTGGCCAGCAGGCTGTCGGGGACATGGCCGGCGTCCATGGCCGCCCGGATCCCCTCGGGTCCCTCGAGCAGGAACTGCCCGCCGGCCCTCGCCCTCGACGACGGGCGGGCGAGCTTGCGCGCCGCCCGCACCGCGGGGTTGCTCGGGCTGGTGATCACGTCCACGCCGGCGCCGCCAGCCGGGCCGCCCGTCAGGCCTTGCCGTTCAGGCCCTCGCGGGCGCTTGCGACCAGGCTCGCGAAGGTGCGCGGGTCGGTGACCGCGATGTCGGCCAGGACCTTGCGGTCGACCTGGATCCCGGCCAGGCGCAGGCCGGAGATGAAGCGGTTGTAGGTCATGCCCTCGGCCCTGGCGGCCGCGTTGATGCGGGCGATCCAGAGGGCCCTGAAGTCGCCCTTGCGCGCCCGCCGGTCCCGGTAGGCGTAGCGCAGGGCGTGCATGACCTGCTCGTTGGCGGCTCGGTAGTGGCGCCCCCGGCTGCCTCGGTATCCCTTGGCCAGCTCCATGGTGGTGCGCTTGGCCTTGGCGCCGTGGACGGCTCGCTTGACTCTAGCCATCGTGGTTCTCTTTCCGGTCGGAGGTGGCTCGTCTCGGTGACCCCCGCTACAGGCCGAGCATGCGGCGGACGCTGCGCCGGTCGCCTGCGGTCACCTCGACCTCGCGGCCGAGCCGGCGCTTGCGGGCGGGGGTCTTCTTCTCGAGCATGTGGTTCAGCCTGGCCTGCCTGCGGACCAGCTTGCCGGTCTTGGTCACCCGGAAGCGCCGCGAGGCGCCCCGGTGGCTCTTCATCTTGGGCACGGGGTCTCCTGGACTCATGGCGTGCGGACGGGCGCCTCCCGGCTGGCGGTCGGGGGGGTTGCCTTGGCGCTGCCCTGGGTCTTGCGGGGCGAGAACACCGTGATCATGTTGCGCCCGTCCTGGCGGGCCGGGCTGTCGACCTGGGCGATCTCGACGAGGTCGGTGGCCAGCCGCTCCAGCAGCCGCCGCCCGAGCTCGGTGTGGGCCATCTCGCGGCCGCGGAACATGATGGTGACCTTGACCTTGTGGCCCTGCTTGAGGAACCGCTCGACGTGGCCCTTCTTGGTGGCGTAGTCGTGCGGGTCGATCTTGGGCCGCATCTTCATCTCTTTGAGGGCCACCAGGTTCTGCTTGCGCCTGGCTTCCTTGGCCTTGATGGCCTGCTCGTACTTGAACTTCGAGTAGTCCATCATCTTGCAGACCGGCGGGCGGGCCATCGGGGCGACCTCGACCAGGTCGAGGTCCTGCTGACTGGCCAGCCGCATGGCGGCCTGGGTCTCCATCACCCCGAGCTGCTCGCCGTCGGCGCCGACCACCCGGACCTGGGCGGCCCGGATCCGGTCGTTGATCCTGGGTTCAACGCTGATGCAACATCCCTCCTCTGACCGGTCGGCTGCGCCGGCCGGAACGAAAGCAAAACGCGGCCCGCAAGGGCCGCCCCATGCCGTTGGCATGGCCGTTGTCGCGACCCCCGAGGCTCGTGGTGGCCCGGAGGTGAGAAGCCCTCGCTTCCACTTTGCTCCGTATGCAGTTGACGGGCCCGAAGTCCTCGGACCCGACCGGATCAACGCTACTGTAGCGTCGATTGTTCCCGCTGTCGACGCCACGAGGAGCCCCCGATGTCGGAGTCGGACCTGGGTCCGGACCAGCTCGAGCAGTTGCGCGAGCAGCTTGCATCGGTCTCGGCGGGTGATGTGGTCGCCGAGGCCAGCCTTTCGCTGATCGCGCTGGCCTACGTCCGCCTTGGCATCCCCCCCGAGCAGCACGAACGCTACCGCGACCTGGTCGCCGCCCGCCTGCTGATCGATGCGCTCGGCGGCATGCTGTCGGCCACCGAGGGCCGCCTTGGCGCCGCCGAGCCCGGCCTCCGCGACGCCCTGGCCCAGCTCCGCCTGGCCTTCGCCGAGGTCGCCGAGCACGTGGAGTCCGGCCACCGCGCCGGCACCCCGGGCCCCACCCCCGAGCCCGAGCCCGACGACCCCGGCATCCTCCGTCCCCCCAGCGGCCTCTGGGTTCCCGGCCAGGACTGAGGCCGATCGCGGGACGCGAAAGGCCCCGCCCTGGTGGGCGGGGCCCTGCGAACCTTGCGTGATGCCGGACGTCAACGAACCGAAGGCCCGTCCTGCTCCTGCTCGTTACGCAAGCGGCCGCACGTTCGAGGCCTGGGGCCCCTTGGGCCCGTCGGTGATCTCGAACTCGACGGCCTGGCCCTCGTTGAGGGTCTTGTAGCCGTCGGTCTGGATGGCCGAGAAGTGCACGAAGACGTCGTCGCCCCCGTTTCGGGCGATGAACCCGTAGCCCTTCTCGTTGCTGAACCACTTGACGGTGCCTTCAGGCAACGTGCTTCCCTCCTGTCGACCCCGGCGGCCTCGACACCGGTTGCTGAGGCATGTCGGCCGGGCCGCCGCGGAATGTACCGCGCCGCTAACTTGGGCACAAGCGCAGCCCGAATCGGTCGAACAGCCTGGTGAGAACGCCGTCCATGGATGCCCGGCGCGCATCGCGCGGGTCGACCCAAAGGTACAACTCTGGCGAACGCGACGCCGATGCCTGGCCGGGGCTCTAGGCCACGATCTTGGCGATCGGGAGCTCCAGGATGTCGAACGCCCCGGCGGCCTTGAGGGTGGGGATGAGCCGGTTGACCCCCGCCTTGTCGACCACCGTCTCGACCGCGTGGAAGCCCGAGTCGGCCAGCTCGTTCACGGTCGGGGCCTTCATCGACGGCAGCACCGCCAGCACCCGGGCCAGATCGGCGTCGGCCACGTTCAGCTTGATCAGCACCTTGGACCTGGCCGTGGCCGCCCCGACCAGCAGGGTGAGCAGGTCGTCCATGGCCTGGCGGCGCTGCGGGTCGGCGGCCGACTCGGGGTTGGCCACCACCTCGGTGTAGGAGGTGAGCAGGGTCGCGATCACCACCATGCCGTGGCTGCGCAGGGTCGAGCCGGTCTCGGTGAGGTCGACCACCGCGTCGACGATCTCGGGCACCTTGGCCTCGGTGGCCCCGTGGGAGGGGAAGATCCGGGCCGGCAGGCCCAGCTCGGCGAACCAGCGCTTGGTGAGGTTGGGGAACTCGGTCGACACCCGCAGCCCCGGCTGCAGCTCCTCCGGCCGGGTGACGCCGAGGTCGCGGTGGACGGCCAGCACCACCCTGACCGGGTTGGAGGTCTGCTTGGAGTAGGGCAGCTCGGCCAGGCTGACCACCTTGCTGCCGGTCTCCTCGATCCAGTCCCGGCCGGTGATGCCCAGGTCGAAGAAGCCCTCCTCGACGTAGCGGGGGATCTCCTGGGGGCGCAGCAGCGACACCCGTTCGACCCTGGGGTCGTCGATGGTGCCGTGGTAGTCGCGCTCGCTCCCCCGCTTGACGGGCAGGTCGGCCGCCTCGAACAGGGCCAGCGTGGCCCGCTCCAGGCTTCCCTTGGGCAGCACCAGCTTGAGCACCAGGTCTCCTCTCAGTCCTGCTTGTCGATCGCTTCCAGCAGGCCGGCCATCTCCAGCACGGTCAGGGCGGCCTCGGCGCCCTTGTTGCCGGCCTTGCCCCCGGCCCGGTCCAGCGCCTGCTCCATGGTGTCGCAGGTGAGCACCCCGAACGCCACCGGCACCCCGGTGGCGCGGGTGACCGCGGCCAGCCCGGCGGCGGCCTGGCCGGCGACGTGGTCGAAATGCGGGGTCGACCCGCGGACCACCGCCCCGATCGCCACCACCCCGGCGTAGCGGCCGGTCGCGGCCAGCCGCTCGGCCGCCAGGGGCAGCTCGAACGCCCCGGGGACCCAGGCCAGGTCGACGTCCGCCTGCTCGACCCCGTGGCGCCGCAGCTCCTCGACCGCCCCGCTGACCAGCAGGTCGGTCACCAGCCGGTTGAACCGGGCGGCGGCGATGACCACCCGGCGCCCCCGGCCGTCCAGCGAACCCGTATACGTCCGGCCCATGGCGATGCCTCCTAACCCGTCGTCCCCGACCCATCGGGGGGGTCCGCTCCGCTTCCCGCCCCGAGCCCCTCGTCGTCGGGCAGGTCCAGCAGGTGGCCCATCCGCTCGCGCTTGGTGCGCAGGTAGCGGAGGTTCTCGGAGTTGGGCCGGGTCTGCAGCGGCACCCGCTCGACGATCTGGAGCCCGAACCCGTCCAGGCCGCCGTACTTGGCCGGGTTGTTGGTGAGCAGGCGCATCGTGGTCACCCCGAGATCGACCAGGACCTGCGAGCCGATCCCGTACTCGCGCCCGTCCACCGGCAGGCCCAGGGCCAGGTTGGCGTCGACGGTGTCGTGCCCCTGCTCCTGGAGGCTGTAGGCGCGCAGCTTGTGGCCGAGCCCGATGCCGCGGCCCTCGTGGCCGCGCAGGTACACCACCACCCCGAGCCCCGCTTCGGCGATGCGGCGGAGCGCGTCGTCCAGCTGGGGACCGCAGTCGCAGCGCAGCGACCCCAGCGCGTCGCCGGTCAGGCACTCGGAGTGGACCCGCACCAGCACGTCCTGCTCCCCCTGCACCGCCCCCTTGACCAGGGCCAGGTGCTGCTCGCCGTCCAGCAGCGACTCGTAGGCGTAGGCGGTGAACTCCCCCCAGCGGGTCGGGATGCGGGCCTCGGCGACCCGCTTGACCAGCTTCTCGTGCTGACGCCGGGAGCGGATCAGGTCGGCGATGGTGATCAGCGGCAGGCCGTGGGTCGCCGCGAAGCGCTCCAGCTCGGGCAGGCGGGCCATGCCGCCGTCGGCGTCGACGATCTCGCAGAGCACGGCCGCGGGGGCGCAGCCGGCCATCCTGGCCAGGTCGACCGCGGCCTCGGTGTGACCGGCGCGCTTGAGCACCCCGCCCTCGCGGTAGCGCAGCGGGAAGACGTGCCCGGGCCGGACCAGGTCGGCGGGCCGGGTCGCCGGGTCGATCAGGGCGTGGACGGTGGTGGCCCGGTCGGCCGCGGAGATGCCGGTGGTGGTGCCCTTGCGGGCGTCGACCGAGACGGTGAACGCGGTCCGGTAGGGGGCGGTGTTGGCCGCCACCATCAGGGGCAGGTCGAGCTCGTCGAGCCGCTCGCCGAGCATCGGCGTGCAGATCACCCCGGAGGTGTGGCGGACGAAGAAGCCCATCGTCTCCGCGGTGGCCGCCTCGGCGGTCATGATCAGGTCGCCCTCGTTCTCGCGGTCGGCGTCGTCGACGACCACCACCATGCCGCCGGCGGCGAGGGCGGCGACCGCGTCGGCGACGCTGGCGAAGCTGGTCACTGGCGCCGCCTCCCGTCCACTGGCCTCTCGTCTGCGCCCGCCCTCATCGGGGCACCTGCCCTGTCGGTCCACGGGCCGACCAGCCGCTCGACATACTTGGCGACCACGTCGACCTCCAGCTGCACCTGGTCACCGGGGCGGCGCCGGCCCAGGGTGGTCACCTCGAGGGTGTGCGGCACCAGGGCGACCGAGAACCAGCCGGGCCCGACCCCGGCGACGGTCAGGCTGACCCCGTCGACCGCGATCGACCCCTTCTCCACCACATACCGTTGGAGGGCGACGGGCAGCTCGACGCGCAGCTCCGTTCCGGCCCGAGCACCGGCCTCAGGCACCGGGGGGACGGCGAGCCCCCCCGGAGGCCCCTCGAGGACGGTTGCGACCCCGTCGACGTGGCCCTGGACCAGGTGGCCGCCGAGGCGGCCGCCGAGGGCCAGGGGGCGCTCCAGGTTGACCGTTGCCCCGGGCGCCAGGCCGCCGAGGGCGGTGCGACGCAGGGTCTCGGCGACCAGGTCGGCGGCGAACCCGGCGGCGGTCGGCTCGGCGACGGTCAGGCAGCAGCCGTTGACCGCCACCGACTCCCCCGTCCGCAACGCATCGGCCAGCCACGGAGCCTTGACCTCGAGCCGCGCCCCGCCGCCGTCGGGCGCCACCGCCAGCGCCACCACCTCGCCCAACCCCTCAACGATCCCGGTGAACATCAGCGTCCCCTTTCCGCGAGCTCCGGCCTGGGGGGGTCCGGGGGGGCGCCTGCTGCCTCCCGGTGGGTCGGGGGTAGGCGACCAGGCGCAGGTCGTCGCCGAGGCGGTCGACCGAGGCCAGGCGCAGCCGGCCGGCGGCAGCCAGGGTGGCCGCGCCGTCGCCGCCGAGCAGCCCGGGTGCGCCGTCCCCGCCGATGACCAGCGGGGCCAGGTACCAGATCAGGCGGTCGGCCAGCCCAGCCGCCCAGAAGCTGGCCTGCAGCCGGGGACCGCCCTCGACCAGCAGCTCCAACACCCCCCGCTCCCCCAGGGCCGCCGTCAGCGCGCCCAGGTCGACCCCTTGACCCACCGAGGGGCCACCAAACGCCCCGACCGACCGGGGTTCCCCTGGCCCCATCGGGTGCCAAGGAACCGCCCCCTCGACCGGCTGGGCCGTTGTGGGGTTCCCCGGACCCCCCCGGCCGGGCCCCCTCGACCCCGGGCGGTCGGCCTGGGGGCAGACCAGCACCTCGGCGCCCGCGGCCTTCCAGGCGTCGAACGCGGCCGCCGAGGCGGTGGCGGTGGTCGCGACCAGGGTGGGGGCCTCCCCGTCGAACAGACGGCCGTCGGCCCCGACCCGACCGGTGGCGTCGACCAGCACCCGCAGGGGCTGGCGGCCGGCGTAGCCGTCGAGGCGGACCGTGAGCCGGGGGTCGTCGGCCATGGCGGTGCCGGCGCCGACGCAGACCGCGTCGGCCTCGGCCCGCAGCCGGTGGGCGTCGGACCTGGCCGCCGGCCCGGTGATCCACTGGGAGGTGCCGTCGGGGGCGGCGACCTTGCCGTCGAGGCTGGCCGCGGCCTTGAGGGTGATCCTGGGCCGGCCGAGCCGGCGGTGGGTCAGGTAGGCGGCGTTCTGGTCGGCGGCCGCGTCGGCGCCGGCGCCGACGGTGACCTGCACCCCGGCCGCCGCCAGCCGGGCCAGCCCGGCCCCGGCGACCCGCGGGTCGGGGTCGGGCACCGCCACCACCACCCTGGCCACCCCGGCGGCCAGCAGCGCGTCGACGCAGGGCGGGGTGCGCCCGTGGTGGGCGCACGGCTCCAGGGTCACATAGCAGGTGGCGCCGGCGGCCAGCGGCCCGGCGGCGGCAAGGGCCAGCGTCTCGGCGTGCGGCTGCCCGGCGGCCAGGTGGAAGCCCTCGCCCACGACCCGCCCGTCGCGCACCAGCACCGCCCCGACCATCGGGTTGGGGCCGGTGGTGCCGCGCCCACCCTCGGCAAGGGCAACCGCACGGGCCATCCAGGCCTCGTCGCTCTGCCGGTCTGCTGCCACCACAGCCCTCCTGTTCGGGGCGTGGTGGAGGCCGCGCCGGGCGTGCCAGCCCAGAGCGCGGCCGCCGCCTCCTCGCATCCGGACTGTCACCGTCGGCCCCTGGGTTCCACAGGGTCCACCCCGGCCCTGGCGGCCGGGGGTCGCGGGCTCTCACCGCCGGTGGGGATTTCCACCCCGCCCCGGAGACGCGCGTGTACGTCCCAAGCAGCGTACACCTGCGCCGACGCCGGACTAGAACACCGGCCAAGTATCCGGGTTCGAGGGATTTGCGTGGCTGCCGTGGGCGGCGCGCAAGCTCCAGGGCTGCACGGATGGCTCGGCGCTGCATGCGGCGCCG